>Ga0224508_10002189_pt1 | contig 16907 bp, 18 predicted proteins | sample SF_Jan12_sed_USG_4_FD_170157 | JGI IMG/M metagenome (GOLD analysis project Ga0224508, IMG submission 170157) | Sediment microbial communities from San Francisco Bay, California, United States - SF_Jan12_sed_USGS_21 | ecosystem: Environmental > Aquatic > Marine > Sediment | place: USA... | reverse complement strand
GGCATGATTTTCGGCGCTGCGGGCATTGCCCTGATCTGCGGTTTCTGGGCGACAACGGGATTTACGGACGATGCAAAAAAGGCCAAGCGGGGAGAAAAGCACCGCCGCCATCCGCTGGCCATGAGCGCCGATGAGGTCTTTCAGCGCATCGATAAGGACGGCGATGGTGCTCTGTCAAAACAGGAGTTTACCACGGCCTACCAGAAACACCGCCAGCGGATGAAGGCGCTTATGGAGCGTCACCGCGGCGGTCATGGCCAGCATGGACCGCACGGCGGCCAGGCAGGCAGTTCCCGTGAAGGGGACGAAGGACAGTTTCACAAAGGCCGCGGTGGCCATGGACCGCCGCACGGTCTGCAGCGCGGCGATCATCACGGACACGGCCGAGTGGTCGTTGTGCACCACCATTATTACCATGGCGGTGGCGGCCCGCGGGCTGGCTTGCATGGGCGTGGTCCCGGGCATCACGGCCGTGGCCCCGGACATCATGGCTGGCATGGTCGAGGCGGTCGTGCCGGCCAGGGCCCTCCTCACCGCCGAGGCGATCGCGCCGGTCAGAAACCGGCCGACAACGATGCCGACAACGATGCCGAAAACGATGCCGAAAACGATGATGTCGTGGATGCCGAGCAATCGGAGTACAGGTACGTTCAGAATCAATACCGCTATGGCGAGAACGACGTTGACGGCGGGGATGCGTCGTGGCCTGAATCGGTCGATGACTCTGATGTGCTGAGGGAGATCGACAAGTTTATCGACGACAACGAAGCGTTTTAGCGTCGAAGGGGTCGGGAGTCTTTTTCGCCACCCCGTGTTAAAGCACGGTACGTGTTTAGCGCGACGGTTCCGCAAGGGTCGGAAACGGGTTGCGGCCCATTGGGCCTTGACGCGGACGGGTTTGCACCAGATTCCCAGGGCTGCGCCCTGGGCTTTCGGGTCGAGCCCCTGCGGGGCGGTCGTCGCGTTTCGCTTCACAGCCCTAGCGCCAATTCAGAAGACGCGCTGCAAGACTTCTGTGAATTCAGCGTCGTCGACGACGGGCGTGATCGTGAAATCCAAGTGATCGCTCCAGTGCATGATCCACTCGGTCTGCGCCTGGGCGTCATCGGTCTGGGACAGCACCCAGCCTTCGTTTCCGGAGGTGGCGTGATAACGGCTCAGCATTTCCACGCCGCTGGGCGGCGTTCCGCCGGTTTCCTGAAAACGCTTGATCACCTCGTTGCGGCAGTCGGGTCGAAAGCGGTAATGCGTAATGAACTTCATCGGTTCCTCCCTTGTCAGCAGCGGATACAGTTAGCCGGCGACGCAGCAACCTGCCGGTGGACGTCATGTAAGTCTTTCAATCGTGAGCGATATTTACAAGATGCCGGTGACGTTGCTGTGGACAAGCGGTCCGAGACGGGCCGGCATGATCCACCCGGGCCTGGATGTGCCTGCGGATCGCCGCGGACGTCCGCTTTGGTACGGCGTATGCACTTCTGCTAGCAGAGCGCTTTCGCTTCACGCCGATTCTGTCACGTTCAAGGAGGAACGTCATGCGATCGATTTTTTTGGCAGCCGGTATTTGCCTGGCGTTTCTGCCCTCGACGTCGTCCGGCGGCTGAGGCGTAGGAGGTTGCGGCCCCCAGTTGGGTGGCTATTTCGCAGGGCAGACGCCTAACTACTTTTCGATGGCAAATGCGCTACCGCCGGTGTATCAGCCGGCAAGGTATGAGCCGTTAACGTATCAGCCGGTAACGGTGCAGCCGGTAACGTATCAGGCACCGGTTCGCCATTACACGCGATGTTGGGACTACCGGTTACCCGACGAGCTGGATACCGGCTGGCGGAGTGTGGCGCGCTAACGGTTCGCGGCTGTCGGTCAGTCCTGGATCGGACGCAGCTCGACTTGCCATTCGCGGGTGGTCTTGCCCGCTTGCCGTTGCTTGTGGGTCCCCATCCACACGTCGGCGGTGTTCTTCTTGCGCCAGATGATCATGATGCCGTTCAGCGATTCTTCGTCGTTGAAGTCAAGTCGCCGCTTGCTGTTGCTCAACTTGCGATACTCACCGATACGTTTCGGTGTCGGTGCGGTGGGGGCTTTCAGGCTGGGCGCCTGACCTTTGCGGATCGAGTCCAGGACTTTCCGGGCTTCGTCACGGCTGGGCAGTGTAATCCGCGGGCTGGCGTCAAAGATGGCGGTGCCTTCGATACGGAACTGGCCCTTCAGTTTCGCCACCTCTTCACCTTCCTTGGTTTTCTCTTTGGCCTTGGTTTTCTTTTTGGGCGTGCCTCGATATTCCCAGACAGTGCCCTCGACGTCATCGTCAGGCAGCCGCTGGAGTTTGTTTGGATTTCCGAAGGGTGGCTGAGCGGAGGTGATGGTGATGGGCAGCAAGCTGACAAGCAGCAATGCGGCCGTGGCGAGCAGGTAGGTCCTCATCGCGATGCTCCTGGTTTTCTCTGCAAGGGGACGCTCAAGAATCGCCGTTCTGGTCCAGCAGATCGTTGTCGTACATATCTTCCAGTTCGCGGACTTTGTCCGCCAGCTCGTCATTGTCTTCGATGGCGCTGGAGACTTCCAGCTCCCATTTCGTGCTGGCGCTGCGCAGCGAATCGAGGTCCAGCGGCAATTGGAGGATTTTGGCGAGGCGGCGCGTGACCGCTTCGATGCTGGACGGATTCGCGCCTTGCAAATAACCGGGGATTTCGGCGACCAGCGAAGCCATCTCGAGGCCTTCCGGCATTGCTCGGGTCATCAGGTAACTGGTAAAGGAGCCGGGTCCTTCGTAGCCGCTGCGGCGGACGCCATACTTTTCCATCTGCGGCAACATTTCCGCATCCGAGCAGGTGACATACAGCCGCGGCTCGCGCGTATGCGGGACCGCTCCGCCGAAGCTGCCCACAAACAGAATTCGGCGGATGCCAATCTTGCGGGCCAGCTGAAACACGCAGTCGCCGAAGGCTCGCCAGTGCAGATTCGGTTCTTTGCCGATAAACAACACCAACTTTTCCGATTCCGAGCAAAAAAAAGTGTTGCTGGGCATGTCCACCGTTTTGACCAGCCCGTCCTCAATCTCGATGTGCGGACGAAACAGAGCGGTGATTTCCATCGAGCCGGGAAAGTTGTAGATGTAGAAGGGTTCAGGATCAATTTCCGCGATCGGATCGGCGTTTAACAATTCCACCAGCCGTTGGACCGTGCCCGTGGAGACGTCGCCGCCGTCCATCCAGCCGCTGAAGGCGAGCACCAAAGTGGCATCGTCAAGAGTCGGGCAATCATGAATGCGCAGAATATCGTCAGGGATGGGTTGCATGTGTGCATTGTAACACGGCATGGTCCGGTTCGTAGGGTGCGCCGCAGAAAAGCGATGTCTACGGGCGCTTTGACAATACCACCAGCCGGCAGGACAATCTTTGCATGAGTAGTGGTCAGTGGTTAGTCACAAATGACCGATCCAGGAGACTCCTCGGATGAGATATCTAGTGCTTCTGGTGTTCGTAACCAGTTGGTTTTTTCCGCCTGTCAGCGTGGCCGATGACTGGCCACAATGGTTGGGCCCGCAGCGGGACAGTGTGTGGCGCGAGACCGGTTTGCTGGAGCGATTCCCGGCAGGTGGGCTAAAGGTCAAATGGCGCGTACCGGTCGAACTCGGTTATGCCGGCCCCGCCGTGGCCGGCGGCAAGGTTTTCGTCTTTGACTACGTGCTCGATTCCGGATCGATCAAGAACAATCCTGGCAGCCGTGTCAAACTGCAGGGCAAGGAGCGCCTGTTGTGCCTGGATGCCGCCACGGGTCGGACGTTATGGAAGCACGAATACGAATGTACTTATGCCGTGTCGTATCCTTCCGGGCCCCGCTGTACGCCGACGGTGGACGGCCAGCGTGTCTATACCTTGGGCACCGAGGGCCACCTGCGGTGCTTGAACATCGCCGATGGCAAGGTGATCTGGAGCAAGAACTTCACAGAGGAGTACGAGGTCAAAACGCCGATCTGGGGTTTCGCCGCACACCCGCTTGTCGACGGCGATCATTTGTACTGTGTTGTTGGCGGCGCCGGGAGTGTGGCGGTGGCGTTTGACAAACGCGACGGCCGTGAAGTGTGGCGAGCGTTGTCGGCCCGCGAACCTGGATACTGTCCGCCCACGATGATTCAACACGCAGAGCGCAAACAGTTGCTGGTCTGGCATCCCGATGCGGTAAACTCGCTGAATCCTCGTACAGGTGAACTGTATTGGTCGGTGCCACTGAAGCCTGATTACGCGATGTCGATCGCCGTACCGCGCAAGTTAGGTGATTACCTGTTTGCCAGCGGCATCGGTAATGTCGGCGCCTTGATGAAACTGGACGGGGCGAAACCCGCGGCCGAAGTCGTCTGGCGGGGCAAGACAAAAATGGCCGTCTACTGCGCTAACAGCACGCCTTTCCTGGAAGACGGCGTTATTTACGGCGCGGACTGTCGCTCCGGCGCGCTGATTGCCGCGCGGATCGATGACGGCAAACGTCTGTGGGAAACCTTCCAACCGACCACCGGTCAGCGGAGGGCCGGGCACGGCACGGCGTTCCTGGTCAAACACCAAGACCGTTTCTTTTTGTTCAGCGAAACGGGCGACCTGATCCTGGCGCGACTGACGGCCGAAGGTTACGACGAGCTGGATCGGTTTCACGTGCTGGAACCGACCGGCGAGGCCTTTGGCCGTGACGTGGTGTGGAGCCACCCGGCGTTTGCCAACCGCTCGGTTTACGCTCGTAACGACAAAGAACTGGTCTGCGTCGACCTGGCGGCGAAGGGCAACGGGGGAGAGGAGTGATGGGGAGAGGAGTGATGGGGAGAGGAGTGATGGGGAGAGGAGTGATGGGGAGAGGAGTGATGGGGAGACAGGGAGATGGGGAGACAGGGAGAGGGGAGATGGAGTTGGCGCGCGAAAGAAGTTGGCAACTTCGTCAACATTAAGACGGGATTGATTATTGAACAGGAGGTAAGGGAGGGAACAGAGAACGATCATTACGGCTCCGTTACCTCAGTTGCCTTCGGTTCAAAACATCAACACTCGACTGCTTTCTAAAACCAGATCCCGCCTACAGTTACGTTCGCGACTGTTGGCGGGATTTGAACTTTTCTCTTGTTCTGCTCTCCAGCGTCCATTTTAAGTACGCACCTCACTTATTGCGATTCGCTTGCCGAAACCTGCGTACTGTCGCGGAGTCGTCAGATTCCCAGATTCAAAGGGCAGGAATCGCAATTGGTGACCGTCGCCACGCATGGTTACAATAACAGATGAGCCGATTTAGATACTTGGAGCCTTCGGGGACTTAATACTGCGAACCAAGCGGGTTTCTATGAGTACGAACACCGATTATCCACATCTGACAATTGACGAAAGCGGCCAGGCGCGGATTGGTAACACCCGATACAAAGTTATTCACCTGGCCGCCGAGCACTATGCATATGGTTGGACGGCGGAAGAATTGCTGCGTCAGCATCCCGACCTGCGCCCGGAGGAAGTCTATGCGGCTTTGACATACTTCTACGACCACCACGATGCGATGGTGGCCGAAATGAAGGAGTCGTCGGCCGCGGCCGCAAATAGTCGACCACAGCAAAACTTCACCCGCGACGAACTTTTGGGTCGCCAGGCCGCGCAGGGGAAGTAGATTGGCGCATGCGTTTTACATGGATGTCCATGTGCCATCGGCGGTAACCGAAGGTGTGCGCCGCCGTGGTGTCGATGTTCTGACAGCGCAGGAAGATGGCAATCAGGATTCGGCGGACGAAGCCCTGTTGAACCGCGCGACGGAATTCCATCGCATCTTGTTCACGCAGGACGACGATTTACTGACGATAGCGTCGGCTTGGCAGAAACAGAGCCGGGAGTTTGCAGGTTTGGCCTATTGCCACCAACTGGCTGCCGGGATCGGCAGAATCATCGAGGACTTGGAACTTCTGGCCCTATGCACTACCGACGACGAGGCGCGTAATTGCGTGATTTACCTTCCGCTGTAAGAGCCGCCGAAAGTGTCGGCCGCAAACAATTGCCAAACTTCAGGTTCCAAATTGGCCAAACCGTTGGCAAAAAGTTCAATTGGTGTCCTGTCACCCCGACGAGGACAGTACTCGGTTTCTCATCGTTACGGGAGTATCAAGCATGAATCGATCGGCACGCTATGGGGGCGTATTTGCAATCGTTCTGTTCGCAGTTTGGTGGGCGGCGGGACTTGTTCCGACGGCGGACGAGCGTTCGCAGGCTTGGGCGGCGGATCCCGCCGCGCCGGCGCTGGAGCCGGTTGTCGACAGTATGCACCAGTTCATGGAGTATGTATTTGAGCCGAATTACAAGCTGTTGCAGCAGCATCTTGCCACGGAACCCCAGGACAAAAAGGGTTGGAAACCGGTCAAAGCCGCTTCGTTGATGCTGGCCGAAAGCGGTAATCTGCTGCTGATTCGTACGCCGGAAGAGGATGGTGCGCGGTGGAACGAGATGAGCGTCGCCGTACGGCAACTGGCCGGTGAACTCTACCAGACCGCCCGCACTCGAGATTACGCCACGGCCCACAAACAGTACCAAGCGCTGTTGCAGAAGTGCAACACCTGTCACGAGGAATTCGCCGAAGGAGAACACCAACTGCAGCCGTAGGCTACGGCAGAAAACCGCGTTCGCGCAGTTCCTGGACATTGTCCGGAGCGCTGTGCCAGATGCGTTCTGCAGCGTAACGCAAGACCGCGACTCCGGCCAGTTGTGCCGGTGCGGTCAGGATGGCGACGTGGTCTTCTTCCTCGTCGTCCAGCTTGCGGTTCAGGTTGTCGATGGTGGCTTGGATTCCCGACGAGACAGATCGACGTTTGCCACGCTGGTTGACGAACTCCAGGTTCGAGAAACTCGCCGAGCGTGCCAGCAGGAATTCGGCGACGCCCTCCTCCTCCGGATGCTCGAAGAAATTCTGAAATTCGGGTCGAGCGTTATGGGGTGTGATGATCATGGGGCGCTTGATACGCACGTCGCCCTGCGTGACGGTCACCGGCGATTCCTGCTGACGGTCGTCGCAAACCAGGAAATACGGCAAGACACTTTCACCAAAGGTAAACAACGAATAATGAACCGGCCGCGCAATCCGGACCGCCTCCCAGGCTCTGCGAAAGGCTTGCTCCTGTTCATAATCCTCAAATTGCATGGCCGTGGTACCTAGGCAATCCTGGTGACGCTGGAATAGACTGGCATACCGCCATTCTACCGTGCGTACTGGTATCCGGCGATATGTTTGGTGCCGTGCGCATTACACCTTCGGATCACGGGAGCACCCATATGTCATCCATCGCGCGTGTCACGGAAATTACTTCTTCGTCGAAAAAAAGCTTTGAGGACGCCGTTACCAAGGGCGTCAAACGAGCCAACAAGACGCTGCAGAATATCAAAGGCGCCTGGATTCAGGAACAGACTGTAACGGTCGGCAAGGACGGCGACGTTGACGAATACCGCGTCAACATGAAGGTGACCTTTGTGCTGAAGGAATAGCTGTACGGGGTCGGGAGTCTTTTTCCAATACACGGGTCAGCGCAATCGCACGATGTCCTCAGGAAAAAGACTCCCGACCCCCTCGGGTGGCCACCCGGATCACGGATACAGCATCCTGGCCGTCCAGCCATCTGGATGCGCTTCGTAAACCACGCGTTCGTGCATCCGCGCATCGCGGCGTGTCCAGAATTCGATGCGGTCGGGGATCACGCGATAACCGTGCCAATGCGGAGGGCGAGGGACTTCCTGATCGGCGTACTCTGCGTCGAATTCGGCAAACCGGCGCTCGAGGGTCGCTCGATCGTTCAGCGTTTCGGACTGCAGCGAGGCCCAGGCGCTGAGCCGATTTTCGCGCGGGCGCAGCGACCAGTATTCGTCCAGTTCCGCGTCATCAAATGGTTCCACGCGGCCCTCAACGCGAACCTGGCGGCCTAGCGGGTCCCAGTAAAAACAGAGCGCGGCGCGGGGGTTTTCCGCCAGTTGACGGCCCTTGTCGCTGAGCGAATTCGTATAGAACACAAATCCGCGCGGGTCCACGTTGCGCAACAGCACGACCCGCGCGGCTGGTTTGCCCTGCAGGTCGGCCGTGGCCAGCGTCATGGCCGTCGGTTCCTCCAGCGTACTGCCGCGGGCGTCGTCCAGCCATTGCTGGAATTGTTCAATGGCCTCAAGATAAAGCGAGTCGGTTGTCATCGGATGCGTGCGCTCGCCCATCAAGCCGTTTCTGGCTCTTGCAGGTCCAGGTCGCAGATCATCTGTTCGCGGATTTTGAATTTCTGAATCTTGCCGGTCACCGTTTGGGGAAAGGTATCGACAAACCGCACATACCTGGGGACTTTATAGTGCGCCAAATGGTCTCGGCAATACTGCCGAATCTGATCGGCCATTTCCTGCTGGCTCTTGTTGCCCGCTTTGAGGCGAATCCAGGTACAGAGTTCCTCGCCATATTTCGGGTCCGGCACGCCCACCACGGCCGCCTGTTCGATGGCGGGATGCGTGAACAGAAACTCTTCGATCTCACGAGGATAAATATTCTCGCCACCCCGAATCACCATGTCCTTGATGCGGCCGGTGATGCGGTAGTAACCGTTAGGCTGTCGCACGCCGAGGTCCCCGGAGTGCAGCCAGCCGTCCTTGTCAATCGCCGACTGCGTCGCTGCGGGATCCTTGTAGTAGCCCAGCATCACCACGTGACCGCGGCTGCACAGCTCGCCCTGCTGGTTGTCGCCCAATTCCTCGCCGGAGTGCGGGTCGATGATTTTGACTTCCACGCCTGGAATGGGGCGGCCGACTGTTTCCACGCGCAGTTCCAGCGGATCGTCCGTGCGTGTTTGCGTGACAATCGGCGAGGCCTCCGTCTGGCCATAGCCGATGGTGATCTCGCTGGCGCCCATGCGATCGATCACTTGCCGCATGACTTCGATAGGGCAGGGGCTGCCGGCCATGATGCCCGTGCGCAAGGAACTCAAATCCCGCTGGTCGAACGTTGCATCTTCCAGCTCGGCGATAAACATCGTGGGCACACCGTACAGCACGGTGGCACGTTCCCGTTCGATCGCATCCAGAGTCGCGGTCGCCTGGAACGATTCTGCCGGGACGATCATCGCCGTGCCGTACACGGCCGACATCAGTGTTCCCAGTACGCAGCCAAAGCAGTGGTAGAACGGGACCGGGATGCAGATGCGGTCGTCGGACGTCATCCGCTGGCACTGGCCGGAGTAGTAAGCATTCAATAACAAATTGCGGTGGCTCAAAGTGGCCGCTTTGGGAAAACCGGTCGTCCCGGACGTGTATTGAATATTGATCGGCTGCTGCGGATTCAGCTCGGCGGTACGAGCCGCCAGTTGCGGGTCGTCCACCTCGTCAGCGCGGGCCAACAGCTGGTCCCAAGCCAGCGTACCGGAGGGCGGCTGCGGATCGATGGCCACGACCAGCCGCAACTGCGGGAACTGATCGCTGGAAAGTTCGCCCGGCGTGGCAGCGGCCAGTTCCGGACAGGCTTCGGCCAGCATGGCAAAGTAATCGGACTTCTTGAAGCTGCGGACCAGGAACAGGGCCACCGCGTCACTTTGTTGCAGGACATATTTCAGCTCGAAGGCACGATACGCCGGGTTGATGTTGACCAGCACTGCGCCGATCCGTGCGGTGGCGAACTGCAGGATGACCCATTCGGGAACGTTGGTCGCCCAGATGGCCACATGCTCGCCCCGCTGGATGCCTTGCGCCATCAGGCCGCGCGCCATGCGATCGACATGTTCGTTGAATTGCAGATAGTTGAGCCGAAAGTCGAGTGCCGGAAAGACCAGGCAGTCCGCGTCCCCTTCACGAGCGGCCGTCTGCTGTAGCACCTGGTCGATGGTCAGGCCATCCACCCACGGTTTGTCACTGGCCGAATCCGTAGCCATGATTGGTTCCTCCGTTGTCACCAAGCCGTCACGCGGCGTCATTCGCGTAAAGGGTCGGACATGTTCACCGCCAGTGGCACAAAAATCATCAGCGGAATCCAGGCCGCCAGTACCGGCCCAATCTTCAGGCTGGCACCCAGATAATGGCAGCCCAGGATGACGACCATGTAGATCAACACCAGCAGCACGCACAGTCCGACCGACACAAACAGGTTATGGGTTTGCCGGGACAGCACCAACGGCAGTCCCAGGAACAGCAGAGTGACGTCCAGTATGGGTTTGACAAATCGAGCATGAATTTTGACTCGAAGATCCGCGCCATGCTGCACGCTGGAGTTGCCCAACACCTTGATCATTTCGGGCGTTGACGAATAACGCCGCCAGGACTGGCCGCCGGACAGGTACTCGAACTCGACCCCGCTGGCCACAAAGCACTCGTCTTTCTGCAGCCAATCCGCATCACGGGGAGTGATCAGGACCGCGTGGTCACCCATCGTCAGCGACGGTTTGTCGGCCAGGCCTTTGGGATATTTGACCTGCTTCAGGTGGTAACCGCCCGGCCGATCTCCCTGCGGCGGCCGATAGACGGCCTGGCCAGCGGTGACCTGACGGCCGTAGTTGTCCAGCTGCGGCGGCAGGTTGAAGCTGGGTTCGACGATCGTCTGCTGGCGGCGCATTATTCCTTTGCCGCCCAACAGGATATCGGTTTGATTGTCGTAGATCGGCTGCAACGGCCGCGCGGCGCTCAGCAGGTCCTGCGCTTTAAAGTTCAACTGTTCGCGAATCGACGGAATCACCACTTCCCTATTCACGACGGCCAGTACGGCAAACACCATGGCCGCCACGATGATCGGCCGCACGATCCGCGATTTTGAGATGCCGGCGGCCAGCAGAGCGGTCATTTCGTTGTGCCGTCGAAAAGCGGCGATGGTGAACATGGCCGCAATCAGGATCAACAAGGGACTGATCTGATCGAAAAAGGCAAAGGCCCGATAACCGTAGTACTCCCCGACCACTTTCAAGAAGCCACCGTGATCCTTGCCGTACGTGCTGAATTCCTCGAAGTTATTCACGCTGTCGGCGACGACAAACAGCCCCAGGAAGCTGGAGAAAAAGATCGTGAATACCCACAGAAACTGACGCAGCAGATACCGATCGACCGTGGCCATCAAGACTTCCTTACCTGGGCAGCGCCACTTTGCCGCTTAACGTACGTTCATCAATGACGAATGACGAAATACCCAATGACGAAAGAATGCCAAAATCCGAAGCTCGAATGCCACTGGTCATGCGACACGATTTGGAGCGCCTGATGCGAGTTTTTCGACATTCGACATTCGGGTTTATTTCGTCATTGGGTATTTCGTCATTCGTCATTTTTTAAAAAACCTGGCTAAGCGGTGCCGTCCAACTACTTGGCGGGCGCGTGACTGACTTCTTCGACGGCCTGCGCCAGCGACGCGATGCCTTCTCGAATTCGTTCGGCCGGCTGCACGCCGAAGCTGAGCCGGATCATATCGTGACGAGCGGCCTCGCCTTCCAGCGGATAGCAGTGGATGCCCGGCACGTACATCACCCCCTCGTCCAGCGCCTTGCGAAACAGCGGTCCGGCCGAACCGGTATCTACGCCTTCGACCTGCATCCATACGTACAGCCCGCCTTCGGCAGGCAGCCAGCTGACATGCGGCATGGACCGAAAATGCTGCTCGATCGCCCCCACCATGGCTTCCAGCTTGTGACGGTAGCTGTTGCGCAGAATGTCCAGATGTTGATCGAACAGGCCCAGCTGCAGGACCGCCGCCATCACCTGTTGGCTGAAATGCGGCGAGCCAAAATCGATGTTGCCCTTTTGATTGCAAAACGGTTCGACCAGTACCGTGGGCAGAATTCCCCAACCGACACGCAAGCCGGGCGAATACGATTTGGAAAAAGAATTGGTATGGATGACCGTCGAACCGTCGGGGTCCGCGGCCAGCAAACTGGCAATGTCCGGCCCAAAGTACCGCAACTCGCGATAGACGGCGTCTTCGATCACGAAAATCGTGCCGTGCCGACTGTACCGCTTGGCCGTTTCGACAATCTGCGACCGTCGGTCGGCCGCCAGGGTCAAGCTGCTGGGATTGTCGTGATAAGTGCAAACGTAAATCGCCTTGACGCGCGGCAGTTCGCCCGACCGCTGGAGGTTCTGCAACGTTTCCTCCAGCGCCTCGGGGATCAGCCCGTGCTGGTCGACGGCGACCCCGTACGAACGCGCTCCCAGGTTCGCCAGGCCGCCCAGGTAGACAAAATAGCTGGGCGCGGGACACAATACGATGTCGGATTCGTCCAGCAGGATCTCGCCCAGCAAGTACAGCAATTCGTTGCTGCCGGCGGTCAACACCATGCGATCGATCGACAGCTCAGGGTCTGACAAAGCTGCCCCGTCCGCCGCCTGCAGGCGCTGGAGCAACAACTCGCGCAACACGGCGTCGCCCATCGTCGAAGTATATTGCAGAGCCGCTGGGCCACGCCGTGGGTCGGCCAACACATGCTCGACCGCCGCCTGCGTTATCTCGACAGGCAACGTCTGTTGGTCCACGAACCCGGCCGCCAGGGAAATCAGCTCCGGGCGCGCTAACGCCTCACGCATCAAGTAGTGAATCGGCTGACCAACTGCCCAGCGTGCGCGCTGACTTAGACGGCATTCGTTGGGCATCTTGGCACTTCTTTCGTGAAGGAACGGCGTACTGAGGAGGTCCTGTGGAAGCATAGAAAAACCTGGAGGTTTGGGTCAAGTCCGTTAACCGGTTGCTAGCGGGATGCAGGTGCCCTAATTTGACGCATTAGCACCCCGGCTGCTTGGCTCGCTGCTGTGCTTGGCATTGCCTGGGGTCGCGTTGAGCAGCCGGGGTGCTGGGAGCGCCGCCTGCTATGACATCGTTTGAAAAAGTCGCGCAATGCTAATGGCAACTTCATTTCGCATTCCAAAGGTCGTGCTATCTCGATCAGTGACCGCCGCGATGAGCACCGGCCGACGTCGGGCGCTGGACCTGTTGTTACCGCCGGGCTGTGCGGCGTGTAACGCGGATTTGCCGGCACCCGGCGACAATGTCGGACTGTGCGGCGGATGCCGCGTCAGCTTTTTGAATCTGCGGGTCCCGGTCTGTCATCATTGCAGCAGTGAATTGCCGCGGTCGTTTACCGGTGACCAGCCATCCTGCGACAATTGCCGCCAGCATCATTTTTATTTTTCCCAGGTGCTGGCCTTAGGCGCTTATCGCGATCGCCCGCGGGTAGCCGTGTTGCAATTGAAACATGCCGGCGCGTACCCGCTGGCGGCGTCCTTGGGCCGCTTGATGGCGCACCGTTTCGCTGATCAGCTGAAGGACTTCGCGCCGGACGTCGTGACGGCCATACCTTTACATTGGTTACGTCGTCTGCGGCGCGGCACGAACGGCCCGGCGACGGTGGCCGAGTACCTGGCTCGTCAGCGCAACACCGAGTTTGCTGACGATTTATTGCGTCGCAGCCGGCGGACACAGCGACAAGCGGACTTGGCGCCTGGCAACCGGCACCGGAACGTCCGGGGCGCTTTCCGGGCCAACCGGCAGTACGATATGCAAGGCGCGCGCGTGGTATTGGTCGACGATGTGCTGACCTCTGGCGCGACATGCAGCGAGGCGGCGCGGGCCTTGGTGCGTGGCGGCGCGGCCGACGTTCTGGCCATGGTCATAGCCCGTGCCGCGCCGTGGAAATAGCCGTTTGCGCCTCCCCTATTTCACAACAGACCGTTCCCGGCCGATAATAGCTCAGGTGGTTGTCCTGCCGCCGCGCTGTTAACGGGCCACCGGCCCTTCGTCCCTTGGATCGCTTGTCGTCATGCCTAACACCGACTCCTCCGCCGCTCCGCCATCGCCCCGCCGGCAACATTCGTTTCGCCGCGCGGTCTTGAGCGGTTTTGCGATTGTGCTGCCGCCTCTGCTGACGATCGTGATCTTTTTGTGGATCGGCAGCACGATTAACGACTACATACTGCGGCCGGCCAAATCGACGACGAATTGGGTCGCACAGAAGATTGATGACTTTGGCTGGTACAAAGTTCCGATCGAGAGTGTGCAGGAGTTCGTCGAAAGCTGGGAATTCCTGGTCATTTTCGTGGGCGTCTTCGTTATCTTCATGTTCTTTCTGGGCCGCTTTCTGGCCGCCGGTGCCGGCCGCTTTGCCCACGCCAACTTCGAACGGCTGATCAACCGCCTGCCGCTGATTCGGAACGTCTACGGCTCGGTCAAGCAGGTGACGGATTTCGTCTTTAGCGAAAGCGACGTGGAATACACGCGGGTGGTCGCCTTGGAATATCCGCGCAAGGGAATCTGGTCGTTGGGCCTGGTCACGGGCGAAAGCATGTTGGACATCCGATCGGCGGCCAACGAGCCGATCCTTTCGGTGTTGGTACCGACCTCGCCCGCGCCCTTTACCGGTTTTACGATCACGATCAAGAAGAGCGAAGCGATCGATCTGAACCTGACGATCGACCAGGCGTTTCAATTCATTGTCAGCTGCGGCGTGGTCGTACCGGATCAGCAGCTGCAGGATCACCTCAATTCGCTGGACGAGCCGGCGCCCCAACAGCTGGAAGAAGTGGCCCAGGATGTCGCGACCCCCAGCGGCACATCCGACGGCGATTCGGCCCTGCCGGCTGCCGGCTCGTAAAGCGCGGTTCCATGTCTACCGCCACTCCTATTCGTATCGGCACGCGCGGCAGTTCGCTGGCGCGCTGGCAAGCGGAATGGGTCGCCGACCAGCTCAATCGGCGGGACGTCCCCACCGATTTGGTCGTCGTCTCGACACTGGGCGACCAACGCAGCGGCCCCATTGCCAGCCTGGATGAGCGCGGTGTGTTCACCAAATCGATCCAAGAGGCGCTGCTGGGCCGGAGGATCGATCTGGCGGTACACAGCTTGAAAGACCTGCCGACCGAACCGGTTCCCGGTCTGGGACTGGCCGCTGTCCCGGCGCGGGAGAGCTGTGCCGACGTGCTGGTCAGCCGCGCTGGCGTCGACGTGGAACAGCTGCCAGCGCACAGCGTCGTGGGAACCGGCAGTCTTCGTCGAGCGGCTCAGCTGAAACACTGGCGGGCCGACCTGGAAGTGCAGGACATCCGCGGCAACGTCGAAACTCGACTGGAAAAACTGGACGCGGGCCAATACGACGCGGTCGTCCTGGCCGCAGCTGGCTTAACACGACTCGGCCTGGCCGGGCGGATCTCGCAAGTCCTGCCACCTGAAAAGATGTTACCGGCCGTCGGTCAGGGCGCTTTGGGTTTGGAGGCCCGCGCCGACGACCAACAAGTCCTCAGCGCGGTAAGCTCGCTGGACGATGCAGCCACACACCAGGCGGTGGTGGCCGAACGCGCGCTGCTGGCCGCCCTGCGCGGAGGCTGCCTGGCACCCGTAGGCGCCTGGGCCCGGCTAACCGAGGAAGGTGTCTTGCTTCTGGATGCCGTCGTGCTGGACCCAGAAGGCCGGCAGCGACTCACGGTAACCGTCGACGGACCGCCTGCTGAGTGCACAGCATTAGGGCAGCAGGCTGCTGAACAACTCTTGTCCCAGGGAGCTGCCGATCTGATCGACGCGGCACGACGTTCTTAAGTTCGTAGCGATCCATCAATGGCGGATCAGTTTGTTATAACATGTACAGGTTTTTCACAGAGCAGTTCTGACTCGGTTTTGACCCATGTCTAAGAAACGTACAGAAGAGAACCACCGTCGCACCAATTCGTGAGACCGTACGAATGGATCCTGACCAAGACGAAGCTGAGAAGCGTCCAGAAGCTGAAGTGGTCGCCAAGCGCACACCTCTTCCCGGACCCGGTATCTTGGGGGCCATTGGTTGGTTGTTGGTCCTGTTCGGCGCGCAGCTGTTCGTCGGCGCAGTCGCGGGCGTGGCGCTTCTTGTATATGCTCAGGCCACGGGTACCCAATTCGCGAATTTGCAGGGCGGCCCTCTGTTGTTGCTGATTGGGACGGCAGGAAATCTGCTTCTTGCCTTGCTGGTCGTTGCCTTGCTTTACGGCCGAAAAATGGCGCAGATACTCGCGATACGCGATGCGAGGCCTTTGCATTTGCTGTTGGTAGTCTTGATTGCGCCTCCCTTGTCGCTATTGGCCAGCGAAGTGAACAACTGGGTGGCCGAATTTGCTCCTAACGTGAGTTTCATGATGGAGGTGTTTGCAGAGTTCGCGAAACAACCGTTGTGGTTGCTGTTGGTTGTAGGTTGTCTCATACCGGCGGTGGCTGAGGAGATCTATTTTCGCGGACTCTTGGGGCGTGGTCTGGTCGCCCGTTATGGCATCGTTGGGGGAACACTACTGACCTCGTTCTTCTTTGCCGTAATCCATGTTGATCCGGTGCAAGCTTCGAGCGCATTGGTCCTGGGCGTCGCACTGCAGCTGACTTATCTCGCCACAAAGTCGTTGTTGGTACCGATTCTCTTGCATCTGTTAAACAACGCGCTGGCCTTCACGTCGAGCCGTCTCCCGGAATGGATTCAGGTGCCCGGATATACGCTCGGCCCCGACGAGGGCGTAACCCATACGCCGCTATTGCTTGTCGTGGCGGCCATTGCGGCGTCCGTTACCTTAGGGTTTGTCTTTTATAACAGTCGGTCGCAGTGGGTGACGTCTGACGGTGTCCGTTGGTCACCCGGATATGTCACCGCAGAATCGCCCGATAAGGCCTCAGGGGCAGAACTGCTTGTTCAACGACCACGGACGGGCAGCGTGCTGCTCGCATTCGCCGCTTACGCCGTCTTCGTTGGCGGGCTTGTCTGGGTTGTATTCAATTGACGAGCGTGGGGTGAGGGGTATGGGGGGCGAGCGGAGGATGGCAGCACCTAAACATGGTGTCATGGGGAGAATCGTGGGCCAGACGCGGATTGCGTCACTGGCGCTTCGGGTTGGCGTGGCGAGGCACTTCGTGCCGTGACGCCCACCGCGGCCGTAAGACTCAGCCTCGTGCCGCAGTTTCCGACAAA
>Ga0224508_10002188_pt1 | contig 16912 bp, 18 predicted proteins | sample SF_Jan12_sed_USG_4_FD_170157 | JGI IMG/M metagenome (GOLD analysis project Ga0224508, IMG submission 170157) | Sediment microbial communities from San Francisco Bay, California, United States - SF_Jan12_sed_USGS_21 | ecosystem: Environmental > Aquatic > Marine > Sediment | place: USA... | reverse complement strand
CGCGGCGGGTTCGAACATCGGACAACGGTTCCTCGCTGAAACGAGTGAGGAGCAGTGGTCGGAAGTCATCGAAAACGATTTGAATGGCTTTTTTCGCATTGCGAAGAAGGCCATCCCGCACATGCGTGATATGGGCGGCGGCATTTCTCGCCTCCAATCGCGCGGCTTACGTGACCGGGCAGATGATCGCCGTGGACGGTGGCTACGGTGTGTAGGGCGAGAAAACTACGAATTCCGATAGTATCAGTTGTTGACAGTTGACGAATTCGTAATTCTTCTGGACGATAGGGTCGATTGCTACAATGAAGATCACAGGCAGGATATGACCAACGATGGCCGCTGAAAATCAAAATCCCGATGCCGTGGATGTCGATGACCTTGATCGCGAGATCATTGGTCTGTTGCAGGAAGATGGACGAATGTCGATTCAGGAAATTGCCAAGGCGCTGTCATCAACGTCGTCCACGGTGCGCAAGCGGATCCGGCGCCTGGAAGAGGCCAATATCATGCGCGTCGTCGCCGTCACCGATTTCTCGGCTGCCGGATATGAATTGTTGATCGCGGTCGGCATTCAGGTTGAGAACCGCCGCCCCGAGGATGTCGGTCATGAACTCGCCAAGTTGCCGGAAGTCTTCAGCGTCAACTTGGTGACCGGCCTTTGTGAACTGGATGTACTTGTGGCGGCCAGGGACTTCGCCGAGCTCTCGCATTTTTTGCACGACAAACTGCCAAAGATCTCTGGCATATCCAAACTCGCGCCGGGGCTCACTGTTGATGTGCTTCGTTACGAGTCAGGGTGGGTGTCACAAGTATGAGCAAACGTCAGTTGGATGAAGTTGATACGCGAATCCTCGAGCACCTGTCGCACGACGCACGCCTGAGCAATCGCGAGATCGCCGAGGCCCTCGATCTGGCCGAAGGAACGGTTCGCGGTCGAATCAAGCGCCTGCAAGCCGACAAGGTAATCAAGATCATGGCGATCGCCGATGTTCGCGTCCTCACGCAGCATGAGAACCCGATGATGGCCTACATCGGTATTCACGCCGAGTTGGACGGGCTGCGCGAAACCGCCGAAAAAATTGCCCGCCTGGAGTTCGTCCGTTTCACGGCAACGATGCTCGGTCGCTACGATATCCTCGCAATATCGTTTGTCGGCTCAGCGGAAGAGCTGATTGAGCATGTCAATGACGAGATCATGGCGGTCCCCGGCGTCAAACATGTGGATACCAAATTGGCGATCAAGTCTTTGAAGTATGACTACCGCTGGGGTCGCATTGTCGATTAAGTGGTTTTTTGACAAAAAATTACGCGAAAGGTGTATTTTTTCTGCTATAAGAGTTAATATTCGTAATTAATTACGAATAAATTGACTATTTTGGCTATAAGCAGCCAAATTGATACCGCAGGAGAAGCACCATGGCTACAACCGCCGAGGCCGTCGCTGCAGCCAGCAGCGGCGCCATCAACGTCGACCCTTACCTCGAGAACTTCGCGGCTCGCGGGCCCGAAGGCCGTGCGCAACGACGCGTACTTGCAGAATCCGTCGAGGACCTGAAAAAGTCGGGCTTCATGCGCTCGCTGGTACCGGCCAGGTGGGGTGGCCTCGAAGTCACACCACAGGAGTTTTTCCGGGCGCAGATCAAGATCGCCGAACAGGACATGAGCACGGCGTGGATAGGCGGCGTCATGGCCGTGCACGCATTCCAGATCGCGCTGATGGACGAGCAGGCGCAGCGCGATGTTTATGGCGAAGACCCGGATACCTGTGTGTCGAGTTCCTACAACCCGGTCGGTGGCAAGACGGAACCGGCCGAGGGTGGGCTGATGCTCAGCGGACGCTGGGGCTGGAGTTCGGGCGCCGATCATTGCAGCTGGGTGCTGCTCGGCGCAATCGTGGCTGGGGAAGGCTACCGGACATTCCTGGTGCCGCGAGAAGATTACGAGATCGAAGACACCTGGTTTGCTATGGGCCTGCAGGGCACGGGGTCGAACGACATTGTTATCGAGAAACCCGTATTCGTTCCGCACTACCGCACGCACAAGCAGATGGATGGCTTCAACTGCCTGAACGACCAGGAAAACAAGCTCTACAGCATGCCCTGGGCGCAGGCATTCGCCCGTTGCGTGTCGACACCCGCGATCGGCGCGGCGAAGCACGCGCTAAAGCTGTTCGTAGACAATGCGAGCACGAGTAGCACGGACCCGACGCGACTCATTGGCGATCCGGACATTCTTCGCCGTGTCGCCGAAGTCGAGTATCTCATCGATGAAGTCGAGACCTTGTTGTATCGCAACTTCGACAACATGGTCGACCTGCTCTTGGCCGACAAGGAGATTCCGTTGATCGATCGCGTGCGCTATCGATACCAGGCCGGTGTCGTCATTACGAAAATGATGGAAGCCGTCGACCTGTTATTCGATACGGCCGGCGGTCGCAGCGTGTTCGTCGGATCCGAGATCCAGGACATCTGGCACGACATTCATATTGCGCGCGCTCACGTTGCCAACAGCCCGGTCGCTTTTGCCCGTAACTGGGGCAACATGATCCTGGGTGGCGAGAGCCAGGATGTCTTTGTCTAGTCATTGACCGATGAAAGACGACATGAGCAATCCTGGGCCGCCGCGCGGAGAAGTCGTCAGCGCCGGTGAATACGACGTTCATTACCTGAGCTTCGGCGAAGGACCGGCCGTCGTGCTGTTGCACGGCAGCGGTCCCGGCGCGAGTGGCTATAGCAACTTCAAGCAGAATATCGACACGATCGTCGAGTCGGGCCACCGCGCCATCGTCATGGACATGATCGGCTTCGGTTATTCGAGCAAGCCGACGGACTGCGATTACACGACCGAACTTTTTGCGTCGACGGTTAAAGGCGCTCTCGATGCGATCGGCGTCGAAAAATGCGCGTTATTTGGCAATTCACTTGGCGGAGCCATTTGCATACGCATCGCGCTCGACTATCCGGAGTTCGTGACGAGCCTCATCATGATGGCCCCGGGCGGCATCGAAGAACGAGAGACGTATTTTGCAATGCCGGGCATTGCGAAGATGGTCAGCACCTTCGTCGCCGGCGAACTAGATCGCGACGGCCTGCGCTCACTATTGAAGATGCTGGTATTCGACGGCACGCATGTGACGGATCAACTCGTCGATGAACGATTCGCCATACTCGAAGTTCAGCCCAAGGAAGTTCTTTCGCGCATGGTCATTCCTTCGATGGCCGATGAACTTGGCAACATCCAGTGTCCGATCATTGGTTTCTGGGGCCAGAATGACGAATTCAACCCTGTAAGCGGGGCACAGAAGTTCCTCGAGCAATGCAGGGACTGCCGCTTTACGATCGTAACGGACTGCGGTCACTGGGTGATGCTGGAACACGAACGAATGTTCAACGCCGCTTTGGGCGATTTCCTGACAAACGGACAGAAATAACGATGCTCTCCGACTCCAGAATAGAGAAGTACGGCGACGAGCTGTTTGATTGCATGATGTCACGATCCGTGGTGCCGCCCTTGACCGACCGTGAGTCGGAAATTGCGGTGGAAGACAGTTACAGAATTTCTCAGCGCTTTCTTAAGCGGCGCCTGGAGGACAACGGCGAAACCGTCATCGGCAAGAAGATTGGCGTTACCTCGGATGCCGTGCAGTCGATGCTCGGCGTTTTCGAACCTGACTTCGGCTTTCTTACGGATGCGATGCAGGTGAGTGAAGGGGATATTCCGATCGGCAATCTGATCCAACCGCGTGCCGAAGCGGAGATCGCATTCCGGCTCAACAAATCGCTCATGGGGCCGGGGGTGACACCCGAAGACGTACTCGCGGCGACCGAAGTTGTGATTCCCTGCTTCGAGGTGGTCGATTCACGCATAGAAGGCTGGCGCATCAAAATCCAGGACACGGTGGCCGACAATGCGTCCTGCGGAATCTATGTGCTCGGCAGCGGAGAAGTCAATCCCGTGGGCCTCGACCTTTCGGCCTGCAAGGTAACGGTCACAAAGAACGGCGAATTCCTGAGCGAAGGGCTGGGATCGGCCGTGCAGGGCTCACCACAGGCGGCGATTGCCTGGCTCGCCAATATGTTCGGCAAACTGGGCATGTCTCTCAACGCAGGCGAGGTCGTTTTGTCCGGGTCGCTCGTACCGCTCGAGCCGGTCGTACCAGGAGACAAAATGGTCATGGACATTCCGGGCATTGGCTCCACGGTTGCGAATTTCATCGCATGACGAACTGAAGCGGGATAAGAGAATGAGCAAGACAAAGGCAATGATCATCGGCTCGGGCAATATCGGCACGGACCTCATGATCAAGATTCGCGATACTTCCGAGATACTCGACATTGCGGCGGTAGTGGGTATCGACCCTGATTCGGAGGGGCTCGCCATGGCCCGGGATTCCGGCATCGAAACGACGCACCAAGGTATCGAAGGCGCACAGCAGCTCGACGCCTGGGATGATGTGCAGATCGTATTCGACGCAACCTCGGCAGCCGCACACGCACACCATGATGAGGTTTGCCGGGCGGCTGGAAAGCAGATGATCGATCTGACCCCCGCTGCGATCGGGCCGTACTGCGTGCCGGTCGTCAACATGGCCGAACACCTGGGCGAACCCAACGTGAACATGGTGACCTGCGGCGGACAGGCGACGATCCCGATGGTGCACGCGGTTCGCCGTGTTTCCGAATCCGTGCCATTCGCCGAAATCGTCGCATCGGTATCCTCGCGTTCTGCCGGGCCCGGCACGCGCGCCAACATCGACGAGTTCACGCGGACGACGGCGCGCGGCATCGAGATCGTTGGCGGCGCCGAGCACGGCAAAGCGATCATCATCCTGAATCCGGCGGAACCGCCGATGATCATGCGCGACACGATCTACACGCTGTCACTCGGCGCCAGCGAAGAGGACATCAAGGCATCGGTCGAGGCAATGATTGCCGAGGTGCAGCAGTACGTGCCCGGTTATCGTCTCAAGCAGGAAGTGCAGTTCGAGTTGTTCGGCATCGACCGCAAGCTGAACATACCTGGATACGGCGAAACGGCCGGGCTCAAGACCTCGATATTCCTCGAAGTCGAAGGTGCGGGACATTTCCTGCCGAAGTACTCAGGCAACCTGGACATCATGACCTCGGCAGCACTGGGTACCGGCGAGCGCATTGCCGAACTCAAGTACGGAGTAGCAGCATGAGTGCGACGATTACTGATCCGACCAAAGAGAAGGTCTATATCCAGGATGTGACGCTGCGTGATGGCATGCATCCGCTGCGCCACAACTACACGATCGACCAGACTCGCAAGATCGCGAAAGCGCTCGACGAAGCCGGCGTCGACGCGATCGAAATCGCGCACGGCGATGGCCTCAACGGTTCGAGTTTCAACTACGGATTCGGCAGGCACACGGACTGGGAATGGATCGAGGCGGTTGCCGACGTCGTCGATAACGCCGTCATTACGACCCTGATTCTCCCGGGCATCGCGACCGTGAAAGAACTAAAGCGCGCCTATGAGCTGGGCGTTCGTTCGGTGCGCGTTGCGACGCATTGCACCGAGGCCGACGTCGCCAAACAGCACATCCAGATGGCTCGCGAACTTGGCATGGACACGATCGGCTTCCTGATGATGGCGCACATGATCGAGCCCGAGCCGCTCGCCGAACAGGCGAAACTGATGGAGTCCTACGGCGCGCAATGCGTGTATGTAACGGATTCAGCCGGTGCCCTCGACATGGACGGTTTTGCCGCAAGGTTCGACGCGTACAACCAGGTTCTGGATCCCTCGACCGAGCGCGGCGTCCACGCGCACCACAACCTGTCGCTGGGTGTCGCCAATTCCATCGTGGCCGTGCAACACGGCGTGCGTCGCGTGGATGCGTCGCTGGCCGGCATGGGTGCCGGCGCCGGCAATGCGCCGCTCGAGGTGTTCGTTGCCGCGATCGATCGGAAGGGCTGGAAGCATGGCTGCGATCTCTACAAGCTCATGGACGCGGCCGACGATCTCGTGCGGCCGTTGCAGGAACGGCCGGTCAGGGTCGACAGGGAGACACTGTCGATCGGCTACGCTGGCGTGTACTCATCGTTTCTGCGACACGCCGAAAAAGCGTCCGAACATTATGGAATTGACGCGCGCAAGATCCTCGTCGAGCTCGGCCGCCGCCGCATGATCGGTGGCCAGGAGGACATGATCGTCGACGTCACGCTCGATCTCCTCAAAGAGTATGAGAAGAAAGAAAAGGACCAGGCCAAGAGTGCCTGAGCCGTTGACCGGATTACGAAAAGGCGAAACAACATGGCAGTAGCAAGACTCGGATACCTCGGCCTCTCATCGACGGACGCCGCAGCGTGGGGACCCTTTGGCACCGATTTGCTGGGACTGATGTCGGTCCCTGGCGAGGGCGAAGGCGTGTTCCTCAAGATGGACGACCACCCGTTTCGGCTGATGGTGGAGAATGGGGATGAAGACAAGCTCGCGTGCGCGGGCTGGGAAGTCGAGGATGCGGCCGCCTACAAAGAGACGGTTGCTGCGCTCGAAGCCTCGGGCGCCGCGGTAACGCCGGGTGACGAAGCGGGTGCCGCGAAGCGCTGCGTGACGGAGTATTGCGTATCCAAGGACCCGGCTGGCAACCCGATCGAGATCTACCATGGACGAACCAAGGTCGGCGGGGCGTTCGAGTCGCCACAAAATGTGTCGAAGTTTCTGACCGGCGACATGGGTCTCGGGCATGTCGTCGTGCCGGCGCCGAACACCGACGAGACGCACGAGTTCTACAAGACCGTGCTGGGTTTCGGGGACAGCGATGACCTCACGCTGCCACCGCCGGCAGAGGGCGCACCCGACATGCGTATTGTCTTCATGCATGCGGCCAATCCGCGCCATCACAGCCTGGCCCTGTTCAACTTTCCGGTGCCATCGGGTGTCGTACACCTGATGTTCGAAGTGCCGACGATCGATGAGGTTGGCGCTTGTCTCGATCGCGTGACCGCGGCCGGTGTACCACTCATGGCAACGCTTGGACGCCACTGTAACGACAACATGCTGTCGTTCTATGCAGTCGGCCCTGGCGGAATCGCCGTGGAATATGGCTGTGATGGCCTGCAACTCGATTGGGAGACCTTCGAGCCCACGACGAGCACGGTTGCAGACATTTGGGGACATGAGCACCAACCGGTCGAAGTCTGAACCAGGGCCTGTTAACACTAGATATGGACAAAACAACGACAGCCAGTGACGCGATCGCGACATTGAGCGATGGCATGACGATAGGCATCGGCGGCTGGGGCCCGCGGCGCAAGCCGATGGCGCTGATCCGCGAGATATTGCGTTCGGAGCTCAAGGACCTGACGGTTATCTCTTACGGTGGAGCCGATGTCGGCATGCTGTGCGCGAGCGGCAAGATCAGCAAGCTCGTGTTCGCTTTCGTGTCGCTCGATTTTATTCCTCTCGAGCCGTACTTTCGCAAGGCGCGGCAGAATGCCGACATCGACATCCTTGAAATCGACGAGGGCATGATGCTGCTCGGGTTACGCGCTGCGGCGATGGGCTCGCCGTTCATTCCGACCGCGGTTGGTCTCGGCACCGATGTTGTAAGCAGAAACGAAAGCATCAAGACAATTGACTCGCCCTATGGCGATGGCAAGGAGTGGGTCGCGATGCCGGCGTTGAATCTCGATGTATCGCTCGTGCATGTCGATCGTGCGGACAAGCGTGGTGTCTGCCAGATCAAGGGGCCTGATCATTACATGGACGACCTGTTCATTCGGGCAGCAGGCCGCACCATAGTCTCGTGCGACGAACTGGTTGGGACGGATTATTTCCACGAGAATCCCGAAGAGTCCCGTTACGTATTCTGGGAGCGCAGCGCAACGTCTTCGATTGTGCACATACCGTTTGGCGCACACCCGTCGTCATGCAATCCGCTCTACGGCATCGACGTCGGTCACTTCAAGGCGTATGCGGCGAGCGCGAAAGAGGAGGGCGGCTGGCAGAACTACGTTGACGAGTTTGTCAGTGGCGGCGAGGCGCGCTACCTCGACAAGGTCGGCGGCGAATCGCATATCAGATCACTTCCGTTGCCGGTGTACTGATGCTTGTAGATCTCTTGATAACTGCCTGCGCGCGCGCGTGGGAAAACGATGACGAAGTCCTCGCCTCGGGTATTGGCGTCGTGCCGCGACTTGCAGCATCGCTTGCCATGCAAAAGAACCCGGGCCTGATGATGACGGACTCCGAGGCTTACATGGTGTCGGAACCTGTTCCGGTCGGGCCGCGCAACGGTTACGAACCGAAACGCGAGACCTGGATGGGCTTCTCGAGAATTTTCGACAATGTCTGGTCAGGCAAGCGGCATGCGCTCGTCGGCCCGACTCAGATCGATCGATTCGGGCAGGCGAATATCTCGGCGATCGGAGATTATCGCAAGCCAAAAATCCAGATGCTCGGCGTGCGCGGTTTTCCGGGCAATTCGATAAGCCATGCCAACTCTTTTTTTGTGCCGAACCATAGCAAACGTGTATTCGTCGACGGTGAGGTCGACATGGTTGCATCCGTCGGCTACAACCCGGATCGATTGCCGAAGGGCTATAGTCTCGACGACATCGACATTCGACTGATCGTGACGAATCTCTGTGTCATGGACTTCGGCGGCCCGCACAAGCAGGTGCGCCTCGTTTCCCTGCATCCGGGCGTGTCGGTTGAGGAGGTGGTCGAGAACACGAGTTTCGGTCTCAGTATCCCCGAAGACCTCCCCGAGACAGCCGCTCCAACGGACGAGGAACTTGAGCTGATCGAGCGATTTGACCCCAACAAGCTACGCGCCCCGGCGGAGCGATAAGTCATGAGCGAAAAAAACACAGTCGCGGCGCGCGAGGATTGGTACACCCTGGATAGGGAACGGCCGCGCCTGCTTGGCAGCCAATGCTCGTCATGCGAGACCTATTATTTTCCGAAACACGCAGGCTACTGCCGGAATCCCGCGTGCGACAGCGAGACCTTCGACGAGGTTGAACTCAGTCATCGTGGCAGGATCTGGTCCTACACCAATGCGGCATACCCGCCACCACCGCCTTTCGTCGCGGACGATCCTTACGAACCGTTTGCAATCGCCGCGGTTGAACTCGAAGCGGAACGCATTGTCGTTCTCGGGCAACTCGCAAGCGGTGTAACCGTCGATGATGTGAGCATCGGCGATGAAGTCGAACTTGCGCTCGAGACGCTTTACGAAGACGACGACAACGACTATGTCGTCTGGAAGTGGCGTCCACTCAATGGAGCGGCAACATGAGTCGTCAGGTAGCGATTCTCGGCGTCGGCATGCATCCCTGGGGCAAATGGGGACGCAATTTCGTTGACTACGGCGTCAAGGCGGCACGCGATGCACTGGCTGATGCGGGTGTGCCCTGGGGCGACATCGATTTTGTCGCGGGCGCCAACACGATGCGTTGCGGTTACCCGGGCTACGTATCGGGCGCCACGTTCGCGCAGGCGTTGGGGTGGTCGGGGGCACGCATTGCCAGTTGTTACGCGGCGTGCGCATCAGGATCGCAGGCACTGGATACGGCGCGAGCGCAGATCCTCGCCGGGCTGGCCGACGTTGTGCTTGTCGTTGGCGCCGATACCACGCCAAAAGGTTTTCTTGCGCCACAGAAAGGCGACAGGCCCGACGATCCCGACTGGTTGAGGTTTCGCCTGCACGGTGCGACGAATCCCGTCTATTTTGCATTGCATGCACGGCGGCGCGTCGAACTCTACGGCACGACGGACGAAGACATTGCCAGGGTTCGCGTCAAGAACGGCAAGAATGGTTTACACAATCCGTACGCGCGCTATCGCAAGGAGTTCACGCTCGAAGAGGTACTGGAGTCGCCCGTCGTATCGGATCCCTTACGCCTCTATGAGATTTGCGCCACGAGCGATGGTGGCGCGGCGGTCGTCGTCGCAAGCATGGACTACGCGAAGCGGCTGCAGAAGAAACCCGTGACGATCGAGGCGATCGCGACGATTACGCCGACATTTCCGAGCACACAACTCGAAATGCCCGACCTGGCAACCGATTCGGCCGCAAGCGTGCCTGCGCCGGACGTGAATTTCCAACCCGCAATCATCGAGGCGGCCTACAGAGAAGCGGGCATCGGCCCCGACGACCTGAGTCTCGCCGAGGTCTACGATCTGAGTACCTCGATGGAGTTGGACTGGTACGAGTCATTACAGTTGTGCCCCATAGGCGACGGTCAGAAGTTGCTCCGCGACGGTGACACCTACATCGGTGGCAGAATCCCGGTCAACGCATCGGGCGGTCTGTCGTGTTTCGGCGAGGCCGTGCCGGCACAGGCACTCGCGCAGGTGTGTGAATTGACCTGGCAACTTCGCGGCGAGGCCGGCGAACGCCAGGTCGAGAACGCCACGCACGGTATCACGGCAAATGTCGGACTTTTCGGCCACGGCTCGTCAGTCATCGTCAAGAGGTGATGGATGAGTATTCTGCATACACGCTTGTGCGAGCTCCTGGGCTGCGAATACCCGATTATCCAGACCGCGATGGGATGGGTCACGGGTCCTGAAATTGTTGCAGCCAGCGGCAACGCGGGCGGTTTCGGTTTTCTGGCCGGCGCGACGATCCCACCCGATGAAATCGAGCGCGACATTCTGAAGACGAAATCGCTGACGGACGCACCGTTCGGCGTGAATTTCCACATGTACCAGCCGAATGCGGCGGATATTGTCGAGCTGGTTATCAAACACAAAGTCCGGGCCGTCAGCTACTCGCGTTCACCAGGCGGCGAGATGATCGCGCGATTGAAAGAGCACGGCGTCAAATGCGTGCCGACGATTGGGCTACCGAAACACGCGATCAAAGCGATCCAGCTCGGCGCCGATGCCGTTACGGTTCAGGGCGGCGAGGGTGGCGGCCACACGGGATCGGTGCCGACGTCGTTGTTGATTCCGCAGGTCGTCGATGCCGTCGACGGTAAGGTGCCCGTCGCTGCCGCCGGCGGTTTCAAGGATGGTCGTGGCCTGGTCGCGGCGCTGGCGTGGGGCGCGGACGGTATTGCGATGGGAACCCGCTTTCTGATGGCGAAAGAGGCATCGCCACCAGACGCGACCAAGCAACGCTATGTCGATTGCAATAATCCGGCCGAGATCATTGTCTCCAAAGCCGTGGACGGCCTGCCGCAACGTATGATCAACAATGAGATGCTTCAGCGGCTCGAGAACGCGAATCCTTTGACAAAGTTCATGATTGCGATCGGCAACGGCCTGAAGTTTCGCAAACATACCGGGGCGAGCCTCATAAGCCTGCTTAAATCGGCTATTGCGATGGCGAAGAGTGACGACATCACCGTGACCCAGGCGATTATGTCTGCGAATGCGCCGATGATCATCCAGAAAGCGATGGTGGATGGACAGCCGGGCAGTGGCGTTCTACCGTCGGGACAGGTTGCCGGCGTCATCGGGGAGGTGCTCTCGTGCAGAGACATCATTCATGGTATCGCCGCAGAAGCCGAAGAGCGTCTGAAGGTGCTGGCCGAAATGACAAACAATGAGACAAGACAATGAAATCGCCTTATGACATATCCATAGCGGATGGCGTCGCGGAACTGATGTTCAATCACCCGCCGGTCAATGCGTTTGATTCGACAACCTGGTTTGCGATCGCCGATGCGATAGACGAACTCGGGCGGAACGAGGATGTGCGCGTCATCATTATTGCAGCAGAAGGCAAGGGTTTCTGTGCCGGCGTCGACATCAAGGAACTCGCCGCCGACAGCGGCAAGATCGTAGACGTCAATCGCGGCAACTTCGACACATTCAAAGCTATACACCGTAATCCGAAGCCAGTCATCGTTGCGTTGCCCGGTTTCGTGCTTGGCGGCGGTATTGGTATCAGTGGCGCGGCCGACATTATCGTCGCGTCCGAGTGCGCGAGTTTCGGTATTCCCGAGGTTGATCGCGGCGCGATGGGTGGTGGCGCGCATCTGCAACGTATGTTCCCTGTCCAAAAAGTTCGATACATGTATTTCACCGGTGAGTTCATCGATGCAGCCGAGGCGTATCGGCTTGGTGCGGTCGAGCGCGTAGTGCCGCGCGAGCAACTGATGCCTGCCGCTCGCGAGATCGCTGCCAAGATTGCTGCAAAGTCGCCGGCGATGATCAGGCTTGCCAAGGAAGCGCTCACCGGTGTCGAGGACGGCAATCTCGAAGACAAGTATCGCTGGGAGCAGGGCTTCACGTTCGAGGCTTACACCATGTCCGATTCCCAGGAAGCGCGCGACGCATTCGTCGAAAACCGCGACGCCGACTTCGAGAACAAGTAAGAGGCGAACGATGCGTCTTCGCTACACGCCCGAACAGGATCGTTTTCGCCAGGAGGTGCGGCAGTGGCTGGCCGAGCACGTTCCGGCCGAGCCGCTACCGTCGCTCGACACGCCAGGGGGCTTCGAATTGCATCGCGACTGGGAGCGCACGCTGAAGTCGGGTGACTGGGGCATGGTGACCTGGCCGAGCGAATACGGCGGGCGAGGCTGTGACCTGATCGAGTGGCTGATTTTCGAGGAAGAGTATTACCGCGCCGAAGCACCCTTGCGCGTCAGCCAAAACGGCATCTTCCTGCTTGGCCCAACGCTGATGGAATTCGGCAGCGACGAGCAGAAGTCGCGCTTCCTGCCACCGATGGCTGCCGGGGACGAGATCTGGGCGCAGGCCTGGTCGGAGCCGAATGCGGGCAGCGACATGGCCGCGATACGGTCAATGGCCACACGCGTCAACGAGGACGGGGAAGAGTTTTATGTACTCGAAGGGCAGAAGACCTGGTCTTCACGCGCCGTATTTGCCGACTGGGGCTTTGGTATTTTCCGTACCGATCCGGACTCGAAACGTCACAGGGGCCTGTCTTTCATCCTGTTTCCGCTCGATGCGGAAGGCATAACGATTCGTCCGATCCGCCAACTCGACGGCGATGCGGGCTTCGCCGAGATTTTCTTCGACAACGCCAAAGTGCCCGTCGCGAACCGTCTCGGCGACGAAGGACAGGGCTGGCATATAGCGATGGCGACGGCCGGATTCGAACGGGGCCTGATGCTCAGAAGTCCGGCGCGTTTCCAGAAGACCGCCGAACGACTCGTCGATCTCTACAGGCAGAATGCAGATCGTGTATCACCGGCAACGCGCGAACACGTGCTCCAGGCTTATCTTGATGCCGAGGCATACTGCCTGAACACCTATTACACGGCGTCACGACTGATGGCCGGTGGCAAGATCGGCTCGGAGGCGAGCTGCAACAAAATATTCTGGTCGGAACTGGATCGTGCAATGCATCGCACGGCGATGTCCATCATGGGCGCCAGAGCCGAACTGACCGAGAAGAATACGGATTCGGTTGATTCTGGTCGATGGCTTGATGGTTACATGTTCTCGCTCGCGGGTCCGATTTATGCGGGCACGAATGAAATCCAGCGCAACATCATTGCCGAGCGTTGTCTCGGTCTGCCGAGAGCCTGACAGTGGACTTCAACTTCAGCCAGGACGAACTCGATCTGCGTGACGGCGCACGCGAATACCTTCGCGGTCGCTGTACGCCCGAAGTGCTGCGTGGCCTCGTCGAAAACGGCTCGGCGAGCCTCGACAGCTGGTCCGAACTGGTCGAGATGGGACTTGTTGGTTTCCTCATTCCCGAGCCGGCGGGCGGCCTCGGCATGTCCGACACGGGATTCGTGTTGCTTGCCGAAGAGGCCGGCTATGTTGCAATGCCCGAACCGTTGATCGACGTCGCCGGCGTCGCGGCGCCGCTACTCGCCGGACTTGATGCGGACCTCGCGGCTCAGGTAGCGGGAGGCGAGGCGCGCGTCGTGACCGCCCACCCGCTGAATCCCTACGTCAACCAGCTCAAGCCGTCGGACCGCATACTCTTGTTTGCGGACAATGCCGCTGGCCTCGTCGACGCTGCAGATGCAGGGGCAGAGGACGTGGCCGGCATCGACCCGCTGCGCCGGCTGTCGAAGGTCTGCGTGTCGGATGCGACGACGCTGGCGACGGGTGCGGAGGTTGGGGTCCTCGCGAAGCGGGCCGCGTTGCGCGGTGCGCTGTTCACGGCGGCGGAGTTACTGGGGCTCACGGCTGCGATGATCGACATGTCGAAAAACTACGCGGTCGAGCGAAAGCAGTTCGGCGTCGCGATCGGAACATTTCAGGCGGTCAAACACCATCTGTCGACGGCGTTCACGAAACTCGAATTCGCGCGCCCCGCAGTCTATCGCGCGGCGGCCACATTGAAGGGCGCCGATGAACGCTCGGCGCTGCACGTCGCTCATGCGAAGATCGCCGCAGTCGATGCCGCGATCAATGCCGCTGAGACGGCCATCCAGGTGCATGGCGGCATTGGTTACACCTTCGAGGCTGACCTGCACCTTTTCATGAAACGGGTATGGGCGCTGGCGGGGCTCTGGGGCGATCGCAACTATCACATGAACGAAGTTGATCGAGCTGTCTTCGATCAGCGTTTGAAACTCGGACCGGCGGCGACGTTTCCGTCGGCCGGCAATGCGTTGGGCACTGAAGAGCTTGGGCGCTAACGGGGTTGGGCACTCACGTAGAGGGTGAATTATGAATCAGGCATACATTATCGACGCGGTCCGCAGTCCGACCGGCAGACGCAAAGGCGGTTTGAGCCAGATTCACGGCGCGGATCTCGGTGCACACGTAATCAAGGCAATCGTCGATCGTAATGGCATTCCCGACGAGGACTATGAGGACGTTATTTTCGGCTGCGTCGATACGGTCGGCCCGTTAGCCGGCGACGTTGCTCGCACATGCTGGCTTGCGGCCGGTTTTTCGCAGGCCGTTCCCGGTGTCACGGTTGACCGGCAATGTGGTTCCTCGCAGCAAGCCGTGCATTTCGCGGCGCAGGCGATAATGGCTGGATCGATGGACGTGGTGCTGGCTGGCGGCGTTCAAACCATGACCCAGATACCTATCGGTTCGTCGATGGTGCTTGCCAGCTCGCTTGGATTCACCGATCCGTTCTCGGGATCCGAAGGCTGGGTTGCGCGTTACGGTCCGGAGCCCCCGCCACAGTTCAGGGGTGCGCAGATGATTGCGGACAAGTGGGGCTTCTCGCGGCGTGACCTCGAAGAATATGCGCTCGAATCGCATCGGCGCGCGCTGCAAGCCATGGAAGAGGGGCGATTTGACCGGGAAATCGTGTCATTTGCCGGTGTCGAGATGGACGAGACCGCGCGCGATACATCGCTCGAAAAGATGGCAGAACTGGACGACATTCTTGGCTGCGACAAAATAACCGCGGCCGTGTCGAGCCAGACCTGTGACGGTTCGAGCGCGATGCTTATCGCGTCCGAAGACGCCGTGAAGCGCTACAACCTGGAACCGCGGGCGCGAATTCATCATATGAGTGTGCGTGGCGAAGATCCCATCTGGATGTTGACCGCGCCGATACCCGCGACCGAGTATGCGATGAAGAAATCCGGCATGTCGCTGGACGACATCGACCTCGTTGAGATCAATGAGGCATTCGCGTCCGTGCCGATGGCGTGGTTGAAGGAGACCGGTTACCCGCACGAGAAGACCAATGTCAATGGCGGAGCGATAGCACTCGGCCACCCGCTCGGTGCAACCGGCACCAAGCTGATGACGACTTTGTTGCATGAACTCGAGCGCAGTGGTGGGCGGTATGGCCTGCAGACCATGTGCGAAGGCGGTGGTCAGGCAAACGTCACGGTCCTGGAACGCCTGTAACGATCGAGAGAGGGAATGTATGAGTAGTATTTGCGATGGTCGTGTCGTCATTATCACGGGGGCCGGTGGCGGCCTGGGCCGGGCGCACGCGCTCGCGTTTGCGAATGAAGGAGCGAGCGTTGTCGTCAATGACATCAATCCGGCGGCTGCCGAAAAAGTCGTTGCCGAGATTACCGACGCGGGCGGCAAGGCGATTGCAGATAATTCGGATATCACGAATTACGAATCGTCGGGCGAGGCGGTAGCGGCCGCAATCGAGGCATACGGCGACCTGCACATAGTCCTGAACAATGCCGGCATCAATCGCGACCGCATGTTCGCCTCCATGACGGAGGCCGACTGGGACGCGATCATGGCCGTGCATCTAAAAGGCCATTTCTGCATTAGCTCACACGCCGTGCATCACTGGCGCGCGCAGTCGAAGGGCGGCAAGACAGTTTGTGCCAGGATCATCAACACCACGTCGGGTGCAGGATTGCAGGGTTCGATCGGGCAGTCGAATTATGCAGCGGCCAAGGCTGGCATCTGCGCGCTGACACTGAACCAGGCAGCGGAACTCGGCCGTTACGGCATCACCGCAAACGCCGTCGCACCTGCCGCACGCACCGGTATGACGACGGCTGTCGAGGCGATGGCCGAACGCATGGCCAAACCCGACGATGGCAGCTTCGACTACTGGTCAGCCGGCAATGTCTCACCGCTGCTCGTCTGGCTGGGCTCGGGTGAGTCCTCTGCCGTCACCGGTCGTATTTTCGAGGCCGAGGGCGGCAAGATTTCCATTGCCGATGGCTGGCGTTCGACCGAAGGCGTCGACAAGGGCGATCGCTGGGAGCCGGCTGAAATCGCAGGTGCGATGGAGGAACTGCTGGCCAGGGAAGTGCCCGCACAGAAGGTCTACGGTACCTGAAGCCCTGATATTACGATGGAATTCTCGTTCACCGAAGAGCAACAGATGATCCGCGATACCGCGGCGTCTTTTCTTGCGGAAGTTTCCGATAGCGAGGCGGTTCGACGCGCGATGGCCACCGAGGCCGGTTATGAACCTGCACTGTGGTCACGCATCACGCAAGAGATGTACTGGCACGCCGTCCATGTGCCCGAAGACTTCGGCGGCCTCGGACTGGGTTACGTCGAGCTCGTTGCTTTGCTCGAGGAGATGGGCAAGCACCTCACGTGT
>Ga0224508_10002187_pt1 | contig 16920 bp, 10 predicted proteins | sample SF_Jan12_sed_USG_4_FD_170157 | JGI IMG/M metagenome (GOLD analysis project Ga0224508, IMG submission 170157) | Sediment microbial communities from San Francisco Bay, California, United States - SF_Jan12_sed_USGS_21 | ecosystem: Environmental > Aquatic > Marine > Sediment | place: USA... | reverse complement strand
CGGATTCGGGCGTCAGGCCGCTCATCAGCGAGTCAGCCATGGGCTGCGATCATCCGTGAACCTGTACAGAAGGTCTGTTGCCCGGCTGATCCCGATCCGGGGCGTGCGGCCCACGCACCGATCCGGCACGGGCTCGCCGGCCGCAATGCGCAGTGGCGGCGAATTCAGTGGGTGCCGCTGAAATTCGGGTCCGACCGCCAGAGCCTGCGTAAGACGCCCCGGTCCATTGGTCAGGGTCGTGCGCCCGGACCGCCGTCGGAGCATCGTATCCTCGCCGACAAGCGGCTCGAGCGCCCGAATCAGGACCCCTCCGGGCATCCCCTCAGGCTCTGCGACGGCGTTGAGGCACCAGTGGATCCCGTAATTTAGATGGACGTAGGCGGTGCCCGGCGGTCCGAACAACGGGTCGTTTCGGGGGGTGCGGCCAATGCGGGCAGCCGCGTGCGAGGCCGGATCATCCAGGCCGGTATAGGCCTCCGTCTCGACGATCCGACCAGCCACCAGGCCGTCTCCCACATGGTCGTGTGAGAGCACACAACCGAGGAGGTCGCGTGCCACTTCGAGCGACGAGCGCGCGTAGAAGCCCGGCTCCACCGGCTCAGTCCGTGCTGGTGGCCTCGCGCTCGGCCTTTCGGCCGTCGATCACGGCCCGGGCCCGATGCTCGGGGAGAATCGAAGTGATCCGCTCGGGGTGGTCGTCGATGACGCTGAGCAATCCGTCTCCGAATTCCTCGTACAGTCGCTCGGCCGTGCGCCGTCCGACACCCTGATACGCCCTCGACATGCGCTCGATTTCATGCTTGTGCTTCGATGGCGGGCGGCTCGATCTCGATGGTGCGGCCGATTTCGACGGTTCGGCCGGCGTCCGCGGCTCCACCGACTCGACTATCGCGGCTGGCGCCGGATCCACAGGCGTCTGCTGGCGAGGAGCGGGCTTCGCGGCGGGCGACGGTGATCGCCCCTTGGAGCCACGGCGGAATCGTCCCAGGCCTCGTTTCGGGGCATCGGCACGTGGCTCGGCCGCCGCGGGCGACACGTCAGGCTCCGGCGCAGCCGGCGCTACGTCTGGCGCTACCTCCGGCTCTTCCGTGCGTGGTTCGGGCTCGGTCGGCGCTTCGGCCGCCGGGGTCTCCGTCGGATCGTCTCGCGACTCGTCCCGCCGTTCCGAACGTCCACGTCCCCTGCCCCCACGACTCCGACTCCGAGTCGGTCGTTCGGCCGGTTCCGCAGGTGTCGGGTCAGCGGCGGGGCCTGTCGGCACACCGGCCAGCGGAGACAACAGGTAATTGCCCTCGGCGCCCTGCTCGAGATTGACGACACCCTCATCGTGAGCCTGCCGGAGGAACCTGCTGAACTTGCTGAACCCGAGCGCAGCTTCGTCAAACTGAGGCTCGCGCTTCAGCATCTGTCGCTTGACCTCGGAGTCGCGGACGGCGTCGTTGGCAGCGGCCAGGTCCCCGACCACGGCCGTCAGGAGCTTGTACGCGTTCCGCAGACGATCCTCGTCCACGTCCGGCATGGGCGCATCTGACGGAGGCGCCTCCCGTACTGGCTGGCTGGGCGACCGGCGTGAGCTCCCGCCGCGTCGACTCCGACTCCCGCCTCGTGACCGGGATGAGCTACTGCGGGCTGGTGTCCGCGACGGAGACGGCTCAGAGTGGATTTTCTTGGCCATGTCATCCGCTTTGCCGCCCTGTGCAACCTCGTACTGTCCGTTCGCCGCCTTCTCAAGCGTGATGATCCCCCGCGAGGCCGCCTCGCTCAGGAAGCGGTTGAACTTGCTGAAACCGAGCGCTCGTTCGCTGAACGATGGATCGAACTCGAGCATGACCTGCTTGAAACGATCCGATCGCATCACGTCATTTCGCTCGACCATGCGCTGAATCGTCCGGGCGGCCAGGACCCACGGATCGAACGTCTCGGTCGTTGCATCGGAGGCGGCCGTGAGGCCGGACAGGCTGTTGTAGCTGTAGTACTCGTCGCAGTTCTGGACCAACAGGTCGGAGCTCGACTCCTGCATTCCCACGCCGATGACGTACTTCCCGTATTCCTTCAGCTTCAACACGAGGCTGGAGAAGTCGGAATCCCCTGACAGCAGGATGAACGTCCCGATTTCCGGACGCGTAAACACGATCTCGAGCGCGTCGATCGCCAGGCGGATGTCCGTCGCGTTCTTCTTGGACGAACCGTAGGCGGGTGCGAAGATCAGGTCCACTGAAGCCTCGGATAGCGGGACGATGTACTGCGGGTACCGCCGCCAGTCCGCATAGGCCCGTTGCACGGATACCTTTCCTCGGATGACGTCGGAGTCGAGCAGCTTGCGGATTTCTTGCCCGAGGTTCGAGCGGATCCCCATCGTGACGTTGTCGAAATCGATCATCAGGGCCGCATGGGGGGATTGCTCCACGGCCGGCGAGCGCAGATGTGGCGCCCGTGCAAATACCTCGTTCATACCTCTCGTCTGCTTTCTGTGCGGCCGTTCTCTGTTCGGCCGTTGTGTTTGCAGCTCCGCCAAGATTGCGGAGGAGAGGCCCGTCGATCTCGCCCCCGGTTCGCCCGGGGGGGATGATGCGAAGAGTCTCTCGTTCTAGTTGTCCCCTGACCCCTGAGGATCGGGTTCCCCTTCGGCGGCTGTTTCTAACAGTCGCATCCTGTGGGCCAATTCAGCCCGCTGCGAACGGCCTTCCTCGGGACGGGGAAATCCCTCGAGAAAGTGAACGATGTCGGGGAGCTTGTACTCCGCGAGGGCCGGTCGGCAGTGCTGCCGAATCTCTTCAGGCGAGACCAGGGCACCTTCAACCGGAATGACGCAGGCGCAGATGAGTTCTCCGAGCACTTCATTCGGTACTCCCACCACCATCGCCTCGTCCACCGCCGGGTGCGAGCGCAGATAATCTTCAATTTCGCGGGGGTGTACACTGTAGCCGCCGCGGATAATTACATCGCTCTCGCGCCCTACTATATGCAAAAAGCCGGCCGCGTCAATGTTTCCGAGGTCTCCGGTTCGCAGGAAACCGTCGGCTGTCATCGCCGCCCGCGTCGTCGCCGGCTGTCTGAAATACCCGTGCATCACGGTCGGACCTCGGATCGCGATGTGGCCCACCTCGCACGTGCCCAGTTCGTTTTCGTCGCGGTCGAGGATGGCAATTTCGACGCCTGGCAGTGGCCGGCCGACACTCATCGACCGCCCAACGCCATCGCCCGGTCGGGTGATCGTAACCGTGGACGAGGTCTCCGTCAGGCCATAGGCGATTTCGACGTCCGGCACGAACTCAACGCGAATCTTCTCGATCAGTGCGAGCGCCACGGGTGCGCCCGCGATAATCCCCGTACGTAACGACGACACGTCGGCCCGCCGCGCTTCCTGTTCTCGCAGCAGCAGGACAAACATCGTGGGGACGCCATGCAGGATCGTCGGGCGGTGCGCCTCGATCAGGTCGAGCGCTTCGGCCGCGTCGAACTGCTCCTGCAGAATAAGCGACCCGCCTGTGACGAGCGTCGGCAGCAGCGTGGCTCCGAGTCCGAAGATGTTGAACAGCGGAACGGAGCAGAGTGTGACATCGGACTCGCCTATACCGAGAGCCGCCGCCGTGTGCTCTCCGGCGGCAAACAGATTCCCGTGGCTAAGTACAACTCCTTTTTGCTTTTGCGATGTGCCAGCCGTGTACAAAACCGCCAGGTTGTCGCCCGCTCCGACGTCAACCGGTTCGAAGGCCAGACCGCGCCCCGCCGACACCAGGTCCTCGAACTGGAAGATCCGGTCATCGTACCACAGATCCTCTTCGCCCACCGTCGCCAGATACTGAAGAGACGGAAGATCCGGGAGCATCGACTCGAACAACTCGAGGTATTCGATCCCGCCCAGTCGCTCCGCGATCACCGCGATCGTCGCTTCCGTGTTTCGAAGTACGAAGCGCAGCTCTCTGGGGGAGGACTGGGGGTTCAGAGGGACGATCAGTGCGCCGAGCTCGGCCGCGGCGACGATCGTCACCACCGTTTCGGGCAGGTTCGGGAGCAGCATGACGATCCGGTCGCCCTTCTCCACGCCCACGTCCTGGAACGCGGAGGCGAGAGCTCGGGCGTCCGCGGCAATTTCGGAATAGGTCCACACCCGCGCTCCGTGGAGCAGAAACGGAGCGTCAGGCCGCGCGTCGGCGGAAGCACGGAACAAGCCGGCAAGATCTGTCGGGTGACCCAGCGGGCGTACCTCGGATCCGGTGGGATAACTGAACATCACGGTCGTGAATCTGCGTCTTCGCCGGCCGTTCGTAAAGCGACCTCCAGGTGCTGCAGCGCCAGATCGTCGTCGATCGCGGTGGAATGCGACCCCGCATCATCCGTCGCGACTTCCCCGACTCTCCGGAGAAAGACCCAGTGTGGCCGGCCGGCGCGGTTCTTCTTATCCGTTGCCGCAGCTTCCAGCAACCTGTCTGCCCGCACCGACCCATCCAGGAGATTGGGCACACCACAGGCGTCGAGAGCCGCGTCCAGTCGGGTAGACGTACCAGGCTCCGTAACGCCCATTGCCTCACCCAGCCGGGTCTCGAGCCGCATGCCAGCGGCGACGGCCTCTCCGTGCAGGAGGGCCAGCCCGGCGAGGGTCTCCAGCGCATGGCCGGCTGTGTGTCCGAAGTTCAAGATCTGGCGAACTCCCTCTTCCGACGGATCGGCGGAAACGACGGCGGCTTTGATGCCCACGCACGCCGCGATGAGTGCAGCGAGCGTTCCGAGGTCACCGGCTGCCAGGTCCGCGGCATTGTCCTCGATCCAGGCGAACAGATCAGCGTCCTGGATGGCCGCCGTCTTGATGGCTTCGGCGAGTCCCGCGCGCAGGTGTGGTTTGGGAAGCGTGGCCAGCAGGTCCGGATCGATCAGCACGAGGCGGGGATGATGGAACGCTCCGATCGCATTCTTGGCCCGATCCGTGTCGAGACCCGTTTTGCCGCCGACGGAGGCGTCCACCATCGCCAACAGGCTCGTCGGCACGACGACGAACGGGACACCTCTCATGTAGGTGGAGGCCACGAAGCCGGACAGATCACCGGCCACTCCCCCACCGAGTGCGACGACGGCGGCGTCCCGACCGAAACCACATTCCAGCAACTCATCTGACAGCACCGCCCAGGCGGCGCGTGACTTGTTCCATTCCCCGGCCGGAAATACGAACAGCTCCGCATCGCAGCCAGCGGTGGCGAAGCTGGCCAGAGCCGATTCGGCGTGCAGTTCGGCGACACGGCTGTCTGCGATCAGCGCATACCGGTGCGCCGGCGCGGCGGCCCGTGTTCGGTCGCCCAGGTCGCCTAGGGCGCCACGAGCGACGATCACCGGATACCGCTGTTCGGCCGTACCCGGAACCGTGACCTCAATCGTGTGCGGTGCCGGCTTCGTCATGGACGCGCTCACTGCTCCGAGTAGGAAACTGCTGCCGGCGGCAGCCCGGGGCGCAGCTCCGCCGGCACGTCCTCGATGCGCACCATCCGCTCGCCGAGTCGGCGCACCGACACCGAGCGGCCTTCGTCACTCTCGTAACGGTTTCGAAATGCTCGCCGGGCCGCATCGGCGAACTCGGCCGCATCGGCGGGCGTGTCCCAGCGCGAGATCCAGACGAGGCTCTCACCGGACGGTCCGTCGAGAAGCCGGTACCGATCGCCATCCCACCCTGCCGCCGCCTCATCCGCCGTGTCCCGCACCCGGAGGAATTCACGCAGGAACAGGCGGGTGTCGAATTCGCCGAGTCCATCCTGGACGACGTCAGACCACTGGTCGGGCAGCTGACGATCGAACCTGAGCGGGCCGGGCGGCCGTGTGCGGTCCGTACCGAACTGGTCCGGATGTAAGACCTGTTCCGTGGTCGTGGCGAGGTTGTCTCCCAGCGGAGGCGTGCGGCCGGACTGGCCTCGCCAGCGTACCTGAACGAAGTCGAGACCTGCCACGTACGGAAACAGCAGCTGCTGGCGAATGATTGCCGGGGCACTTTCGAGTTCCGGCATTTCAGAGCCGAGCGCGCTGAGCGGATTGTCGCCCAGGGTCTCCCCCAGCGGGGGAGCCTCCGCGAGGTCTACCACCGATCCCAGTTGCTCTGCCATCATCCATTCGACCATGACGTAGGTCGCGTGGCCCTCGAGTGCCGCCTGCACCGCCATGCCCGCATCGTTGCGGTCACGCGTCGCCAGGACCAGGGAATCCAGGTCCACGTATTGGTCCTGCAAGGCGTGCACCATCTCGTGGACGAGCACCCCGTCGACCAGATCAGATGACACCCCATCGACGATGAACAGGGTGTCGGTGGCGGGATCGTAAAACCCGACGACCTGCTCCAGCAGAAGTCGCTCCAGCAGGGGCTCCAGGTCCAGATCTGCCGGCACGAGGCCCAGGCGCGCGTAGACCCTTGTCACATGGCGGACCCGGTCTCCCTCGAACTGCTCTGCGAGCTCCGCCTGCAGGAAGGCTTCGAGCTCCCCGGACGACCGTACGCCGAGCTTGAGCGGTCCCCGGGCTGGGAGGCCGCTCAGCCGCTCGACCGCAGGCTGCAGATCCGCCAGACGCTGCCGCAGCGCCTGCTCGCCCGAGAAAGTGGATTCGTCGCCAGACGAGCAGGCTGCGGCACCAAGCAGCAACCCGACCAGCGCGGCGCGTCCAACTGTCATCTCTGTTCCCTTTGGCCTGGCGCCATGTGAAGACCCGTGCGCTCCACGCCTTCGTCGCCGACCCTGCGAGCGAGTTCGCCGACCGTAGTAACCTCCGCGTGCCGCGACGTCGGGACCTCCCAGTCGGCTGCCAGCTCCGCCAGAGGCGCCAGAACGAACGCACGCTCTCCAAGGCGCGGGTGCGGAACTACCAGGTCCGGCTCGTCGATCACGCGGCCACCATACAGCAACAGATCGAGGTCGAGCGTTCGGGGGCCGTAACGTGGTCCACCGGGCGTGCGACCGCAGGCTCGTTCCAGCCGCTGCAGCTCCGTGAGGAGTTCTCGTGGCGTCAACTGCGTCCATCCGACGCAGCAGACATTCAGAAAGTCCGGCTGTTCCAGGAAGTAGACCGGCCGCGATTCGTAAACGCCGGACACGCGCGTGTCCGAAAGGACCCGGGACAACCCCGTGAGCGCGTGAAGCAAGGTCGCAGCTCGATCGTCCAGATTCGAGCCGAGTCCGATCGCGACACGTTCCGCCCTCCTAGAGCCTCTCAACGGACCTCCCCGCAGGTACTCGCAAAGTCCCCCAGACGACCGAAGCGGGGATCCCTGATGGGACCCCCGCTCCGAACGCGAACTACCATCTCCGCGTACTTCGTACTACTTGTTCCTGCTTGCTTCCGCTACTTCACCACGATGCTGTAAACAGCGTCTGGCCCACTGAACCACTCGACGATGAAGAAGTTGTCGCCGGCCCCCACACTTCCGTCTCCACCAGCATCGCAGGTCGTACCTTCGGGCTTGGAGTAGAAGGAAACGCAGGTAGTACTCAACCCAGCGTCCGTGATGAAGAAGTCCACATCAGTTCCCGCATCGTCCCAATCCACGACCGCAGTGACCGTCGTGGCGCTGGCAAAGTTGATGACGTAGAAGTCATCGACGTCACCGGAATTCACACCATCGTTAGCGACGAGCGGGAGCGTGGCGGCGACAGCCCCACCTGCACCGTCGTTACCTGGCTCGTTGGGACCGTTGGTGAAGCCCGCCACCGACGTATAAGCCAGTTCCTCCGAACGGACACCTGGCGACTCTCCGGGTGGAGTCGCGTCGCCAACCGAGATGCCCACGGTTGCCAGACCGACGTTCGCCGGCAGCAGGAAGGTGAGTTCGGTCGAGCTGATGAGGGTCGGGGGGAACGGACTCTCAACGCCATCGACGACGATGGCTGTCTGCTCCCAGAATTGCTCACCCGTCAGGGTGATGACCTGGCCGAGGTCACCTGACGCCGGGCTGATCGTAGAAAGCACCGGATCCCCCGGCAGGATGGTCATAGCCACCGACGCTGTGACGCCCCCGCCCTCCAGGATAACGCACGTTTCACCTAAGACGTCGCCCGCCGTCACGTCGAAACGGCCCGGTGGGATTATCTCCGGCTCATTGTCCGCAGCGACAGCGAGAGACGGCTGAGCCGGCCCGCATGTGGCGTCCAGAGACCAAGTGATGTCGTCGAAGGTCGGCCGACTCCCCTCGTCCACCGCTCGACTCTCGAGCAACCCGGTCGTCCCGGCCTTCAGGGTCATGACGGACGGATTCGTCGTGATCAGTACCGCCACACCAGCTTCGAACTCGAGCGGATTGTCGTCACATCCGGCCAGCCCAAGCGCCAGGAGCGCGACCGCGCTGAGCCCGACATTACGTACCAAGCCAACTGTCATGGTAACCTCTCTCTCAAAGTGACGCCGTTCCGCATACGTGCGCCGGTAGTTCGCCCCGGGGCCTAGAACCGGGGCTGAATGCCGAATTTGGTTGACAGGTCCCGGGTCGCTTCACCTCCGATGCGGCCCCGCCAATCGGCGAGGGACTGCATGTTGGGATCTGTCGTGAAAATCATCCTCCACACATCGAATTGGTTCTCCTGAACGAACAGATACAGGAATCCAGTCGAGTGATATGACCAGATTTCGTAGGGCGCTTCGCCTTGCAGGTTGCTGATCCCTCCGACCGATCGAGTATCGGAACCGGACGGCATGTGATTGATCAGCCGCTCGTCGGGTTCCCCGAACCGCATGTAGATCCGACCCGCCTGCGTCAACCACGGCGGCCGTTCTCCCGTACCCACCAACTCTCCGTACTGCATCCGTACACGGCCGATACGATCCAGATATTCATCCAGGAACGAATTCACCCTGGGGCTGAAATCGGTGTCCCGGTTCATGAAGAACTGCGTCAAGTACCGACGCTTCGCCTCGGACGGGAGCGACTCGAATACCTGGCGCTCGCCCTCAGTTACCAGATAGCCGACTCCTCCGAAGGTATCGACCAATTCATCGTCTGAAAGTGAAGCGAAGTACTCCGATTCATACGACTCGGGTTCACCCACCGGAACCGCAGATGGCTCCAACATGCGGAAGGGAGCCGCAGGACTAACTTCCGACTCACCACCGGCGATCTGTAATTGCAGGGAGTAATCGCCAGGGGGTAATCCTGCCAGCGCCAGGCTCCCGGCAAACGGGATTCCACCGATTGGAACTTCTATGTTGCTCGCCGGCGTGCGATATACTTCCGTACCGGTGTCGTCCATGACGGCAGCCGTGATGGCAGCGGTTGTGACTTCATCACCGCCATACAACTCGAGATAGTAGGACAGCCGAGGTTCCTGAGGCAGAACCGAGGTTCGCGCGACTGCTGCGATCCCGAAGCCTCCGTGAGTGATCGACCAGCTCCCGCCTGCTTCTTCATCGAGCGGTTCCACCCTTTGTGCCAGGAACAAGTCCGAGGCCACGGGTCTCTCCGCAAATCCTTCGATGGGCAGGCGCACCTTGACGCCCAGATCCGGGGCATCCGTCGGATAGGCGCGCACCTCAACTTCGTACGCTCCCGACATCACGCCGAACCGGAATGGCTCGAGCAAGGTGGAGGCCCCGGTTTCCGCATAAGCGGCAGCCCGGTTACTCAGGGACCTCTCCCAACTGTCTCTGTAGAGTTGCGTGTCGTCAGAATCGAACACGACCAACTCGAACCGGTAGGAGCCCGTCGTACCTCCCGCCATGATGGACAGGGGCACGTGGGCCAGGCCGTCGACGATCGTCAGATCTCCGTCCGTCCAAGTGCGCAGCAACGCTGTCTCGAACTCCGGTTCGGACACCTCCTGCGCGACTGCGGCCGGCACAACGGACCACCAGACCAGCGCCATAAGCGCCAGCCTGGTGACCACGTTGCCGAGCATCGACCGGTTCAACTCCTCGTCCTCCGCGCTCTCAGTCCCAGCCGAACGTCACGCTGAAGACGTCCACGCTGCCCAGCGTACCGAAGTGCCGGAAGGCGTAGTCAAACTTGACGAGGTACTGGTCCGCGATGCGGTAGAAAATGCCTCCTCCGACGCCCAGTCCGTCAAGGTTGTCGGAGCAATTGCACGACAGTCCGCCCAGATCGTCATTATCGGGCTGCGTCGCGTACGAGCCGCGAACCGCTGCACCGATGGGGCTCACGTCGCTCATCCACGCGAACTCGCCACCGAACCCGAACGCCGGGTTGGTGTTGTTCGACTCGACGAACTCGCTGAGCAGTGACAGGCGCGTATTGTCGCCGGAGATGATGTCGTAGCTCAAGCCGGCCCGGAACAGTCTGGGCAGCGGGAAGCCGTCTGTGACGATCTCCGCGAAAATCGGGTCCACTCGCTGGTCGGGCAACGCCGGATCGTCGGTGCTGCCATCGAAATCCCGGAACCGTAGCGCATCGCCTGCATGCCGCAGGGTGCCGCCCAGATTCTGCACGACAAACGACAGCGCAATCGGCTTGTTACCCAATTCGGAGTGGAAGTTCACACCGAAATCGAACGCCACCGTCGAAGCCGAAGCTCCGGCCAGCGCTCCCGTTGCAAGGTCATCCGTGATGAACTTGACGGAGAGACCGGCGGAGAATCGATCGATGAACGCATGCGCGATCGTCAACGCCGCGACCGTCTCGCTGACTCCGTAAAACTCTCCGGAGTCGCCCTGCTCATCGGCCTCGGTGAAGATCGGCTGGTCGGAAAACCCGAAGTGCGCTAGAGACACACCGAATCCGAAGTCTCCGTCGCCGAATGGGAAGGCCAGACCGGTCCAGTAGTAGTCCGTGTCAGCGAAGTACGGCATCACCGTGAGATTCGCTTCGGGACCGTCCAAGAACGTGATTCCGGCCGGGTTGTAATGAAGAGCGCTCACGTCGTCGGCAATCGTCGCGAACCCGCCGCCGAGTGCCATGCCTCGGGCACCTGCACCGAACTGCAGGAACTCTGCCGACACGCCACCAAACGACGTGTTGTCAGCCTCAACCTGCACTGGGTTGTCCTGCGCCCAGAGCAATCCCGGCAGGGCAATCGTCGCGGTAAACGCGATCGCCATTCTGCTGAGTAACCGCATGAAATCCTCCTGAGGAGCTGGTCGATTCCGGTGGGGGCACTCGCCCCCACCGGTGCTCGCTACGGTGTCAATTAGTTACTACCCGCCTGGTTGATGATCGTGAACTTCCCAACATGCTCATCGCCAGCCGGCGTGACCACGTGGTAGAAGTACACGCCACTCGCCACGAACTGGTTGTTACGATTTCGGACATCCCAAACCGCGCGGCCTCCCGCCGTGATGTCGTCGTGAATCAACACGTCCACCAGCACGCCGGTCAAAGTGAAGATTCTGATCGTCGCCTCTGGCGGCAGATTGACGAACATCAACTGCTTCGAGGTCGGAGACAGATCGTACAAGCTGGTACCAAGGTACGGATCCGGCACCGTGTGAACCCTCGAAAGGTCTGCGTCCGCGAATTCCACGGATCGGTCGGACACTGTCCACTGCATCGTCAGCCCTGGAACCAGGACCGGTGTATGCACGCCACCACCGGCGATGTCACCGGAGTAGGCATACCCGGACGGATCGGCCACATCACCACTCGACGTCGTCATATTGCCGTTGAACGTCCGCAGCGTCCATGTCGTACCATCGGCGGGAACCGACCCGGTCTCGAAGATGAACCGATGGCCAGCCACATACAGGCCGAATCCGGTTCCTGTCTGCGGCAGCGGGGCACCGTTTTCGAGGTCCACATTCGAATCGATGTCCGTGCTCGTGGGCACTAGCCCACCGCTGAGATCCGCCACCAGGGAAACAGGCGTTGCCGTTCCACCAGCATCGAAACCGGTTCCATTGAACGGATCGCAGTTACCGCCCGTGATCGGGCGAATGTTCTGGATGGCCCCGTCAATGTAGTTGAAATCGTGCCAGTCGAGCACGCCGTTGCCGTTCGCATCATCGGTCAGAAAGCCCCACGAAGCTGCGGCCCGCCCCGAGAACGGAAAGACGGAATTGTAGGTAGCATCCTCGACCGTGACCGTGCCGCCCGACCATGCGAAGACCAGGTCGGCTGCATGATCAAGGTAGGACATCCCACGGTTGAAGCACTGCCGCGAGAACATGATCGTGTTGTTGGCCCACGGCAGACCAGTATCCGCCGCTTCGATGTCGTTGGCCGGTGTATGGCTGATCGGGGCGAAGACGTCCGCACCGGTCACTGCACCCACTCGGTCATACGCTGCTCCATCGGGGACCTCCGTCGCTCCCTGCCGACTATCTCCGTCAAACCAGCGAGCGCCACCATGAAAGTTGCCATAGCGCCTGTTCTGCGCGCCCTCGGCGGACGCGTTATTCTGCGCCTCGGCCGTGACCACGTCCGCCGTGGCGAGTGCAAATCCGTCGTCCACGCCGAATGCGTCCAGCGTTTCCCGATCAAACGGGAACTTCACGGCGTTCTCCGGAGTGATCAGCGGAACGGTAATGGCGCCGGGCTCGCCAAACGCATTCCACCACGGGTTGTACCCGCGCGCCGTAGTCGCCACGGACCCCGCAGAGCTGGTGGCCGTGAGGAACATCACCCAGCAATTGCCCCACGGGTTGCCGGATCTGCCATTCGGGAGCGTGACGCAGGCGCCCAGATCATCCAGGGCCGACGCTGACGAACCAGCGATTGGCAGCACACTGTCGATTTTCACCGTCACGCTACCCTCCGACAGCAGGCGTGCGTTGAACGGCGACACCGCCAGTGTGAACTCCTGGCCCGCGCTCGGCGGGAACGGACCGCTCCACGTCCCGTCATCCGGGTCGAGAGTCGGTAGCGGGGCATTGATGTCGAGCGGCTGTCCGTCGCCACCCAGAAATGCCTGCGAGAATCCAGCGTCTACCAGGAGATTCGGCGCGTCCGCTCTCGGCACCGTCGCCTTCGCCACACGCGCTGACCGCAGACTGTGCGGTCCCGAAGCTTGCGAGTTTACATCGAATGCGCTGACCGCGTAGAAATAGGTGAAGTTGTTTGTCACGCTGGAATCAACAAACGAAAACGGAACGCCGGAATCCGCCAGTCCAGTCTTCTCCCCTGCTGGGTCGTCGACAATGACAGTGGTCAGGTTGGACGCAAACGCGGCCCCGGACGCCAATCGCACCACTCCGCCACCGGGGCTACCGCCATCCGTTCCGTTGTTGAACTGCAACGAACCGTTGATTGGGCTGATCTTGGTGAAGTCAGCGGGACATACGTCGCCACCCACGAATCCGTCACCGTTGGGATTCGGGGTTCCGGAAGCACTGAAATCGGCAACGTCCTCACCCGGCACGACAGTCTCACAGGTAAAGTCCGTGAATTGCGTCGTGGCGTAGTCAAACTGTGCAACCAGAGTGAGATTGCCCGCGTTCGTACCGCGCCAGATGCGGTAGCCCTCGACATCGAACTGTTTGTAGTTCGGATTGAACAGCGCGCTGCCAGGGTCGCTGGACACGGCAAAGAACGGATCGCCTTCGCCCGTGAGGTCTTCCGAAATGCTTGGCTGCCAGATGACGGTTACCGCGTTGTCCCCCGGGACGACGCCGAACACCGGCTGTTCCGGGGCGAAGCCGAGCAGGAACTTCGAGTCGAAGATCGTCTGCGCCACAAGAGCCTTGCCGAGCAGACTGCCAGGCACGAACTGAACCTGGAATTGGTCGATCTTCTGTGCCGGACCCTCTAAGGCGTTGGCCGGTGGCGGTCCCGTGTACGAGACCCAGCCGGCGCCGCGCTCGAGGACCTTAACCGGATTCGCGTTGTCGACCTCTGTGCAACTCGTGGCCGTCGCGTCCGTGCAGCCGCGCGCACTCGGGAAACCCGGGTGGAACGAAGCGATACCCGGCGGGTTCGCATTCGCATTCGCGTCGTTAGCGGAGATACCGGACGGCGATCCGTCCGGGAGTGTCGCCACCGTCGCGGCAGCGATGTACGCAACCACGATCTTGGCATTCTGGCCCGGCGCGACATCGAACGGTCCTGAAGCCTGGTAGAACCTGGTATCCGCCGCCGTCTCTGTCAGGAAGCAGATCGACCGCTGCTGGAGAGCCGGGTCCGCATTGACGACTTCGGGCGTAACCGAGCACGGGAAATCCCCCGCTGACGGATCGATAGCGCCCGATAAGTAGCGCCACAACTGCCTGTCGTTGCTCGGATCCGGGAAGCCGGTCGCCGAGTTCAGGGTCACGGAGAACAGCGTCAGGCCCACCTCTGTGCCCGTCGCAGGGTTGATCGGACTCCGGAGGTACTTGATTCCGATCAGACCCGGCGCTTCCGTGAAGAAGGGCGGGAAGAAGAGCGCTGGCGAATACTCAAACGTTGGCGCGTCAAACCCGCCGTGGTAAGACAATCCGAGATCGAACGGCAGGATGACTGTGGAGTAGTTCTGTCCCGCGTTTGCCGTCACGTCCATGTCCGTCGCGAACGCGCCGTATGACTCGGTCAGCGTGTACCCTGCGTTTGGCAACGCATCGGCGCCCGCGAAGAACTGCGCCTCGTTCAACCGCTGGAACTCCAAATCCGCCGTCGAGTTCTCGACGGTAAAGATGAAGTAGATCAGAGACTCGTTACCGGCCGGGTAGTTCCAGGCCAGTGATCGCGACGTAACGGTGACGCCCATCGGGTGCTGACGGCCGCTAATCTTCGACGGGTCGCCGTCCCAATACTGCATCCACGAGTCCTGCTGCGATGCAGTCCTTCTGCCCACGAGAACATCCTGAAACAGGTCAGGATCATCAACGAAGGCGGCGGCCGGCCAATTGTCCAGGTCGTCTGGATTCAAGGAATCGAAGATGTTCGTTACAGCTGTTCCGGACGGGTTTCTACCCGACGCGTCGAAGAAGAATGCTCCGACCGTGTCGTTCGCCCAGGGACCTCCGTCCGCGCCGATGATGGCGGCAAACTGGATGCCCGTGTTGAAGATGTACTGATTCGGCGAGCCCGTCGGCCAGAAGCCACCGCCGCCCGTCGGACTGTTGAAGATGTCCGTGCAGGTCCCGTTACCGTCGTTCGTCAGGCCACACTGGAGCTGGTTTCCCTGGAGCACCGCCGTCGGGCCCGCAAACAGCGAGAACGACTCGCGGCGCTGGTCCGCCAGGCGCTTCGCGTCAGGGTGCACGTCACCGATTGCGGTGGTACCCGCAGCCAGCATCAACCCTGTCAGCGTGACGCCCCAAACCAGCCGTCGGCTTCTGCGACCGAGCTGTGCAAACGTCGTGAGTTTCATTGCCACTCCTGGTCTTCGGGTGACGGGAGGCGGCCGAAGCCGCCTCCCCTCTTCCGTAATTCTTCTCTAGAACGCGATCCGGAGACCGATTCTCATGAGCTGGTCCGACGTCTCAAACCGCGAGTTCACACCGTTGTTGTGTTCGTAGATCTGCCCGAAAGCAGTTTCCTGCTCTTCGACGGTGAAGATCCCGTCGCCGTCGCCGAAGCGCTGCTCGGCCCGGAGAAGCATGAACACGTTGAACGGGTTGTCGGTGGACTCGTTGACGATGTCGAAGTCATCGACGTTGTTGTCACCATCCAGCTGCGAGTCACGCAGCGTGGACGACAGCGACCGGTCCCTGAACTCCTCGTTGACCGAGTTTCCAGTTTCCAGGAACACCGTCGAGTTGTTCTCTATATCGAACGGGTTGCGCCAGTCGACGAATGCCTGAGCGCTCACTCCGCCGATCTGGAAGCCCTTCGTCATCCGCATGTCGAACCCGATCGTCCATCCCGTCTCGGCGCCGCTGATCGTGCTCTGCGGCAACCCGCCAATACTTGGCGGTCCGATCGGACCGTTACCCTGGTTCTCCAGCTTGGTGTACGGAAGGCCGCTGCGCACGCGCAGGATCGTGAACAGGCTGAAATCCTTGAGAATCGATCCCGCCACGCTGCCTTCCTGGAAGTCTGTCGGGAACGACAGGCTTCCCGTCCAGCTGATGCTGTGCTTACGGCTCTGCTCGAGAGTGAGCAGCACCTCTGGCGGCAGCGTCGGCTGTCCCGTCAGGAGCGACAGGTTCGATGTCGCGCGCAGGATGAAATTCTCGAAGAAGAACGGATCAGATCCGGTCCCACGCGCCTCGAGGAAGCTGTACGACAGGTTGCTGCTGATGAGGTTTCCGACCGTCTTGTCGATCTTGACCTCGAACCCGTTGGACTCCGTGAAGTCCGCGTTCGTCAGCGTGTTGAGGAAAATGAACGCTCCCGGGCGGTTCGGATCTTCGATCTGCTGGGAACGAGAAGCCAGCGCGTCGCGCTGCTTCTTATTGAACGCGGAGATATCGACCACCAGATCGTCGCCGATCAACTGTCGATAGCCAAACTCGAACGTCCGAGTGGAAGGCATATCGACATCCCGGCCGTATGTCTCGTTCGTGTTCGCATTGCCCAGGTCGAGGTTGTTGGATTGCAGGACGCCCAGATTGCCCTGCGCCACACCCGTCTCACCCGAGGCAAACGAACCCGTCGTGAAGAAAGCCGGGGTCTGGACGAAGCGACCATAGCTGAGCCGGAACGTCGACGTCGGCGTGACCGGGAAGCTCGCTCCGATACGCGGGCTGAACTCCGACTTGGTCTGCGCCTCGATGAAGTTGCTCCTGCAGGCACCCGTCGGATTGGTCGGCGAGACGCCACCGCACGGCTCGTCGAACGCCGGCACGTACGTGCCTGTGTTCCCATCAAATCGCACGAAGCCAGCCTTCAGGCTGTCCGGAACATTGAAAACGAATCCCTGAGTGATCGGATACTCAACGTCCGTGTCGAGGTAGTCGTATCTAATCCCGGCCTCCAGGACGAGATCGCCGATGTCGAGGCGGTCCTGCAGGAAGGCGCCGATCTTCCGCGGATCGGCTGATTCCGGCAGCGGAATTCTATTGTCCCAGATTGGCAGATTCATGGCATCGAGCTCAATGGCGAAGTACTCCGCGCCCGCCTTGATGCGATTGAACCGGCCGAGCTGCCAG
>Ga0224508_10002186_pt1 | contig 16925 bp, 13 predicted proteins | sample SF_Jan12_sed_USG_4_FD_170157 | JGI IMG/M metagenome (GOLD analysis project Ga0224508, IMG submission 170157) | Sediment microbial communities from San Francisco Bay, California, United States - SF_Jan12_sed_USGS_21 | ecosystem: Environmental > Aquatic > Marine > Sediment | place: USA... | reverse complement strand
CTCGACCCGCGCTTCGGTATGATAGCGCCCGCCCTGCTTGGTGAACGCGGCATGCAGCGCGCGCAGCATCAACAGCGGATTGACGTCTCCGTCATGGGGACAGAAGGAGGCACCGGCGAGTTGGTCGCCCAGCCGCACGCCCGGCAGCATTTTCTGAATCTCGGCGCGGTCGATGATTTCACAGTCGAAACCTTCGGGACCCGCCTGATTGCGCATCTTTTCGATGAAGCGCTTGCGCTCCTCGACCTCGCTTTCGCCCAGTTGGAGTTCCATCCCGCCGCCGCCGCGATGGGCCACGTCGACGCCGGTTTCGGACCGCAGCTCGGCGGCGAAATCGGGCCACAGATGCGCGGATTCCCGGCTCCATTCCTGGTAGCACTGAACGCCCAGCCCTTTGCCCTGAGTCCAAACCAGCCCGAAATTGCCGCGGGCCGCGCGGAGCGCGGTGTCGCCCTCGTCCAGCATGACAACATCCAGCCCCTGCGCCACCAAACCGTAGCCGATGGCCGATCCGAACATCCCGCCGCCTACGACAATGACATCCGCGGTCTGCATCTCCCCGCTCCTCCCTACGCCGTTGACGCCACCACTATAGCGCCGAAGCGGCGGACGCGACCATCCCCGCCAGCGCCGTCTCCCACTCCCGCGTGAAGGCGTCCGCATCCGTGAGGCGGGAAGCGGTAAGCCAGGCGCGCAAATTCCTTCGAGGGGGACGAACCTCGGCCAAGCGCAGCGCAATCTCCACATAGTCCGCCGGCGTCGCGCCGATCCAATTCTCGCAACCGATTTGCTGTAGCAGGCTGACCCCCACCCGGCCCGCGTGCAGCCGCCCGGCCAGGGCGACCACCGGCACCCCCATCCACAATGCCTCGACCGTCGTCGTGGTGCCGTTGTAGGGGAATGTATCGAGCGCCACATCCACGTCGTCATAGAGCGAGAGATGATCCCGCCGGTCCGGTAACCGGGCGTGCAGGATCAGCCGATCCGCACCGATGCCGTGTTGCCCGAACACGCCGAGAATCCGCCGCCGCACGCCATCATCGGCGAGCTGACGCGATTTCAGCAGCAGGCGCGACCCGGGCGCCCGCAAGAGGATCGCGCACCAGAGCGCAATCGCCTCGTCCGTCACTTTCGACAGATTGTTGAAGGACCCGAAGGTCAGCGGACGGTCCGCCGGCCGCACGGCCGGATCGGGCGCATCCGGCGGCGGGCGGTAACACAGGAAGCCGCCCGGCAGCCGCAACAGCGTTTCGCTATGGAATTGCTCGGTTTCGCCCGGCGGATCGGCCCAGGCGTCGGTCACCCGGTAATCCATCGACGCCAATCCCGTCGTCGCGGGATAGCCGATCCAGGTGACCTGCACCGGCGCGGCCCGGTGACCGAACAGGCGCAGCCGGTTGTTTCCCGTATGACCGCTCAGATCAACCAGGATTTGGATGCCGTCGTCCCGGATTTGCCGGCACAACGCGGTGTTCCCCATTGCGGCGACGTCGCGCCATTGCGCCGCCAGGCCCCGCAACCGCTCGGTGGTTTCATCCGGATCGGTGACGTCCGAATAGCAGGTCACATGCACCGTTTCGGGATCATGCGCCGCGAGCACCGGCTCGATGAAATAGGCCACCGAATGGGTCCAGAAATCCGGCGAGATATAGCCGATCCGGATCGGACCGTCGCGCGGCCCGAGACCGGGCACCGATGAAACCGGCGAGGTTTCGTGCCGCGCCGCCCAGGCGCGATGCTGCGCCAGCAGGCTCTCCCCTTCGACCGCCGGATCATACGAGAGACACATCAGGAAGTTGGAATGCGCCCCGGCATCGTTCGGCTTCGCCGTCAGCGCGGCCTGATACGCCTCGCGGGCCGCAACCAACAGCCCTTGATCCTTCAGGACGATGCCCAGATTGTTATGCGCCGCCGCGAGCTGCGGCGCGATGGCGAGCGCCGCGCGATGCGCGGCCGCCGCCTCGGTCAGCCGTCCCAGCGCCCCCAGCGCCGCGCCGCGATGGGTGTGCGCCAGCGCATCGTCCGGCCGCAGCGCAATCGCCCGGTCGAAGATCGCGATTGCCGTCTCCTGGTTGCCGGTCGACTGCAACAGAACGCCGAGATTTCCCAGCGCCTCCGGATAATCGGCCCGGAGCGCGAGCGCTTTCCCGTAAGACTCCGCGGCATCTCGGAGCCGCCCTGCCCCGCGCAGCGCATTGCCCATATTGTTATGAATTTCAGGGATATCCGGCCGCAAGCTAACAGCGCACTCGAATCGCTCTATCGCCGTGTCGAACTGACCCGCACGCGACAGGGCATTGCCATATTCGTTCTGCAGGATCGCATTTTCCGGTCGCGCCGCTACGGCCGTAGCATAAGCGTCGAGCGCATCCGCCACCTCGTCCCGGGCCATGAGGATCGCGCCGAGCTGCGCCCATGTCACCGCGTCGTCCGGCGCCGCTCCCAAAGCTTGAAGTGCGTGCTGCTCCGCTTCCTCCATTGCCCCCCGCCGGCGCAGGAGCGGAACCAGCAGCGCGTGCGCGGCCGAATTCGCGTCTTCCGCGAGCGCGCGTTTCGCCAGGGCTTCGGCCTCGCCGTGATCGCCGCCGCGTAACGCGGTCCGCGCCCGTTCAAGGAGTGACGGGGATGGAATGCTCACGATGTGCGTTTCTGAATCACGGGTGCCTAGTATTCGGACACGCCGGGGAACCGGCGGCGCGCGATCATGATGGATTCCGGGTCGATGGCGGCGTCCGCCGCGAACTCCAGCAACAGCGGTTCATCGGACAACAAATGATCCAGCACACCCGATAGAAAACCCGTATCCTGGGCCCGCGCTTTCACATCGTCGATCGTCAAACCGGTCAGCAGCAAAAACCGCTGCAGCCGCTCCTCATCACCGGCAAGATACGCCAATGCCTGCAACGCGACCGTTTCCGCCTGCTCGTTATGCTTCAACATCACCATGACCCCCGCGCCGATCCGCGCTATATCTACAGCGTCCGACATTGCCACCAACCCAAACGAAAGTCATCCATGGGCCAAACGGGTAAATTGCGCTTGAGCGTGCTCGACCAGTCGCCGATCCGCGCCGGCGGCACGCCGTCCGACGCGTTGCACGAGACCATCCAGCTCGCTCAGTTTGTCGAGAAGCTGGGATATCATCGGTACTGGCTGGCCGAACATCACAGCAGCGACGGGCTCGCAGGCCCCTCGCCCGAAATCATGGTGACCCGCGTGGCGGCGGAAACCTCGGAAATCCGCGTCGGTACCGGCGGCGTGATGCTGCCGCATTACAGTCCCTACAAGGTGGCCGAGACCTTTCGAGTCCTGGAAACCCTCTATCCCGGCCGGATCGATCTCGGCATCGGTCGTGCGCCCGGCAGCGACTTTCCGACATCGCGCGCACTGGCCTACGGCTCACCGGTGGGCGCAGAGTATTTTCCAAATATGATCCAGGATCTGGACGCCTTCCTGCACGATCTGCTGCCGGTCGATCACCCCTTCGCCAAAGTGCGCGCCACACCCACGACCGCCGCCGCGCCGCCGATCTGGCTGCTGGGATCAAGCGACTACAGCGGCGCCTATGCGGCGCATTTCGGGCTCGCCTTTTCCTTCGCCCATTTCATCAACCCGGTCGGCGGCGAAACGGTCATGCGGTCCTATTTCGAAAAGTTCGAGCCGTCCCGCGGCGTCGAGGCGCCGACGGCCAATATCGGCGTCTTCGTGGTGTGCGCCGACACCGAGGAAGAGGCCGAACGGATCACCGCGACCCGCGATCTACAGCGGCTGCGCGCCGATCAGGGCTATCACGGGCCGATGCCCTCGGTCGAAGAGGCGCTGGCCAAGGATTATTCCGACGCCGAGAAAGAGCGCATCCGTTATAATCGGGAACGCACCGTGCTCGGCGATCCCGACCAGGTGAAATCGACCCTGCTCGACCTCGCGGAACGCTATAGCGTCGATGAGATCGTCGTCATCACCAATGTCTTTGATTTCAACGCCCGCAAGCGATCCTACGAGCTTCTGGCCGAGGCGCTCGCGCTGGAGCCCGGCAACGCGGCCGCGGAATAACGCGCGATGAGCTGGGATCCCACGCAATACCTCGCCTTCGCCGATCACCGGCAACGCCCGGCGCTCGAATTGCTGACGCGGGTTCCACTGGACGCACCGCAACATGTGGTCGATCTCGGCTGCGGTACCGGCAGCGCGACCCGGGCAATGCGCCGGCGCTGGCCCGACGCCGACCTCGTCGGCGTCGACGGATCGCCGGACATGCTGGACCGCGCGCGCGCCGACCTGCCGGACGCAACCTGGATCGAGGCCGATATCGGCGTCTGGGCGCCCGGCGCCCCGGTCGACCTCCTCTATTCGAACGCGGCGCTGCATTGGCTCGATGGCCACCCGGGGCTCTTTCCGAAACTCGCCGGCCATCTCACCAAGGGCGGTTGCCTCGCCATTCAGATGCCGGCCAATTTTACCGCACCCTCGCATCAACTGATGTATGACGTGGCGCTGGACGGTCCCTGGCGCCCCACGCTGGAGCCGCTGATCGTCGATCCGCCAACCGCGCCGATGGCGGATTACTACGACATCCTGTCGCCGGTGACCGCGGAGATCGATATCTGGACCGTGGAATATCTGCAGGCGCTGACCGGCGAAAACCCGGTGGCGGAATTCACCAAGGGCACCTGGCTGCGGCGCTTCCTCGATGCGCTGGACGAACCGCTGCGCAGCGAATTCGAGGCCGCCTACCGGGCCCGGATCGTCGACGCATATCCACGCCGCGAGGACGGCGTTACGTTATTCCCCTTCCGCCGGCTGTTTATCGTCGCCATCCGCTAAACGGGATTTGGCCGACGACCCTCCGAGACATTTCAACAAGAAGAGAGCCTTAACATGAAAATTCTCCTGCTCCAGGGCGATGGCATCGGACCGGAAATCGTCGCCGCCGCGGAATCCGTGGTGCGCGCGGCCAGCCGGCGGTTCAATCTCGGCCTCGAACTGATCGAGGCGCCGGTCGGTCTCGCCGCTTTGGACTCGCACGGCACCACGATTCCCGACGAAACCAAGGCCATGATGTTGGAGTGCGACGGTATTATCCTCGGGCCTTGTCATACGGCGGTCTATCCCGCGCCGGCGGAGGGCGGCATCAACCCGTCCGGCTACTCGCGCAAGGAACTCGACCTGTACGCCAATATGCGGCCGTCCCGGCTGCGCCCGGGCGTGCCCGCGCATGTAAAGGAAATGGATCTGGTGATCGCGCGCGAGAACACGGAAGGCTTCTACGCCGACCGGAACATGTTCCAGGGATCGGGCGAATTCATGCCGACGCCGGATCTCGCCATCTCGATGCGCAAGATCACGCGGCAAAGCTCGGCCCGCATCGCGGAAGCGGCCTGCCAGCTCGCCGTGGAGCGGCGCGGACGGCTCTCCATCGTCCATAAGGGCAACGTGCTGAAAGTCACCGACGGGCTGTTCGTCGACACGGTGAAAGACGTCGCGTCCGGCTACAAGCTGGAGGTCGATGAATACTTCATCGACGCCATGGCCGCGCTGCTGGTGCGCAAGCCCGAATATTTCGACGTGGTCGTCACCACCAACATGTATGGCGACATCATTTCCGATCTCGCGGCCGAACTCTCCGGCGGGCTCGGGCTCGGCCCGTCGATCAATGCGGGCGCCAACCGCTGCATCGCGCAAGCCGCGCACGGCTCCGCGCCGGACATCAGCGGCCAGAACATCGCCAACCCGACCGCGATGATCCTGTCCTGCGGCATGCTGCTCGACTGGCTCGGCCGGCGCCATGAGCGGCCCGAATTGCAGGAAGCGGCGAAGCGGATCGATTCCGCGATCGACACGCAGATGACCGACGATGACGGTCGCACCCCGGATCTCGGCGGTCCGCTCGGCACCGACGCGTTCGGCGATGCCGTGGCGAAGCGGATCGAGGGGTGATAAAAAATCCAACTCGCTGTTGGCAAAGCGCCAAAGCACAGCCGCACACTTCGACAAGCTCAGCGTGAGGCTGTGCTAATTCATACACCTACCTCATCCTGAGCCTGACGAAGGATGAGCGTGCGCATCGCTTTGTTTGTACGCAAATACGTCGTCGCGAACCCTTTCGGTTCGCTCGGGATTTACTCTAAATCACTCCCCGGTCCTTCAGGTCGCGCAATTGGTCCGCACCCAAATCGAGGAGCCGGCCCAGCACGTCTTCATTATGCATGCCGAGCGTCGGCGCGCCCGGCAGGTTGGGCAGCGCCTTGCCCGAAAACGTGATGGGGAAGCCGACGACGACGTTGTTGCCGGCCGGCTCGTCGCTCGCAAAGTGACGCATCGGCTGCAATGTGCCGCGTTGATAGAAGTGATCGTCGTGCAGGACTTCGCCCAGCGTCCGCACCGGCGCGATCGGCACATCGGCGGCTTCCAGGCGAGAGACGGCCTCGTCGCAGGTCATTTTCCCCAGGCGCTCTTGAATTTCCTGCCGCAACGCCTCGAGGTTTTCCGCCCGGCTCGGCACGGTGGTAAAGCGCGCATCGGCGAGCAACTCGGGCGCGTCCATACCCTGGCATAGTTTCTCCCAGCGATCGTCATTGGTCACCGTGATGATGACGTCCGCATCCTTCACCCGATAGAGGCCGGTCGGGTTGGTCCGGCTGTTGTTGCCGGCCCGGATCGGCTGCCCTTCCGCCAGCGCCTCCTCCAACGGCTCCATGAACATCAGGGTCGCCAGCGTATCCATCATCGAGGCATCGAGATATTGCCCCTCGCCGGTCTTCTCCTTGTGGCGCAACGCCGCCAGGATCGAATAGGCCGAGTACAGCGGCGTCACCAGATCGCTGACGAAAACGCCCACCCGCGTCGGCGGGCCGTCCGGATCGCCGTTGATATCCATCATGCCGCCCATCGCCTGGATCTGATGATCATGCGCCGGGTTGGTGGCATAGGGGCCGGTCTGCCCGTAACCGGAAATCGAGCAGTAGACGATGCCGGGATTGACCGCTGCGACTGCTTCATAGTCCAGGCCGAGCCGCTTCATCGAGCCGGGCGACAGGTTTTCGATCACCACGTCCGACTGCTTCGCCAGCTCGAGAAACAAGCGCACGCCCTCCGGGTCCTTCAGGTTGAGCGTGATGCTCTTGACGCCCTGGGTCCGTTTCATGAACCGCGTGGCGACGTCCTGGTCGGTCTGCGGCGTCGGATGCACGCCTTCGGGACCGGCGAACGGCCCGATGCCGCGCATCGAATCGCCGAGACCCGGAACCTCGACCTTGATCACCTCGGCGCCGAACCGGGCCAGCGTCATGCTGAGAAACGGCCCGGCGAGAAACACCGTGACCGCCAGTACGCGGATATCGTTAAGCGGTTGCACGTCCCTGCCTCCCTGAACTCCCTGACCTCCAAATTATCAACTTTGTGCCGGGGAACAAAATTCCGCGGGAACAGGGATTCCCAGGCGGCTCCGCCTATCGGCCGTCAAGGATCGCGTCGGCGATCTTTTCCGCGGTCATCAGGGTCGGGAAATTGGTGTTGGCGCAGGGCACAACCGGGAAGATCGAGGCATCGACAACCCGCAATCCCTGCACCTCGCGGACCTTTCCCTCCGTATTCGTAACCGCCATCGGGTCGTCATCCGCGCCCATCCGGCAGGTGCACGACGCATGCCAGACGCCGATCGCGGCCTCGCGCACGAAACCTTCCAATTGATCGTCGTCCTGCATCAAATCGTCCAGGTTCGCGCCTTCGACGATGAAGTTCTCGATCAAATAGCGGCGCAGCACGGCGGGACCGTCGAGCAGTTTCGCCATGAAGCCGGTCAGCAAGCGGTTCTTGTTGTTGACCACGCCGATGGCCCGGACCTTGTCGGTATAACTCGCGGGGAATGGATCCGCGGTGACCGCCTGCAACGCCGCCATGCCGTGCAACGCCACCATGTGCCGGAACCCGTGCACCAGGCGGTCGAGATCGCGCCGATCCGACAGCAGGTTGAAATCGACCATCGGTTCGTCCTGCCAGTCGCGGGTGGCGAGCCGTACCTGCCCGTCCTCGGAATAGGTCTTGTTGACGAAAATCAGCATCGAGGCGATCTGCTCGCCGACCGCATGCCAGGCGGATTTGCTGACCGCGGCGACGAACATGTCGCCATCGGGCGCATCGCCGATCCCGGACGAATAGCGCAACCCGACCAGCAGATGCCGGCGCGTGTATTCGTTGAGCCGCGCTTCCGGCCGGAGATAGGAGGCAACCGCGACCGAAGGATGATCCATCAGCCGCCGGCCGACTCCGGCGAGGTTGGCCCGCACCTCGATCCCGAGGTCGCGGAGCTGCATCGCCGGGCCGATGCCCGCGCGCAGAAGGTGGGCCGGCGAATGAATCGCGCCGGATGAAAGGATGACCTCATTGGCTCGGAATTCGGTCTCCTTGCCCTGCACCATTGCGGTGACGCCGACACAGCGCGCGCCGTCGAACAGCAGCTCCTTGACGCGGGTCTCCGTCGAAATGGTCAGGTTTTCACGCAGCCGCGTGCCCGGATCGAGGTAGCCGATCGCCGCCGATACGCGATTTTCATAGGCGTTTGAGATGGTGATCGGAAAATAGCCGTCCCTGAATTCGCCGTTCTGGTCGGGCAGGTATTCGTAACCGGCCTGCTTGAAGGTTTCGCCCACCGCCGTCGCATGCCCGTTCCACAGGTCCGGCATGATGCGGCGGACCGGGATACGGCCGGCATTGCCGTGCAGCGGACCCTCGAAATCCATGTCGCGCTCGACTTTCTTGAAGTAGGGCAGCACCGATTCCCAGTTCCACCCCTTGGCGCCGCGCGCCTCCCAGTCCGCGTAATCTGTCGGTGCGCCCCGGTTGGCGAGCTGGCCGTTGATCGACGAGCCGCCGCCCAGCACCCGGGCCTGCTCGTATTTGCGCAGCGGCGGCCGGTCTTCTTCGGGATCGTTGTGCGAAATCGCGCGCGTGGTGACCTTGAGGTCGGTCCAGTGGAAGCGATTGTCGAAATAAGCGACGCCGGGATAGCTGTCGAGAATCTCCTTCGGAACCTTGCCGTGCGGCGTGTCCTGCCCGGCTTCGCACAGCAGCACCGTGTTCGAACTGCGCGCGGACAGCCGGTTCGCCAGCACGGACCCCGCCGATCCGCCCCCGACAATCAGATAGTCGTAGATCATGCGTCTCCCCGTTTGATAGCGTTCACGCCCGCGGTCACGATGGCGAAGCAGCAAATCCCGGCAACCGCCATAATCAGGCAGATCGCCTGATAGGCCGACACGAACACCGGACTCGCGGCGAGCCCCGCACTCACGGCACCGGCGGCCGTCGACAACGCCCCAAGCAGCGAGGACGCGACCCCGGCGGAATTGCCGGCCGGTTCAAGCGCGATTGCGTTCGCCATCGGGAGTATCATGCCGAATCCGAACACGTAGGCAAATATCGTGGTCCACAAGACAAGGAGCGGCACTTCGATCCAGGCAAATATCAAAAGAATCATCGCGGCAAGGGCACATATCAAGGCGCCGATGCGTAACGCGGCGATCGGCGGTCGACTGCGAATCAATCGGCCGCCGAACCAGGCGCCGAAGATGACCGCGGACGCGGCAACCGCAAAGAGCGGGCCGAATTCACGCGGTGCGATGCCGTATTGCGTTGACGCCATGGCCGCGCCGGCGCTCAGCAGGGTGGCGTAGCCGAACATCGCGCTGGAAATTGCGCCGCACCCGATGAGGAAATCACGCTGCAGGAAAAGTGCGGTCACGGTCGAGCAGTAACCGCCGACGGAGAACACGTGGGTCTGCCTCTTGCCGGCGGCCGGGCCAACGAACACTGGTGCCGCCGCCATGAGAACCAGGCCGAGCGCGGCAAGAAACCAAAACTGCATCGTCCAGTCGGCGAAATACAGAATTGCCGACCCCAGCAGCGGCGCGAGCAGCGGCGCCGCGCCGAAGATTATCGCGATGGTGGCAAGCAACCGCGCGGTGCGCGCACCGCCGCCCTGGTCGCGCGCGATAGCACGCGCAATTACCGGGGCGCTGCCGCCGAAGACGCCCTGCACGAGGCGAAACGCCGCCAATGTTTCGAGACTGTCGGCGATCAGACAGGCGAGTGTGGCAACGACAAACCCCGCCAGTCCAATCATCAGCGGCAACATACGGCCGAAGCGATCGGCCAGCGGACCCCAAACGATCTGCCCGGGGCCATACCCCAGGAAATAAGCGGAAACGATGATGCCGCCCGCCTCCGCGCGGGCGCCAAAGGCTTCGGCGATCATCGGCTGGGCGGGTAGACTTATATCCACCGTGGTCGCCGACAGCGCCGTCAGCATGGCCAGGGTCAGGACGAACATCGGGCGGTTTGTCTGTGCGGCCTCCCGGCGGGGTGGCGTCATTCCACCTCGCCCGCACAGCGGGCATAAACCAACCGGGCCGCCGCGAGATCCTCGATCGCCGCGCCGACCGATTTGAAGAGCGTGATTTCTTCCGCGTCGCGCCGGCCTGCATGATCGCCGCGCGTCAGGTCGAACAGATCGGCCGCCACGTCTTCTTCCTTGAGCACCCCGGTTTTTATCGGCTCGGCAATATCGCCGGTCGCATGCAGCGCGCCCGCGCGGGTGTCGACGAACACCGTGGCGCGGCGGATCGTTTCGTCATCCGCCTCGCGGCTGGTCGGCGAATAGGCGCCAACCAGATCCACATGGGCGCCGGGCTTCAGCCATTCTCCCTGGATCAGCGGAGTCTGCGACAGGGTTGCGCAGGTGACGATATCGGCGTCCGCCACCGCGGTCGCCAGATCCTCGGTCGCCGATGCGGCGATCCCGCCGGCCGACACCCGCGCGGCCACGGCCGCCGCTTTCTTCACGTCGCGGCCCCAAACGGTGATCCGGTCGATCGGCCGAAGCACCGCATGCGCCTCGACCAGATTATCGCCGGCGACCCGGCCGGTGCCGACCACGACCAGGTGCCGGCTATCCTTCCGCGCCAGATAGCCGGCGGCGAGCGCGGAGGTCGCCGCCGTGCGGCGCGCCGTCACCTCGCCGCCATCGATCAGCGCGAGGCATTCGCCGGTCCGGCCGTCCATCAACATCACCATTGCATTCACGGCAGGCAGCCCGCGCGCGCTGTTGCCCGGAACCAGGTTCACGACCTTGACGGCGATGTGCTCGCCCTCCGCCCAGGCCGGCATCATCATGAGCTTTGCATCCGGCTCCCCCGGCACGGCCACGAAATGCTGATGCTTGACCGGCATCGACCAGTCGGCACGGAAGCCGTCGCGGATCGCGTCGATCAAATCCTTCCACGGCAGCGCGCGGCGCGTTTCCGCTTCATTGGTTTGCAACATCAAGGTACTCGCGGGAGCCAAGGGGACCGCACGAAACAGCCCCCGCCCTCACGACGCCTTCTGAAACCGGGAGGCTTTCGGGACATAGAGGTCGAGCAGGCTCATGCCGTTGCGCTGCCCATCGGGATCGTCGAGCCACAACCGCACGAGATGCCGCCGGTGATCCGCATCATCCTGATATTCGGTCCGGGAATGCAGAATGACGTAGTTGTTGATGAACTGCATGTCGCCCTTCTGCAAATCCATCGAGAGCTGCATATCGGCGCGCGCCGTGATCGAATCGAAATAATCCAGCACCGCGATCTCATGCTCGCTCAGGGTCACCCCTTCCTTCTCGGCCCAGACGATGGGGTTGCGGTTGTAACAGCAATGCAGCAGATCGTTGTGGAAGTCGAAAACCGGGATCGCCTCGGGCGAGAGCGGCGGTTCGCCCGCGTCATGCTGCCCGCGCCGATGGTGATAGAAACCGCGCCGCAGCGTCTCCATGTATTCGGGCTTGGTCCGGAGAATTTCGTTGTAGACCTCGGGTGCGCTGGTGATCAGGCTGAGTCCGCCACTGGCGGCGGTCTCGAGGCACAGCAGCCCCGCGTAGTCCGCCCCGTCGGTATGGAACGGCAGCAGCTTGTTGCTGCTGTAGCCGCGCGATTGATGATCGTATGGAACGCCCTTGTCGATCACGTCGACCGCGAAATCGCCCTCGTAATTCTGCACCGAGATTTTGCCGAAATACGACGCCATCCCGCTATAGGCGAGCAGATTGTCGTCATAATCGTAACGCGCTACCGGGAAACCGGCGACCACGGTGAAGCCCTGCCCTTCGTTCAGGTCACGGTAGGCCTTGGCCAGCAGCGCCGCGGTCTCATCGAGCGGGAAATCCTCCCGGGTGATCTCGCGAAACGGCGTGCCCTTGGCCTTTACCGCCAGCATGGCGCTCTCTACCTCGGCAACCATGGCTGGCGTGAGGTGATGCACCCAACTGCGCGCTTGCGTAAAATCCGCGCCTTTCCAGGCGCTGGCGTCTTCGATCATCGGGTTTTGATCGGCGGTCATGGCGTCCACTCCCAAATCGGCGGTTGTTGGGCCCAAATCAGGTCGGCCGGCACATACTACGCCATTATTGGCCGCAGTCTCACCCTGTCAATGACCGGAAAACTACCTAGTGAAGCTGCGGCGATTTCAGCAGGTCCTGCCGGCTCACCGACTGGACATTGATCTGGATTTGATCGCCGCCACGCTGAAAATGCAGCGGTATCTCCGTTCCCGCGGCGCCGACCGCCCAGATCCGGCGAAACAGCGTGGCAAGATCGACAACCGCCTCGCCGTCCACGCCGAGCACGATATCGCCGATGTTCACGCCGGCATCCTCCGCCGGACCGCCATCGACCAGCCCCGCGACAACCAGCGCGTCATTCACTTCGGTGGTGATCATGCCGAGCCAGGGACGGGCCGGCTTTTGGCGCCTGCCGTACTGCAGCAAATCATCCAGGATCGGCGTCAACAGATTGATCGGCACGATCAGATTGCCATCGTTACGATCTTCCGACGGAACCGCCTGCTGAACGAACAGCGAGCCGATGCCGCACAGCTTCCCCGAAGAGTCGATCATCGCCGCGCCGCCCCAGAACGGGTGCGGCGGCGCCGTGAAGATGCCTTCGTCGAGGACGTATTCCCAATATCCGGCGAATTCGCGTTTCGACACAATCCGCGCCTTGATCGCGTTCTGCCGGCCGCCATGCCCGGCCACGATAACCGGATCCCCGACCGCAAGATCGGATGAATCGCCGAATTCGAGTGCCGGCAAGTTGAAAGAACCCAGCGCCTGCACCAAGCCGAACCCGGTTTCCTGGTCGTAGCCCATGACATGGCCGGGTGTGGCGTTGCCGGTGCTGTCCAGCATCCAGATCGATTCGGCCTCGGTCACCAGATAGCCGACGGTCAGAACCAGCCCCTTGTCGCCGATCACCACGCCGTGGCCGGCCCGTTCCGTCCCCAGCGTGTTGGCGGTCATCGCATCATCGGCAATACGCGATCGCAGCGCGACCACCGAACTCAGCGCACGATCGAGGTCGTAGCTTACATCGGCGGGCTTCGGCCGCAGCGCGGGATCTATTCGAATATCTTCGGGGTCCGACATGACGGAAAACTCTGCCTAACTATATTCGGTTCTGGCAACCTTGGGGCGCCGGGCGGCACCGACTTCCAAGACTGATACAACATACTATCCTATCGCAACAGGAATCGCGCCCTCGACTTACTGTCGAAACATTATATGGGACGCCAAATTCGACTCACCAAGCGCGCCCGGGCAAGAATTGATCGGTGCAGCCGCGCCAATACCCGTTAAAATCCGGCCCGCCCCGAGCCGAACCGGCCGGACGCACGGTAAATGCAACAGACCTGGACGCCCCCATGGACCCAACGATCCTCGAGCAACTGAAAAACGCGACCGGTCCGCGCGGCTGGCTCGAAGACGAGGCGGACAAGGCCGCGTATCTGACCGACGAACGCGACCTGTATCACGGCACCGCGCCGCTGGTGCTGCGCCCGGACTCCACCGAGGCGGTTGCGGAAATCGTCCGTATCTGCGCCGGGACCGGCGTCGGGATCGTGCCCCAGGGCGGCAATACCGGGTATTGCGGCGGCTCGATTCCCGGCCGCAACAATGAAGAAATCGTCCTGTCGTTGGGCCGGATGAAGCGCATTCGCGACATCGACCCCCTGAATTACACGATCACGGTCGAAGCGGGCTGTATTCTGGCGGATGTGCAAAAAGCCGCGGCGGAGGCCGGGCGGCTGTTTCCGCTCAGCCTCGCGGCGGAAGGCACCTGCCAGATCGGCGGCAATCTGGCGACCAACGCGGGCGGCACGGCGGTGGTGCGCTACGGCAATGCCCGCGACCTTGTGCTCGGATTGGAGGTCGTGCTGCCGGACGGCGAAATCTTGCACGGGCTGCGCCGTTTGCGGAAGGACAACACGGGCTACGACCTCAAGCAATTGTTCCTCGGCGCGGAAGGCACGCTCGGCATCATCACCGCCGCGGTCTGCAAGCTCTTCCCCGTCCCGCGCGAGACCTGCACCGCGCTGCTGGCCGTGCGGGACCCGGAGGCGGCAACGGAAATACTGGCGCAGCTGCGCGCGGCCTCGAGCGACGGCGTCACGACATTCGAATACTTCCACCGGCGCTGTCTCAACATGGTGCTCGAACACATCACCGATGTTGCCGACCCGTTCGAAGCGGCGCACGACCACTACGCCCTGGTCGAACTGTCTTCGGGCCGCGAGGATGGCCGTCTTCAGGAAACCGTGGAATCGGCGCTCGCCGACGCCTTCGAGTCCGGCGCAGTGCTGGACGCGGTGATCGCGGCAAGCGGCCGGCAGGCGCAAGCGCTCTGGCGGCTGCGGGAAACGATCCCTGAATCGCAGAAGCACGCGGGCGGATGCATCAAGCACGACGTCTCGGTGCCGGTCTCCCGCGTGCCGGAATTTCTGGATGCGGCGACCGCCGCGGCGGCCCGCGAAATCCCCGGCGTCCGCATCGTGCCCTTCGGCCATCTCGGCGACGGCAACATTCACTTCAACCTGTCGCAGCCGCCATCGGAAGACCGCGAAAGCTTCCTCGCCCGCACCGAGCACATCGAAAAGGTCATCCACGACATCGCCGACGGACTCGACGGCAGCTTCAGCGCCGAACACGGCGTCGGCGTGCTGAAGAAGGGCGAACTGGCGCGCTACAAAGCGCCGGTGGAGATCAAGCTGATGCACGCGATCAAGGACGCCATCGACCCGGGCGGCATCATGAACCGGGGGAAGATACTTTGAGCACTGCCCGATAGACCTCCGATTGTCCCTCCACTACGATAGACCGACATCGCAATCCCCTTGGCACATGGCGGGGGCCGCTGCGGCAATGAAATAAATATAAGGAGACCCAATCCAATGCGCGGCGCCGATGCCTTAGCCAAGACCCTCAGCCAAGCCGGTGTGGAGCGGATTTTCGCCATGTCGGGCAACCAGATCATGATCGCGTTCGACGCGTTTCTCGATGAGGACATCAAGCCGGTCCACATCCGCCAGGAAGCTGCGGCCGTGCACATGGCGGATGCCTGGGCCCGGCTCACCGATACGGTCGGCGTGGCGCTGGTCCCGGCTGGGCCGGGATTCGTCAACGCGTTGTCCGCGCTGTATACGGCCCAGATGTCGGAAAGCCCGATCGTCTTGTTGAGCGGTCATGCGCCGACCACGCGCATCGGCATGGGCGGCTTTCAGGAAATGCCCCAAGCGGAAATGGCCGAGCATCTCACCAAGGCTTCCTGGACGATCAAGGACGCCGCCGAGATTGCTCCGTCGATCGTCCGCGCCTTTCAAATCGCCGCGTCCGGGCGGCCCGGGCCGGTTCATGTGGCGATTCCGGAAGACATTCTCGCCGCGACCGTCGACGCCTCGCCCGATCTGGCCGAAGACGCGTTCCTGCCGCCGCCGCTGCCGCTCGACGAAGGCACCGCGCGGGATGCGCTCGGACTGATGACGGCCGCGCAACGGCCGCTCATCATCGCTGGCCCCATCCTGACCCGGAACGCGGCGATAGCCGACCGGCTCGAACAGGCAACCGGCATCCCGGTGGTGTGCACCGAAAGCCCGCGCGGCACCAATGACCCGTGTCTCGGTGCGTTTGCGGAAGCGATGGCGCAGGCGGACGCCGTCCTGTCGCTCGGCAAGATTATCGATTTCAGTTTTCAGTTCGGCGGCGTGCTGCACGAGGACTGCAAGGTCATCCATATCGATCCGGATGCCGAAATGATCGCCCGCAGCCGCACGGTGTTCGGCGGGCGCCTCGCCGTCACGGCGGAAGCAGGCGCGATTGCGGCCGCCGAACGGCTGACCGAACTCGCCGATAAACCGGCCGACGGCTTTGCGGACTGGATCAAGACCGTGAAGGAGACGACGACGTACCGGCCGCCCGAGTGGTCGACCCTGAGCTCGGCCCCCGATGGCCCGGTCCACGCGGTCGAGTTGTGCCGCGCCGTGCAGGCCAGGCTCGACGCCTCGCCGGACTCGGTCCTGATCGTCGACGGCGGCGAATTCGGCCAATGGGCGCAGGCCTGCCTGTCCGCGCCGAACCGGATCATCAACGGCCCGGCCGGCGCCATCGGCAGCGCCATCCCGTTTGCGGTGGCGGCGGGGCTGGCGAAACCCGACGCGCCGGTGATCGCGCTGATGGGCGACGGCTCGGCCGGGTTCCATCTCAGCGAATTCGATTCCGCGGCGCGCAGCGGGTCGCGCTTCACGTTGCTGGTGGGCAACGACGCCCGGTGGAATGCGGAGTATCAGATCCAATTGCGCGACTACGGTGCGCAACGCCTGCACAGTTGCGAATTGAACGCCACCCGCTACGACCAGGTGGCGAGCGCGCTGGGATGCCACGGCGAAAATGTCACCCGACCGGAAGAAGTTGCCTCGGCGCTCGACCGGGCCGCCGCGAGCAGCACCGCGACCTGCATCAATGTCGCGATCGAAAGCCACCCCGCACCGGTGGTGCAACGGAACCCGAACGCTGCGCCCGCAGCGTCCGGACATTGAGGAGACACCCGGGGAGGAGACGCCCGGGC
>Ga0224508_10002185_pt1 | contig 16925 bp, 20 predicted proteins | sample SF_Jan12_sed_USG_4_FD_170157 | JGI IMG/M metagenome (GOLD analysis project Ga0224508, IMG submission 170157) | Sediment microbial communities from San Francisco Bay, California, United States - SF_Jan12_sed_USGS_21 | ecosystem: Environmental > Aquatic > Marine > Sediment | place: USA... | reverse complement strand
TGTAATGCTCCCATCGGGATTTGAACCCGAGTCTTTGGCTTGAGAAGCCAAAATGCTTAACCGGACTACACTATAGGAGCTTGAAGAAAACGAGTAATGTTCATAATTTAAAGGAAATGCTTTCACATTGAATTCTTTGGTAAAAATAAGTGGGTTTGATCCTTTATACAAAAATCAGATTGAAGAATTAACATGAATTATCAGGACCTGGTCAAAGAAAAAATGTGGTCTAATCATCCGGTTGGTTTGAGTGGATGCAGAACAACAAATTCTTTTTTCGATTCATGTGATTATGATATTACTGTTTTTGATGACAAATCTCACGAGGATGAGGTTATTCCATTTCATAATAATTTTCTGAAGATTTATCACGGTTCACTTTCTGAAACCCAATCCAAAAAGCTCATTCAATATGATAACATGGAAATTATTCATGATGAGTCTTGGGATCTTCGTATGTTTCTTGCAAAGATTAAAGAAAAACGCCTTAATCTCTACAAAGATCACGCAAAAAACGCTCTTATAGAATCACTTTTTTGCTGTGAAAAAACTAAAAGCGGAATAAAAGAATCAAGTGTTTTTGCGGCATGTTGGCAAAAATGTGCATCATTTTTTTTAGCTGAGGGTATTTTAGCTGCAAATAATGGTAAACCAAGTCCAACACACATGCTCAATGTTTTAAGAAACTTTGAAAAAAATCCTATTAATGAAAAAATCTCCACCGTTAACGAAACTGTTGGCATTGAAAGGTCTACGCCATCTCTTTTGGAGAGGATGCTAAAATCAACAATTGGATTTTCTGATTTAATTGAAAATAATGGCAATTCTATACTGATTCAACAAAAACATGACTATTTTGTTAAAAATTCCATGCTGTCAGACTGTTACTTTTATTTGGGATATGTCAACAAAGAGAACTTTACAAAAATCAAGGATTCAATTGAGAAACAACCTGATCTTATTCATATTTTGAAGGTAGCCTTTGATTTAGAGGCAGATGCTAATTTAGTTGAGCAGCAGGCAAAGAATATCCAAAAATCAGCACAGGTCGTCTTGGATTTGATTTCAAGATAGTCCTTTGGGCTTGTACTAACCTTTTAAAATAAGTAAATTCTCTGTGTAGTTATGACAGATCAAGCATGTGGATGCGAAGCAGACAGCGGAGATCCCGATTATTCATGCGACTGTGCAATGCAAGGACATTGCATATGTAGTGCTGATTGCAAATGTTCTACTAGCGTTTGTAAAGAAGCCGTCGGACAAATGTGATCGACGGTAACTTTCAATTTTATTTTTTATTTTTAGTCTACTCTTCTTCTTCGAGGCCCCAAGATTTTACAAGTTCTTGCTGAAATTTATCGGCTTGTTTTTCTCCAAGGGCAAATCCACAATTTTTGTGTGTAGGAACAACTGTCATTCCATCCAACTTAAACTCCACTTCAAACAGGTGAACCTTTGAGCAATCACACATTCCTGAAATTTTAATGGATTTTCCTCTATATTTGCTTATTTGAATAACCTTTAACTATCTGTGACGTGAATTTTTTCTAAATTGAAAGTATTTCTAATTTTACCAATTATTTTGAGTTTATTATTGGGTTCATTTTTTATTCCTTCTGCCTTTGCACAATTTCAATCAGGCGGAGTTGATTATCCTGGAAAATGGTATGCAGGTGAGGGACTAAAACAAGGAGATTTCTTTTCTTATTCTATGTGTCATGTTGACTATAAAGAATGTGCAGAATTTGAAATGGATATTTGGATTAAAGGTGACATACAAGTTGGAAGTGAAGACAAATGGCTAGCAGAAGTTGCAGTTTATGATGGAAATAAACTAATCCTTGGAGAAATGGAGTTAGGCAAACTAGCTCCAGAGCCAACAGGAGGAAGTCCTGAGCTAGGGGTTTACCGAGGTGCCTTCAAATCTTCAGTTGTCTGGCTCTCTGCTTTTGCAACCGGTTATGAAGAGGGTGGGAAAACACCAAAAGCTTTCTCAGATAAATCTTGGGGAAAAATTGGAAATATAGGTGGAGAACAAGTAATTCCAACCGCTATTGAAGAAATAACGGTTCCTGCGGGAACTTTTGAAACTATTCTGATTACATGGAAGACCGGGGGTGCAACCAGTAAGGTGTGGATTGTAGATGAATTCCCATTCCCAATTAAAGCAGATACTTTAACTCATGTTTCTGAAGGAATACCCCCTCCAGAATACCAATTTGAGTTATTAAAATATGAAGAAAATGTGCAAACTAGTCCTTTTGAAAAACTAATTTCTTCACCTGATCAACTAGCCGCACTTGGCTGTGAACCATATTTTGAAAAAGTTGCAGTGAAAAAGCCTACGCAAAATTTTGTTTATCAACTCCATATTTTCTATGGGCCTGAAAATCCTATTCAAGGATGTGAAATGGAGTTTCTGATAAAGTTTATCAGTAAATTCGATGATACAGAATTTTTGAATCAAGTTCAATATGATTTTCTAGTGGTAGATGATGATCTGAAACCCATAAGATCAATTGCCCAAGATGAAGGTAGACAGTATCTCTATTCGCCCTCAGGACAATCACAAATTGACTTTATAGTACAAGAAGAGCCTGGAATTGCTCACTATGCCATTCGGATTTATGGGCTCTCACCTGAGGGAATTGCCCCTTCATCAGGAGGTGATTTTCTTGTAATTGACGTTCCAATTTCTCCACCAAAAGGAGTTCCAACTCCCACTGCTATTCCAGATTGGATTAAAAACAATGCAGGATGGTGGGCAGATGGCGCAATCGGAGACTCGGATTTCGTTCAAGGGATTCAGTTCTTAATTAAAGAAGGAATTATGAAGATTCCTCCAACTACTCAGGGACCTGGCTCCGGGGGAAATGAAATCCCAGATTGGATTAAAAACAATGCAGGATGGTGGGCAGATGGCGCAATCGGCGATTCAGATTTCGTTCAAGGGATTCAGTTCTTAATTAAAGAAGGAATTATGAAAATTTCTTCTTAGTTTGAAATTATTTTCTTTTGCATTAACATTCAAATTGATTAAATTGAATAAAATTACAGGAAGGTTGATTTAAAATGCCAGGTTTTATTATTCATCCAAAACGCCATCTTCAAAAATTAATCAATAAAGGTGAATACATTGAAGCAATCGAGTATGCAAAGAGTATAGAAACTAAATTTGAAAATGATTCGGATTTTTGGTTTATTTTTGGAAGCATTTACTTTATTCTGGATGATGCAAAAAAAGCCCTTCCGCACTTTGAAAAATCTTTGACATTAAAGGATGATGATGTTGAAACTTTGATTATCAAAACCAATGCTCATCTATTCTTAGAACAAAAAGATGAGGCAATTCAATGTTGTAGAAAAATCATCCAAATTGAGCCTGATAATTATGAGGCGCAAGGATTGCTTGAAAAATTAGAAAATATCTAACAAGACTTATTGTTCTTTACCTTTCATTTCGTACACATTTTCAAGTAGCCAATCACAAAACCTTGTAACCTTTTCATCAAATTCCGTCCAAATGTGAACTGAATGTGGAAGAATGTCTATCTTCCAATCTTTTGTAAATACTCTTACTCCTTCTTTGTCTTCATACATGTAAGCATCTTCGATTTTAATATCATCCAAAATCTCCTTTGCCTTTTCTTTTATGATTTCCCTGTCGATTGGAAATCGTTTTTTTTCATAATCTACAATTAAACTAAGATCTCTTTTTCCATACATTTCATATTCCTCAATTCTACCTTCTTTTGGAAAATTAACTATCAACTTGATGTTGTATTTTTTGCCTACTTCTTTACCAATTTCTACTATTTTGGAATAACCGATTGCGGGATTTTTCTTTAATAAAAAACGAATTTGTGCTAAATCTCTTTTTAATTGCTCTTGAAGGTCTAAAACTATATCCGAAAATATCACAATATTCACCATTTCTATCCTGTTATAATCATTAATCTTTAACAGGATTGGTTTTTTTAGATGTTTGATTTAGACATCTTATTGGCCCTACCGATGGATTATGACGGAATGCGTGTTGATGATGCTTCTCTGAGAACAGACAACGTAAATGATTACAAGGTGACTTGTATTGATTTTATCAAAGATATTGCAAATGATTATTTTGCATGGGTTGATTATTATCAACTTGCCAAAGATGAAGACGATAAAAGAAGGGCGGGAATCAATTCTACGATAGAAAGAACAAATGAATGGATTGCAAAAGTTGCACAGACGATAAAGGCAGTTGATGTGGTAATGAACGATGGAATCCAAAAAATGGCAGAATCCACTGCTGGAAAACCATTTCAAATTGGTGTGTTTGTAAATGGTGCCTCAAGCTATACCATGACAAAACCTGGCATTATAGATGTCAATGTAAAGGCATCTGGTAGAAAAGAAAGAAAAACCAAACTTGGGTTTCATTTTAAAAGTGACCGCTTTCGAATTGAATCTACATGTGATGCCTATTTAGAGGAGGCAAATTTACCTGATCAGGAATTTGAATTAATGGATATAAGTCTAAAACTTCATCTAGAAAATGCAAAACAACGTGATGTGGTTTCCTTTACTGTAACTGTAAGTGAAATGGAAAACGATGTTGAAATTGATCGTCGAGGACTAACTACAATTGTTCATGTAGTGTAATTTCTAGTGATACTCTTTTTTCTTCAGCCCTTTTTTCTCCAGGATACTTTAGATGTGAAATTTTTTGATTCAATTCATCGTCAATTACTATTTTTGCATTCCCTGAAAATAACGAATCATTGAATCTGATGACTACTTCAGAGTTTTTTTTTGCATTCTTGAACCAATCAGAATCTGGCCTATGTCTTGAAAAATAGATTTTTTCATTGTATTTTACCCCTCGAAGAGTCACAGAATGTGATAGGCCTGATTTTCTTCCTTTTGTAATCAAGGATGCCCGAAATAGGCTCGAATCAATTGACATGCTCGAGTAATTCTGTCAAGTAATTTAACCCCATTGATAGAAAATTCTGATATTTGGTATGATAAGCAAATCTGAAAACAATAGTACATGTCAGTAAAACTAGAACGAACATCAGAAAATATGATTCCTGCCGATTCTTTTACCGGAAAAAAGGTAATAGATAGGGAAGGGATAGAATACGGCAAAGTCAAGCACATACAAATTAATCCAAATACCCTATGTGTTTGTGGAGTTACGATTCACCAAAGCTTTCGTAGGGATTTCTTTCTATCCGAGGATTACATTGACAAATTTACAGAAAAAACTCTTCTTCTTAGCAGGCCTCCAATAAGAGTAGGAATACCAGTAATAGATACAGATAGACGTAAAATAGGAAAAGTAAAAAGTATCCATCGTCATCCTGATACTAAAGAGTTGGAATCAATTGAGATTTCTGACGGATTGGTCCATTCTAAAATAGTTTCAAAATCTGAAATTTGGGGATTGGGAGAAAAAGTTATTCTTGGAATAACAAAAGATCAATTCAAGGAACTTCAATAATTTTATTTTTCTCTAAGTTTCTTTAGTCATTCTTTTCATTAACCATGCCCATTCTGGTCTTTCTTCTTCTTCGTTATTTTGGACATTTTCTTTCATGTGAAAATTTTATTTTTTATTTGTGATAAGAATTTTTAGAGTAATTGTTTTTCACAAACTACTTTTAAAAAATCCCTATTTACGAAAAGTCAGAGATAAAAAATTAAATAATTTGAAAGGAGATCAAACCTAATCAGATATCGGGCAATAGTGACAAGGGCTTGATTCCGTAAATTCACTTACTCTTTTTTACATATAAAGACCACGTAGAATTTATCAGTACGTTCATGACTGTAGGTAATTTAAAAATAATTCATGGTATCAGATGTATTTTACTACAAATCCAATACCATGTTGTGCTAGGTAGATGATCCTTTCAAAATTTCTATTTAACCCCGATGGATGATTTATCAGTTAAATCAATTCCTCTCAATTAATGATCATTCGAAAGGGATGATTTTTGTAATTCCTCATAATGTTTGATGGATGCAAGCAGTTTTTCTTTTGTTATTGTCCCCTCTGAGATTATCTTTTTGTATAATTCGGGATAGATGAATTCTCTCTCTGAATATTCTATTATTTTGTTATAGTTTTCTTGAAAATAGTGTGGAATTTCACCTGATCCGAGCGTAGATTTTACTGGAAATCCATAGGCATGAGCTAAAACATCGTGTTTTAGTCCCTTTGTTTTAAAATCATTTAGGGGAAGATGGGTTTGAAGAAAATCTATTACCTCTGGCTTGTTAATTATCCATTGATGGAGCCATTTTTCCTCCTCAATTCGATGATACTTCATCCTGTTGTAGATAAAAAATAAATCAAATCGCAAAATGTTGTGGCCTATTATTTTTAATCTATCATTTCCTGCCCCTCGCTGTAAATCCACGATGAGATCATAGAATTTTTTTAGCATCTCTTTTTCTCCGGTCTCCCATTCTTTAAATCGAAAAATATGTCCGTCATTTATCTTAAAGGTGATTAAGATTACCTTTCCCTCAAAAGGCGTTAGGCCTCCTCTATCAAACCTCCAGAAAAGATCTCTGTTTTCTGAATTTCTATTTAATTTCCCGGAATCTATTTTTTCTTTAGTTTGAAAATACTCTTCTTTGGTAAAAATTGGCGCAGTTTCAATATCTAAAAATAGTTCGGGCATGGATTACATGTTTTAGAAGCGAAGATAAAATTTTCGTAATAATAAAAATTGAGTTTAGATTAATTTTTAATTAAAATCTAGTCTAAATTTTACTATTGATTTGTTGCTGTAAATGAATTGGGTAAGGTAGAGGAATTACCATTTGAATTGGTAACTATGACGTCATAAACATAATCTTGTTTTGGTCCTGCAGTACTTCTGGTAACCTCAATCTCGATGGTGTTTTCATCTATGAATGTTGTACTTAGTGCAGTTGGTCTAAATTTTGGCCCTCCAAACTCTACTGTTACGCTTTGATCGAATCCTTCTCCCGAGATTGTTGTGGTTATCGTCTGACCTTTTATTATTGAGTTGGGATAAATTTGATTAATTGCAAGGACATCACTATCTCCGGATGATATTGTAACAGTACTGGAATGGCTGTCTGTTGCACCTTGGGTATCTGTGACAGTTAGAGAAATACTATAGACTCCATCTATTCCATATGCATGACTGGGGTATATTCCACTACCAGTACCCCCATCTCCAAAGGTCCAAAAATATGTTAAAGAATCTCCATCTGGATCGACAGAATCAGAACCATCAAAGGAAATTTCAGTATTGGGTGTTCCTGTGTATGGTCCTCCTGAATTTGATATTGGTGGATTGTTCTGTCCAGGAATAGTGCCGTCTTTGTTAATTGTTATTGAATTATTGACATTATTTGCGCTTGAATCATACGTTCCTTCGTTAGACGAAATATCCTCGACTGAAAGGGTGAGGAAATCTCCTTTGGTTGATTTAGATACATTACATTGTCCTGACGAATCTGTAACACAACTTGCAGCTCCAGTTGAACCGCCAGACCAAGTGCCAAGTGCAGTTACCCCTGAAACTGCTTGGTCATTTTCCCCAAAAACAGTTATCGTTGCAGTTGCGGTCCATCTCTTATTTCCAAACTTTGAAATTTCCAAATTTTCTAAATGTACATTATTAGTTGGGTTTACTGTAATTGAAACTGTAGCTAGATTGCTAATGTTTGCTCCATCATTTGCAACATAGGTAAAAAAATCAACTCCATCAAAATTAGCATTAGGTGAATATGAAAAACTTCCATCATCATTGAAAATTAATGTGCCATTGCTTACGTCTGAAACGAGCACCACATTGATCGAATCTCCGTTTGGATCATTGTCATTTGATAAAACTCCTGGTGATGATACACTCAAAACTTCCTGGGCTTCCACAAAATAATTATCATCATTTGCCACTGGTGGCATATCTGGTAATGGTGTTGGGTCTAGTACCACGTTAATGGCATTTAACAATGAAGTTTGGTCATAAGTATCTTGACCCAAATTCCAAACCATAACTCCATCATAACCGTTATCTAAAACATATTGGGATTTTTGTTGAACCAAATCAATTCCATTGAAATAGTGCCCATCACAATAATTCTGATTTGATGATGGTGTACACAAAGAAACAATGTCTTCGTACTTCATTTCACTTGACCACTCACTTGATCTACCATAAAATGGAATTCCTAGCACTAACTTTTCTTTAGGTATTCCAATCGCTTCATATCTATCAAGGGCTGCAACTGCATCGCTAAAGGTAGAGTGCTCTGCATTATTCCAATTCATGTCATAAGCCATTATGTTTACCCAACTAAGTGAATTTACTGCAGATGCTCGAAGCTCTACTCTGTCTGCATTTACCGCAACGGTCACAAGCTTGCCATCAGGTTGTAATGCATCTGATAAATCTGATAATAATAATGCAAAATTGTCTTTTTTTGCTTCAGTATTAATTGGCTCCCAATCAATATCTATTCCATCCAAATCATGAGTCGCAATAAAATTTTCAACATTGGTAACAAAATTAGCTCGTGCAATAGGATCTGCTGTCATTGCTGGAAATGCGTCTGATACTCCCCATCCACCTGCACTAATCAAGACATTTACCCCTGCAGCATGTGCTCTATCACGAATTGTGTGAAGGTTGCTTATATCATAATTAATGTCTGTTGTATCGAGACTTCCGTCAGTATTTGGCCAAATGTGGAAATAAATGATATCAGTCACCTTAGAGTAATCAATTGAATTGATATCTCCTGATTCCCACCATGGAAAGTATCCAACTATTCTTTTAGAAGGCTCAGCTTCTGCACTTTGAACCGTCAAGGGCCCAAACTGAAATCCTGACGAGCTTGTTAAAATCAAAATTCCAAAGATTATCGGTACTATTTTTTTTACTCTGTACACTTATTCCTCCCTATCGCCAAAATCATTAGAAGGAAAATTCCTATTAAACCTGATCAGTTGTAATATTGAATTTTAACAAACAAGTAGGCAGAAAAAATTTAAAAATTCGATATAATATTCAAATTGTAATATCTAAATTTGTCACATCAAAAAAATGTAATTATATAAAAAAATTGAATATTAATTCGTAATTGTTTTTTTGTTACATTCTGTACATTTTGGAATGCCCGACTCCACTGTTACATCAACATTTGATGAATGACATACTTGACAAAGGCCTTTCATGTGAAAAATGAATTTGTAGACCCTTAAATTGTTTATGAGGATCGATTACAATAAACACTTAGCAATTTATAATTGAAAGTACCGATCAAAGTATTGCATTCAATTGAAACAAAGTCTCTCTCAAAATTTTTTGGAGATCTAAAGGCTGTCGATGACATTTCATTTAATGTAGAGAAAGGTGAGATTTTTGGATTTTTAGGTCCAAACGGTGCCGGAAAAAGTACCACAATGATGATTTTAACTACGCTTCTTAAACCAACTTCAGGCCATGCCTTAGTTTCAGGGTTTGATGTGAAGACCAATCCTAAGGAGGTTCGTGAAAACATAGGATACGTACAACAAGAAAGCACAGTAGATGAGTACCTCTCTGGAAGAGAAAATCTTTTACTGCAAGCAAGGCTAAATCACATTCCCAAAGACCTAATCAACCAAAGAATAGATGAGGTTTTAGAATTAATTGAATTAGCGGACAAGCAAGACAATGCCGTAGTAACATACTCTGGTGGAATGAGAAAACGACTTGATATAGCTGGAGGTCTTTTACACAGACCCAAAGTCTTGTTTTTGGACGAACCTACAGTTGGTCTAGATATCCAAACAAGAAGGAAAATTTGGCAATACATCAAAAAAATACATGATGAGTTTGAGATGACTATTTTTTTGTCTACTCACTATATGGAAGAGGCAGACCAACTATGTGATAGAATTGGAATCATTGACGGGGGTAAAATTCAGGTGATTGATACTCCTCAAAACATGAAAAGTGCAATGGGAAACGAGGTAATTTCTTTAACTATTGATGGAGATGAAGAAACAAATTTTCTCTCAAAATTAAGAACAATTGAATTAATCAAAAAAATAAATGAGGATCAAAACAAGATTACATTATTTGCCTCAAAGGGAACTGAAGTTATTCCAAAAATATTCCAGATTGCATCTGATTTGAAAATAAAAATTAATTCGATTTCTCTTACTCAACCTACGCTTGATGATGTTTTCATTTCATACACTGGTCACGAAATAAGAGCAGATGAAGGTGGGTTTAATCGAAAAAGAGAGCATGCAAAGATGAAGAGGTTACGTGCATGAACTCTTTATTTTATGATACCTATACCATTTTTTGGAGGGAGCTAAAACGATACAAAAAATCACGGAGTGGTGTTCTAATCAGGCTGATACAACCTGCCATTTGGATTATAGTTATTGGAAATACTTTTTCTGGAACTCAACCATTAATTCAATCAGTTGGATTTGAGGGACAATATATAGAATTTATGGCACCTGGTGTCATTATACTTACTGCAATTTTTACAAGTATCTTTGGTGGTGTAAACACGCTTTGGGATAGAAGGTATGGGTTTATGAATAAGGCCCTTACATCTCCTATTTCTCGCTCCTCTATAGCTATTGGAAAAATGTCTGCAATCTCTCTGATTGCAGCACTCCAGGCTAGTTTGATTTTAGGAATTGCCCTAGCAATAGGTGTAACTTTTCCAAATCCAATAATGATTGCACCAATCATGGCAATCGTAATTTTATTTTCTCTGGGATTCTCTGGAATCTCAGTAATAGTTGCAGCTACTGCAAAATCTCAGGAAACCTTTTGGGGAATGATTAATTTTCTTGGAATGCCTTTGTTTATGCTGAGCCCTGCTTTATTCCCCTTAGAGTTACTTCCTGATTGGTTGGCATCTATTGCAAAACTCAATCCTGTCACCTACACTGTTTTGCTTGTACGAGAATTGATGACTGGAGTGTCAGAAGGCGGTATTCCAGCTATTTTGAGCATTGCTGTAATTTCGGTTTTTGTTTTGGTTATGGTGGGTCTTGCAAGCTATGTCTTTACTCGTGAAGTGAACAAACCCTTTTGATTTTAACTAGTTTTTGGAGGTGTTTACCCTCCTAACTATTCCCTTTTGCCAACAGGATTTATCTACTAAATTCATATTTTCATGAGATTAAACAGGGATTTGATTTTTATTCTACTAGAAAATTTTTGAATCATTCAAATGGATATTCTGGGACTAATTCAATCAAATCTATTAACGCCAATTGTGCTGTTTTTTATTTTTGGAATAATTGCAGCTCGAATTAAATCTGATTTAAAAATTCCTGATGCAATATCGGAATTTTTACCCATCTACTTACTTGCTGCAATTGGTTTGCATGGAGGAATTGAGATGAGAAACACAGGATTTGAGAAAATGCTTGTTCCGATGTTAGTTGCAATTGGATTGTCATTACTTTTTACATTAAATCATTATCAAATTCTTCGCCGTTTAGGAAAATTCAATCTCTTTGATTCTTATGCTCTAGCGTCAACTTATGGTGCAGTAGGGGCTGTCACTTTTTCAGTTGGTCTTTCTTTTCTAAAAACTCAAGGTGTTACCTCAGAAGGATTTTTAGCTGCAATACTGGCAGTCTTAGAACCTGTTGCCTTTATCTTGGCAATTTTTCTGACAAACATGGCCGTATCAAAACAGATGAAATCTAAAAAAGAATCTCTTGGAGAAATTGGTGAATCTGAAATTGAAATGGGAATTTCAGAAACTAAAACCAATCTAAAACAAGTTCTTCATGAATCAATAACAGGCAAAGCAATTGTGATTCTTCTTGGGAGTATTATAATTGGATATATGATTGGAGAGGAGGGATTCAGCTCAATTAGTATTGTTTTTGATGAATTGTTTACCGGTGCCATTGTAATATTTCTAATTGAGATGGGGATTATTGCTGGTCAAAGGTTAGATGATATTAAAAAAGTAGGTGTATTTTTGATAGCATTTTCAATAATTATGCCTACCTTTAATGGAATAGTGGGTGTTTTAGTTGCTACTGTATTAGGTTTGAGTCTTGGGGGTTCAGTAATGTTTGGTTTACTTCTGGCAAGTGCATCATTTATTGCAGCGCCAGCAGTTTTGCGACATGCAATACCTCAAGCAAAGCCTAGTCTTTACATTACATCTGCATTAGGAATTACCTTCCCGTACAATATTATCGTGTTACTGCCAATAATGTTCATGGTATCCTCGATTGTTCACAATGAGGGATCGATAGACTTATTGAACTTTATCTCAAAGGGATTGATATGAAACTTTACAATGTAAAACTTCTTACTGTAACCTGTGAGATTCTTGCTCAAAAAAATATTATAGATATCTTGACAAAACATCATATCTCAGGTTATACAACTTATGAGGTTGAAGGAAATGGCGCACGTGGTTTACGTGGACAAGGACTAAAAAATGAAAAAAATGTTAAAGTTGAGGTAATCATGCAAGAAGATAAAATTCAGGATGTGACTGAAGAAATAGCACGTACTCTTTTCACAAATTTTGCAATTGTGTTGTATGTTAGTGATGTGGGGGTTTTACGAACTGAAAAATTTGTCTAACAACATGTGCTATCATTGCATAAAATTGGAATTTTCTTACTGGCCTTTGTAATGCTGGAAATTAATTCTGATAATTGACTATTTGAGATCTTGTACATTGCTTTCTTTCCTTCATCTCTTGACTTTACAATTCCACATTTTTTCAGAGTTTTGAGGTGGTGAGAAACCAGCGGTTGATCTTTTTTTAGATTTGATACAAAATCAGTCACACAAAGTTCTTTTTCTTTTTGAAGCATCTCTAGAATTTCAAATCTAGTCTCATCACAAATACATTTTAAAAGACTGACTCCATTCATATCAATTTAGATTTATATGAATTGATATTTATGCATTGGTAATGCAAAGCCTTCGTGTCCTCTTTGTGTGCGTAGAAAATGCTGGCCGAAGCCAGATAGCAGAAGGATTTTTTCGAGAATATGCCAATAAATTTGAAGTAACAAGCGCTGGAACTGAACCAAAATCAGAACTTAATCCAACAGTGGTGAAAGTAATGAATGAGGTTGGAATTGATATTACAAATCAAAAACCCAAACTTCTTTCAAATAAAATGATTCAAGATTCATTTCGAACCATTAGCCTGGGTTGCATGAACAAAGAATCATGTCCTTCATTGTTTGTAAATGATGTTCTTGATTGGAATATTACAGATCCTAAAGGAAAGACAATTGAAGAAGTAAGGAAAATTCGTGATCAGATAAAATTCGAAGTATTGTCATTAATAAAAAAACTTGAAGACGAATTATAATGTATTCAAATTTTCAAATTTTCACAGTTGAACTAATTGGAACCTTTATTCTTGTAGTTTTTGCGACAGGATCTATAGTTTATGATGTACAGATTGGTGGACCATATGGAATTTGGTTTGCTGCAGTAACTCCATTTATTGCATTGATCATCGGTGTGTATTCTTTTGGAAAAATTTCGCTTGCACATTTTAATCCAGCAGTTACAATTGGATATTATATTACCGGACACATAACTAAAATTCAGGTGGTATGGTATTTTGCAGCCGAGATCATCGGTGCAATTCTTGGATCGTTATTTGTAATGGGTTTTATTGGTACTGAGGCAAATCTTGGAGCAAATGCACCAAACTATGATTATTCAATTTTTCTAATATTCCTTGTAGAAGTCCTTGCATCAGGATTATTGATGGCAGTGATTTTTACTGTAGTTTATACAAAAGGATTGAAAGGATTCAGTGGAATTGCAATTGGTGGAATAGTTGGATTGGATATTTTCTTTTTAGCAGTAATTTCTGGTGCATCTATGAATCCTGCGAGGGCATTTGCCCCTGCTTTGCTATCTGGTGTAATGAACGATTTGTGGCTTTATTGGACTGCACCATATGTTGGGACAATGATTGTAGGTTTCTTGTTTAGAGGAAAGTTTGCAAAGCAGAGAAAGCAAGAAAAATCGTAATATTACGAATAATAATGACCTAAATCACTAGTAACTTATGCCTAGTTCTAGGAAATTATTTAATGATTCAAAAAAAGTAATCCCCTCAGGCGTAAACAGTCCAGTTAGGTATTTTGAGCCATACCCCTTCTTTACAAAAAAATCTAAAGGATCACATATCTGGGATGAGGATGAAAATCGGTACATTGACTTTTGTAATGGTTATGGGGCACTTCTTTTGGGGCATAGAAGAAAAGAGATCATTCAAGCCGTATCAAAACAGCTAACTCTAGGAACTCTGTATTGCACTCCTACTCAATTAGAAATAGAATTATCAAAACTAATCATTAGCAATTTTCCATCAATCGAGAAGGTCCGTCTTGTAAATACTGGAGGTGAGGCAACAATGACTGCAATTAGACTTGCTCGAGGATTTACAAAAAAGAAGAAAATCATAAAATTTGAAGGATGTTATCATGGGGCACATGATTCTGTACTAGTAAAGGCAGGTTCTGGGTCTGTACATAATGGTATCTCTGTATCTGATGGAGGTCTAAACGAAGTATCAAAGAACACTTTAGTTGTTCAATACAACAATGCTGAGGATCTTGAAAAAACCATTAGAAAAAATAAAGATGTTGCAGGAGTAATAGTAGAGCCAATTCTTGCAAACATGGGATTGATTTTACCTGAGAATAATTTTCTCTCAGACATTAGAAAGATAACAAAAGAAAATAATATTCCGCTAATTTTTGATGAAGTTGTAACTGGATTTAGAATATCGCCAGGAGGCGCCCAAAAACACTTTGGAATAAAACCTGATATCACTACCCTTGGAAAAGCACTGGGCAATGGATTTACAATTGCTGCAGTTGGTGGAAAAAAAGAAATTTTGGATTTGCTTTCACCTGGAGGAAAGGTGTATCAGGCAAGTACTTTTGCTGGAAATCCAATCTCCGTAAGTGCAGCTATTAGTTCTCTTAAAACAATAAACAAAATTAAAAACAGTTTTTATGCCAAACTTGAAAAATACAACCTACGCTTTACTCGAGCTTTGGATGATATAGCGACTGACATGAAAATCCCGCATCAAATAAATTCTACATCTTCTATGTTTCAAATTTTCTTTACAAACAAACCTGTCATAAACTACCAAACGTCAAAAAATGCAAATGCCAAAAAATTCCAAAAAATGTTTGACAGTCTTCTAAAACATGGAGTTTTTATTGCTCCTTCCCAATTTGAGGTGGTTTTTTTGTCTGATGCTCATACCCAAACTGATCTAAACAAAGCACTTGACTCCTATCAAATTGCTCTAAAATCGGTGAAGAATTGAAGTATATTATTGGTGCCAGAGGGAGTCAATTATCTATTGCACAAACAAACTGGGTTATTGACCAACTTAAAAAAGTCCATCAAGATATAGAATTTGAGATCAAGCCAATAAAAACACAGGGTGATGTTGACACAAGACCCCTGTTTACAATTGATCAAAAAGGAATTTTTGAAAAAGAGATTGATCGAGCTGTTGCTCAAAAGGAGATTGATTTTGCAGTACATAGTCTAAAAGATGTTCCATCTCAACTTGATGAAAATCTTGTTTTGGCTTGCATTCCAAAAAGAGAGATGGTAAATGATGTGTTTATTTCATCTGATGATTCCACACTTGACACAATCAAGACTGGTGCTGTGATTGGGACTAGTTCTTTACGAAGAGCAGTCCAAGTCTCAAGAAAAAGATCTGATGTTGTAGTAAAACCAATTCGTGGAAATATTGAAACTAGAATTAGGAAAGCATTAGGTGAAAATTATGATGCAATTGTTTTGGCAAAAGCTGGAATTACTAGATTAAGAATTGATGTGTCTTTTACGGAATTATCTATTGAAGATTTTTCTCCATCACCTGGACAGGGTGCACTGGCAATAGTTAGTAGAAAAAACGATGAGAAAACAATCCAGATGCTAAAAAAAATAGAGGATGCTAATTCAAGAATAGAGATTGAAGCAGAAAGAGCCTTGTCTGACTTTGTGGATTCTGGATGTAGATTTCCAGTAGGTGCATATGCAAAAACAAATGGAGATGAATTGACCCTGCAAGTTAGCGCATTTTCAGTTGATGGAAAAAAATCTCTTTATGTAAATAAAACTGGCAGCAAAAGTGATCCTTATTCTTTAGGGAAAAGTGTAGGGGAAGAACTTCAAAAGAAAGGCGTAAATGACCTTGCATTAAATTGGAGAGAAAAAGTGGAAGAATGGAATAAGAAATGACAGGCAAAGTCTATCTTGTAGGAGCGGGTCCTGGAGATCATAAGCTAATAACATTACACGCAGTAGAACTTCTCCAAAAAGCGGATGTGGTACTTTACGATAGACTAGTAAGCAAAAAAATAATTTCCATGATCCCAAAAAAAACTGAAAAAATCTATGTTGGTCGTGCTGTTGGAGATGACACAACTCATCAAAATACAACAAACGATTTAATGGTAAAATACGCAAAATCTAAAAAAAATATTGTTAGACTAAAGGGAGGCGATCCAATTATTTTTGGACGTGGTGGTGAAGAAGCTGAATTTCTTAAAGAAAATAAAATAAAATATGAAATTGTTCCAGGAATTACCTCTGGAATTGGCTCTGCAACATATGCTGGAATTCCTCTAACTCACAGAAAATATGCCTCATCTGTAGTATTTGTAACAGGACACGAAGATCCTGAAAAGAAAAGCGAAGTTGTAAAATGGAAAAGACTTGCAAAGTCAGTTGATACAATTGTTATTATGATGGGATTGTCTAGAATTGATGTAATTTGTAAACAACTTATTGCAGGTGGAATGGATAAGAAAACTCCTGTTGCAGTAATTCAAAACGGAACCACTCCAAAACAAAAAATGATCACAGGGACAGTTTCAAATATTGCAAAAT
>Ga0224508_10002184_pt1 | contig 16928 bp, 19 predicted proteins | sample SF_Jan12_sed_USG_4_FD_170157 | JGI IMG/M metagenome (GOLD analysis project Ga0224508, IMG submission 170157) | Sediment microbial communities from San Francisco Bay, California, United States - SF_Jan12_sed_USGS_21 | ecosystem: Environmental > Aquatic > Marine > Sediment | place: USA... | reverse complement strand
AATTGTGCGGTCCCATTTACCTTCGCCGGAATGTCGCAACGCGCGATCGGCTTGCCGATGAGGCGGAACTGGCTCTTATCCTTATACTCGGCCTTCGATACCTGTGGCAATCTGGCAGGCACTTCGGCGAAGGCAGCAATCTCGCCATAGCTTATCCGCCGCCCGGAAGCACGGTGAGTCACGACGTTGGGCTCGGTGGTGAGCTCGGCAGGGTCTATGCGCCAATTCTTCGCGGCCGCCTGCAGTAGCACCTTGCGAACCTGCGCGCCGACCTTCCGCATATCGTCGTAGTACAACATCACGGCCCGGCTGCCAACGATTGCCATACTGCGGGATGATTGGTCTCCACTGCTGCGGGCATAGCCATAGGTCTTGGGGTCCGCCGGCGCCCATTTAAGAACAACCTTGTCCCAATCGACGTCAAGTTCTTCGGCGAGCACAATTGGCACGCCCGTCATGGAGCCCTGGCCCATCTCCGCGCTGGGGGTGAGGATCGTGACGGTATCATCCGGCGAAATGTGCACCCAGGCACCGATCTCGTACCCAGCAGCTTTGGCTTGGGCATCCGACGTCAACAAAACGCCGGTCGGGGCGATAGCGACCGCGAACGTGAACCGCCCCGCGCTTGCGAGGAATTCGCGACGAGAAATCTTTGATCCGTTACGTTCCATGTCGTTCATGGCCTAGCCCTCGTGCGAGGCGCGCTGGATCGCAGCAATGATCCGGGTATAGGTGCCGCAGCGACAGATATTCCCGTTCATGTGTGCGACGATCTGATCGCGCGACGGATTTGGGTTCTGCTGCAGCAGTTCCGCCGCCTTCATGATCTGGCCTGATTGACAGTACCCGCATTGCGGTACCTGCTCGGCCAGCCAGGCCTTTTGCAACGGGTGGCTCGAATCCCGCGACAACCCTTCGATCGTCGTCACCGACGCGCCTTCGACATCCGACAGTGCTGTCAGGCAGGACTTGACGGCCTTCCTATCGACGTGCACGGTGCAGGCTCCGCAAAGCCCGGCGCCGCAACCGAATTTGGTTCCCGTGAGCTTTAGATGTTCCCGGATGGCCCAGAGGAGTGGTGTATCCGGTTCGGCGTTCACCGACACCCGCTTCCCATTGATGTTGAATGCAACCATGAGCCCTCCTTCGCCAGGGAAATTCTGCCTACTGCGACGCCACGATTACATAGCTACTCCTTCAAATCAATTGGTATGTATTCATTTCTTTGGCAATGATCGGGGCGGTGGCCCTGCTACCATGGTTGTCCATGGCGAATTCGTAATTCTGCCCTAAAACCGGTCGCTCGTGCAGTCTTGTCACGAATGGTGAACCACCCTACCCTGCCCTCGGATGAAAGATCTATTCCTACTGTTGGCTCATGTTTTTTGCCTGCTAGCTAAACTGATCGGCCCCGGTGGCGCCAGAGCGGTGGTCGCTGAGAACCTCATACTCAAACAGCAGTTGCTGATCATTAGCCGATCTCGGCGGCGCGCTCCGAATCTATCGGCCACTGATCGATTCGTCGTCGGCTTTGGGACGCTCTTCCTTCAGCCAAGCCGTATCGCTAAGGTATCGGTGATCGTTCGGCCGTCGACACTACTAAAGTTCCATCAATACTTAGTCCATCGGAAGTACCGTCTGTCATTCTCCCCTCGAACCCGAACAAAACCTGGACCCAAAGGTCCTTCCGAGCCGCTGATTCAAGTAATCGTGGAACTCAAACGCCGAAACCCAGCCTTTGGGTGCCCGCGAATCGCTCTGATCATCTCGAAGACCTTCGGCAGGCTGACCTCCGGGATTTCCGCTGGGAAGCATACTGTCGAGATCTGGTCCAGCTCCCACTTGCGGCCTGAACTCTAATTCGCCATGCACAGGCTGATTGGTAGTATTCGCCGAGAGCTACTCGATCACGTCGTTGTCCTCAATGAACGGCACTTGAAGCGACTCCTTTCCTCTTTACACGAGCTACTATCATCAGTTCGGTGGACTACATCACCACTATCTTCCAGAGGCTGCATGAATATTCGGGACGGACAGCTTGTCCAACTTCCTCTCGCAGCTTGAATAGGAATTCGCCACCGACACACCCGCGCCCGTCACGTCAGGCCGTACCATGTGCCGCGTCCGGCCCCGTGCTGCTCTAGGTGGCCGACACGGGTCAGCGCGTTCAAATGATCCTTAATCGTGTTGCGGCTCACGCCGGTGACTTTTGCCGCATCAGCGACCGTCACTCGCCCGCGCTCACGGCACAGCTCAAGAATTTGTACCGACAATTCCGGCAAGTCACCAAAAATGAGCCGCTCGCGCTCGATCTTCTTTTCAAGCCGCGCCTTTTGCTGCTGTAGCGATCTCAGGAAGAAGATCAGCCAGGGCTGCCAATCCGGTTCTTCCGTGCGAATGGTTCCCTGCGTCCGCCGCAGCGCCAGATAGTAACTATCCTTGCTTTTCTCAATCACGCTCTCCAGTGAACTGTAAGGCACATAGGCATAGCCGGCGCGCAGCAGCAACAGCGTCTTTAGGATGCGCGACAAGCGCCCGTTGCCGTCCTGAAACGGATGAACCTCAAGAAACACAACGATGAAGAGTGCGATGCTCATCAGCGGATGCAACTCGTCGCCTTCCAGAGTCGCCTGCGTCCACTCAACTAGCTCTTTCATCAGGCGCGGCGTATCGAACGGCGTTGCCGTTTGAAACACGATACCCAGACTCTCGCCATCCGGACCGAAGGCCTCGACATGATTATCGAGCGTTTTGTATGCGCCCCGATGCCGTTCGTCTTTCGACGAATATTGCAGCAGGTCGCGATGCAACTGCTTGATGTGATTTTCCGTAAGCACAATGTCCTTCCAATGCGCAAAGACCGTTTCTATCGCCTCGGCGTAACCGGCGACTTCCTCTTCATCGCGGTTGGCGAACTCCTTCACCTCCAGACCAGCGAGCAGCTGCTCTACTTCCTTATCACTCAGCTTTGCCCCCTCGATCCGAGTCGATGAGCCGATGCTCTCGATGGTCGCAACACGGCGCAGCGCCGTGAGGCGCTCCGGCGAAATCCGCCCAATCGCCGCCCACGCCCCCTTGAATTCATCGATCTCAGCGATCAGCTTGAGAATCTCCGGCGTGATCGCTAACGTGTCTATGCGGATTTCGCCATCCATTTTTACCTCCAATTCCATCCATTTAAGGATGACATAGCACCATCCATTTGTCCATCCATTCCCATCCAATTCTACTCTAACCCGCTTTCTATTGGCTTTTCGCTGTGCTTCGCAAGAATGTCGTCCGCCCCTTCACACAGAGGTTTTGTTCTGGGATGAAGACTCCTGTAGTTCGTGTAAGCCATTGCTGTCGCTATCGCTGTCACGACCGAGCGCCAATGAAGTGGATCTATCACTTCCCTAGATAGACGTAGGTAATCTCTAACCTCCCATGACCTAGCTCTTCGGCAATGACTTGTCTGGCTCCTCTGTTCTCGGCCTGTTGCTCTAAGCTCAGGCTTCCAGTCCGCGTACCGCCCGCGGCCGGACAGGATCGACCCGTAAGCTCGTGATATCGCCTCTGGGCGTAAGCATGGCGCAAGCCATGAGTTCTGGAGAGTCCTGCTCGAGCGGTTTGCTTTTTCCAACTCATCAAATGGGTTTTGTAGGATTTCTGTGCGGGAATGAGTGAGCCGCTGTTAGTTAAATGCTTAGTGTTCTCCAGTGCGGTACGTTGTGCACTCGTCTGAACCGGAATTTCCCGCACCCGGCCACCCTTGCACCAGGAACCCTTGAGCACAAGCTTGTCGTCTCGCTCAGTTTCCACCGGACAAACCTTCATCGCCTCTTCCCGTCGCAGGCCGAACGCAGCCTGTAACTTTAAACTCGCTCGAATGTAAGGACAGCCGATCTTTTGCAGCTTGGCGTCGGTCAAGGATACGGCCTTATTCAGATACCGATTGCCCCTACGGCAGATACCAAGCTCTGTGTTGCGCTTAGGAACGATGTTGTGCTTATCGATCTTCTCGGCCCACCATCGAAGCACGGACACGCGATTGCGGATTGTGTCTTCAGTAATACGCTGACCCTGCCAGTGCTTAATCAAGGCCAACACATGCTTCGGCTTCAGCGACCGAGCCCGCATCTTGCGATATCCCAGCTCGGTCTCGAGCTGCCGGGCCGACAATTGCAGCATCCGGTGTCGATCCTTCTGCGTGGCGATCGATCCGTCTCTATGGCGCTTGTTCAGCTGTAATAGATCCCAGGCTGATGACTTCATCGTTGGTGTCCTTCACGGTGTCTCCTGCCCCTTTCGATATCTCCCTTCACTGTCTGTGTGTTCAGGTTCGTTGAGTGTTAATCCGCGTCCTTAGCCGTTTGGCGACTAAAGAGATTTTTACAAGCGGATTTAGTGTCGATCACACAGGTATCGACATCACCCTATTGGGGGTGACCGTCGCCGTGCCTGGTGGCGCTAATCAGACGACGGCGGTATGGCAAAGCCATGCGATGGCCATACACGCCGATTAACCTCCGTTTGCGTGGAAAATAGCCTGCGGATCACTCCACAGAGCTGAATGAAAGGGCGACGAGGAGAAAATGAAATGGATGGAATACGCCGGTCATGTGACCAGCCTATCCCGATTAAGGAGTTACGGCAATCTAGAATCGCCGGTCGAATATTTGGATACTACGCGTAATGCTGGATGTCGGCGCCGATTTTTGAGACCGGTACATGAGTCTCCTCCTCTCTTTCCTCGTGAATTTCGCCGGCTGCAGCTTCGCCATTCGCCGCTGCCGCAGGAATCCGGTATGTCAACCAGCGTCTTTCGCCTTGCGTGACCAAGCGGTTTTCGTCCACAAGATACTTCAACCAGTATTGAAGCGTGCGGCGAGGAATATCCGTTCCGAGTTTACGGGCGATATCTTGAATGCTGAACCCATTCGGGTGAGCGCGCACGACGGCCTCGATCGCCTGTAATTCCTCTTCCGGTATGCGCTTTGCCATTTGCGTGCCTATCTTGCGTATACAATATATGCGCAATTAAAACACTTCTATGCGCAACTATTTCTTGCGCATAAAGTTTAATATTGCGCAAATGCCTAGTAGGGTCGAGCGCTGGCGCGGTAGCCCTGTGGGTCCCGAATATTCATGCAGCCTCTGGCACATATATTGATGCAGTCCTTGCACGGAGCGGTTGTTCTGGGTGTCCATTCCGAAAATAGGATTGCCTTGGGCCTTGTATTCTGATCTGTATAGTATGTTTTCTGCGGATCTAGATCGTTTTGTTGAGAACCTTGGGTTACGTGTATTTACGTGTATTAAAGACACCTTTTCAGAGTCCCAAAGCGAACTCGATATGCGAACGCCCAATTGGATCCATTCGGCGGCAATGTCTCGACTAGACTATATGATTCCACTCAACGAATCACACTTAATGCGCATCCTTAAAGCTTGGGCAGCCTACTACAATCAGTCACGACCTCACATGACATTGGGTCCAGGCATTCCAGAACCGCCAGGCGCACCTCACTCGTTGCACTAACCGCTTGGCGGCAGGGCTACTCTTGGGTGCGTGCATCACGATGATTGCGATTGAGTGATGCTGCGCATTGTTTTTGCTGAGGACAGGATCATCGTTGCACCTCAATATTGATCCAGCGAGCACCTCGGCCTCGGCCTTCCGAACGAACAAGTCTCTCGGCCTTCATCTCACGTAACACCAGTCTGATCGTTTCGCGGCTCACACCAGGACAATCTCGCTCGAGGTCAACTATTTTAAAAGGCAGGACTTTGCGGCCTACTGCCTCACGCACGCGTTCAGATTTGGAACCGCGCCCGCCATCCAATTCTCCGATTCGCTCTTCAAATTCCTTATAAGCGCGAATCAGGACGCCCCAAAAATATTCTAGCCATGGCATGACATCATGCTCGCCCTTATGCCAACCTTGTGAACTTGCTTCCAGGGTGTCGTAATAGGATTCACGAGATTTTTCGAAAAGCCGCTCCAAACTGATGTAGCGGCCAACTTCGTAACCCGCGTGATAAAGCAGTAGCAACGTGAGCAATCGTGCTACCCTGCCATTGCCGTCATGAAAGGGATGAATACAAAGAAAATCCAAGACGACCAGCGGTATGACAACCATCGGGTCGTTTCCTCCGACTATCGCTTGCTTGTATCCAACAATGAGATCTTCCATCGCCTGGGGAGTCGCCACCGTAGGCAAGGCCTTGAATCGGACGCGAGCGATATTGCCTTGCGCGTCCTTTTCAACGATTTCGTTATCTACGATCTTCCATTGCCCGCCCTCTTCCGGCATAAACCGATACATTGTTTGGTGCAATTGCCGAATCACGTTGACGGTTACCGGCATCTCGCGCCCGCTCTGGTGGATCAACTCCAAAGCATCGCGGTAGCCGGCGATTTCTTGCTCCGATCGATCGCGAGGAGCCGTAGTGTGTTCGACCAGCGCCTTTAGGCGTACCGCGGGTGCGGTAATGCCTTCGAGGCGATTAGATGAATCGGTGGATTCAATAACGGCTACGGTCCGCAGACCCTCAAGCGTCTCCGGTCGCTGCTTGGCGTAAAGCTCCTGCTTCCCCCGGTATTCACCCACAGCGCGCAGGGTCGCTACATTGGGGGCACTAAAGCCCATGTCGGCCAGAAAGACGGGCTGCAACGAGTGCATTAGTTTGCTTCTCGGTACAATAGAGGGTAATTATGCTTTATTTTTACCCCTTTTAGGAGAGACTTACCCTTTATAGAGCCTAACTATATGATTTTATTGATATAATTTATGGCGGTTTTGAGTGAATTTGCAAGTATATCAAGGTGTCTATGGCGAATTACTACTTTTAGCCGTGTGGCAGAGATAAAGCTTGATGGTCCGCCAGATCATTTCTAGTTACTCATCTGGATTTCGATGAGAAGTCTCTTCCTGGTCAATCCAGTCTTCTTCTACCCAGGTCATGCCGCGGCGACCAGGAACCGTCCGATTGGGGCCAGATTTGTAGATTGGGCATGAAAGCGGCCCGTAACAGAACGTCTCAGCCCGGTAGCGCCGCTGCCGTGGGTTCCATTGGTCTATGATGATCTCCACCGCCATTTTGCAACCCCAGATGCAGCTTATGCACCGGGTCTCGTAAGTCCTGGCAGCGAGACGCCGGTGGCCACGTTCGCGGTAGACGGACAGTGACGGCGGAACGCCATGCCAGGGAGGAGGTTTTTGAGTAGGCTCAGGTCCCCGGGAATGAACCTCCAGTTTGCTCACCCGATAGAGCTCGGCAGTCTCGATTCGAGGGTCATTCACAGGTACGCCTTCGCCACCTAACTCCGCGCCGATCCGGAATTGGTGTTTTTCATGGGCACTCTTGCCAACGGCGACCAGGAACTCGCGCCGCTCGGGGCCGATCGGTCCGGTGACCCGCAGCACATACCCCTGATAGGTATGGCTGAGTTGGTCGAAGGAGCGGGTCAGTCGAATGCGTGGCTGCGCGGCGGTGAGAACACCGCTCCACGCGACCTTTTGACTTGGCCGTCGCATAACCCGGGCAAGATATCAGTGATCGGTAGGAGCGGGAACCCGCTTTTACGCGGCCATCGGTGTCTGATAAAGACCTCGACAATGCGACCGCCAATGGTATTGGCTGAGATCGACAACTTTGTTGCCAGCCGACCCCGCGCTGATCGTGGGTGTGTCGCCACCGAGCGAGCTGTGGGTGCGGTGAATCAGTTCCTTGATTTGCCGATATAAAAGGAGAAATTGATGTCGTCTCGTCTTTGGTAAACGGATTGATCCCGCGTTCCTAGGGTATACCTAAACCCTTACTCGACTGGAGATCGTTGCTTACACACGATCTAGGACGGTCGTTTCTTGCACTATCGGTTGTTATATCAATCGCTCGTCCACACCGATGGTCAATCGGCCCTTCGATCTCAATGAGACGGTAATCACTGTGCGCGGGGTTGATCAGATAATTTCCTTCCTTAGAACAACTCGATGGCGAGACGATAGATACGTTCGACGCGATCAACGCGTTCGGATTCATCCGGCTTGAACGTCCCTTTCTTTCTTACGACGCGCGAGTGTTCTCGGTGCGATCTGCAACAGGTGCGCCATCTGGGAGTCCGTCTCATCAAGTTCACTGATGAGTTTCTCGATACGCCGATACGGAAGCCCGCGCTCGATCTGGCGGATCCGACGCAGCGTGGGTTGCTGTGCTGATGTAGATATTGCCATATGGCATATGTCGATTACGACGAGAGATAAGGTTGTTTTGATTTAGTTAGGTTTTTCGCGGTGGAGTTGAAGGGTCACTGTTCCCCAATGAACTCCTCGTAGACTACTTTCCCAAATAGATGTATGTCACATCTGTGCGTCCGTGCCTGACAAGAATCGGGCTATCCGGAAGGCTGTGGAGGAAAACAATTCCATCGGCGGTGCAGTTTGAGTACAATCGCCGCGAATTTGAAGGTTATCTGGGAAGTGTCGGTTGAAAGCATCCCCGCCGAGACCCACACGGATGAGGCGCTCTCCGCGACGGCAAAGGCGGTTGAGGTTGATCCCGACGACTGTTTCTGTACCACCCACATGGACGCGTTGCATTTGCAACGGCTCGAATACGAGCAAGCGCGCCATTACCTTGAAATGGCGCTGAAGTCGAAACCGCACGACACATGGAGGCTTTGAAGTGTCTTGATTCGAAGGAAATCTTCGAACCCCATCCGCCGAACTGGCATTGGGCATTACGCGGCCAGGTCCTCTATATGCTCAAGCGATATGAATAGGCCAAGACCGTTCTGGAGCGATTATCCGTCAACCCGTTTTGGGTCAAGGGGTTTCTTGCAGCCAGCTTGGAGAGGCAGAGACCGCTAGGAAATTACTGGGCCGAGACACTTGGGATAGCACCTGGCATGAGTGTCGCTTTCGCCGACGAGATTGCACACTACTAGAACAAAGCGGACGGCGAGCACTGGGCCGAAGGGCTGCACAAGGCAGGCATCGGGATTGGAGAGATATGAAACTCAGAGACTCCATTGCACTCGTAACCGGCGCTAACCAGGGGCTCGGCAAGTGTTATACCGAAGAGCTGCTGCGACTTGGCTCGGAAAAGGTCTATGCCTGCGGACTGTCGCTCGAGTGTCTCGAACCACTGTGTGAGGCCCATGGCGGGCGGATCGTGCCGCTCAAACTTGACGTAACCGATCCAGGCGATATTGCCGCCGCCGCCGAAGCGGCCCCGGATTTGACGGTTTTGCTCAACAATGCTGGGCTGCTTGAAGCAAAGGGTCTCATTGAAGCCGGCTCGATTGACGGGTTCAGGCGGGAGATGGACGTGAATGTCTTTGGCCTGGCAGACATGTCTCTCGCCTTCGCGACGGTGATTTCGGGAAACGGGGGCGGTGCGATCATCAACATGCTGTCTGCCGCGTCGCTCGCAAACTTTCCCCCGTTCGGCACCTATTGCGCCACCAAGGCTTCCGCCATGTCGATCACCCATTGCCTGCGCTATGAGTTGAAAGACAAGGGCATCGAGGTGTTCGGCATATATGCCGGACTGATCGATACCGACATGCTGAAATCGGTACGAGGCGAAAAGTCGGATCCTAAAGACATTGCCGCCGCGGCCCTCAAAGGCGTCGAAGCGGGTATCACCGACATCGACACCGACAACAGGGCGAAGCGATTGCGAATGATGCTGAGAGAGAACCCCGAAGGGTTGGAGGCACAACAGCACGAGCGCGCGGACGAATTTTATACGACCCAGTCAATGTGATGAGGCAACCGGATGGTTTTGCGGCTCGGTGCGGTATGATGAGAAGCGGACAGTATCCTAGGCGAATAGAGTTAGAGAGAACTGTTGTATGGCGGTCAAAGAGCAAAACGCGACGGGGCAATCGCGCGATACTGAAACAGCAGGTGGGTTAGACTTTGACGCAGTGATTGTAGGCGCAGGGTTCGCCGGCCTGTACATGCTTCACAGACTGAGATCGGCAGGGCTTAAGACGCAGGTGTTCGAAGCCGGAGATGGCGTTGGAGGCACGTGGTATTGGAACCTTTATCCCGGCGCTCGGTGCGACGTCCCCAGCATGGAATATTCGTACCAGTTTGATCCGGAATTGCAGCAGGAATGGGAATGGACCGAACGTTACGCATCTCAAGGGGAAATTCTAAAATACCTGGAGCATGTTGCAGATCGTTACAACCTGCGTCCGGATATAAAATTCAACACGCGCGTTGGTGCGGCGCGATACGACGACTTGTCGAATTCCTGGATCGTGGAAACCGAAAATGGCGACAATGTAAAATCACGCTTCTTTATTATGGCGACAGGATGCCTGTCGGTGCCGTACACGCCGAACATTGAAGGCTTGAACGATTTTGAGGGCGTGGTCTGCCATACCGGCAATTGGCCGAAAGAAGGAATCGATGCTGTCGGCAAGCGGGTCGGGGTCATCGGGACCGGTTCATCAGGCATACAAGTGGCCCCAATGCTTGCGGAGGATGCCGAACACATGTTCGTTTTTCAGCGTACTCCCGCCTATAGTGTTCCCTCTCAAAACCGGCCGTTGGATGCGGAAGAGCAAAACACGATCAAGGCGCGGTATGAAGAATTTCGTGCCGAAGCGAAGAGAAACCGAGCCGGCATCATGTACGAACTTGGCCAAAAGAGCGCGCTCGACTGCGACAAAGAAGAGTTGAAGCGTGAATACGAAATAAGGTGGGAGATCGGAGGACTCGGCTTTACTGCCGCCTTCAAGGACATCTTCGACGACGTCGATGCCAACAACACCGCTGCGGAGTTCGTTCGAGAGAAGATCAGGTCGATTGTCCGCAACCCCGCCGTGGCCGAAGCGTTAACGCCGCACACATTGATAGGGTGCAAGCGGCTTTGCGTTAGTGCGGGTTATTTCGAAACCTTCAATCGCAGTAACGTCACTCTAGTCGATCTGCGCAAAGAAGCGATCGAGCGAATCACGAAGACAGGCATCGTGGTTGGAGGAAAGGAAATCCCGCTCGATGTAATCGTTCTGGCGACCGGCTTCGATGCAATTACGGGTGCGTTGCTCCGAGTGCGTATCCATGGCAAGGGTGGTATTGAGCTGAAGCAGAAATGGGCGGACGGACCAAAAACCTATTTGGGGCATTCGATTGCGGGTTTCCCGAACATGTTCGCGATCACCGGGCCGGGCAGCCCGTCAGTCCTAAGCAATCTGGTCCCGTCCATAGAGCAGGACGTTAACTGGATCGGCGATTGCATCGACTATATGAACCTGCACGGCCACCAGGTGATCGAGGCAACTTCCGAAGCTGAAGCCGGGTGGGTGGCGCACGTCAATAAGGTCGCCAATAAAACGATCTATCCTTTGGAGGATTCCTGGTACGTCGGGACCAACATTCCCGGCAAACCGCGTGTTTTCCTGCCCTATATCGGCTTTCCGGACTATGTGGGACGCTGCACCGAGGTCGCAGACCGAGGATATACGGGATACAGCCTTACGTAACGATCGCCAGCAGGCGCGGGAAAGGAAAGCGAATGACGGGAACGTCGTCACCAGGTACGGCCGAATGGCTCGCTCAAGTCGAAGAGCCGATCGTCGATCCTGATCGTTTGATTGTCGACCCTCACCACCACTTGTGGCGTGACGAAGGCGACGTGTATGTGCTCGATCAACTGTGGGCTGACACCGGTTCAGGTCACCGGATTGTAAAGACTGTCTTCGTCGAATGCGGAGCAGAATATCTCTCCGACGGCCCGGAGCATCTGCGCTGTACCGGCGAAACGGAATTCGTCACGGCAATTGCAGCCGAAAGCCGAAAAGGACCAGGGCCGGAGATCGCGGGGATCGTTGCTTTCGCCAATCTCACAAGCGGTGCGCTGCTTCCCGAAACGCTCGACCGGCATGAAAAAATCGCAGGCGATCTATTCTGCGGTATCCGGCATTGTGCGGCGAACGCGAAACATCCAGAATGCCTGTCGATTCCCGGAAAAGCACCCGAAGGATTGATGGCCGACAGCGCTTTCCGTGAGGGTGCGGCAATCCTCGGCCATCGCAGCATTCCCTTCGATTCCTGGCATTATCACTATCAGAATCGGGAATTTCTCGATCTCGCCCGCGCAGTACCTCAAACCCTCTTTGTGTTGGATCATTTCGGCACCCCGCTCGGCGTCGGTCCTTACGCGAACGAGCGGGACGAGATGTTCCGGCAGTGGAAGGAAGATATTGCCGATATAGCGAAATGCGAAAACGTTGTAGCGAAACTCGGCGGTTTGGCGATGCCGGATAATGGTTTTGGCTGGGACAAGGCAGCCGTTCCGGCGCGATCGGACGAATTAGTTGAAGCACATCGCACCTACTATCTGCACACGATCGATTGTTTCGGCACTGATCGCTGTATGCTGGAAAGCAACTTCCCCGTCGACAAGCGATCAGTGAGCTATGCCGTGCTTTACAATGCAATGAAAAAGATGGTCGCCGATTTCTCCGACAGCGAAAAAGATGCAATGTTCGCCGGTAACGCGGAGCGCGTGTACGGGTTATCTTGAACCAACCAATTCCGCCCGTCACGGGCTCCTTCTCCATTGACAGTTCGCTCGGCGATGAATGCCCTATTCTAAGGATGGCATTACTTGCGCCAGACAGAAATAGCACAATACATTCTGGCGAATGCCTGCTATCTTCATCAGTTTCGCGGTGATACAAAACGCGTAAAAGAGCTCGCTAAAGCCACAACGGATTTCGTGGCCGATAAAGATCTTATCCTATGGCATGATATTGCGGAGTTTTTTATGTGTTGGGTGACATGTGTGGATGAGACCACAATGGAAAACGCAAAACGATTGTGTGATGCATTGGAATTATGGGCGGAAGATGAGATCGAGACACCCTATTTTAAGGCAATAGCAGGCGAAGCTTGTGTGTGCGCCGAATTAGTGAACCGCGGTGTCGATCTAATAAATCAAGCCGAGGACTTAATGCGACACACTGGGGTACTTTGGTACTATGACGAGCTACAAAATATTCGAAAACGACAGGGCTTCTAACGCGAATCAGTGCTTAATTTTCCTGGTAACTACTCTGACCAGCATTCTTTCGCTATCGTATTAATCAGGATCACTTGATCGCGCGCGATTTTGCTCTGACAGTTTTCACCGATACACCCTGGGGCTGTTGGCCTGTTTCAAATGTCCGAACCTGCCGCACGTACGTCCCCAATCCTGCTGCAGTTGACGTTTCAGACTGTCCTGGCTCCACTCGTTCTCTAATCGACGCTTCAGCCTCCCGGATGTTTCCTCGCTGACCATGACCGGTTCGTAGTACAGCGGCGTTCGCGCCCAACCGGTGCCGTATTTGATACTCTCATCTTTGGGTATTCCATCTATGCGAGTCTCAAACAGTGTATCGTCACTGTTGACAATATACCGGCAAATCAACTCATCTGCCTGGGAATCGGATATGGGAATAAGTTGCTGAAATCGGTTAAAAACCTGATCGGATATGTTCTCATAAAAAAAATCGTTCTCCGGCCAGGTTTCCAGGACGCTGGCTCGCAGCCAAACGTTGATTCCTTCCACGGTTTCCGCAGACGAACGTCTTGCCAATTGCTCTGACATCAGGCGGTAAAGATAGGCCATGGTGCCGTCGGCATACCATTCCCAGGGGTCGTTGGCACCATAATATGTGAACAGCGCCATCTGATCACGGTTAAATCTGGGCTCCTCCGCAATGTATCCAGTCCGGGATTCTGTTTGACATTTGCCCTCTGGATCGTTGAATCCACAAGCAATCATATTCTTGATTGACGCCGTCAACCTACCATTCCAACGGTAGCTTTCGGGATCAAACAAAGTGATTTCCGCGGCATCAAACACCGCACGATTCGCGTATTGGGAACGGGCCTGCTGGGTTTTGTCGCTGGTATCGATTTTCCAACCAAAATCCTTCATCAGAATCTCAAACCCCGGTGTATTCCAGTAATTCAGTGTAGTCAGTTCCGTGTAACGCTGTCGATCGTAGTCGAACGCAAACTGAAACGAATGCCCCAGTTCATGAACCCATACACCCAGTTTAAACATACTGGGAAAGCTGGCACCATCGGGAAGAATGGTGAATGTGGCATTCTGTGCAATTGCCTCCGCCTGAGTGGTCTTATCATTGTCACAGCGTTGTGCGCCGCTTCGATCATTCGGGTTACGGATTGAACCCAGTGAACACTCAGCGAGCGCAATGGTTTTAAGCGACGGTAGAGTCGGCTTTCCCGGGCAGTCGGATTGCACCTGTGGTAATTCTTGAATTCCTCTCTTATAGACCAGATTCAAGGTGTCGTAGACCACTCTAAGGCCAGTCACCAGCCTGTCATCATTAACGTCAAACTCACGGTTGACGACCATGATGTCAAATTCTCTGTACAGTTTTTCCTGAAGCTGACAGGCTTCATTATCACCGTTGGGACACAAGCCAACACGCAGATGGTGGGGCACATCCCCTTCCCCACAATGCGGCCCGTCAATGGAATTAATAATGAAGGGTTGGTGATCGCGAACATTAGAGATGCCGTCGTTGTCCACATCCGTATCGTTTTCACCGAATCGACCGTAGTTATTAACCCGAAAGTCGGGAATGTCATCACTGTCATTGTCGAGTGCGGCAAAATAACAGAACAAATTCTGGCCGTCATCGGGATCGGTCACATCCAGTGCAGAGGCGATATACTCGCCGTATTCCGAATCAATGTCGGTGGTTTCAAAAGCTCTGTGACAGGCCGACCCCCACAGGCTTGGGTTGATTTCCGGCAAGGGATTACCGGCATACCAAACGTTGCACAAACTGCGCAGTCGCTGTTTGTTCATTAAAGTCACCGGAATACTCGACTTCAAATATTCATCATCCTCGTCTACCAGATCCCTGTCGGATGCATCCACATGGTACAACTCAATCTGGGTCTTTCCAGGTTTGGAAAACTCCCGCAGCTCTTCATCAAGTTCGGCGGACACCCTGCTGTCGCCTTTGTCCGAAGCCGCGACTAGTTCACAAAGCCGGTTCACATCGAGTGGCGGTGGTAGCAAATCCGTTGCAGGAGGCACGGCGACGGATGTGCCGGTACAGCCGACAGTATTCAGCAGGGCCACACCAAGCAGTAAACAAAGCCTCAACTTCATTTTCGGCAGAACTCAGGAAGCTAACGAAGACGGATCGGTCATTGTGATGTGCAATGGGGAGATCTACAACTATCGTGAACTCCGAGCGACATTGCAGGCCGGCGGCCATCGGTTCCGGACCAATTCGGACGTCGAGGTCATTGTCCACCTGTACCAGGACCATGGGGTGCACTGTGTAGATTTCTTGAGGGGGATGTTCGGTTTCGCAATCTGGGATGCACGTCAGAGCGACGATTCATATTGACAAGAGATCGGTTCGGCATCAAACCGTTGAGCTACGCGCAGATCGCTGGTGACAGTACCCGGAGCACAGCTGCATTGCACGCTTGCCTGTTGTTGAGTTCCTCCGCGGGTCAGGTTTTGTATGTCAACGGCACGTCCGTACTCCATGCCAGCGGCTCGTCAGTGCGCTCGAGTTTCACCTGGGTCCAGGTCAGGTGCACCTCTTGGGGTGTTCCGTCCACCCCGAGCTTGAAGTTTCCGAGGTTCAGCTCGTCTGCCGGGCGCGTCAGCAACTGGGTGACACTGTGTGCGGCCTCGAAAGGCTCGAGCATGCGCGGTTGCCATCTACCGTACACCTTGGGGTTATCAGCGTACTCTTCGGTCATACCGGTACGTACGAACGGCAGCATCAAACAGGCGGCGCTCACCATGTCGGCGGACCGTCCGAGGTTGACCCTCAAGACTTCCGGTAGCCTCAGCACCGCCCAGTTGGCTATCACGTACCCAGGCACGGCAATACCAGGCTCAATGGCTTGCATCGAGGAAATGTACAGAAACTGCAGCGGTTGCTGGTGGTAAACCGCCTCTCCCGCCCACAAGTGAGTCATGGCAACAAATCCGTCGATTTTGGTGTTCATGACCAGGCTGGATTCAGCGAGGTTCTCGATGAAGTCACGGCGTACTCGCGCGCGCCGCTCGGCTCGGCTCTCATCTTCTACCTCGGGCAGTGCGCGGCCAAACCGGTAACCCTTTTCAGTTAAACCTGAATTACAGATGATCAGGTCCGGCCCCTTGCCCCCCATGTGCTCGATGACATGACTGCGTGAGGCCCACAAATCCCGCGTGTTGGTCACATCCGCCTGCATGGCGAAAGCATTGATCCCCTTTTCCTGCAGGGTGTCCACCAGATCGAAACCGTCCCGATAGCTGCGGTTGAAATGCACACCCACCACCTCGGCACCATTAGCGCCTGCGGCGAGGGCCAGGGCTTGACCGATGCCGCCATCCTTGCCCGACCCCGTGATAAGAACACGTTTTCCAGAAAAGGCGTCACCAACATCCTGTGAGAAGCGAAAGCTGTCGAATTCTGCAGTATAGGCCACGTTTTATCCTCCCGAACTGTTTCAGCAACCAATAAAACCCTACCAGCGAAATGGCAGTTTTGTTTTGACCAAAGTCAACAATAAATTAGATGTCTTCTTGGTCTTCGGTTATTGTTTACAGTGCTGGTCCGTCTGATCCTAATCCGTTTCCCTTCCCCGAGTCAAGCCAAACCGATGATCGGCGAGATCAACGCGCTAATGGAAGAGCAGCACCTGTATACCGAGCAGGGTCTGACAATCTCTGGGCTTGGCCGAGCGCCTTAATGATAAAGAATACCTGGTACGCAAGGTGATTAATGGTAGCATGGGCTATCGCAAATTCAGCCAATTTCTAAATCATTATCGGGTCTAGGAAGCGACCCTACTGATTCGACAAGCGATTCGCTTGCTACGGAGAATCTATTCCTTTCTGCAGAATCACGCCAACGCCATCGTTGCTTGCGATTTCTTTTTAGTTGTTACGGC
>Ga0224508_10002183_pt1 | contig 16934 bp, 10 predicted proteins | sample SF_Jan12_sed_USG_4_FD_170157 | JGI IMG/M metagenome (GOLD analysis project Ga0224508, IMG submission 170157) | Sediment microbial communities from San Francisco Bay, California, United States - SF_Jan12_sed_USGS_21 | ecosystem: Environmental > Aquatic > Marine > Sediment | place: USA... | reverse complement strand
TACCTCGAAGCCTGCCATCACGGCGCTCGCCGGGTTGGTTCCGTGTGCCGAGGTCGGGATGAGGCAGACGTTGCGGGCGCTGTCACCACGGCTCTCGAGGTAGCCGCGGATGACCAGCAGACCGGCCAACTCGCCCTGCGATCCTGCGTTGGGTTGCACCGAGACACCCGACATTCCGGTGAGATCGGCCAGCCAGCGCTCCAGATCACCGATCAGCTGTCTGTAGCCGGTTTGCTGTTCCGCTGGGGCGAAGGGGTGAATCGCGCCGAATTCCGGCCAGGTGACCGGAATCATCTCGGCGGTTGCGTTGAGCTTCATGGTGCATGAGCCCAGTGGAATCATTGAGTGGGTCAACGAGAGGTCGCGGCGCTCTAGCCGGTTCAGATAGCGAAGCATCTCGTGCTCCGAATGGAAGCTGTTGAAGACCTGTTGCTCGAGGATGGCGCCGTTTCGCTTGTGGAGTTCCGGGAGGTCGAGATCGACGTCGTTCGCCAGGCCTTCGACAGCGGCCGGCGGAACTACCCCCACTCCCTGGGAAAAGATCTCGATCAAAGTCTCGAGCTCGGGTCGCTCTACGGATTCGTCGAGGCTCACGCCGATCGAGCCGCTGCCAAGATCGCGCAAGTTGACCTGGCGTTTTGCCGCCTCGCGGTGGATAGCGGCCGACATCGGCTCCTCGAGATCGAGCCGCAGAGTGTCGAAGACCGGCCAATGAGTCGGCTCGAGACCCATCTGCTTGAGGGCGGTAGCCAGAAGACAAGTCGCGTCGTGCACCCTGCCGGCTATTCGACCGAGACCCTGCGGCCCATGGTAGACGGCGTACATCGTCGCCAGGATGGCCGGTAGGACCTGGGCCGTGCAGATATTGCTGGTCGCCTTGCCTCGCCGGATGTGTTGCTCCCGGGTCTGAAGCGCCAGCCGGAACGCGGCGTTGTCCTGTGCGTCTCGCGAAACACCGACGATGCGGCCGGGGATCAGGCGTTCGAGCTCTTCGTGGCAGGAAATGTAGCCGGCATGAGGGCCACCCGCCATCATGGGGACTCCAAAACGCTGGCTCGAGCCGACGGCGATATCAGCGCCGAATTTGCCGGGTGGCCGTAGCAGCACGAGCGCCAGGGGATCGGCGGCGGTCACCAGGAACGCGCCGGCAGCGTGAAGCCGCTCGGCGACTGGAGAAAAGTCGACGATGCGACCGTCGCTCGCCGGGTACTGGACCAGCGCACCGATCAGATGGGTCTCGATGGCGGTTTTGGCGGCGTACGTTGCGGGGTCGAGGGGGTCTCCCTCCATGACGCGGATGCCAAGGGGCCGAGCGCGGGTCGCGACCACGGCGCGGGTTTGCGGGTGGCAACCGCTGTCGACAAGAAAGACACTGCGTTTGCGGCGTTGCTTCGCCCAGCACATCGCCATCGCCTCGGCGGCGGCCGTCCCCTCGTCGAGAAGCGAGGCGTTGGCCACCGGCAAGGCCGTCAGTTCGGTGATCAGGGTCTGGAAGTTGATCAGTGCCTCCAGTCGTCCTTGGGCGATTTCGGCCTGGTAGGGGGTGTACTGTGTGTACCACCCCGGGTTTTCGAGCACGTTGCGTCGGATGACCCCGGGTAGGAGCGCCTCGTGGTAACCGGCTCCGATATACGAGCGGTACACATGGTTCTTCCCCGCAATGGCCTCGAGTTCGGCGAGCAGGCGCCGCTCGCCTTCGGGCTCGCTGAGAAGGAGAGGCTGGCGAGTGCGGATGCCGCGCGGCACCACCGCTTCGACCAACGTGTCGAGTGAGTCGAGACCCAGGGTGCCGAGCATCGACTCGGTGTCGGCGGTTGTGGGGCCGATATGACGTTCCACAAAAGGGTCTGCCGGCTTTGAAAGAAGGTCCGAATCCATCGCGATTCTCTCCCTGAAGGATGGGGTGGGCGGTGCGAGGCGACAGCCGCAGGACGATTCTAGTGGACTGTCGCGGCTGGTTACAGCCCCTGGGCTCTGCGCCGCGTCCGCGAGTCGTCCACATCGTTTGGCAAGGGGAGCTTTGGTAAAATAGAATGTAAAGAACGCAACCGATCATGGACCCGACTCACATGCAGGAATCCAGATCTCTGAAGCGTTCTGTTGGTGTTGCGGTGATGGTGCTCGGGCTTTTGGGCCAGAGCGCGATCGCTCAACCACCCCCTGGAGAGATCGAAGCGGTTCACATCGTGCGGCCCGGTGACACCCTGCGTGGGATAACGGCGAAATACCTCGGGAGCCAGAAACGCTGGGAGGAGCTTTGGCGACTCAATCGCGAAGTGGTCGACCCCGACGTGCTCCAGCCGGGGCAGCGACTCCGCGTGTTGTTGCAACCGGCTGTCGCCACACCGACGGCGCGGATCTTGAGTCTCTCGGGACAGGTCCACAACCGGCCCGCACCCATCGACTGGGCCGACGCTCGACGCCAGGATCTGCTGGTCGAGCGGGATGGGTTGAGAACCTTCAAAAGCTCTTCCTCGGCGCTGCAATTCCCTGACGGCAGTAGCCTGGTTGTCAGCGAAAGCTCGCTCGTTTTCATGCGCCGCGCCGGGCGCTCACTTCTCGGCGTCGAAGAGCGTCAAGTAGAGATCGTTCAAGGCCAGGCCGACCTCAAATCACTCGACGCGGGGGCGTCCAAGACCGACATCGAGATCGTAGTGGGGAACGCCCTGGCAAAACCAAGGGCGGCCGGGAAGAGCGGAGAGGTTCAGGCGCGAGCACGGATCGAAGAAAGCGGCGGCGCCGCGGTCATGATGTACGAGGGCGAAGGCGACGTCGAGGCGGGTGGGGAAAAGGTCGTGGTCGAGCGAGGAATGGGGACGGCGGTGCCGGTGGCCGGACCACCGGCGCCACCAGAAAAGCTTCTCGAGGCGCCGACGCCAAAGCAGCCTGAGCCGGCCAGCCGCTGGGATTTTCCCGATCCGGTGTTCTCGTGGGAGGCGGTCCCGGGCGCTGCGGCCTATGTTGTCGAGGTTTGTTCGGATTCGGGTTGCAGGAATCTGGTTCACCGAGTGGCTGGCCTGACCTCGAGCGAATGGCGGGCCCAGCCGCTGCCGGTGGCCGATCTCTTCTGGCGCGTCAACGCCGTCAGTGCGTCGGGTCTGGATGGCTATCCGAGCGACAGCATCGACTTTACGATTCTGAGCGACCGGCGGGATCTGGAGCCGCCCAGCGCGGTGGGTGTCCTCGAGGGACCCGCGGTGACGACCGATGGCAAGACGTACCACGCTCCCAATACGAGCTTGTCGATCTCTGTTGAAGATCCGCGTTCCGGTGTCGAGGGCTGGTCGTTGGTGGTCAACGGCGACCCAACGGAGAAAGCGGCTCTCGCCGGCGGCTGGGAAGATGGCGAGAAGAGGGTTGAGGTGCTGGCGCGTGACGTGGCGGGCAACCAGGGTACGACCGAAGTGGCGCGTTTTCACGTTGACGCCGAAGCGCCGGTCATCGACCGGACCCCGGGGGATGTCGAACTCCTGGTTCCCTTTCTGGGTGAGGAACCCGTCGACTCGAAGTGGAGGAAACAGCGCCGGCGGTGGATCAAAAGGGCGCATCGCCGGCCGGGTGAGTTGCGCGCTCCCTGGGTTGTCGTCGCCTGGGATAGCGATTTATTTGATGCCGGTGGTAGCTCGTTTCGGCATCCCGAGCCGAGGAGGCGGCGACGCAGCAGTTTCCAGTCGCTGATGAACACCGGGAGCCACCCCCGGATCGCGATTCTCGCGCCGACTCTCGAGCTCAGCAATGGCGAAGTGCTGGGTGATCGACTGTTGGTTTTTGGGGCAGGGGACGCAAAGTCGGGGACCTGGCGTCTGACACTCAGCACCGTGATGGTGGCAGCGGATGACGGCCGGCGCAGGCCCTTTCTCAGGATCGAGGCGGTGGACCGCCTTCTCAATCGGCGAGTCGACCGGCTTGGCTTTGCCGAATAGGGCGCAAGCCGACGCTACGGGCTGCTAGGAACCGGAGCGGTGTTCTAGTCTCCCACGGCCATGGGAGTCGTCGGTAGGTAGGCAGCCTCGCTCTCGCTGGTGCCTTCCGAGAGAAAGACCTCCTCGGAGAGCTGCCAGTGCGCGCCGAGCTGTTGCGAGATGGCCTCGAGCTCCTCGGCTACGCGAGTCGCACTGGCCGGTCGGTCGCCTGGCCGTGTCGAAAGAAGATCCATCACCAGGGAATCCAACCTCGCGGGGATATCCGGCGTCGAGGCCGACGGGCGTTCGACAATTCCGAAGAGAGTCTTTCGGACCACCTCTTTGAGCGTCTTGCCTTCGAAAGCTCGGCTGCCGGTGAGACAGAAGTAGAGAACCGCGCCGAGCGAAAAGAGGTCGCCGTTGGCTTCGTAGCGTTCTCCGCGCAGGGCTTCCGGCGGCAGATATCCCGGGGTCCCGAAGACGACGTCGCCCGCCGGCGCGACCGAGGACAAGATCTCGGCGATTCCGAAGTCGGTCACCTTGATCGACCCGTCCCTGCCGAGCAGGATATTGGCTGGTTTGACATCGCGGTGAACCAAATCGTGGGTGTGAGCGGCCTCGAGACCACGAGCGACCGCGGCCCCCAGGAAGACGACTTGATCGGGCGACAGACGGCCCTGTTTCCAGACCAGCTGTTCGAGGTTGGTTCCATCAACGAACTCCATCGCCACAAACGCCGCATCGCCGCTGTCCTGAACGTCATACACCGAGACGATGTTGGGGTGATTGAACTGGGCTGTGATGGTTGCCTCCTGGAGCAATCTCTCGAGCAGGTCCTTTTGCTTTTCGGCCCCTGAGCCGCGACCGAGGCGGACCGTTTTGATCGCCAATTTGCGTTCCAGCTTTGGATCGCGGCCCAGGAAGACCGTACCCATGGCCCCGGTACCCAGGACGTCGAGTACCTGGTAACGGCCCAGAAACACTTCGTCCAGCTGACCCTGCTCCTTCATGCGTCTCTCGAGTGCTTCGAAGGAGTTTTTGAGCTGGTCGATCTCACTGCCGCCGCCGGCTTTTGGGCTCAGACCGGCGAGTCGACGCTGAGCGCCGGCCAACTCACGCATTGGCTTGACCACCGAGATGTAGGCCAGCGCCGACAGCATGGTCACGGCGAGCCCCACGAGAGCCACCGCTACCCATGCCTGGCGGGTCATGTCGCGAGCCACCTGGTAGGCGATCCTCGAAGGCTGTCGGGAAAGGACGAGCCAGTCGGTGCCGGCGACGGGAGCATAGGAACCAAGCCATTTTTCGCCTTCAGTGGAAGGCTCGATCGCGAGTTCGGTTCCTTGTAGCCAGAGGGTGCGCGCCTTCTCGATCAACTCCGGCGGAAACCCCTTGGAGGAGCCGACGAGATCGGTCCCCTCCCGAGTGGTGAGCGCCACCTTCATGCTTCCCTGGCCGTACTCATAGAAATCGAGAGCGTCGAAGAGCGCTTGTCCATCAGCGACGACCCAGACAAAACCGATCTCCCCCGGCAGGTCCGCCGACACCCTTAGCAGCGGAAACGGGGAACCGGGGAACCCGAGTACCTCCTGGCCGGGACCGGCTTGGAGGACCGGCGTGACCCGTTTGCGGGTCGCTTCGTCTCGGATCTGTACCAGCAGTGCCTGCCGACCCTCGGTGTCCACCATGGCGATGGCCAGGACGCCGAGCCTTGTCCACGCCCGTAGCGTCTCCGAGAGAAGCGTTTGTGCCGCCGGCGAGCGGGGATCGGCCAGGACGGCGTTACCGGCGAGGCTTTGCGCCAGAAGCATCTGCGTATTTACGAATGCGGTCACCTGCTCCGCCGCGTTGCGAGAGAAGAGCGCCTGGGTACTCTCTACCTGCTCGCTCATGGCTGCCTTGTTGACGTCGATAAGCCGGTAGGCCAGAAGACCCACAGGCAGCAAGCCCAGCGCTGCAAAGGCAGCCGTGAGCCGGGTTACGAGAGACGGCGAGAAGCGAGAGAACCAGCGCATCACTCCCCCTCTCGACCGTCCGCTGCATTTGAGAAAGCCGAGGCAGGCGCTGGCTTTCCGAACAGATAGCCCTGGCCGAAGTCGAAGCCATACTCGGCGCAGGTGGCTCGTTCGGCCTCGGTCTCGATTCCCTCCGCGATGGTTGGGATACCCAGATCGGTGGCGACTCTCAGGAGGCCAGCGATGAGTTTTTGCTTGGCATCCAGGGCGGTGTCGAGGTCGTGGATCAAGCTCAAATCGAACTTGAGAAAGTCGGGTGGCGTCTCCGCCAACTCGAGAAACCGCGCCTGCCCGGAGCCGAAGTCGTCGTAGGCGAGTTTCATTTCGAGCCGGGAGAGGGTCCGGCGCAGCTCCCGGATCATTTGAGGGTCGGTAGTCGAGGCCTCGTGGACTTCGAGCACGACGTCATAATCGGGCAGCCGGCTGCGAAAGGTCTCGAGCGATTCGATCAGCTCTGGGCTTCCGATCTCGTTGGGGTGCGTGTTGATGAAGAAGAGCCGCCCCGCCGGATTCATCTTTCGGCAGTCCTCGACTGATCGCTCGCGTAACAGACGACTCAGCTCGACCTCGGCCCCGAGCACCGAGGCGGCCTTGAAGAGCTCGGAAGATCCAATCGTCGAACCCTCGCGCCCGCCGCGGCCGAGAACTTCAAACGCTGCAATGCGGTTGTCCTCCAGCGAAACGATCGGTTGAAATACCGTCGCCACCGAGCGTTGGCGCATCATCTCTTCGAGAATGCGGCCCTTACTGACCATGAGCTCGGGGAGCCCCGCCTCCACGGCTATGGTTCGTGAAAGAAGACTCGTGGCTCCGGCCGCCGCCGCCAGGCTCAACCGAAACTCGAGCTTGGCGAAATGGATGATGTCGCCCTCGACAACGGGTGAGCTCTTCTCGACGCGCTTTCCGTTGACATAGGTACCGTTCATGCTCCCGAGATCGCGGATCCTCAGCTCGCCTTTGTGATCGTAGATCTCGGCGTGCCTGCCCGAGATCATCTGCGAAGCGAGTGACAAGCCAAGCTCCGATCGGCGCCCGATGAGGAAGGGTAGGGACAGTATCGGTGTGCGTCGGAGTGGCTGGCCTTCGCCCGTGACGCCGTCGAGAAACCAGAGCGCGTCGTTGTCGGCGTAGCTGGGCTGAGAAGATGAATCTAGCTCGGTGACCGACAAGAGATCATGCTAACCGATGGCGTTGGTCGGGTCTTGGAGTCCTTGGAACATCGAGGTTTCCCGTGACCTTCAGGCAGCGGTGGGGGAAGAGAAGCCGGAGGCCAGCAGCTTGGAGAAGTCCGCCGACGAGGTGGGGCGGCTGAAGTGGTATCCCTGGAGGGTCTCGCAGCCCTCGGTGCGCAGGAACGAGGCCTGCTCGGCGGTTTCCACACCTTCCGCGACCACCGAAAGTCCGAGAGAGTGAGCCAGAGCGATCACCGCCTTGACGATCGCCATGTTGTCTGTGTCTTCGGGTGTGGTTAACACGAAAGATTTGTCGATTTTCAGCGTGTGGATCGGAAAACGCTTCAGATACGCCAAGGATGAGTACCCCGTGCCGAAATCGTCGATAGATATATGGACTCCTAGACGGTTTAACTCGTGCAAACGGTCGAGGGTTTTCTCGACTTCGTGCATCGCGATCGTTTCGGTGATCTCGAGCTCTACGACCCGTGGCTCGAGCCGTGCGCTGCTCAGGATCGCACCGACGGATTCCACAAAGCCACCTTCTCGAAACTGGATTCCCGAGATGTTGACGGCCATTGACAGGTCCTTTTTCAAGGCCTGGCGCCAGTCGTAGATTTGCCGGCACGCGGTCTTGAGCACCCACTCGCCGATCGGCACGATGAGACCGGTCTCTTCTGCCAGTGGTATGAATCGGCTGGGTCCGATGCGTCCCATGGCCGGGTGATTCCAGTAGACCAAAGCCTCTGCGCCGATGATTTCGTGTGTGTCGCTCCGGACCTTTGGTTGGTAAAGCAACTCGAGTTCGCGATTCTCGACCGCGTAGCCCAGCGCCATCTTGAGTTGCAGCTTTTCGAACGCGTAGCCACCCATGGTCGGTGCGTAGAGCCGAAAGTGGTTTCGCCCCTGCTTCTTGGCCGCATAGAGCGCGTTCTCTGCGTTTCGTAGCAGCGTTTGAGCATCCTCGCCGTCCCACGGGTAGATGCTGCCCCCGAGGCTGGCGGAGACGGCCAGATGCTGACCACCGAAGTCGAAGGGGACTGAAACGGCCTCGAGCACCCGCGTGGCGAGTTCCTTGACATCCTCGGTCTTGTCCGCCGAGCCCATCAAGATGCCGAACTCGTCATCTCCGAAGCGCCCTACGATGTCGGTCGTGCCGCGAAACTGCAAGAGCCGCTCGGCGACGCTAGCGAGCAGGAAGTCGCCGACGGCGTAGCCGAAAGTGTCGTTGACCTCTTTGAAATGATCCAGATCGAGCAGCAGGATCGCGAGTTTGTCGCTTTGCGGTGTGAGTTGGCTAAGCGCTTGTTTGAGCTCCTGGCCAAAGACCCGACGGTTGGGGAGACCGGTGACCTGATCGTAGAGGTTCTCGCTACCGGGCGCGGGGGCCGCGCGAGAGGTGTTGATCGCGAGGCTCGCCATCGCAGCCCCCACCGACATCACCCGCCACTCATCAGCCGTTGGGTCACGCGGCTTGCCGAAGTAGCAGTCGAGGGTGCCGAGAATGCCGGGTTCGTCGCTGACGCCGGTGTCGGCTGCCCAGCTGGTCCCGGTCAGCGGGGTCGACCAGCATGCTCGGATGTCGCATGCTTGGGCCTCGTCCCGCAGCCCTTCCCACAGCGGATCCGTCTCGATATCGGGACTGATCACGGTCTGATTGCGGTAGGCGGCGGCGCTGGAGCTGCCCGGGGCCAGACCTGCGGTCAGACCCCGCACGGCGTCCACATACTGGTCCGGGAGATTGGGTGTCGCGGCGGGGTTCAAAGTCTGTTCTTTGTCGAGCAGTGTGATCGAGCAACGCGCACCCGGGAGCGCGGTCTCCAAGGTCAAACAGAGTTCCGAGAGAACCGTGTCGATGTCGCCCTCGCGCCGGAGCAGGTCGAGCACGCCGAGCTGCTTATGGAGAAGCTCCAAGGTGGCGTCCGCCCTGGTCTTGACGGGCGGTTCGGGGAGGGCAGGGCACATAATTCCGACGAAAGTATAGGTGAGCGCGGCCGGTACAGACAATTGAGGCCGACCTTGAAAACCGGCCCCCTCAGTGTTATAGGTGTGCCTACCTTACTAGAGCGCCTATGAACTCCATACCTGTCAGGGTCATCCCGCTGTTCCCGCTCACTGGAAACTTGCTTCTCCCAGGCAACTTCCTGCCTCTCAATGTGTTCGAGGCGCGCTACCGTTCACTGGTCGAAGACGTGCTGGAGCACAATCGACTGGTCGGTCTGATACAGCCGCGCATTCCGGCCGCGGACAACTGGGGTCCGTCCGGGCCCCTGGAGGAGAATTCCGAGCTCTACTCGGTGGGCTGTAGCGGCTCGATCGAAGAATGGGAGCGGCAGCCGGATGGCCGCTACCTCATCCTTCTTCGTGGCCGGCGCCGTTTCCGAGTGCTTCGCGAGTTGCAGTTGCACCGCGGTTATCGTCGCGCGGAAGTCGATTTCTCTTGCTTTGCGACGGAAACCGAAGGCACCAGGAGCGAGCTGGACTTCGATCGGCTCCTGGCTTCCGCGGTGGCCTTTGCGGCACGTCACGATCTCGACTTTGATCGCGACCTGCTGGAGTCTCTCTCGGCCAAGCGTTTGCTCCACGCGTTGTGCGCCGCCTTGCCTTTTGCAGCCGGCGAGAAGCAAGCCCTGCTCGAAGCCGAGGGTGCCGAGAATCGCCAGAGTCTTCTTTTGGCTCTGATGGAGATGGGACTGGACTCGAGCGGCGAAACCGGGCTGTACGATCCCGCGGTCGTCAACTGACCCGCTCGCGGGCCCTTAGCGACGATACAACTCTCGCACCCAGCGGGCGTCTTCGGAGTCGAGGGGTTCTCCCGCTGCCGCCGCCGCTTCGGCTTGCTCCGGCCCGCGTTGGCCGAGAATGACACAGGCGCCCGCAGAGTCCTCCAGCAAGGTTCCGACGAGAGAGCGGAGCAGCGCCTCAGGCTGGTCCGGGAACCGCTTCTCGATCGCCCGACGGTTGTTTTCGAAACGGGCCAGCGCTTGAGGATCTCGGAACTCGGCGATGCGGTTGCGCATGTCCCCCTTCTCGAAACGCGTCGGTTCTTTGTATTTTCCCAACAGAAGACCATGTTTGATGGTCGAGAAGAAGACTACCCCCAGGTCTCGGCGCTCGACCTTGGCTTTGAGTCCACTCGATGCGTAGGTGTCGTCGATAACATTGCGGTAGATCTGGACGACATCGGGATCTACACGCTCGAGCAAGCGCGCGACCTTTTCGCTGCTCCAGTCCGAGAGCCCGAGAAAGCGAATCTTGCCTTCGTTACGAAACCGTCGGACGAGTTGGATCGCCTCGTCGAGGAATCTGTCATCGGCTCCGAAGTCGCAGTGGTGGAGGTAGTAGAGATCCAATCGGTCCGTTTGGAGTAACTTCAGCGAGCGTTCGATCCGCGCGGCGATCAGCTCGGGGTGGTAGAAGTGCTTGTACGCACCCGGATCCCAACCCACTTTGCTGGCAAGAAAGATCTCGTCCCGCGGCACGCGATCCCAGATGGAGCCGATGATCGCTTCGGCGCGGCCATCGCCATATGTGTCGGCTGTGTCCCAGTGGTTGATTCCCAGCTGCCAGGCGCGCTCGAGTGCGTTGCGAGCACGTCCGTCGTCGTGCCCAGACCACCCCACCTCCAGGCGGCCGACCTTTCTCGGTCCGCTGAAAGGCCAGGTGCCAAGCCCGATGGGCGTGATGTTCTGCCCGGTCCGGCCCAGACGCACGGAACCCATGATTTGTTCGGTCTTCATGACGCCAGCCTATATCGTTGGGTGATGCGCGGGAATTCCGCAACCTGTGCCAACGTTTGAAAGTCTATGGCGGATCTCGACGATTATCAGCTCTCGGCCGGCTCATCTTCCGAACCCCCGGCGGCAGAGGAGGGTCCGCCGCCGTTGCTGCCCCCGACGCGGGAAGGGGATCGATCCACACCCCCGGTTTGGACCGTTGTCGCGATCGTCGCCACCCTCGCCCTCGCGGCCCTGGTCTACTTCTGGTTCTTTGGCCGCACCGTTCAGGAACCGGCCGCGGCGCCGGCTGTGGCGGAACCGGCCACGGCGCAGATCGATAAAGGAGAGGTGGAGGAGGAGGCGCTGGAACCAATCGAGCTTCCCTCACTCGATGCAAGCGATGCGTTGGTTCGGGGATTGGTTTCCCAGCTGTCGTCTCACCCGACGCTGGTTCGCTGGATTGCGAACGAGGACCTCGTGCGTCGGTTCGTCGCCGCTGTGGATGACCTTGCAGAGGGTCAGATACCGCGTGCTCATCTTGGTTTTATTGCCCCAAAGGAAGGGTTCAGGGCGATGCCGGCTGGTGATCGAAAGGTGATCGATCCGGCGAGTTTTCGCCGGTTCGATCTCGCCACCCAGATCTTTGTGTCGATCGACCCGCAGGACGCGGCGGAGCTCTATCGCCAGCTCGAGCCACTCGTCCGGGAGGCCTATCGAGATCTCGGGTACCCAGAGCGCGACTTCCGGCTGACCGTCGCAAGGGCGGCCGACGTAGTTGCAGAAACTCCGCGCCCTTCTCCCAGCTTGGAAGTCCTTGAGGGGGTCCGCAGCTTTGAGTTCGCCGATCCCCATCTCGAAGCCCTGCTACCGGTTCAGAAGCAGTTGCTGGGGTTTGGTGCCGACAATCTGGCCCGAATCCAGGCCCAGGCCCGAGCCCTGGTCGCCGCTGTAGCGGTAGACTGATTCTCACGGGACCGCAAGCGCCCTCCGCGCCGGTCCGTACCCGGAGGTGACCATGAGATCGCGAGGACGCGCGCTACTGATTGTTCTGATCGTCTTGTTGCTGCTCGGCTTTGCCGGGGTAGTGATTGGCTTGTTGCTGGTCGGAAGGGGAAAGTCGATACCCGGCGAGACGATCCTGGAGTTGGATCTGACGCAGCCGATCGCCGAGTATGTTCCCGGCGACGTTTTCACCCGCTCGCTGATCGATCATCGGCTCGATCTGCGCGAGGTGGTGCGGGCATTGGAAGAAGCCGCCCAGGACGACGGTGTCGTCGCGTTACTGGCGCGATTGGGCTCGGTCCCCATGGGTCTGGCGCAGATTCAGGAGATCCGAACGGCGATCGAGGCCTTCTCGACCAGTGGCAAGAAGACCGTCGCCTATGCGGACACCTTTGGAGAGTGGGGGCCGGGCAATGGAAGCTATTACCTCGCCACTGCCTTTGACGAGATCTATCTCCAGCCATCGGGAGACATCGGTCTGACCGGGCTGCTCTACCAGACTTCTTTTCTCCGCGGCACGCTCGAGAAACTCGGTATCGAACCGCGAATGGACCATCGAAGCGAGTACAAAAACGCGATGAACTCGTTGACCGAGACCGAATACACCGAGCCGCACGAGGAGGCGATGCAAGTCCTGGTTGACTCGCAATTCGAGCAGATTTCGGCTGGTGTGACGAGCGGACGGGGTTTAGGGATCGAGCGGGCGGTAGATCTCTTCGACCGTGGTCCCTATCTTGGACAGGAGGCCGTGGATGCGGGGCTGGTGGACGGCCTGGCGTATCGCGACGAGGTCTACCAGAAACTCCGCGACGAGTTTGGCGAGGAAGGTCCTTTTGTGGGGCTGTCGACCTACGCCGGTGGCGTTGAGCTGCTCGGGAAGGGCGAGACCGTAGCGCTGATCTACGGTGTCGGCGCCGTCATGCGCGGAGAGAGCGACTACGATCCGTTCACGGGAGACCAGGTGATGGGGTCGGAAACGGTTTCGAAAGCCTTTAGGGACGCAGTCGACGACCCGAGAGTCAAGGCGATCCTGTTTCGGGTCGATAGTCCGGGCGGCTCCTATGTGGCTTCGGACTCGATCTGGCGCGAGACCGTTCGAGCTCGCGAAGCGGGCAAGCCGGTTGTCGTTTCGATGGGCAACATCGCCGGTTCGGGAGGCTACTTTGTCGCGATGGCGGCCGACGCCATCATCGCCCAACCGGGAACCATTACGGGTTCGATTGGCGTCTACGGTGGCAAGCTTCTGAATCGAAACCTGTGGGACAAACTGGGAATCTCGTTCGACGACGTGGCGACCAGCGCCAACAGCCGCATGTGGAGCTCGCTAGACGACTACACGGAGCAGGGGTTTGAGCGTTTTCAGGACTCGCTGGACCGCATCTACGATGATTTCACCGCCAAGGTGGCGGAGGGCCGGGATCTGCCGCTCGAGACGGTGCGCGAAATTGCCAAGGGTCGGATTTGGACCGGCGCCATGGCCAAGGAGTTGGGCCTGGTGGACGAGGTCGGAGGCTATCCGGCCGCGATGGCGAAGATCCGCGAAGCGCTCGACCTGGACGAGGACGCCGGCATCCGCTTCAAGATCTTTCCCCGGGCCAAATCGGCCTTCGAGTTCTTTGTCGATCGTTTCCCGGGTGCGGGATCGACGTCTCCCGAGGGAATCGACGAAGCTCTCCGGGTGACCCGAGCCCTCACCCGAGCCTTGCGCACGGCGGGGCTTCTCGAGCCGCACTATGGGCCGCTGTCGATGCCGGCAAATGCGGCGGTGCTCTTGGATGAACTTCCGGCGTCGGTTTTGGCGCGCCGGTGACACCGCGACCGTTTCGGTTCTCAGCTCCGTTTGCGGCGTATTTCGCGATCTGCCTTCTGGCGCTCGTGGCGGCTGCGCCGGTTGACTCGAGCGACGAGGCGAGAGACATCGAGGTGGCTCCGGGCACGGTCGTGCGTTGGCCCGGTGACAGTCTCGAGAGCTGCCGGTTGGGTGGCCGCGAATGGGCGCCCTACGCCGGCGCCTGTTGGTACGCGATCGATTTGCTGCACGACCGGGGAGCCGTCGAACTGGCTCGCACGGCCAAGGGACGAGCCGAGAGAGCGCTGATCACGGTGTCCGACTACATCTACCCGGTCCAACACATCACCCTGCAAGACGACTCCCGAGTCAATGTCTCGGATGTCGATCTTGTGCGGGTGCGCAGCGAACAGAAACGTGTCGGGAGCCTGTGGTGGACAGATGCCGAGCCTATTTTCGAGCTCCCGCTGGCGCCGCCGCTGGAAGAGCTTCCCGCTGGAGGACGTTTCGGATCGCGTCGTTTCCTCAACGGCCAGCCCCGCAGTCCGCACTCCGGAGCCGACTTCGCAGCGCCCGAGGGAACGCCGGTGATGAGCGCCGCCGGTGGACGGGTGGTTCTCTCGGACGATCTCTTCTTCTCGGGTGAGAGTGTTTTCATCGATCATGGCGCCGGTCTCGTCACGATGTACTTTCACCTGAGCACGAGACGAGTGGAGGTGGGGCGGCAGGTGGATCGCGGTGAAGTGATCGGCCGGGTGGGGCAGTCGGGAAGGGCCACCGGACCCCATCTTCATTTTGGCGTCCGGTGGCGTGGCGCCCGGGTCGATCCGGAGATACTGCTCGGGCCGGCGGCGGCGGTACCATCTCTACGCTAGCGGTCGATGTCGGTCACGAGTTCTCCGATACACGATTCGGCTCTGGCTGAAGGTGGTTCCGATAAGGGCGACTTCGAAGAACCCCGGACCGTTCCGACTACTGAATGTACCCGAGCGACTCGAGCCGCGCCCTCGTTTCCTCGTCGAGCACCACTTCCTGGTCCGGTTTGTCTTCGCCGTAGAGCGCCACGCCCGCGGCCAGATTGGACTCGATCCAGGCGCCCAGGCGCTGCTTGAGGGGCTCGCCAGGAGACGACTTGCCGTCGACCAAGCTCTTCTGCTCCCGCGGATCCGCGTTCAGATCGAAGAGCATGGCTTCGTCCGCCACGAAGCTGTAGATCAGCTTGAGACCCTGCGCGGTTCGGATCGACTTCTTGTCCCCCGCGTACGTCGCCTCGCTGAAGGCGTCCTGGGCCCCGGCAGCGCTCTCGCCGTCCAGCAAGGGAACAAGGCTCTGCCCCTGCACGCCCGGGGGGACGCCGTCCGGGACTCCCACGAGACCGAAGATGCTGGGCAGCACATCGATCAGGCGGACCTGCGCCGGGACCCGCGCCGGCTCCAGGCGTCCCGGATACTGGAAGATCAGAGGCACTCGGATCATCTCCTCGTAGAGCGTGTAGCCGTGGCTCGCCGAGCCGTGGTCCAGGAACTCTTCCCCGTGGTCCGACGTGATCACGGTCAGGAGCGGCCTATCGAGGCCGAGAGAGCGGACCTTCGCGAGCACCCGACCGAGCTCAGTGTCCACGTAGGCCGTCTCACCGTCGTAGAGGCCGATCAGGTAGGCCACGTCATCGTCACTCAGGTTCGTGATCGGCTTGCCCTGGGTCTCGACTACCGCCGAGCTGCGCTCCGGTGTAAGCCCTCCTTGATAGCCGGCGACGTACTCCTCACCGAATGGCGGCGGCGGGTTGTACGGCCAGTGAGGGTCGTTGTAGTGAACCAGCAGAAAGAACGGCTCCTTCGGCTCTGCGTCGAGCCACTCGAAGACGTACTTGTTCGTGTCCTCCGCTCGTCGCTTTGCCCGGTCCACCTCCTTCGAGTAGCCACGGTGCTCGTCGTTGTAGAGCTCGAAGCCCTGCGAGAACCCGAAGATCGAATTCACGTAAATGTTGGAGACGAATCCCGCCGTCTGGTAGCCGTGCCTCCGGAGCCCCTCCGCCAGGGTCACCTGGGACGAGCTCAGCACCTTCTGGATCGCAAAGGGGAGCGTCCCACCCGCCGATCTCTGCCCCGGTCCCCAGCGAATCCCGCCGTCGAGGCCGTGCACGGATGGATAGAGCCCCGTGAACAAGCTGGCGATGGACGGCGCGGTCCAGGGGGCCTGGCTGACCGCGTTTTCGAATAGGACGCCCCGCTCCGCAACTGCATCGATGTGGGGCGTCGTCTTGCGCGGATAGCCGTAGCTGCTCAGGTGGTCCGCCCGCAAGGTGTCGATCACGAAGAGCACGATGTTGGGCATGTCGGGCGTCGCGACACGACGCGGCAGTTGCGCCCCGGCCAGCTCGAGGTTGGCCACGCGTTCCTCGTATGCGGGGCTGGAGGAATGCGTGGCGGCAACCGCTCTCTGAAGGAGGTTGTAGGCCTCGGGATACCTCTTCGCCTGGAGATAGGCCCAGCCCAGGTTGTGAAGCACGCTCGGATTCCCGGGTCGGGCCTTCACGGCTCCCTCGAGGAGCCGGATCCCCCGTGCACGCTCGCTCTCCCTGCCCACGAGCAGCAGACCGAGGTGGTTTGCCGCCGTTAAGTGTTCCGGAACGCTCTCGAGCGCCGCCTCGTACTTCCGGATCGCCTCCTCATCGCGGCCCTGCCGCTGCAGGATCGCAGCCCACAGCGTGTAGGCTTCGGCGGACTTCGGGTCCTGCTCGATCACGTAGCGGAACTTCTCCACCGCTTTGGTGAAGCGCCCCTGCCGGGTGTACACGCTGCCGATACTGAGGTGGATCGGCGGATGATGGGGGGCGATGGCCAGGGCCTTCTCGAACTCCGCGAGTGCCTCTTTGAGCTTGTTGTCCTGGAGGTAGCCGTTGCCGGCGTCGATGTGCTGTTGTGCAAGCGCGACCTTGCCGTCACAGGAGCAGCCGACGACAAGGACAGGCAACCAGACGGCGACGCTGATCAGGAATACGAGCGAACTCCGATTCATGGATCTTCGCCGAGCACGGTGGTCGAGCTGGGCGCGCGGTCGGACATCGCGCCGAAGTATAGCGCTAGACTCAACGACCTAAGATCGACATCCTTCACCCTTTCCGCGCTGGTCGTCGCGACGTCGCTCGCGGCTTGCTAGAAGCATGACTAAGTAGTGAAACGGTCAACAGAGTTCCGCCGTGCTAGCCATGATCCACTACCCGCCGTCGGCGTGGGAGTCAACCAAAAGGCTCTCCGGGATACCCTGGGCGGGCCAAATCTGGACATTCGATGACTGACGACCATCAAACCCAGGAAGAAGGACTGATACGCACG
>Ga0224508_10002181_pt1 | contig 16944 bp, 24 predicted proteins | sample SF_Jan12_sed_USG_4_FD_170157 | JGI IMG/M metagenome (GOLD analysis project Ga0224508, IMG submission 170157) | Sediment microbial communities from San Francisco Bay, California, United States - SF_Jan12_sed_USGS_21 | ecosystem: Environmental > Aquatic > Marine > Sediment | place: USA... | reverse complement strand
ATCAGGCTCTCATGATATCTGAATGTAAGACATCATATGCTCTTGATGCATTCCTTTCATTTAGAATGATTATGATGCTATCCTGACTAAAAAATGCATTTACTAACTCAATTCCGTTTGCATGTAATACCTCAGCAACATAAGAAACAACATCTGATTGATTCTGTGAATCCGGTATTGAAATTCTAATCTTTGCAAGACCGGTACTGAACATATCATCTCTATTCGAGATGTTATTGAAAATCTGCCTGATATCGTCCATATCCTCAGCAAGGAATCTAAAAGAATCAGACACCCTGAAAAACTCATAATTATTGGTTATTTTGGAGAATTTATCTAAAATTACCCTAGGATCCATTCCATTTGAGTCCTTTATTGAGAATTTTATATCCATAATCCCATCCGTTAAAGCCAATCGAGCATTTTTTAAAATTGATTCATCTTTGACATCTTCTTTGATTTCAAATGAATCTGCATATCGTTTGATTGCAACTACTACTGTATTGAGATTAACCGAGTTCCCTAGAATTCTTTCAATCTCTGGCTGAATCTTTACTGCCAATGCTGTATAGTTTATCAAATCCATCTTCATACAGTCATAAATTGAACGATTTCTTGTAATGATCTCTCTTACAACTTCTGGTATGGACATACTTGAAACTCTTAATATTATTATAACATGTCAGTTATAATAGGATTATGTAAAAAATCTATAGAATTTTAATAATCTTTATATAATGTCATATATATTACATACAATAGGTGAATATGACAATGTTCTTTGATAGTGAATTTGATAGGATCTTCAAAAGAATGTCAAACTCTTTTTTTAACATAGATGACATTTTTGAAGAATTCAAGGGAAAGGATTCTGCTTCTGGTCCATATTATTACGGTTACACAATGACTGTTGGACCAGACGGAAAACCTGTTGTAAAGGAATATGGTAACATCAAACCAGGCTTACTTCCAACTTCTGATACAAGAGAACCAATTGTAGATACAATTGTAGATGAAAAAGAAAAAGTAGTAAAACTCATAGCTGAGATGCCAGGAGTTGAAAAGACTGATGTCAAAATTATTGTTGAAAATAAAATTTTAGACTTATCAGCAACACATGACGAAAAAAAGTATCACGTAAAAGTTCCATTAAAACACAAAGTTGATGAGAGCTCTGTAAAGGCTTCTTATAAAAATGGAATTTTACAAATAGTCTTCAAGTTAGTTGAAGAAGAAAAATCAAAAGGCAAAATGGTGGAGGTTGAATAAACCCCTCAAATTTTTTTGAGGTAATGATATGAGTGAAATTATTTTAAAAATAGATGAAATCCTACAACAACATGTTGGAAGGGGTAGAGCAATTGTTGATCCTAAAATAATTGAGGATCAAAAATGGAATACCGGTCAAATTTTAGAATTAACATATAACAAAAAAACACATGTAAAACTTTGGCCAGGTGCACCTGAAGAATATGGAACAGGAATAATTAAGATAGATGGAATCACAAGACAAAATATTGGGGCAGCAATAGGAGATAAAATTTCATTAAAATCAGTAGAGGCTGTAAATGCTGAACAAGTTATCTTGTCTCCTACTGAAAAAATTGCAGCTGAAGGATTACAAGAATATATGATTTACAATTATCTTAATCATGTATTTACAACTGGAGATTCAATATCTCTAAATACACAGATGGGTAGTCGAGTTCAATTTGTTGTTACTAATACCAAACCATCAAAACCAGTTATTGTTACTGAAGAAACAATCTTCAAACTTGGAGCAATGACAAAAGCTGTTGATTCATCTGTACCAAGAATAACGTATGATGAACTTGGCGGTCTAAAACGTGAGGTTCTAAAGATTCGTGAGATGGTTGAATTACCTATGAGACATCCAGAATTATTTGAAAAAATAGGTGTAGAGGCACCAAAAGGCGTCTTATTATATGGTCCTCCAGGTACCGGAAAAACTTTACTTGCAAAAGCAGTAGCTGGAGAAACCAATGCTCACTTTATTTCACTTAGTGGTCCTGAAATTATGGGTAAGCACTATGGAGAAAGCGAAGAGAGAATTAGAGAAATCTTTACCCAAGCCGAAGAAAATGCACCTAGTATTATTTTCATTGATGAAATTGATTCAATTGCTCCAAAGAGAGATGAAGTGTCTGGTGAAGTTGAGAAGAGGATAGTTTCTCAACTATTGACACTAATGGATGGTATGAAATCTAGAGGAAAAGTTGTGGTTATTGCAGCTACTAATCGACCTGACTCAATTGATCCAGCCCTTAGAAGACCAGGTAGATTTGATAGAGAAATTGAAATTGGAATTCCAGATGATGAAGGAAGATTTGATATTCTCTCAATTCATACACGCGGTATGCCAATTGAAGAAAAAGTAGATCTTAAGCAGATTTCAAAGGTTACACATGGATTTGTAGGAGCAGATCTAGAAGTATTGGCCAAAGAAGCTGCAATGAGATCTCTTCGTAGAATTCTTCCTGAAATTGATCTTGATGAAGAAAAAATTTCTTCAGAAATTATTCAAAAGATCAAAATTACTAATGAAGACTTTAGAGATGCATTAAAAGAAGTTAGACCAAGTGCATTAAGAGAAGTTCAAGTTCAAATTCCAAATGTTAGTTGGGATGATGTTGGCGGTCTAGATCAATTAAAAGATGAACTTAAAGAAGCCGTTGAGTGGCCTATCAAATACAAAGAAGCTTATGATTATGTTGATGTAGAAACACCAAAGGGAATTTTACTTCATGGTCCTCCAGGTACCGGAAAAACACTAATTGCAAAAGCACTTGCAAAAATGACAGAATCTAACTTTATCAGTATTAAGGGTCCTGAATTACTCTCAAAATGGGTTGGAGAATCTGAAAAAGGAGTCAGAGAGATTTTCAGAAAGGCACGACAAGCAGCACCATGTATAATCTTTTTAGATGAAGTTGATGCACTTGTTCCAAGAAGAGGTAGTGGAGGTTCAGAATCACATGTTACAGAAAATGTGGTATCTCAAATTCTAACTGAAATTGATGGGCTAGAGGAACTACATAATGTATTGATAATTGGTGCAACCAATAGATTAGATATTGTAGATGAAGCACTATTGAGACCAGGCAGATTTGATAGAATCATTAAAGTTCCAAATCCTGATGCGAAAGGAAGACAACATATCTTTGAGATTCATACAAAAAAGAAACCACTTGGAAGTGATGTAAATATTGCAAAATTGTTAGAGTTAACAGATGGTTTCAGTGGTGCAGAGATTGCTGCAGTAGCAAATAGAGCTGCTCTTGTCGCTTTGAAAAGATATGTTACTAGTGAATCTAAGAACGTCAAAGATGTTAAGATTAGTCAGCAAGATTTAGTTAATGCAGTTGATAAGATAAAGCCTCGAAAAGAAGCACCCATTCTTAATACATAATAGTCTAAATACTAATGAAGATGAGACAAAATAATGAAACTCTATCTTGACTTTGATCCTTGCCAAGAATGTAATACCATGATGGCTGAATTGAGTAGTCCTGAGATGTTATTTGCTGATGAAAAGACTAGAGCAGATGAATCTGCAAAGTTTCTCAGACATCTAACATATAATCACAATGAAGTTGTCCAAGCTGTAATGGAAGATCTTCCAAAACAGAAAAGAGATCAAGAACCTGATTTCTACAAGTAATCCTCTTTTTCATTCTTAGAAATTAATAATCATATTGATATACAAAATTGTCTTAATATTACTGTGAAACAAAAATGAAAATGATTGTTATTTTTGGTTTATCTGCAATACTTCTTTTAGCTAGTCCTTTACAATTTATACTGGCATTTGAATCTGAACAAGAACCAGAACCACCACAAATTCCAGAACCTACTCCAGAACCAGAACCAATCAGAATGCCAAACCCTGTACCCGTACCTGATCCATTCCCAGGAGAAACTGAATCCCAACAAATACAATGATTAACGAAAGAAAATGATGAATTAAAACAACAAAACATTAAGCTAGAGATAGAGATATCCACTCTAAAAACTGAAAACTCAAGACTACAATCTGAAATATCAGAACTAAATGATACCATACAAAATCTCAAAAAACTTACGATGGAACAAATTCGTGTAATAATGGATTTAGCAAATAGACTAAAAGAAATATTATTTGAAAAAATTCTTTCTCCTACAATTAACTTATAGAATTTTGGGGTCTACTCAATTAACTTTAATGTTTTTTAATCAAAACAGTTCTATTTCTGATTGTAACATCACTAATTCCAGATTCTACTGAAAATTTTTTCTGACTGATTTTTTCACCATTCATTACACATGAAACATACAATGAAGCTGCAGCTTGTGCTACAGGATGTTTCCCAGCAGTAATCAACTCTTTTTCACAACGCTTTAGTATTTCAAATGCGTCCCGTTTTGTTTTCTCTTTTAGATTCATGTTATTTGAAATTTTTGAGATAAATGAAGTAGTATCATACTGATTAAGGTTTAACCCAATCTTTTTAATTATAGTTCTCAAATCTCTGGAAAGTATTCTTCTTTCAACATTCCCAGCGACTGCAATATCATCCAATGTTCTTGGAATATTATTTTCTCTACATGCTGCATACAAAGAAGCTGAAACTAATGAAACCGTAGTCCTTCCTCTTGTTAGTTTTGCATTTACAGCCTTTCTGTAAATATAAGCTGCAGTCTCAACCACATTATCAGGAATTCCTAACTTTGTTTTCATTCCATTCATCAAAGTAAATGCTTTGCTTAATGTTGCAGTTTTTCTTGACTTGCTTCTCTGATCCCATGTTCGTAGCCTATTGAATTCATATTTTGTTTTACCAGATAATGCTTTACCCGTAGAATCATTGTTTGTACCAATTACAGTTGATAGTCCTTTATCATGCATTGTAAGCGATGTGGCAGGACCCGTTCTTGATAGCTTCATAAAATCTTCTTGAGTGTAACCACTGCTTTCATGTGATGTATCAGTCATGTTTTGCACTAGAACAAGACCGCATCCCCCACAAAAAATTTCTCCTCTTTCAGAATCTGTTATTGTAGGGTAGGTTTCACAAGTATCTAGTTGACACTTGATATCATAATCACTAGAATAATTTTCTACCACTGTTAACTAATAACGTCATTTATCAAATAAAAACAAATTGTAACAGGTAATTTTATAATCAAAACAGAATTCTACAAACAAAAAATTCCTAAAACTTTTCAAAACAGAACTCTTACTCTCTGTACAATAAACATTATAATAAATGTTAAAAATAAAAAATTATTTCCTAATTGATTCTAAAGAATGTCCACGATTCGTAATCATTTGAGTAACTGCTTCTACCGTATAATCAATTCCGTGTTCATCTTCAAAATGGTCTCTTAATTTTTTGATTGTTCCCACAGTTTTTGCTTCATCTAAAACGAATTCACACTCAAAACCATAATCATCACATCTCAGTTTAAGGGTCATTTAATTTTGAAGCAAAATTGAACCTATAAAAACCATAGACATACATATCGAAATTCAAATACAATTAGACATGTATTGAACCCAAATTCTTTAGATAGCACTAATAATGCATGTTGACGTACATGATTAAATGAAAGGATTGGAATTTGTTTTTCTTGCGTTTGGATCTGTACTTGGAGCATTTCTGAGATACAAACTCACAGAATCTCCTTTACTTTTTAATACATTACCTGTCAACGTTCTCATTGTCAATGTTATTGGAGCATTTATTCTTGGAGCATTTGTTATAGTGTCACAACAGTGGAACCTCGATGGAAGATACTCTCTTTTTGCTGCTGTAGGGTTTTGTGGCTCGCTTACTACGATGTCCTCATTTGCGCTTGATTCAAGTAATCTTCTTGATAACAATCATTATGGACCACTTCTTATCAATATTGTAGCTAATATTGGTTTATCAATTACAGCACTAATTGGAGGAAAATCCTTAATGAGTGCAATTATTACTCATTAATTAGAAAAATGGTCTATTCATATCAAATTATAAAATTTCAAACAATTTCTTTTGTTCAAGGTACTCATTGGTCACAATCAGTAGGTGATAAAGGAATTCTTTACAAATCACTCAAAGATCCATTTTCAAAACTTATTATTCAATCACCTAATCGTGCAAAAAAATTATACCGCGTTCCAAAAGACAGAACAGTTGTTGTTATTAATGATATTGTTCACTTTCTAGGTGAATTGGCTTGATTATTTGAAAAACTGATCAACCTGATCTCTGTATCTAAGAGCGATTTTCCCAAAATCTGCAAAATCTTCTGCAGTTGGATATTTCATTCTCATGGCAAATTGATTAACAAACACAGATAATGCACTACCAATAATCAGATTGTAAACCCCATCGGCTACATTCTTTGAATAGGGGAATGCAACTTTGATAAAAGGTAGATATGTCTCAGTCTGAGAAATCATTAATTTTATGTGCTTTTCAACAAATTCTTCAACATCATCAGGAATTGCCATAATTTTACATGTATTAATTTCTTATAAGTAAAACTTTGATTCTTAGGCATGATTTTGCTATCATAAGGTATTTTCAAGAACAATTGTTATCTTGTAAAAAATTTGTCATTAATTATGATAAAAATAAAACATTGCAATACTCAAAACGAAATCTATCTTTGGATGTGTTTGTTATTTTATGATTTGAGCTAGATATTTTTCCTTTCCTTTTCTGCTTCTGGGCAGACATCTTAATTGTCTATTACAGCAAGGACATGTAAGTCCCTCATAGTCAACAAATATCTCACAATAATTACATCTTTTTTGTCCTGCTGCATATCGTCCAATCTCTGTTGGCTTAAGAGCCTTGTATTTTTTGCACTTGCCTATACAATAAGTCATTAAAAAGCAGTAAAAATATCATAAGATAAAACGTTTGATTGCACTGCACTCATTTTTACAATTTCCTTTCAAATTAAATTGAACTTATAATGTACCACTTCTATTCCATATTATTGCTTGAATTAGATAAGAAAGTATTTGGAAACATTACTACCAAAGAAATCATTGGTAGTGAACCACCAATGATTCCTGATACTCAAGATATCTTTGAAAAAGAATTTGTAATTTTACTTGCAGAACTTGAATCACAACCAAAAGATAATCTTATGAGACTCTTAGAAGAACAAAAAAATGCTGAAACACATGTTAACAATAGACCTGGTGCTATGGCTTTAGCTCAAAACAAAATCCAATTATTTAACGAGTACAACAAAAAATATGTTCAAACAATTAAAGAAAAACTTGAATCTTAGAGTTTTTTCTTTTTTTGTCGTTTTTTATTAGAATTTTGATTTTTTCTGATTAGCAATGAAATTATTGTACCTACAGGAATTCCTATAATTGTTCCGAGACTTACATAGGGTGCAATAAAGAAATTCCCTATCCATATACCTCCATCTGTTGTTAGTTCCATAAATGTTCTAGGTCTTAGAACCATTGAAACTGTCTGTGAATCTATTTTTTCTTCTTCAACATCATTTGTATATTCTACAATAATTTCAAATGGGATCTTATATTCTGTATTTACTTCTTCAGTTGGTGCAATGATTAGTGATGTTATTTCTATAGGTACATTTTTTTCTATTTTTGAAAATGTATGAAGAGTTTCTCCTCTAAATTCAATATCTTTTGGTGGAATAATCTTTATACTGACATCTGTTATGTCTACATCTTCTGATATTACTTCAATATCAACTGGAAATTCTGAATTGGCAAAAATTGATTCAGGTGTTTTTGTATAAATCATTACACTTGCATCCTCTTTTATCATTATTGGAATTGCAATATCATGAAAAATTGCGGGTTGGGGAAATTCATTATTTGCAACAAGTACTTGAGAATATCTCAAATTTAAAAAATGAATTCCAGATTTTGCATTACTTGGAATTAACAAATCAATGCTTTCACCATATGTTCCACCTTGTGCAAGTTTGTCTATAATTATACTGTCTGATAATCCTTTAGCTAGGATATTGTCATGACTAGAAAACACAAATGAAATATCTTGCTTATCTTCCCACCCATTATTTTTTACCAAAAATGAAATAACACTTTCTCTTCCAACTACAACCTCATTAGGATGTATGATCTCGACATCCATGCCTCCTTCTAAATTGTGTATTATTTTTTCTGCATTGATATTTGGTAATAAGACAATAAGTCCAATTAGTAGAGGAATCATCAAAAGAAAATTCATGTACATATCTTGAATTGCTTCATAATGATTATTCTGTGTTATTATTAGGCTCAAATTTGACTATGAATTTGTAGGAAAAGAGTTGTTGATTCATAAATACCACATAATGCATGATTCTAGAATCGTATATGGCAAGTAAACCAAAAGAAATGTGTCCAAGATGTGCACAGGGAAAATTAGTTACTGATAACGAATCAGGAGAGATGTTTTGTTCTAAATGTGGATTTGTAATTACTGAAAAATTACAAGAATCTGGACCGGAATGGAGATCTTTTACTCAGGATGAACACGGTGACAGAGCAAGAGCTGGTGCACCAACATCATTAACGATGTATGATATGGGTCTTGCCACAATCATTAATCCTATAAACAAAGATGCTTCTGGCAGACCTCTTACAGCATCTATGAAGAGTACCATTGAGAGACTTAGAACATGGGATAGTAGAAGTCAAGTCCATGAACCTGTAGACCGAAACTTTAGACAAGCATTTAGTGAATTAAACAGACTAAAAGACAAATTAGCAATTTCTGATGCAGTAATTGAAAAGGCTGCATATATTTACAGAAAAGCTCTTGAAAAAGGGCTCGTTAGAGGTCGATCCATTTCAGCTTTGATGGCATCAGCACTTTATGCTGCTTGTCGTGATACCGAAACTCCTAGAAATCTAAAAGATGTAGAACAAGCTGCTAATATTAAAAGAAAAGATATTGCACGATGTTACAGATTATTAGTCAAAGAACTTGATTTAAAGATGCCAGTAACTGATTCAATTCAATGTGTTGCAAGAATTGCAAGTAGAATAAGAATTGCTGAAAAGACAAAAAGATATGCAGTAAAAGTCCTAAAACAAGCTCAAGACAATGAAGTTTCTGCAGGAAAAGATCCAATGGGATTAGCAGCAGCAGCATTATATCTATCATGTGTAAAAAATGGTGAAGACAAAACTCAACATGATATTGCTGAAGCTGCAAATGTTACTGAAGTAACTATAAGAAATAGATACAAAGGCCTAAAAGAATCACTTGACTTATAATTTAAAAAACAATCTAACTTACACACATAAGTAGAAAATTTATTATTTAATTTTAAACTAGATCCTTCTAACACCAGCTTAATCCTTGAATACTTCTCTAAGATAATTCATCTGCAAAAGATAATTCTTTTTTTAAAACACATGGAATTTTTATCATAAAAATAATACAAAAATTTTACATATAAGACACATATAGAAATGATAAATTATTCATCTATTCATTTTAAGAATTTTTAGGTGGTTTTTTGACAAATCCACCTTCCACTGATTCAGGTGGAGGAATCTTCTTTGATTTTCCTAATCCAATTGTTGTGATAATTACAGATGATAAAATAATAAAGAATATGATTTGTGGATATGCTTCTGCATTTGGTAAACCCATGGTAATAGGATATGTGGCAAGTACTGCTGCAGCTAACCCTCTTGGAATCATTGAGTTTGTCACAGCTCTATCCAGCTTAGAAAATCTTTTTGTTAATGTTATTTTGCCAACAAGTGTTCTTCCAAAATAAACAATTATTGTAATTACAATTCCAAATATCAAATACTCTATTTGTCCAAAACTTGCCATTAACCCAACAAATACAAAAAAGAACGATCTTACCAAAAATGTTAATTGATTATGAGTTGGATCATCCATCTCAATCCTTGGCAATTTGAATTTGAGTATACGTGAAAGATGGTTCTTATTTCCAAGCATTAATCCAAATACTAGTGCTGTTAAAGCACCTGATTCTCCAAATGAGTTTGCCAAGAAAAATAAAACAAACAAGACTCCTAATGTAAGCATGTATGCATGTTGAGCATTACCAAGTTTTGTTGAAACATACATCCAAGGAATCCCAACTCCAAATCCCAGAACTAAACCTACTACAATTGCTCTTCCAAGGGTTTCTTGTAGTGTCTGTAGATCAAAATGTCCTGCAAGTACTGCTTCAAATAATATGAATGCAACAATTGTAGCTAAAATATCTGTAAGGGCAGATTCAAAGCTTAACATCGATTTAGTTTCTTCTGAAATTTTGATATTTCTAACAAGTCCAAATACAATTGCTGAACTGCTTCCACCTACAATTGAACCCAAGAGAATACTCTCTAACCACAACCATCCTAACGCATAATGAGCTGCAAGTGTAATGATTACAACTGATAAAATAAAACCAAGAGTAGCTAGCGTTACAGAAAAATGTGCAGTTTTTATGACATGTTTAATGTCTAGATTTAAGCCACCATCAAACATGATGATTATCAATGCAAGTGCTGCAAAATATGGTACTACTTGAATAACAGCTTCTGGCTGAATAAGTCCAAAGACTGGTCCTATAATTACCCCTAGTATCATTAAAAATGCTACATCTGGAATACCTGTTTTTTTGAAGAATGCCTCCCCTGCAACTCCAAGAAAAATTACCACCCCTGCTGCAAGTAATATTACATGAGCTGAAGCTATTGGCCCATCTTGAATAGATAATGTCCCAATAGAACTTTGTAACTCTGTCATTTTATCTAAAATTAAACTTGAATCAAAATTAGACAATGAGAAAATCTCATTATTCTGTCCCGTAACTAAATTCAAAATAGATAAAATCATGGGATTCATTAATGATTAAATGTAAATCTATATGGATAAAAATTAAACTAGATTTTCTTGATAGTTTAGGCTCTATAACTGATTTAGATACACATTAAATCAACCATTACAGTACTTTTCTTACTTGAGTGCAACTGAAACACTACGTGAAGATCACAAACAGATTAAACGCTTGGATAAGGTAATCATAAAGTGTTATACAGATCTTTATGCCGGAAAAAGTATTCCTTTATCTGATATAGATAAAATTACATTCGTCATAGAGGAATTTTTAGATTCTATTCATTATTCAAGAGAAGAGGATTCTTATTTTCCTTGTGTTGCAAGCTACGACCACCTAAAACAAGAGATTAGAGGTTTGTTAATAGAACATGAATTCTCTAGAAGGATTGCACTACAAATAAAAAAACATCTTAAAAGATGGAAAGAAGGAGAGGATGCAAGAGAACCTGTTGCTAGGTTTCTAAAAACATATTCAGTATACCTTATGGATCATATGACAAAAGAAGAGAACTTTTTTGATAAAGCTGAATCAGAAGTACTTTCAAAAGAAGAAGAATTCGATATGTACGACCAATTTAAATCAGTAATGACAATTTCAAAAAAAATGGAAGATATGATCAAGGAAATTGAATATCTAGAAAGTCAGCCTTGGGTTCAAAATTAACGTAAGCTCTTTATGGGTTATTCAGATATTTTAATTCATGAAACCCTTCATTCTTTGGATGACTGGTCTTCCTTGTTCAGGAAAGACCACCATTGTAAAAGATCTGCAAAAAGATATTCCAAATTTGGCAATGCTTGACGGCGATGAACTAAGGGAATGGTTCTCTCCAAAAGATTTCTCAAAAGCAGGACGAGATGAACACAACAAAAAAGTTGCTCATTTGGCTAAGCTTTTACTAAAACATGGTGTTCCAAGTGCAGTATCTCTAGTTTCACCATATGTTGAGAATAGAGAAAGTGCTAGAAAGATTATTGATGCAGGCGTTCAGTTTGCAGAATGTTATGTAAAGTGTTCTTTAGAAAAATGTGAAGAAAGAGATGTCAAAGGCATGTATGCCAAGGCAAGAAAAGGAGAAATCAAGGGATTCACAGGAATTGATGATCCTTATGAAGCTCCTGAAAAAGCAGATCTAATTATTGATACTGAACATGAACCACTTTCAGAAAGTGCAAATAAAGTAAAGGACTTTCTAAAAGAAAGGAACCTACTCTAATTTTTTAAATTCTTTAACTATATTTTCATGAATTAATCTATTTGTTACTAGAATTCCATTTTGATGATACACGTCTTTGTTATTGTATGTAATATCATTCCCCATCATATCTGTCATTTTTCCACCAGCTTCTGAAATAATACAATAAGATGCAGCAGAATCCCATTCCTTCATTTTGTTTGTAGTTGTAATGTATGCTTCAGCTTCTCCAGAACTAATCATTCCAACTTTCAATGAACTACCTACACTTGTAAAATCTTTAATGCCTAATTTTTTGATAAATGATTTTTCTTTATCTGATAAATGATGTCTTGATCCAACCGCTCTACATTTAGAGAGATCTTCAATATTAGTTACAGTAATTTTTTTCCATTCTTCACCTGAAAATCTAAATGCTCCCCTACCTTTTTGTGCAACAAATAATGTTTTTTCTGTAGGCCAACCAATTACTCCAAGAATTGGTTTTTTATCTTTTATCAACGCAATCATAACCGTAAATTCTCCTGTTTTATCAATAAAATCAGATGTTCCATCAAGTGGGTCTACAATCCATACTATGTTCTTTGATAATCTGCTTTGATCATCTTTATCTTCCTCAGATAAAATTACATGTTTTGTTTGTGAGAGAATTCCTTTGATGATCTCATTACTCTTGATATCTGCATCTGTGATTGGAGAGTCATCATTTTTTTTAGACGTTTCAAATTTTCCATGATAAATCTCCAAAATTGCATTTCCTGCCTCTTTTGCTGCATTAATGGCAATGTCTAACTCAGGCATTCTATCAGAAATGGGTATTCCATTCAATTGAAATTACCTTAAGTTGTAAGTTCTGGTTTTAACGTCCAGACTACTCCTAGAACAACAAATGGAATTGACATAATTCCTATGATGCCGAGTATGGTATTGAATTGTGATTCTGATACCTGTGGATTATTTACTATCCATGGTAACGGTAAAGTAATGATTATCCAAATAATTCCCAAAAGTATTATCAACTTAGCTTTTGCTTTTCTATCTTTCATCATATTTTGTATTCCAGAGCTGTATTAAATTCATGTGGATTCATTTTATTGATTCTCCTCCATCTACCGCAAGTATTGCACCTGTAGTCCAAGATGCATCATCTGATGCAAAATACATTACTGCCTTTGCCACTTCTTCAGGTTGACCAATTCTACCTATTGGATGTTCACTATTCATAAATTCTATGTCCTTCTCAGTTTTCATGAATGGTTTTGTCATATCTGTATCCACAACACCCGGACAAATACAGTTAACTCTAATCTTGTGTTTGGCATATTCAAGTGCCCAACATTTTGTTAATAATATTAAAGCAGCTTTTGAAGCAGAGTAAGCATCAGCATTAAATCCTTGATATGCTTTTAATCCTGCGTCAGATGAAATATTAATTATACAACCAGATGTTTTTTGTAAATGAGGAATCACTTCCTTAGTAAATCTAAATTGTCCTGTAAGATTTACATCTAAAACTTCGTTCCATTCGTCTTCATCAATTTCATGCAACTGTTTGATCTTTGGAAACATTCCAGCGTTATTTACAAGGATATCTAATTTTCCATATTCTTTAATTGTCTTATCTACAACACCTTTGACATCTTTACTATTTCTAATGTCAGCTACAAAACATGTAGCGTTTGGGATTTTTAATACTGACTCTTCTAATCTTTTTGGATCCCTCGAAGTAATCACAACTTTAGCTCCATTTTTTGATAACATTTGTGCAGTAGCAAATCCAATACCACGACTTCCACCTGTTACTAATGCAATCTTCCCTGATAATCTCAATAGTTTTTACATAAAAATTCGTAATTTATAGATCGATGAGATTACAAGTATGTATAAAATATTTTATAAAATTTTATTATTTTTTATAAAATATTATGTAAAATGTTAAATACTTATTTTTATTATAATAAATAATGCCGAAGGATATAATTCCTATCGACTAAACTGCGTGGCCCCGCAGAACGAAAAAGGCAATCAGACGTTTAACGATCTGACCACGAGAGGAAATCTCTCAGGGTTCTGCAATTAAGGGGTTTACGCCTCTTCTAATTTTCTAAAATATCTACAGAAACTGATCCTAAGGTATTTCCATTTGGATTGATACTAATTGAAACCTCATCTGCTTCAGAAATTAAAATAATTTTTTGTCCACTATATTCCCATGTAAAATATTCAGAGATTCCAGTTTGGTGTAAAGTATTCTCAAGCTTAAAATTTTCAGAAAAATCAATATTTTTACCATTTAATGTTACTGATAGTATATCTGGACTACTACCATTTGGAACAAACCTAAAAGAATATTTACCTTTTTGAATAGTGAACTTGTCTGTATAAATTCCGTTAGTGTATAAATCTTGATCTGCAAGAGTTATGTGAAATACAAGATTTTCTTCTTCAGGTGAATCCAACGAAGAATTTATTGTAAAAGCGGTTATTATTACTACAATTAAAATTACTATGATTTTTTTATTCATGAAGGTAAATTCTAAATTCTATTATAAAAATAAATTATACTTTAATGTAGACCTGTACTAGAAAATATTATTTCTCATGGAAAATCCAATTTCTTTGATATGTTTTAACATCAAAGATTTTTGTTCAAATTTATTTTAAACATTATAGAATCTAGTTTTTGTTTTAGGAATAAATTTAATATTATTACAACAAATATCGAATGCAGTATTGTTATGTGATCTAAAAAATCCCCATGAATTTTGTAATCAAATTATAGATTATTTGTTTTCATATTTTTTTAAATTTATTTTATAAATTCAAATACAATATTTTTATTGATTTCATCAAAGAATATCTAAACATATTTTATTGTCTAATTACTAAAATATCTATTTTGAAAAGAATTATCTGATAGCGAAATATTTCATATTAAAAAAATTCATTCAAAGAGAAAGATTTTCTTGGTGTCTAATTTTTGTTAGTGAAATTTTATGTACTGTAAACCAATCTTTACACCCTGCATTAAGTATCTATTCTAAAATCAAATTCATGCCTAATTTAGATGGTAAATGGTTAAAACAGTCACAACCAAGCGTAACTGAGAAAATTAATGATGTTATTAAACCTAAAGGCCCACTAAAACCAAGAATTGAGCGTGGAGTTAAAAAATTACAATTACAAATTAAAAAATTGGATTCAATGCTGGCAAGCTTACAAGAACGTGATGCAAAACTGTTTCAAAGAATTGTAGATGCAACACAAAAACACGATACTCAAACCAGTAAAGTTCTTGGTAATGAGTTAGCAGAAGTAAGAAAAGTTACCAAAATTATGAGTAGTGCTAGAATAGCATTAGAACAAATCGAATTACGATTGACTACTTTTAGTGATCTTGGAAATACTGTTGTAGCAATTATACCAACAATTGGTTTGATGAAAAATCTGAAATCATCTCTTGGAAAAGTAATGCCTGGAGCTGAACAAGAGATTGGTCAAATGGCAGAAGTTCTTGGAGGATTTATGACAGAAAGCTTCTCTGGAGATGCAACGTTTGGTACTGGTGAAACAACTAATGCCGAATCTGAAAAAATTCTGCAGGAAGCTGCTGCTGTTGCAGAAAATTCCACTGATCAGATGTTTCCTTCAGTTCCAGCAAACACTCAACAAACATCAAAATTTTAATCATCTAGAGGTTCTCTAGATTCTTTAATCTTCTTAACTTTATTTCCTTCATCATCAATTATCTTATTGACACTTGAAAGTTTATCTCCTAAATCATTAATGATTGCACCTACTTCATCAGCATCATTTTCTACCTGCCTTCTTTTGCTTGCAAGTTCCTCTATTCCTTTATTTTCACCTTCTATGTACTCACTAATTTTCTGTAGTTTTTCTTTGAGATTTTTAATATCAACTGATTCATCTTCAATATCTTTTTCAAGTAAAGTTCTTTTATCTTTGAGATTTTTAATCATTAAACCAACATAATCTATTGCCTCTTCTAACTTTGCACGTTTTCCCATTAATTCTCCAATACCAAGTCCACTTGCAGACTCAACTGTAGCAGTAGATTCTGCATTAACACTTTCTTCACTTCTTTCTTCTACCATCTCTCCACCTTCTTCTACCATCTCTCCACCTCTTCTTCTTCAAATTTACCGTACATTTTATGATTTTCTTTTCAAAATGGGAATAAAAAGTTATTATCAATCTCAAAACTGACCATGTGAATGATTTTTTTGTCTATTAAAGAACAGAGTAATGACTATCTTTCAATATTGGTTTTTCTGAATTCATCATTAACTCTTCAATATGTAGAAATTTGATATTTTGACCAATTTCAGGATTTTCAAAATCTGAATTTACAAGGGAAATAGCAAAGATATTTTCTCCATCTGTTTCTCCAATTTTTCCAGAAAATATGACTCTATAACCAAATTCTTTCTCTTGTGTAGATTCATCCTCAATTACATGGGAATCATTGGATTTCTCACCTAATTTTAGGTTGAAATCCCCTTCTTCAGGATTTAATACATCATTTACAGAAATCCCCCAGAGATTTTCTCCAATTTTTGAGACTTTACCATCAAAAATGATTATTCCGGAATGATATACATCATAATTCACATATACCCAGCTTGATATTTCACCTTCAAAGGATATTCTATGCATATCTTCTTTAGAAATATCATCTGATAATGTGTAATGTTGTACTTCTAGCTTACCATTAACTATTTTCTCAGTAAGAACTACTTCAAATTCCTCATTTTGGGTACTATCAAACATCTTTGTATCATTTTATTTCCCTGATCATCTTCTATATCTGCAAAAGAATAGGTAACAGATAGTGGTGAGGCACCAAGCATCAAAAGAATTAC
>Ga0224508_10002180_pt1 | contig 16945 bp, 14 predicted proteins | sample SF_Jan12_sed_USG_4_FD_170157 | JGI IMG/M metagenome (GOLD analysis project Ga0224508, IMG submission 170157) | Sediment microbial communities from San Francisco Bay, California, United States - SF_Jan12_sed_USGS_21 | ecosystem: Environmental > Aquatic > Marine > Sediment | place: USA... | reverse complement strand
CCGAGCTTTGCGAACGCTTTGCCGCGGGATTGGATTTATTCTTGAAGACAGAATGGAAAAAGGCGTCCAAGGAATTCAAGTCGATATTGAAAAGCTTTCCTCATGATGGTCCGTCTCGGTTTTACTTTTCGCAGTGTCAACAGCGAATCAGTGCGGCATCGTTACCCGATAATCCTTACGTGATCAACATGACACAGAAATAGATTCCCGCGTAACATTGCAATGAAGGTAATGTGAAAGACCGTCCTATCTTAATGCTCGCCACGGCGCAGACGCTGATCTGGGCCTGCCTGTATTACAGTTTCCCGGCATTGTTGTTGCACTGGGAGCAGGCGCTCGGCTGGAGTCGTGCTGACCTGACCGCGGCAATTACGCTGGCGGTGTTTGTATCTGCGATTTGTTCACCGCTTTACGGGCGCCTGATCGACGCGGGTAAGGGTGCCGTAATGATGACGTCGGCAGCGGTACTGGGGGGCTGTTGCCTTTTGCTGCTCACCCAGGTTGAATTCCGTTGGCAGTTTTACTTGCTGTGGGGCGTTATCGGGGTTTGCATGGCGGGCAGTTTGTACGAACCCTGCTTTGCGTTGATTACCCGGGCCCGTGGTGAGCATGCCAAGCGCGCCATTATCATGGTTACGCTGATAGCGGGATTTGCCGGCACCATCAGTTTCCCGGTGGCGCATAGCATGGCGGTTGAGTTCGGCTGGCGCAGCGCGATGATCCTGTTCGGCCTGACCGCGATCCTGGTGGTGGCGCCGATCATGTGGTTCGGTGCAAGCGCGGTCGAGCGAGACGGAAACGCGCGCCGTATCGCCGATATTTATCCTGCCACGACGCAGCGATCATTTCTCTATTCACCAGTATTCTGGTGTCTTGCAATCGGATTTGGCCTGACCGCGTTGATGCACGGGATCACCTTGCACCATTTGTTGCCGATCCTGGATGAGCGCAGTATTCATCCAGAAGTCGCGGTGATTGCGATTTCGTTTATCGGGCCGATGCAGGTCGCGGGTCGCCTGGCGATGATGGCCGCGGAACGTCACGTCTCCAATCACGGCATTGCAATCAGCTGTTTCGTGTTGATGGGTATCTCGGCCCTCCTGTTAATTGGTGCCGACGCAACCCCGGCCCTGCTGATCGCGTTCGTGATATTTTTTGGTGGCGCCTGGGGGATGGTCAGCATTGTACGCCCCGTGATCGCTCTTGAACTGCTGGGCGAACGTCAGTTCGGTGCCAAGTCTGGAGCGCTGGCGCTGGTTTTCCTGGCGGGTTCCGGATCGGCGCCTTTTATCGGCTCGCTGGTGTGGTCCTGGGGGGGATACGAGCTGGTATTGCCGGGTTTGTCGTTGCTCGCTTTGACGGGCCTTGCGCTTTACCTGGTCGCACAAAAATCAGCCACGACGACCTGAATTTGGTTAGACTATGGACCTGATTCTCAGGTCGGGGTAACAGCAATGTCTCAGCAGTTCATCGCCTATTTACAGCAGGAACTTGAATCGATCGAGGCGCAGGGATTGTACAAGCAGGAACGGCCCCTCGATTCCGCGCAGGGCGCCAGTGTGCATGCGCAGAACTGGGATAACGATTTAATCAACCTCTGCGCCAACAATTATCTCGGTCTCGCCAATCATCCGGAGATGGTCGCGGCGGCGCACCAGGGGCTCGACAGTCATGGCCTTGGGATGGCTTCGGTGAGGTTTATCTGCGGCACCCAGGATATTCACAAGGCGCTCGAACAGAAGCTCGCAGCCTACCTGAAAATGGACGATGCGATCCTGTTTTCTTCCTGCTTCGATGCCAACGGCGGCATTTTCGAAGTGTTGCTCGGTGCCGAGGATGCGGTCATCTCGGACAGCCTCAATCACGCCTCGATTATCGACGGGATCCGCCTGTGCAAGGCCCAGCGTCTGCGCTATGCCAACAACGATATGGGTGAACTTGAAGCCAGGTTGGTCGAGGCTGAATCGTCCCGCTTCAGGTTGATTGTCACCGACGGGGTATTCTCGATGGATGGCACCTATGCCAATCTGCCGGCAATCTGCGATCTTGCCGAACAATACGATGCCCTGGTAATGGTTGATGACAGCCATGCTATCGGCTTTGTCGGTGAACGCGGTGCAGGCACCCCGGAGCTGCATGGTGTCGAGGGCAGGGTACACATCACCAGTGGAACCTTTGGCAAGGCGCTAGGCGGCGCCAGCGGTGGTTATATTACCGCGCCACAGGCAGTTATAGATTTGCTGCGTCAGCGCGCACGCCCCTACCTGTTTTCAAATAGCCTGGCGCCGAGCATTGTTACGGCCACGCTGCATGCACTCGAATTGCTCGAGCAAGGCGTATCGTTGCGCCAGACCTTGGCGGAAAATACGGCTTATTTTCGCGGTCGCATGCAGGACGCCGGCTTCGATGTTATTCCCGGTGAGCATCCAATTGCACCGGTCATGACCGGTGACGCGGTGATGGCCCAACAACTCGCGAGCGAGCTGATGAAACACGGTGTTTATGTCACGGCGTTCTCGTTCCCGGTAGTGCCCAGGGGACAGGCACGGGTGCGTACCCAGATGAGTGCCGCGCATAGTCGCGAACAACTCGATAAAGCCATCGATGCCTTTATTGTCGTCGGCAAACAGATTGGATTAATCCAATAGGAGTTTGAGATGAAAGCCCTGGTAAAAGCCCACGATAAACCTGGCCTGTGGCTACAGGATGTACCCAAGCCCGAATTCGGACCCGAGGATGTGCTGATCAAGATCAACGAGGTTGCTATCTGCGGTACCGATTTGCATATCTATAACTGGGATCAATGGGCACAGGAACATGTGCCGGTGCCGATGACCGTGGGACACGAATATATCGGTATTATCGAAGAAGTCGGTGAGTTAGTGCATTCGGTCAAGGTCGGTGACCGTGTATCCGGAGAGGGCCATATCATGTGCGGCGAATGCCGTAACTGCCGCGCCGGTCGTGGTCACTTGTGTCGCGATACGCGTGGCGTCGGGGTTAACCGCCCGGGTGCGTTCGCCGAGTATGTCTGTATCCCGGCCGAAAATGCTTACAAGATACCTGAAGAGATCAGCGACGATATCGCATCGATACTGGATCCGCTGGGCAACGCGGTGCACACGGCCCTGTCATTTGATCTGGTAGGTGAAGATGTACTGATCACTGGCGCCGGTCCCATCGGTTTGATGGCAACCGCGGTCGCCAGGCATGTCGGTGCGCGTCATGTAGTGATCACCGATGTCAACGAAAAGCGTTTGAGCATGGCTAACCAGTTTGGCGCGACCCGCACCGTCAGGGCAGGGCAGGAGGATTTACACGATGTTATGGAAGATCTCGGCATGCTCGAAGGTTTCGATGTCGGCCTCGAAATGTCGGGTAATGAAAACGCGCTGGACGATTTGATCGATATCATCAACCACGGCGGTAAAATTGCGCTACTCGGGATTTATCCCAACAGCCCGCGGGTTAACCTGAACCGGGCGATTTTCAAGGGCATCAGCCTGAAAGGGATTTACGGGCGTGAAATGTTTGAAACCTGGCACAAGATGGTGGCGATGCTGAGTAGTGGCCTCGATGTGAGCCCGGTAATTACCGACCACATCGATTTCGAGGATTTCGAAACCGGCTTTACGCGACTCAATGCCGGTGAAGCCTGCAAGGTCGTAATGCGCCTTTAGTCCTCGCTGCACTCTCTTCGTCATTGCGGGTTTAGTCCTACGCTCCCCATCGATCATTCCCCAGCTCCCTATCCGTCATTCCCCGGGCTCCCCCTCCGTCATTCCCGCGCTCAGCTAACGTCATTCCCGCGCTCAGCTAACGTCATTCCCGCGCTCAGCTAACGTCATTCCCGCGCAAGCGGGAATCTTATAACACACCGCCTTTACAAGATCCCCGCTTGCGCGGGGATGACAGTAATAGTAGCGGGGATGACAGTAACTTAAAGGACGCCACCGGAAAGCTGGTAAATCCACGCAGTGATTATTGATCCGGCCAGGCCGAGCATTAAATAGAGCGCGAAAACCGGTTTTTTAACCAGCGCCCAGACCGCAATCGCCGCCGGAATCGACGATACCGCACCGGCGGTGACGAATGCCATCGCGGCGCCCGGCGTCATGCCGATTTCGATTAACCCCGAAACCAGCGGGATTGCAGCATAACCGTTCAGGTAAGAAGGGGCCCCGACGATTGCCGCCAGTGGGATCGCGAAAGGATTGTCGACGCCAACGTAGGCTGCTATCCAGTCCGATGATAGGTAAGCGATCATCAGGCTTTCGAGGAAAAAAGCCAGGGTCAGCCATTTACCGAGAAATACACCTATCGACATCGTCTCCGCCTTGAAGGCTTGGATGCGGGCTGGTTCGTGCCAGAATTTCCATGACGGCTGGACTGGCTTATCGTCGACACAACTGGAAGCACCACAGCTGATGATACCGGCTCGTAGTGGATCCTCGAGCCCGCCATAACGCTGAACCACCAGCACCGAGAAACCCGCTAATAAGCCCATTGCCATCGCGGCAAGGGTTTTGGCGATGGCAAAATTGAAACCGATACCCGCCGCTGTAAGGATGAACATTTCGGGATCCATGATAGGTGATGCAATCCAGAAAGCCATGACCGGTGCCAATGGAACGCCGGCGCCCAGCATTGCGGCGATTAACGGGATGACGCCACAGGAACAAAAGGGTGATATGGCGCCTACCAGGGCAGCGAGCACCGTTGCACGGACCGGGTTACCACTAAACGCGCGTGCAATCAGCGCATCAGCGCCGCTTGCCTTGGCATAGGCAGCGACGCCAATTGCCAGCGCAAAGAAAGGTAACATTTCCCAGAGGGATTCGAGTGTCGAAAGCGTGCTGACCGCAAGCTGTGGTAAATCGATGATAGCCAGCAGAATAGCGACCAGGATCATTGCCCGGAACACCTTGTCTTTTGCGATCGATATTATGACGGGTCGCCACTGGTTACTATGAAGTTCGGTGTCAATAACTGTATTCATATTTCTAGTAATCTCGAAATATAGAGGTTAAAAAATCAGGCCGCATTGTCGCGTGTAATCGCATCAGCACAACACTCTTCGGTCAGGTAATCGACCAGGTTATTGATCACGTCGTATTCAATTTTGCAGATCAGCGTGGCCTGTTGGCGTTCTTGCCGGATTACGCCCGCGGACTTGAGATGCGATATATGATGCGTCAGTGTTGAGCCGGGGATATTCAGATTTTTTTGAATCATCCCGACCGGTAACCCTTCGGTTCCGGCCCGAACCAGTATACGCACGATTTTTAAACGGGTCGGGTTACCAATCTTGGCGAGAATATTGGCTGCAGTTTCGAGTTTCATGAGGGCGATGCTATACGATTTAACTATAAATATCAACTATATTACTAGAATAATCGAAATAACTTTTAAATTAGTACCAGTTCCATCTTCCGTCATTCCCGACTTGCCCCGGGATCTTTTAACCTGTGACGTGTTTGATAAAACCAGGGAATATCGAAACGAGGCTATTCTCGGAAGACGTGGAAAGAACGCTGTCGCATAGTTGACCAGCCTGATCTTCATTTAACCCGCCGTGCTGTAGTAACCCCGTGGCCTTGATGCGCAGTTCGTCATTATCAAGCGCCAGTTCCGGGTCTCCCCTGCAATTCTTTCGCGATACCTTGAAGCTTTCGTTCGATTCGCTAAGCGCAATTACCTCGGCTCCCCAGGATACCGGGTAACTCGAAGCGTAGGGATCTGTAATCGAGACGCTGGTTTGACGGCGCAAAGATGCACTGCGCGCTCTGGCTTCGGGATTGAATGAATTCAGCCCGACCTCACCGTCGAGCAATGCAATGGCGGCGGTATGGTGAAGCGAAAACTTCGCCTGATACTCGGTTTCGGGCTCCGGGTAATCGCACACATCCAGTGCGGCCTGGTAAGTTTTGAGGTTAATCTTTTGAGCCTGTTTGCCGTCGAGCAAGCGATGGAGCTCGAGTGCGCAATCGATAATCGGGTGGGTATGTCTGCACGATGGCCAGGGCTTGATCGAAGTTAAACGCAGCTGCCAGATCGCCTCTGGATCATCGAGTATCTTTTGTGGCTTTGGGTCTGCGCACATCGCCGCAAAGAATCCTTTTTTGCCTTCAAGAATTTCTGGCGAGCCGGTAAAACCCTGCGCTGCGAGTTCGGTCGCGAGCATACCCGACTCACAGGCACGACCGGCGTGCAGGTGTTTGCTCATGGCGCCGGTTTCCATGAATTGCCAAAAGCCACTGGACTGGGTGCCGGCGTTGCCCAGGGCATTCAGGGCTTGCTCGTCGTCGAGTGCCTGTAGCGTGGCGGTAGCCATCGCCGATCCGAACGGACCACAGGTCGAGGTGTTGTGCCAGACCTTGTAGTGGCTCGGGCCCACTGCCGCGCCGATGCGGCACATGGCTTCGAATCCGTGCAAAATCGCGATCAGCATTTGTTCATTGCTCGATCCCAGCTTTGCTCCCATGGATAGTACCGCGGGCACCACGACACAACCGGGATGCGTGACCGAGGCCCGGTGAAGGTCATCGGTTTCGGTGATATGAGTGAGTGCACCCATGAACAGGGCCTGGCGTTTGCCGTCCATGTCTCCCTGTGCAGCCCAGCCACGTAAAATTTCACCGACTCCGGTGGCACTGCCGGCATAGGCACAGGCGATCGCATCAAGGCTGAACAAAGCGGCTTGTTGCAGGTCCTGGTCTGAAACCGGTTTGGCGCGGATCAAGGCGATTAGTTCTTGTGTCAGGCTCATCTAGATTCCAGAATAGTGATTATTTTTACAGTCAAGTTTCCCATAGATTTAAGCCAAAACATAACTGGGAGTGCATAGCATGTCGCGAAAAGAGATTATAGGAGCGCCGCTGGAAATCGATGGGCAGGTATTATCGCTTTCTCGAGCCGTGCGCGCCGGGGATTTTGTTTTTATAACCGGACAGGTTCCGATGCACGACGGCAAGCCGATGACCGATGGTAATATCGAGGATCAAACCCGTGCCTGCCTCGAAAGCCTGCAGCAGATTCTCGCCGAAGCCGGATGTGATCTCGGGGACGTCGTAAAATCCATGGTGTGGCTCAAAAAGAGAGAAGACTTTGCAGGGTTTAACGCGGTTTATTCCGAATACTTTCCCAGCGAACCGCCGACACGGTCTGCCCTGGTCAGCGAATTTCTGATCGATATCCTGGTTGAGATCGAGTGCGTCGCTTACAAACCTCAATAATCAGTTAGCAGCGACAGGGCATTGGTCAGGTCCGAAAACAGCATCATCATGTTGGGGTTGTCGCGGTCTCACCTCGATCTTCGAACCAGCGGAAGATATAGCCCCGTGGTTTGTCGCGCCCGCTGATCAGGTAATCGAGGGTATAGGCGTTATTCATGGTCGCCGAGAGTAAGACTTCGCTGTGCTCGGTACCACAGAATAATATTTCATCACCGGGCAAGACTGGCTCGTCATCGCCAGGCAGCATCATGCATTCCTCGCCACGCTTGATCGTCAATGGCATACAGGCGATCAAACCATCAAGATCGTGTGGATCTCGTCTAAGCTGCCCCAGGCTCAGGGATTTGCCGCTGTCCAGATGCTCGCTAACCGAACTGGCTTCCGTGCTGTTAATACAACAATGCCATAGATGCGGAGGTTCGTCGCCGATCATCGATTTCAGACGCTGCACAGCCAGAGCACAAATATCTTCGCCCTGATCGCGGAGGTAATCGACAAACTGCTGTACCTGCGGTGAAATCAGGTGTTTAAGCACCCGCCTCGCCGTGGTCAGGCTGGATTGCAATACCAGGTCCGCATCGGTGACATCGAAGCCTATCTGATTTTCATGCCGGTTTTGACGTACGATGGTAAAGGCGTCGTGATTTAATGATTTTACACTCATCAGAATGCTCAGATTATCGTGATCGTTATCGGTACCGGCCACCACGCCCGCGGCATGCTCCAAACCCGCTTCCTCGAGAGATTCGCGATTAGCATGCCGATTAATCACCATGGCCGCTCCCTCCACATTACCTGCATTAGGATCGACAATAACCGGTTTTATGCCTTTACGAACAAATTGCTGGTATAGCCATTGACCCATGCGCCCGTACCCGCAAATAATCCAGTTGCCGGTTGGCACAACTATTGGCTCACCCAGTTTGGCTTTCGGATTATGCACCAGGCAGGCATTCAGATTGTGCAAGCGCGGAGCGGTGATCGCCATGCTGATCAGCTGGGAAAAGATTTCAAACGGATTGATAATAGTGACGTTTCCAAGCGAACACAGGTGCTCGATATGTCGTTTTCTGGTGGAACGGCACAGGATATGGATATCTGGATTCAACAACCGGGACATGACCGCGATACGCGCGTTGACCTCGTCGTCAACGGTTAGAATGACAACGCCCTTGCAGTTGGGCATGAGCACGCCAGCGTCCACCAGGTGTTTCGGAACCGCGGGATCCGCGCACAAGCCCGGCATCCTGACTCGATAATCCCGCAAAGCCAGGGCTTTGATGCGCTCCGGGTTAATGTCAATGATGACGGCACGCATCCAGTGATCGCTAAGACCCCGGGCCAGTAGGCTGCCGGTATCACCAAAGCCGCAGATGATAAAGAACGGACGATGGATACGCCGTACCTTCTTGGCAAATCGATGCTCGTTGAGCGCCAGCAGGAAATGCGGATTTTTCCATAGGTGGAAAGTGGAGCCTATCGCATATAGCCAGGCGACTACTCCCATGTAGAGACAGAGAATCGCCCATAGGCGTTGTTCATCGGTAAACTCGGAAGGTATTTCTCCAAAGCCAGTAGTCGTCGCTGTATAGGTGAAAAAATAAAATGAATGAAACAGGTTCATGTACTCGACGTTGCCGTCTGCATCCCGGCCCGGAATCAGCGCCATGCCGGTGATACCGATCGCGTATACGACAATCAATACGAAAACCGGTCCGCGCATGTAGCGCAGGACCACCATCGAAACCCGGTCAAGTTCTGAGGTAGTCGCCATGGTATTGCTAGCGTCGGGACATCAGCGTATCGCTAACCAGGATGACGACGGTGACGATACTGGCTAACAGTGCGCCGCCGGCTAACGAGACGATATTGGCCATGGATTCGGGACTGGGTCCAAGTGCTGTCTGGTTTTCATCGATGACCCAGATGACACGCGCGGCAATCAGCAGTACGTCGACCACCAGGCTGCTCGCCAGCAAAAGCGCACCCACCTGGGAACGGTCGCCCAGCTTGAGCCCGGTGGCGATCAGGTTGATCAGGATTGCAATCGTCAGCAACCAGACATTGTGATGGCTGGCATTGTCGATATCTCCCATCACGAAGGCGAAAGTGAAGGCTAGCGCCAGAATAATAACAAACCCAAAAACAACCCGTTCCAGGTTCATGTCCCACCTCGCTGTACTGTTATTATTGCGACAAGAATACGCCGATCAGGCTGATTCGTCACGCGTCACCAAAAATGTCGATTTATTTGTCCCCACCTGTATTATTCTCCCTGTTTCATATCTCAGGTTTTACTCGAAAATGAGTGCAGATTTAACCTTGGTCGTCGACACTGAAACCCAGGCCAGGATCCAGGCTTATCGCGTCGAACAGGTCCGTAAAAGATTGATCGAAGCCGATTGCCCCGCGATAGTACTGTTCGATCCGGTTCATATTCGCTATGCCACCGGCACGCGCAATATGCAGGTCTGGACCATGCACAATATCTGTCGTTACGCCGTTATTTTTGCCAGCGGTGAATCGGTTTTATTTGAATTGAACAGCTCGGCACACCTGTCACGGGATTACGTGGCGGATATACGACCCGCGTTGACCACTGATTTCATGGCGGTCGGCAACCGTGTTACCGAAATGGGCCGGCGCTGGGCCGAATCGATGATTTCATTATTACGTGAGAAGGGAATTACCGAGAACAAGCTGGCGATTGATCGTGCCGATTTAACCCTGGTGCTGGAAAGCCAGCGCCGTTCGCTGCAACTGGTTGAAGGGCAATCGATCATGGAACAGGCGCGCGCGATAAAATCGCTCGATGAAATCGAGGTTTTGCGCCGCTCGTTACAAACCTGTGAACAAAGCGTTGCGGCGATGCGCGAAAAGTTAAAGCCCGGCATGCGCGAGGCCGATGCACTGGCCCTGCTGATCGATGGCAGCATCCAGCGCGGTGGCGAGTACCCGGAAACCCGGTTATTAACCACCGGGCCGAGAACCAATCCCTGGTTCCAGGAAACCTCGGACCGGGTTATCGAAAATGGTGACCTGCTCGCTTTCGATACCGACCTGGTCGGACCGATGGGATACTACAACGATATTTCGCGCAGCTGGGTCGTCGGCGACAAGCCCCCGACCAACGCGCAACGGCGACTCTATGCCCTGGCCTATGAGCAGATGCAGCACAATACCGCGCTGCTCAAACCGGGAATGGGCTTTCTCGAGTACTCGGACCTGAGCTACCAGTTACCCGAATCCTGCGTTCCGAATCGCTACGCCGATATGGCGCATGGTTGCGGGCTCGGTGTCGAGTACCCGTTTATCTGGTATCGCGAAGACGAGGAATGGGGCGCTTACGATGGCGTGTTCGAAGAAAACATGGTGGTTTGCATCGAGTGTTACGTCGGCGAACTCGGCGGCCACGAGGGTGTGAAACTGGAGCAACCGGTCTGGCTCAGTGCGAACGGCCCGGTGGTTTTATCGGATTACCCCTTCGAGCTGGATTACTTGTGAGGTTACTATTATCCCGGCGACAATATATATCGCATTCAGGGCTTCTGATAAGTGTTAGATCAAGGCGTGGCTTGAAGGCAAGACCCAATGCATTCGCTGCGCTCATGGGGCCGGCCCTGGTTACTCCATTGGCAAAAGCCACAACGCAGAGCTGACACTTATCAGAAGCCCCTAACAGATTAGTCATTAAAGAGATAGGCCATCGTGTGCCTGCCCACGGACGGCGTTATCAGAACTTGCTGCAGAATAACTGCAGCGGCGTTCTGATGCCTTGCCGTGAACAGGCGCACGATGGCTGAATGCGATATATATTGTCGCCGGGATAATAAAATGAAAATAGGATTTATCGGACTTGGAAACGTCGGTGCGAAACTGGCCGGCAGCTTGCTGCGTAACGAGTTTGGCCTGGTAGTTCGCGACACTGATCGCGAAGCCGCACGGCAGCTTCTCGATCAGGGCGCACAGTGGGGTGAATCGGGTCGGCAAATGGCGCAACTTTGCGACGTTATTATCACCTGCCTGCCATCGCCGGCGGTATCGGCGCAGGTCATGGAAGAAGAGCAGGGCGTGCTCGCAGGTCTGGAGCCCGGCAAGATCTGGCTTGAAATGAGCTCCACCGATGCCGATGAAATCCGGCGTCTCGGTGCACTGGTCGAGGCCAGGGGCGCGATAGCGCTCGATTGCCCGGTGTCGGGGGGATGTCATCGTGCCGCCACCGGCAATATCGCGATCTTTGCCGGTGGTAAACGCGAGGCCTTCGACAAGGTGTTACCGTTATTGACCACGGTCGGTCGTAATATCCTGCATACCGGGGAACTCGGCAGCGCTTCAATCCTCAAGGTTGCAACCAACTATCTCGCCGGGGTGCAGTTGATTTCAACCGGCGAAGCTTTCATGGTGGCGAAGAAAGCGGGTATCGATCTCGGCATCGCCTACGAGGCGATCCGAATTTCATCGGGGAATTCATTTGTGCATGAAACCGAGGGCCAGTTGATTTTAAATGGCAGTTACGATATCAATTTCACCATGGATCACGAGGTCAAGGACCTGTCGCTGTTTGACGATCTCGGCAAAAAACTCGGGGTGCCGCTCGAAATGTCGCCGCTCGCGGTGCAAATCATGCGCGACGGACTGGCGAAATATGGTCCGCGGGCCTGGTCGTCGATGGTAGTTAAGCGCCTCGAGGACGCCTGCAGCGAAGACTTGCGTGCCCCCGGCTTCCCGGAGTATCTTACCGACCTCGAACCCGAGGCCGCAGGCGCCGAAGTCATTCCACGTAAGGGGCAGGTATCAAAGCCATGACGACAAAATTCGAAACTATCGAAGTCTCTCCCTTAAGCCCGGCCCTGGGCGGTACTATTTCGGGTGTCGATATTGCCGCAGGCGTCAGCGACGAACAGTTTGCTGAAATTCGCCAGGCTTTCATTGACTACAGCGTAATTTTTTTCCGTGACCAGCAGATAACACCCGATCAGCACATCGAGTTTGCGCGTCGTTGGGGCGAGATCAACGTGAACCGTTTTTTCCAGGCGGTCGAAAGCCACCCGATCATCGCCGAGGTGCGCAAGGAGGCAGACCAGAAAGCGAATATCGGTGCCGAATGGCATACCGATCATTCTTACGATGAAGTTCCGGCGATGGGATCGATATTGTATGCGCGCGAGGTGCCAACAGTGGGTGGCGATACGCTGTTTGCCAGCATGTACGCGGCCTACGACGCGCTCTCCGACGGGCTTAAGCAGATGCTTTCGACCATGAATGCCGAGCATTCCAGTCGTCATGTCTTTGGCGAAGTGGCTTATGGCGATCGTGACCTGGACGATTTGGGCAGCAGGCTTGGTAACACGGATGCTGCAACCCAGGACTCGATCCACCCCGTCATCATCAGGCACCCGCTATCGGGCAGGCCGGCGTTGTACGTTAACGGCGATTTTACCGTGAAGTTCGAAAACTGGACGCAGGAGGAATCGCAACCGCTGCTCGATTACCTGTATGCCCATGCACGCCAGAATGAATTCACCTGCCGTTTTCATTGGCAGCAAGGCTCTATGGCGATCTGGGATAACCGCGCCACGCACCATTGTGCGCTCAACGACTATCACGGCGAACGCCGCTTGATGCATCGCATCACGATCGATGGGGTAGGGCTGCAAGCCGCGGCAGCCTGAGGACTGCCGCGGTTGTAGTCGTTAACTGGCCGCCTTAACCTCGTGCATGTACACATCCTGCTGCGGGTAAGGTATCGAGATTCCGGCTTCGTCGAACTTCACCTTAATGTTCTCCAGCAGGTCCGCACGCACCGGCCAGTAGTCCCCGGAATCGACCCAGGGACGAACATTCAGGTTGACGCTGCTGTCGGCAAGCTCGGCGACTGCGATCGCGGGAGCCGGATCTTTGAGGATACGCTCGTCGGCTTCGATGACCGCCATCATGATGTCGCGCGCCTGGCCGATGTTGTCGTCGTAGCCGATACCGAACACGAGATCGATGCGGCGCGTGGGCAACGCGCTGGTGTTGGTAATATTGCCACCAATGATGGACGAGTTCGGGACAATCAGGCGCTGGTTATCACCGGTGTGCATCATCGTCGCGAACAGCCCTATTTCATCCACCACCCCGGAAACGCCGCCCGCGGTAATGAAATCACCGATCTTGAAGGGCCGGAAGATGATAATCATGACCCCAGCGGCAAAATTACCCAGTGAATCCTTAAGTGCGAGGCCGATTGCGAGACCGGCGGCGGCAACGATCGCCATTAGTGACGTGACGTTGACCCCGAGCGAGTCGATGGCTGCGAGCACCACCGCGACCAGCAATATGCCGTAGGTTATGTTGCCAATAAATCCAACCAATATGGCGTCGGTACCGGCTCGAGTCATAGCCTTTCTAATCAGGTTGCTCAGTATTCGAGCGACGATTTTACCGACGATAAAGATCGCAATCGCAATTGCGATCCTAATGCCCCAGTCGAAGGCGTTTTCAGATAGCCAGGTTGTTATATTTTCCATGATGTCTCCTTGAAGATAGATCTGTGTCGTTAATTTAAGCGGCGCGATTGTGCCATTTATGGGTGGATTTGGGGAGTATTTTTTGCCACCGATTAAAAAGCTAATAATTAGCTGAATGTTTTATTATGATTCGGGTCGAAAACATCTAATAACTATTGCGAGGCCCCTATGGAACTGCCCTTTGTCGGTGACGCTATTAATTCCTTCGTGTCCGGCTTCCTGTCGACGGTTGCGACATTGTTTGTGCTGGCGGTATGCGTCGGTTTTATATCTTTGGTTGTGATTTATATCATCGATGTAACGCAGACCAAGCATGCGATTCGGCGCAACTACCCGATTGTCGGCCGGTTTCGCTATTTCTTCGAGCACCTGGGTGAGTTTTTCCGGCAGTATTTTTTCTCGATGGATCGTGAAGAACTGCCGTTCAACCGGGCCGAGCGTTCCTGGGTTTACCGTGCGGCCAAGCATATTGATACCACGGTCGCCTTTGGCTCAACCAAGGATTTAAAACCTGCGGGGACCACGATATTCGTTAACTGCGCCTTCCCGACCCTCGGTGCCGATGCAGTACCACCGGGTGAAGTCGCCATCGGACCTTATGCTGAGCGACCTTATGTCACGCGCTCGCTTTACAATATTTCCGGTATGAGTTACGGCGCGCTCTCGGCTCCCGCGATAACCGCGCTCGCCAACGGTGCTAAAAAGACCCGTTGCTGGATGAACACCGGGGAGGGTGGCGTATCGCCGTTTCACCTTGAGTCCGGGTGCGACCTGGTGGTACAGATCGGCACCGCCAAGTACGGCGTGCGCGACCTCGAGGGTAACCTCGATGATGGCAAGCTCAAGCAACTCGCGGCTTATGAGCAGGTGCGCATGTTCGAAATCAAGCTGAGCCAGGGCGCCAAGCCGGGCAAGGGCGGAATCTTGCCCGGGGCCAAGGTGAGTCCCCAGATTGCCGAGATTCGCGGTATACAGGTTGGCCAAGACTCGATCAGCCCGAATCGACATCCCGACATTAACTCGGTAGATGAGCTGCTTAACATGATAAATCACATCAGAATTCTCACCGGCCGCCCGGTCGGATTCAAATCCGTTATCGGCGCCAGCGGTTGGCTGGAGGAATTATTCGATGAAGTTAACAGACGAGGCATCGAATCTGCACCGGATTTCATCACCGTTGACGGCGCGGAAGGGGGCACAGGTGCGGCGCCGATGCCGCTAATAGACGAAGTGGGCCTGCCCTTGCGCGAAGGTTTACCGCTGGTGGTCGACAAGCTCAACCTGTACGGTTTACGCGACCGGGTCAAGGTAATCGCTTCCGGCAAGCTGGTACATCCGGCAAAAGTCGCCTGGGCGCTCTGCATGGGAGCCGATTTCTGTACCTCGGCCCGCGGCTTCATGTTTGCGCTAGGCTGTATCCAGGCACTGCAATGCAACAAGAACACTTGTCCAACCGGAATTACTACCCATGATGGCAAGTTACAGCGCGGACTGGATCCGATAGACAAGGCACAGCGCGTTGCCAGTTTCCAGGACCAGATCGAGCACGAGGTCGGTATCATCGCGCATTCCTGCGGGGTTCACGAACCGCGCCAACTGCGCCGCTTCCATTGCCGCGTGGTACAGGATGATGGTCGTTCGGTACCCCTGGATGAAATCTACCCGGATCAAGCCACGCCTGAACCGGCGCCCGCGTAAGGAGAAAAAATGAAAGCCAGTGACTTGTTTGTACGATGCCTCGAGAACGAGGGCGTCGAGTATATTTTTGGTATTCCGGGAGAAGAAAATCTTGATGTTATGGATTCGATGATCGGCAGCAGCATCAAGTTCATTACAACCCGCCACGAGCAGGGCGCGGCATTTATGGCGGATGTCTACGGTCGCCTGACCGGCAAGGCAGGGGTATGTCTCTCAACACTGGGACCGGGCGCGACCAACCTCGTCACCGGTTTCGCCGACGCCAATATGGATCGCGCTCCGATTATCGGTATTGCCGGTCAGGGTGCGACCACGCGCATGCACAAGGAAAGCCACCAGGTACTCGACCTGGTTAACCTGTTTGCCCCGATTTCAAAATACAGCGTGCAGATTCGTGAACCTGAAATCGTTGCCGAAATCGTGCGCAAAGCTTTTAAGGCAGCCCAGGCGGAAAAACCGGGTGGTAGCTTTATCGACTTCCCCGAAAATGTTGCCGAAATGGAGGTAGAGGGTAAAGAGCCACTCAGGGTTCAAAGTCCAAAGCCGCCGTTGCCGCCGGTCGACAAGATAAGCCAGGCAGCCGAAATTATTTCCAGCGCTAACTATCCGATCGTAATGGCGGGAAACGGTGTGGTGCGCGCCAATGCGAACGATGCGCTGGTTGGTTTCGCGGAAAAACTCAACATTCCAGTCGCAACCACTTTCATGGCCAAGGGGAGTATTCCGTTTTCGCATGAGCTCTCGCTTGGAACGGTCGGCTTGCAGGCCCAGGACTATGTTGCCTGTGGTTTCGATCGTGCCGATGTCGTGATCTGCATCGGCTACGACATGATCGAGTACCACCCGCACCTGTGGAATCAGAATAAAACGGCCCGGATCATACACATTGACATGAGCGCCGCGGAGGTCGACGAACACTATATCCTCGAATGCGGTGTGGTTGGTGATATCGGTGCTGCTTTGACGGCGATTGCGGCCGAAGCCACACCGCAGGCTGAATTAAAGGCACAGGTCCTGCGAGAAACCATTGTTACTGAATTGAATTCCCATGAAAGTAATGATGCGTTTCCACTGTCGCCACAGAGGATTATTCTGGATTTACGCAAGGCTCTGAATGCAGACGATATCGTCGTATCCGATGTCGGCGCGCATAAGATGTGGATGGCGCGCATGTACCAGGCCGAGCGCCCCAACACCTGTATAATTTCCAATGGTTTTGCGGCGATGGGGATAGGGCTTCCAGGGGCCATCGCGGCCAAGCTTGCCTTTCCTGACAAAACTGCCGTAACCGTGACCGGAGATGCCGGTTTCATGATGAATTCACAGGAAATCGAAACTGCCTTGCGTATCGGTGTCGCGGTCGTAATCCTGGTGTGGAACGACAGCAAGTACGGCCTGATCAAGTGGCACCAGGACCGTCGCTTTGGTCGTGAAACCCAGATCGAGTTCGATAATCCGGATTTCGTCAAGTATGCGGAGAGCTTCGGTGCCAGGGGTTAC
>Ga0224508_10002179_pt1 | contig 16951 bp, 25 predicted proteins | sample SF_Jan12_sed_USG_4_FD_170157 | JGI IMG/M metagenome (GOLD analysis project Ga0224508, IMG submission 170157) | Sediment microbial communities from San Francisco Bay, California, United States - SF_Jan12_sed_USGS_21 | ecosystem: Environmental > Aquatic > Marine > Sediment | place: USA... | reverse complement strand
AGACCCAGGAGGGCTGACCGCGATGCTCGTTCCTCATATCGTTAAGCCACGGGCAGATACCGGGCTGAACAACGGCAAGTTGGGGATCTGGTTGTTCCTCGCCTCCGAGGTGATGCTGTTTGGCGCGCTGTTCGCGACGTACCTGATGCTGCGGATGGGCTCGTCGGACTGGCCGCTGGGGACGACGTACCTCGACCCCAAGTGGGCCGCGCTCAATACGATCGTGCTGATCACGTCCAGTGTCACGATGGTGATGGCCTGGGCCATGGCGGCCAAACGAAATTTCAACAAGTTCCGCTTCTTCATGTTGATGACCGTCGGACTCGGTTTCGTCTTCATGATCATCAAGTACATCGAGTATTCGGCCAAGTTCGACCACCACTACTACCCGTCCACGCATGTCTTCCTGGCGATCTACTTCACGCTGACCGGGCTACACGGCTTGCACGTCTTGGGTGGTATGTTGGTCAATGGTTACTTTGCGTTGTTCGGCAGGAAGGCCTACGACGCGGATCCGGAGTGGTTTACCAATCGCATCGAGAATTCGGGGCTGTTCTGGCACTTCGTGGATCTGGTCTGGATCTTCCTGTTCCCGATCCTGTATCTGTTGTAGGAGCGACCATGGGCGAAAAACACGCAGATATTGATCGCCACGTCCGGGTTTACCTGATGGTGTTCGGTGCGTTACTGGTGCTGACCGCCGCGACGGTCGGAGCCTGGAAGCTACACTTCCTGTCGCCCGGCGCTGCGATCGCGCTGGCGCTTGCCATCGCCATTTGTAAGGCAGCGTTGGTCGCGATGTATTTCATGCACCTCAGCTCCGAGAAAACGATGATCTACTGGGTGCTGGCGTTGACGGTCGTGTTTTTTTTCGTGTTGTTGCTGGTGCCGGTTCTCGGTTCGTTTGACGTAATCTCGAATTAGTGCGATGAATTTAAAAACGTTCCATATCGTTTTCGTCACGATCTCGACCCTGATGTCATTCGGCTTCGGCGGCTGGTGCTGGCATTACGCCGAGACGAATCAGTCATCGGGATTTCGCATGCTCGCCGCGGCGTCGTTCGGCGCCGGGGTCGCATTGATCGTCTACGGTTTCTGGTTCTGGAAGAAGATCAACGCTCAACCGCCGGGAGGTCCGGGCAAGGGCGGTGCGCTCATGCTCGCGCTCATGCTTTGGTTTGCGTCCCAGCAGCCCGCCGACGCCTGTACCGTCTGCTATGGCGAGGCCGAGGGGCCGATGATCGACGCCGCCAGAGCCGGAGTCTGGCTGTTGTTCGGCCTGGTCGCAGCGGTCCAGGTCGGTTTCGTCGCTTTCTTCGTCTACCTCTGGCGTCGCGCCCGGTTAATGGAACCGACCCAACTTTAGGAGTTGATCGAGCCATGATGGAAATGTTGTTCCCGCCCGGTGCGTCGGCCCACGCGGCAGGCATCGACCGCATGGTTGACTGGGTTCATATCCTGATGTTCATCCTCTTCGTGGGTTGGGGCGCGTACTTCATCTACGTGCTCACGCGATACCGCAGGGGCAAGAACCCCAGCGCCAACTACAAGGGCGCCAAGGGCAAGATAAGCAAGTACGTCGAAGTTGGCGTGGCAGTCGCCGAGGTAGTCCTACTGGTTGGATTCTCGATCCCGCTGTGGGCCGATCGTGTCGACGAGTTCCCGGCCGAAGGCGATTCGGTCGTCGTACGCGTCGTGGCGCAACAGTTCGCCTGGAACATCTGGTATCCGGGTGCCGACGGTGTGTTCGGCAAGGCCGAACCGGGTCTGGTCAACGAGGAGATCAACCCGATCGGCCTTGACCGCAGTGACGAGGCTGCCAAGGACGACATCACCACGATCAACCAGCTCCACCTGCCGAAAGGCCAGGCCGCGATCATTCACATTTCCAGCAAGGACGTGATCCACAGCTTCAACCTGCCGAACATGCGGATCAAGCAGGATGCGATTCCCGGACTCTCGATCCCTGCCTGGTTCGTGCCGACGAAGACGACCGACGAGATGCGCGAAGAATTGAAGTCACGCGAGCGCTACAAGGACACCGCTGACGAATTCGTCTATGAGATCGCCTGCGCGCAACTTTGCGGCAACAGCCACTACAGCATGCGCGGTTTCCTGACGGTTCACACGCCGGAAGCGTACCAGGCCTGGCTCGACGAAGAGGCCGCGAACCTGGTCGTTGGGGGCGAAGACGATTTCTGGAACTAGGGGATCGGAGTAGACTCCACCGCCTCCGGTTGTCCGACGACCTCCACGAGTTCGACTTCGAACGTCAGCGCCGCGCCGGGACGGATACTCCCCGGCCTCCCGCGATCGCCGTAGGCAATGTCCGTCGGGCAGGTCAGCTTCGCCTTACCGCCGACCTTCATCTTCTGCAGCCCCTCACCGAAGCACGGGATCACACCGCCGACGCTGAACTCGGCGGGATCGCCGCCGGTCGTCGAATCGAACACCGAGCCGTCGCGCAGCGTGCCGTGGTAGTTCACCCTCACCGTATCCGCGGGACCGGGCATCGCGCCGTCCCCCTCCTCGAGTTGTTTGAACACCATGCCCGAGGCCAGCTTCTCGGCACCCTCTTCCTGAGCCTGCGCATCGCAGTAGGCCTGCCCGGCCTCGCGCTCCTGCTGGGTCATTCGGGTCATGCGTGACTTCATCGTGGTGTCGAGCATCGGACCGTAGACCGTCATGTCGATACGGGACTCGACTCCGGTGGCGCCTTCGTTCAGCCCCACAGTGATGAACGCCATTTCCTCCGGGGTGAAGTCGAGGCTCGCGATGGTTCGGGCGAGCGCTCGGCCCACCGCGTAGAGTACCTTCTGGTCGTCGGTGTCGAGGGCGAGTTCCTTAGCCGACGGGGTCGGCGAAAAACAACTGAGAAGTCCAACGGATAGTACCAATATGAGGATTCGACGCATCACGGTCCTTTCCGCCCGCCTCCGCCGAGAGGGCGGGTGGGCCGTGTAGAGTGAATCTACCTTTTACCTCATCTAACAGCCTCCCGCCACGGACCCGGTTGCCTCCCCGCCGGCCGGAACCTATCCATGAAGAAGAGGCCCGCACCCGGCAGCGGTCGTCAGCGGAGGAATGCGAAATGATCAAGCGTCTTATGTTTCTGCTCCTTGCGGCGTGCCTGATGACGACCGCCTTACCGGTCGCCGCCGGTGCGTTCGAGGACTCGGTACGAGCGCGCTGGCGCGGTGCCTGGATCGTCACCGAGATCGAAACCTACTCCACCTGTAACGGCACCTACCACAATAACGACGTGTCCGGACAGTTCGTCGCTTCGCGTGCCGGCCGGCCCTTTGAACCGGGTGAGTTGGCCAAGGTCGACAAACTTCAGGTCAACCGCAAGAAGGTCGAACTGATGATTACCGTTGCCGGTAAGACCCTGCTGCCGCGCAAGGACGGGCCGTTCACCCTTTACGACTCGCGCCCATGCCAGATCGAACTTGAGGTGGCGATCCCTCGCGACGTGCTCAAGGAAAAGAACGTCGCGGAAGTGGATCGCCTCCTCGCCGCGGTGGCGCAACGGTTTGCAACGAGGGACGAAGCCTTCGCATCGTCGGACTGGAACGGTCGCGAGGCCGACGAGTACCCGGCCGACTACGAACGCACACTGGCCCGGCACTCGGTGTGGCTCGCGGAGGAAACCAATCGGGTCATCGACTCGCAGATCGATCAATCGCTGCTAACGGCCAACGAGTTGGCCCGCGAAGTCGACGGCAATCCGATTTACCTGGCTGGGTTTGCCCAAGGTGCGAGGATGATGCGCGAATGGCGCGAGCGCGACTGCGGCAGGTTGATCGGATCGACGGCCGTCACGTTCCGCTTGAAGGCGCCGGAAGAGTACACGGACAACTCGACCTGGTGCGCGGGGTTTTACGACGGGCAGGCACTGGTCTACAACCTGGCGGTGCTGAGCCGCCTGCCCGGCTGCTATGTCGAAGTGCCGGAGCTTCCCTCGGAGTACGCGGACGCCCCGATAGCCCGGCATTAAACCCTCGGTCCGGCCCACGGCGAACAATTCCCCGGCCGACGGGTAATATGGTTGCAGGGAGGCCGATCGATGTCCAAACAAAGAACTATCGTCCTGATCGCCGCTTACGTGCTGTCCGCCGGGTTCTCCCTTTCCTTCGCCGATGAACCGGCGGCGCAGGAAGAGCCCAGCGTGTGGACCCAGGTCCTCGCACTCTACGAACAAGCCAAGGATGCCGGCGAGACCGTCACCGATGACGTCTACGAGTGGGCCAGGACCGACGTCGAGACGATCGGCGATTGGGAATACAAGGTTGCCTATTTTCCGAACGCGAACCACATCGCACTCGAGAAACGGCTCAACGAACTCGGTGCCGAGCGCTGGGAAGTCACGTGGATCGACCGCCAGGGAGCCAACCTGATCGTAACGATGAAACGCCCCTCGCGGACCTGGCTCAATAAGCTGCCGCTTGGGCAGTTGCTCAAATTGGCTGCACCCGGCTCGGATGGCGGCGATTAGACCGCAGTTCTTTATTTCGCCGCGGCGCTGAGCCGCAAACGAGCGGACAATAGAGAGCATGAGGTTACCCGCAATCGGCGTGTTGTTTCTGGTTGCCGTCCCGGCGGCAGCGGCGCAATCGCCTGTTACGGTGGTCAGCGAACTGCAGGAAGAGGCCCAGGTGCGGCGGATCCAGTGGCCCATTACGCTCGACCCGCGTGTGCCCGGCGGCTGTGACGTTTTTTCGGGCAAGGACATCGTCGTCCGTGAAGACGGTATCGAAGTGCCCGTCGACGGCTTCGAGGAGCGACGCATGCCGGCGATCCACGCCGTGGTCCTCGACAACAGCGGCAGTATGAGCGCGCGGCTCGGCGCCGCCAAGAAAGCGGCGCTGGCGTACCTCGAACGACTACCTGAAGACGAACCCGCGATGCTCGCGACGTTCAGCGACAACCTGATCCTCAACTCGCCGCTGACGACGGATCGCGACGCGTTGTTCAGAGCGATGGAGAGGATAGAACCTCGCGCCTACACCGCACTCCATGATGCGATCTACTACACGGTGGGCTACCTGGCTGAGAGGTCCGAACGCAAGATCCTGGTGTTGATCACCGATGGGTGCGATAGCGTCAGCTCGACCCAGTACACACTGGACGATGTTGTGCAGATGGCGGGAGAGGTGCCCAACCTGACGGTGTTTCCGGTCGGCATCGACCTCCGGTCGAGTTGCGGTGGACTCGTTTTGAATCCTGGAGCTGCAAGCGGTCCGGTGTTGCCGCTTCAAAAGTTGGCGACCAACTCCGGCGGCCGCCTGTACCGGACGAAACAATCGATCGGGCTGGGGATGGTCTTCGACGAGATTATCGAACGTCTTCAGTCGGAAGGCTACGTCACGTACCGCCCGCTGGTTCACGGCGTCGGCCCAAAGGATCGAGCCGGCCAAGCGCGCCGACGTAGGGTGCGGATCGAATCGCGTCGTCCCAAGGCATGCCGGGTGACCTCGGCCGGACCGCGGATGCGCTTGGAGCCCGCCGCGACCCGGGAGTCTCCGCCGATCGCGGAGAGCCGTGCCGAGATCGACTACCGCGACTGGTGGACGGAGGACAAGGACGACGAGCCGGTCGGCCGGTTGGAGTTGCACGAGCACTTCATGCTCGGCCATGGTGCCGATCTCGACCGCGAGCGCTCGATGTTGTATTCAGCGACGGCGTTCTATCTCGGCAATCGCTATGTCGCAGAGGTAGATCGCAAAATCCGCGTGACGAAACGGAATTTCACGGTCGATGTTCCACCGTTCGACCGGATCCGGACATCGTTGACCAACCCGGAATCGATGCTGCTGTATCTGTTGCAGCAAGACGAAGCGCCATTCGTCCCATTCCCCGATCCACGCGGGCGCCGTGATCGCGCCCGTCGCGTGCTCGGGGATCGCTGGGTCCATGGTCAGACGATGCTGCAGATCCGCAACGCGTTGGGACGCGGGCTGTTCCAGTACCCGGGTTACCGTGACTTCGCATACCGTCGAACCCAGGAAGCGTATCGCGCAGAAATGCGAGAGGTTCTGCGATCATCGAGTCATGTTCGGCGCATGTCCGGCGAGGATCGGACTCAACTGGAGCACTTGATCGCACAGCAACGACCGGAGCCGCGGACAGGGCAACTCGAGCACTACCTGGCTGAATGGCTCGGCGACATCCCAGCCTACGATCTGGTCGTCGGGTTCGAGGGTTGGACGGCCAACACGGTGCTCGATACCGAAGTCCCCGAAACGACCGCCACTTTCTTGCTCGACTTGATCGACACCAAGTGGGAGCGGTTGAGCCGCTGGTTTCCTCCACCGACGCAGGTACGGATCGTGACGCCGTTGGTGCCCGCGTACGACGCGGAGCGCGACCTCGTCGGATTCTGGCGCATCCTCTTGCCCCGAGTGACCACCGGGGGACCCCGAGATGCCGTCCCGGAAAGACCTCTGGGGCTCACCTTCGTACGAGACTTGACCGAGGTGACCGGCGGTCGTGACGCATGGCCCGAGGGCGTGCGCATGCGTGATCTCTCGTACCATTGGGACAACCGCAAGACGCGCCGACGCACCGTTCGCGCCGCGCGCAAACGCGAATTGATCCCACACGACATCCACTGGCGCAAGATCCCGATGGTTCGCATGACGTTCGGCATCGACGATGGCGATTCGCTGCCGTGCACCGTGCTCTGGGATCCGAAGCCCGAGCGGCCGGACTCTCCCACCCCGGCAATCTGCGTCGATCTGGGCGACCCAGCGACTCGACCCAGCGGCGACTGGGTCGAGGAACTGCGCGACAGCATCCTCGACATCGCCCCCGAATGCCGGCTGGAGCCCGAGGTCTAGCGCCCGAAAACCTTGGGCGTGGGCATGCGGGAGCGGATCTCTTTCAACTCCGCCTCGGTGACGACGGCGATACCGTTCTTGGCGCAGTGCGATTCGACCGCGCGCGTGACCATCCCACGCACGAACGCAGGAATTCGGCGCATTCGCTCGCGCGCGGCCGGTTCCCATTCGATCGGCTTGTCCGGGGTGACGACTTCCGCACCGTACTCGATCGAGGTTGCGGAGAGTTTCTCGGCGGCCTCCGGGAACGAACCCGGTTGGTACGAGCACAACGGATCCTCGGCCAGCACATCGCCGGTCACGCCGTAGGCGCGGGCGCGGCAACCGCCACAGCGGCTGTTGAACTCGCAGGCTCCGCAGCGCCCACCGAGATCGTTGCGCCGCCGCACATCTTGAAACAAGTCGGAGTGTTCCCACACGTGGGACAGCGTTTCGTCCTTCAGGTTGCCGCCGAACAGCGGCAGGTACGGGCACGGGGTCACGTCACCGTTGGGGCGAATCCCCATGTAATGCGTTCCCGCCGGGCATCCCCCGGCGCCACCCGAATAGGTCTTCAGGAACGGTGATTCGGGATCCTTCTCGAATACCGTCTTGACGTAGTGCGGGGCGCACTTGGCGTTGACGATCATGCGGTCGCGATAACGCGCCTGCAGGCCGTGCAACGTCTGCAACACTGCATCGTACTCGGCGGGGTCGATGTCCGAGACGAACTGGCCTCGTCCCGTTTGCACGAGAAAGTACAGATTCCAGACCTTGGCGCCCATCTCGTCGTGCGCGAACTCCGCGATCCGTTCAATCTCGTCCAGGTTGTGCCGGCCAACGGTGGTCTGCACGATGAACGGTAAGCGCGCTTCGTGCAGGATCTTGGCGCCACGCACGGTGTTCTTCCACGCTCCCTTGACCGCTCGAAAGCGGTCATGCGTCGCCGCATCCAGCGCATCCAACGACAACGCCAGGCCGCGCACGCCTTCCTTCTCGAGCAACTCGGCGAGGGTGGGCGTAATGCTGACGCCGTTGGTGCCGACCACGACCCACAGGTTCTTCTCGTTGGCGTAACGGATGATCTCCAGGATGTCGCGACGCAGCAACGGCTCGCCGCCGGTGAGGATCGTCAGCGCCTCGGGTGCGAACGCGGCGATGTCGTCGACAACCTTCTTACACTGCTCGGTGTCGAGTTCGCTACGATCCTCGAAAGCCTCGCTCTGAACCAACGGCGAACCGCCCGCATCGAGGTAGCAGTGCTCGCAGGCCAGGTTGCAGCGATAGGTCAGGTTCCAACTGACCACGTACGGCCGGGCGAATCCCGTTACCTGAAGCGGTTCGGCCACGCCCTACATTCCAAAGTGCGAACGGGCTTCGTCGAGGACCTTCTCGTCGACTTCTATGTAGCCGTGGTCCTTGGCGTATTTCTCGATACCGGTCTTGGCCATCGAGCGCACGAACTCAGGGACGCTGGACATGCGTTCCTGCGCTCCGGCGGTCCAACGGATGCCGTCGGCGGCGGTGTCCATGCCTGCCAGCATGCCGGTAAACGGGCACTTGGATTCACCCGCACCGTCCTTGCCCAGATTGACGCCGAGCGAGGTGACGACTTGCGTCTCCTGCGGGTTCGTCAACATCGCGAACTCGTAGCCACACGCATCGCAGGAGTAAACCAGCGAGACCGAGCCGCGGTCCGGTGGGGTCGCCTCCAGGAGTTGCATCGGTTTGTCGCACGGCACGCAAAGAAACTTCATCGATTACTCCGTATTCTTGTCCGGTTTCGATTCGATCGCCTGCTCGACTTTCTCGGAGAGCTTCTCGACCGCGACCCACCACGGCCGGTCCTTGCCGACGGCCAACTCGCCGCGGTCGCAGGCCGCGGCCAATTCGGGATCGAACGGCACGCTTCCCAGTTTGGGAATACCGAGATCCACCAGGTCGCCCGCCGGAAACAACGGTCGCACGTCGTGACAGGCGTCACACCAGTAGCCGTTCATGTTGTCGACGTAGCCGAGCACGCGATTGGGCGTATTGCGAAGCGCCGCCAGCGATCGCGCGACAACGCCCCGCGCCAGGTCCGAAGGCACCGTCACCAAAATGAACGACGTCTGCGAGCCGAGAAACTCCGCGAACTGGAACGTGCGCTCGGCGCCGGGCGGCAGGTCGATCAAAAGGTAGTCGAGTTGCCCCCAATCGATCGAAGCCAACAACTCGGCGATCGCGGTAAATTCGCGTGTGGCGCGCCACGTGTGACTGTCCCCCCGGGCGACCGAGGGAAAATCTACAGCTTCGGATTCCGGGACGACGGACCCGAGCGAAACGACGCCGACCCCGTTGGCGTCCCGTGGCAGCGCGACCCCCTCCGCACCGGGGAGTAGGGGCACGTCCTGGAGCCCAGACAGGCGCGCCTGGGACGGTCCGTTGAGATCGGCATCGAGAATCGCACAGGCGTTACCGCGCTGACGCAGCGCCGTCGCCAACTGTCGGGTCAGTGTGCTTTTGCCGACGCCGCCCTTACCCGATCCGATCGCGAGCCGGTGCTTGACACCGGCGAGTTTCTCGCCGATCGCCACCTGCACCGCCCCGACCTGTTCGAAAATGTTCGAACCGCCGTCGCCCGTGATGTCGAAGTAAGTCTTCATGGCCCGTGGATCGGCCAGTGTACCGCAGTCCCGGATCGGATCACCAGGTACCAGGCCGGGTACGAGAATACCCGCTTTGAAAGCGGGAATGAAGGAGACCGGTTAGACTGACCGCATGAACCTTCTCAAACTTCGATCCGTAGCTTTTGTCTCGATCCTGCTCACCGCCGCCGGCGTTTCGGCCGCAACCCTCCCCGCCCCGGTCGACGCGGCGATCACGGATGTCGAAACCCGCCGGACCGCCGCGGGTGAAGAACTGCGCTTCACTTTCAAAATGCATACGGTGACGGCCGAGAGCGAATTCCAGTTTCGTTTCGACCCGCAGTCCTCCGATGGCTGGACGCTTGTCTCCGAAGAGACCAAACAGACGGCCAAGATGCGCGAGCGCATGATCAAGCGCGCCATTGAACAGGAACACGGCCCCGATCGAGAACTGCTGGTGAGCGACCTCCGAGAGCTGATCGGAGACAAGATCGAGTTGGTCGAAAACGACGACCGGCAACGCGTCTATCGTTTCGATCTCTCCGAGGAGGCCGCGATCGGAGGCGACGGCGGGAGCTTTGATGCATCCAAACACCTGACCGGAGAGTTGGCGATCGGTCCGGGGGATCGCCTGCTGTGGCTGCGCTTCTTCGCGCCCAAGGCGTTCAAACCCGCTGTGGTGGCGAAGATCAAGTCCTTCAATCTCAAAATGTTCTACGATCCCATCTGGCCGGATGGCCCGTACGTCCTCGTCCGTCAATCGATGAACCTGGACGGTTCAGCGTTCTTCAAATCGTTCAAAGAAGACGTCGAGACCCAATACACCGAGTTCGAAAAGCGCTAGGCCGGAATCGCGGTCGTGTCGAGAAGAAGCGTCTCTTCGCCGGACGCGAGGCCCCAGCCGACGGCGCGTGCAGCGGGGCATTCGCTCTCATGGACGCGCTCCCAGACGACCGGCGTCCGCCCCGTCGACGCGTAGTAACGCAGCAGTCTTCCGGCGAGCGCGATTGCACGTTCGTCGCCGGCGTGATGGACCGCGAGGATCTTCCGCCGCGCGGGATCGTTCTCATCGGTCACGAGGGCGGCCTCGAAGCGATCCCCACCGGCCAGCGCCAATACGCGAACCGTTGCGAAGTACTCATGCCGGCGCGCGATCGAGCGCGGTTGCCGGCCCCACGGAAGTTCGGTCGCGATCTCGGAGAACCCGGCGCCCGCCAATTCGTCGAGATCGATCTCGGCGACCATCTCCTTCGGAAGCGTCGACTCGACGAACGGTGGCTCGAGCGCGTAGTCGGTATGGGATCGTCGCACGGTGTAGTCGCAGTGTTCGAGGAACTCCCGGAACCGTTCGTTGCCGGACGGAACCTCGGCGCGGATCCGCGGCGGCCCGAGGATCGCCAGTTTCTGGCTCAACGAGGTCACCATGTGCCGGCCGTGGTCGAGATGCCGGAAATCCGGGTGCACTCCGACCGCCAGCACACAACTCTCGTTCTCCCTCTTGGCGGCCAGCAACACCCCGATCAACCGCGTGCCCTCCGTGGCCACCATGCAACTGCTGGTCCACAACTCGAGCGCACGGATCCACCACTTGAAGCCGTCCCTGTCGACCGGATCGACGCCACCGGGCGGGTGAAAGCACTCGTTATGAGCCCGGACCAGCAACGGCACGTCGTCCGAGCGACAGAAGCGATACGAGGCCATCGGTACTAGACGCTGACCTTCCTGACGTACTGGATAGATTTGGCGATGGCGACGGCGTCCTTGCGACGCGTCTCGTTTTCGATGCCGGCGAGGAATTCCTTGACACTGGCTCCCGTCGTTTTGGTTTTGTTCTCGGCCATTCTTACTCCTGCTGTCGTGTCGATATTGAGGTTTATTCTAGCCGACATCCGCGCTAGGGTAGCCCGCATCGAGGAGAGCCTGCAGCGCCTCGTCCTTATGCTCGGCCTTCACCAACACGTAGTCGGTGTTGAAGGTCGAAATCGAAAAAATGGCGACATCGGCAGCGGCCAGGACGTTTGTGATGCCTGCCAGGATTCCGGTCAGCTCGAGATCGAGTGGCCCCTTGACGCGTAAACAGGACCATCCGACGCTCCGCGCCTCGCTTTCGATTCGGATCGAGGAGTCGCACACGATCGACAGCTCTTCGTCCGTGCGCGCGATCCAGCAGAAAACCCGGTTCGTGAGCTCGGGCGGCACGGTGGCACTCGGCCCGCAACGGTGAACCGTGAATTCGCCGTCGAGGACCTGAATCGCCGGTTTCGGCACACGAGCCACGCTACTCGATCCGCCCGGTGGGTGCACCGCGACGACACGCAATGACGGCAGTGCCGGCTCCGAAGACCCCCAACAGAGCGCCGGCAAGTACGATCGGCCTGTCGAGCCCGCCCGGTGGGGGTACGAGAAAGAAGGATGTGGTAAAGACCGCCGGCGCCAACAGGATGCACAACGACGAAAACCCTTGCAGCTTACGCCGCCACCCTGCCGGGTGTGCGGCGTACTGCGCGCCCACTCCCAGATTCAGCAACGCGGAGAGCAGGATGTACAGATGCGACGCGCGAAACATCATGCGCACGCCGGAGTCGGCGACGAGGTGTGCCCGTCTCACGTCATTGCAACGACTTGGCCTTGGCGTACGTCATTCGTGCGACAATCAAACACAAAATCGCGATGCCCGATAAAAATGCGATCGAAGTCGGCGTGCCAAGACCCCGGATGACGGCTTCGACGATATGGTAGCCCCCGACGACGCCCGTGACCGCCAATAGAATCGTCACAAAGATCCAGACCCACTTCATGAATCCCCTCCCTTGTAAAAAGTGCGGGAAAGGCTATCACGTGCGCCGCATGTTCAGGCGTAGTCCTTTCTCATGAAGAAACGGTCGTGACCCTCGGGGAAACCCTCGACGGTTCCGATCACCCTGAAACCCAGTTTCTTGTAAAAGTCGGGGGCTTGAAACGAGGCCGTATCGACCTGGGCTCCGGTGCAGCCGCGTTCCCTGGCCCGTGATTCGGCCTCGTTCATCAGACGGGCGCCCAATCCCTCACCGCGTAGCGACTCGGAGACCCAGACGACCTCGATCAGGAAGTGGTCATAGATCGTGCGGCCGGATACGCCCGCGACGACCTCGCCTCCCGAATCGCGGGCGATGACCGATAGTACTTTCGAGTCGGAGGGCCCCATCACGGCCGCGTTGAACGTGCGCACACCCGATATCAGCGCGTCGATCACGTCGTCGTCGCGTTCCTCAATGATTTCGATTTTCAAAAACCCGTCTTGTAAGACGGCTGGTACAACTGCACCTCGATCCCGCCCGGCATCTTGAAGAAAGTCACCAGCCCGTAACCCTTGTCCTCGACCGGACCGGTGAACACGACGCCACGCCCTTTCAACTCGGCAACCGTCGCTTCGATATCGTCGCAATAAAAAGAAACATCGCGCGCACCAGATGGCGGCCCGTCGCCGGCTTCGGTCGGGTGGCAGCCCATGTCCGCTTTCGGCATGTCGAAAAGCAGCCAGCCGTCGCCGACATCGACGGACGGAAACCGAAGTTTGTCCCGTAGAAACGCACGAAACGCGTCGGGTTCCGAGGAATAGAACATCGTATGAACGCCTTTGATCATCTTTTGCGTCTCCTGAATCGAAGAAACAACTAAACCCAATCGTCGAAGCGCCGCCACAGGGCAAGTGCCAGCGCCAGGGCGATCTGGATCAGTAGCCCGGCGAGGCTTAAGCGGCTGAAGAACTGAAGGTACGCCGCTAGGACGAACACCGACAAACCGATCCATTTGATCCCACGACTCGCCGAACCCTCGAACAGAAACACCGGACCGAGGACGAGTGTGACGCAGATCGGAATTAGGGATAGAAAACTCACGGCGAAAACGACGACGGTCGGTAGTCGATCACCTTCGTGCCTGCGATGAGATCGTGGACGCAACGCCGCTCCTGGCCAAAAATGAACAGGATGTCGGTGATCCCGAGAATCGAGCCGATCAGCGGGATCTGAGTGACGACCGCGGTCGGCAGGTAACGTAAGCCGATCACGCGGGTGCCTCGTATGGATTTTCGGACATGGTTCCCCTTGTCGACCGGGGCGGGCGCCCCGGGTGCCGACCCCACCGCAAGTATAGATGCGAAAATCAGGGGTGACTCCTCTTCGCGGGTGGATCGACCGGCCAGTTCGCACTGAGGCATTTCTTGGGGGTCATCGGGGTCATCAGTTTGAAGACACCGAACAGGACGCGGGTCCCGAGGGAGGGTTTGCCCGTCTCGATCACAGCCTTGAGCGTGTTGACGATCATTTTGCCGCCTTGGACCATCTGTTTGGCGGTCTTCGTGCCGTGCGGCATATCCGCCACGGTCAACGTGAACTGGACGACGCCTTCGGCTTCCTCGAGGTCGTAGATCACGGTGCAGGGCGGGTCTTCGTAATTCGTGAACCTGAATGAGTGGGAGAAACGCTTGGGCGGATCGTACTCGAGGATCTTCCCGACGACGCCGGTGTATTTCCCGTTCGGTGTACGCATGGCCAGCTTAGACCCTGCGGAGAGTTGACCGACCTCCATGCGTGAATTGAAGAACGCGGCGATCGGTGCATCGGTGCGCGTGATCTCCTGCCACACGTCGTCGATCGAACCGTTGATTTCGACCCGAAACTTGGCTTGAGTGTTATCCGGCATGTTTCTTGTCCTTTTTGGCTGCGCGCGCTTCAATACGCGCTTGGATATCGGCCACGCGACCGGCCCAGAACGAACTGTAATCGGTCGTCCACCGGTCGTAGATGTGCTGGATGGGAATGGGGTTGAAGAACAGCTTGCGGGTCCGGCCGTGCTTTTCGCTGAGCACCAGGTCAGCGTTCTCGAGAACCGTCAGATGCTTCATGGCGGCGATCCGGCTGAACTTGAAATTGGACGCGATCCATTTGACGCTGCAGCCTGGTGTCCCGACCAGAAGGTCGATGATTCGTCGTCGCGCGGGATTGGCTAGCGCTAAAAAAACGTTGTCCTGGCTATCTTTTTTCTTCATAAGTAACCTATAAGTTACTTATACAATCAACACTTGTCAAGCTATTTCTTGTCCGAGCCTGTCCTACGGGGCCGCGCCACCAACTCGCCGGAACAGTTGGGACAGGTTCGTCCCAACCCGTCGGAACAGACTCGACAGAAGGTACACTCGTAACTGCAGATGTACGCCTCGGAATCGCGAGGTAGCAAGGCGTCGCACTTCTCGCACGACGGTTTCATTTCAAGCGACATGTGGACCGGTGGCTTTCTTGATCGCGGACAACAACTCGCGCGGCTCATCGGTCCCGAGGCGGTACTTGCGCCCATTGGCCATCTCGATCTCGACGGCATCGAGACCCGACACGTTGTAGAGCCAACCGTGGGGCGTCAGTCGAATGCCCCATCCGTAATACCACTTGTTACGGACGCAACGAGCGTCACGAATTTCGGACGTCAGAAATTTTTTGTGAATTGGACCGGGTCCGAAGCGGGCCACGGCACGCTCTCGATCGACCGTGATCGTGAGGGTGCCGAAACACAGCAGTAGAAGGGCAAGCACGACGGTGACTGAAAGGACGATTGGATGGGGGCCTATAACGAACATTAGCACCAGATCGAAGACGATCATGCCGGTGATCGTGACGATGACCAAGATTCCTATTTGCTTGTGCCGGTAGAAGCTGTTCATGTGTTACTCGAGCCCCGCCCCAGGGCGATCAGACCCGCAAGACAGAGCGCCTCGGCGACCAGATAACGCCACCCGATCGACTCCGTCACGATGCGCAACCACGTGTCGGGTAACCCGGCAAGGATCAATCCGAACGCACAGGCGTACCATCCGACCGTCGCGGCGCCTGTGGCCCGACGCTTCCAGTAACCGACGAGAATCGCAACGATCGGCAACAGCCACACGACGTTCATCGCCCACGTTACCGGAGCACAGAGCAGGACGATCACGACAGCGATCTGGGTGTCGATCAGATCGCCTTGGTCGCGACGACGCGACAACACAGCGAGCGCGAACCCCGCGGCCAGGAAGACCAGCGAAATGTGTCCGGGCGCCAGCGGAACGCCCGCCGATTTCGCGGTTTTCCACATCCAGCGGCCCACGGGTGTACGCACGGCGGATGCGTTCAGCACGAATTTGAAATGCTCCGGCTCATACGAGCGTCCATCCATCACGGTTTGTCCGGGATCGACGCCGGCGAGCACCCGCTGGATGTCGAAGGGGGGAAGCGTCATCTCGCGACTGCCGCCCTCTCCGTAGCGGGAAATCCGGGGCATCTCGTCGGAGACATAGGCGGGCAACGCGCCGAACCCGTCGAGCATGCCGCCCACCAGGAACAGCACCACCAGCCCGCACGCGAAGCCGCCGAGCAACCTCCAACGCCGCCATAGCACGAGAAACGGAACGAAGAAGATGCAATGCAGCTTGAGTAGCGTGGCTAGCGCGAGTAATCCGCCCGCGGCCAGGGTCGATCGCCGGCCCCTGGGCCAGGTCGCCGCGGCGACGATCAGCAACAGGGTGAAGCCGTCGACCTGGCCGCGTTCGAGCAACGACAGCATGGGGAAGAAACCGGCGATCGCGATCCCCACGATCAACACACTATCGAGCGACCATCCTATGCTGCGCTTGAGTGCGATGGCGACGGCCGCAGCCACCGCCACGAGGCTCCCCACCATCCACCACAACTTGACCGTGTGGTACGCGATCCAGGTGAGCGGTTGGAACAGCCGCGCCGCGAGCGGTGGGTACAGGAATCGCGAGTGCCGGTACCGGTCGACACCGTCCCAGATCGGAGGATCTCCCGCGATATGGTTGACGTACGGCGAAAGCCCCGCATCGACGGCCTGGCCGGCGGCGTAAAACGACGCGAGATCCATCTGCAGCGTATCTCGGGCGACCTCGACGACGAACACTGCCAGTCGGACGACGAGTCCCGCCAGGACGATCCCCATGACGACACGCGAGGCCAGCCGTCCTTTGAAAACCGACATCTCGACTCCTACCCGTCCGGCCTCGAGTCAGAACCAACGACGAACCTGGTTCTTGTACGCCAGGTACTCGTCGCCGAACAAGCCTTCCATGAACCGCTCTTCGTGGAGGATGAATCGGTAATGGATGATCGCGACGAAAACGACGATCGGGACGAAAACGGAGACGGCACTCAGGATTCCTGCAATACCCAGCATCGCGATGACCATACCCAGGTACATCGGATTGCGCGTGTATCGAAACATCCCGGTCGTGACGACCGTGGTCGATTCTTCGAACGGCCGTAGCGGGGTACCGAGTTTCGAAAATAGTCTGGCCGAACCGATGGTGATGCCGACGCCGAGGATCATCACGGCGGCGCCGGCGTACCTGAGAGGCGTCGACCCGAACCGTACGAGAGGCGCGAAGTCGTGGAGCAAGAACATCGCCAACAACGCCAAGAGAAGATAGACCGGTGGCATGAATTTTCGCTTTGGATGCATTCCCTAGTGCTCCAACCCCAT
>Ga0224508_10002178_pt1 | contig 16952 bp, 16 predicted proteins | sample SF_Jan12_sed_USG_4_FD_170157 | JGI IMG/M metagenome (GOLD analysis project Ga0224508, IMG submission 170157) | Sediment microbial communities from San Francisco Bay, California, United States - SF_Jan12_sed_USGS_21 | ecosystem: Environmental > Aquatic > Marine > Sediment | place: USA... | reverse complement strand
GTGCGGGTCGAATCCCGAAATCGGAAGGTCGTTTCTAGATTCCGGGACAGTTTACTTATTTATTGCACGCCGACTGTATCCGCCGGAAAAATAGGATAAATAAGTAAACTGTCCCCAGTTTTCGAAATCAGAAGGCCGTTTCTAGTTATCATTGCGACTTTCCACCTGAGGCAAGTGGCTGCAAGGCATGAGCATTTACCTGCATGACACATTACGGGGCGAGAAATTCGAGTTTGAGCCATTGCGCGATGGCGAGGTCACGATGTACCTGTGTGGACCTACGGTCTACAACTATGCCCACATAGGTAATGCCCGGCCGGCAGTCGTCTTCGATTTGCTCGCGCGGTTATTGCGACGCCGTTACAAGCTCACGTATGCGAGAAACATCACCGACGTTGACGACAAGATCAACAAAGCCTCTGTCGAGACCGGCAAACCGATCGACGAAATAACCGAACGGTTCATCAAAGCGTACAACGAAGACATGGGTGCGCTCGGTGTCAAACCACCGGATATCGAGCCGCGTGCGACACAGCACATCGAGCAGATGATCGAGATGATCGTTGCACTGATCGAAAAAGGCTTCGCCTACGAGGCAGATGGCCATGTTTTGTTTGACGTCGAAGCCCATCCCGACTACGGACAACTCTCGAAGCGCGACATCAGGGAAATGATTGCCGGCGCGCGCGTGGAAGTCGCACCGTACAAGAAAGCGGCGCAGGACTTTGTCTTGTGGAAACCGTCGACGCCCGAATTGCCTGGCTGGGATTCGCCCTGGGGTCGCGGGCGTCCCGGGTGGCACATCGAATGTTCTGCCATGTCAGCCACACACCTCGGGCGCACGATCGACATTCATGCCGGAGGCCAGGATCTCGTATTTCCACACCACGAAAATGAATTGGCGCAGAGTACCTGCGTGCACGATGGAGAGCCTTTTGCACGGTTTTGGGTGCACAACGGCTTCCTGAGCATCAACAGCACCAAGATGTCCAAATCGCTGGGCAACGTTTTGCTGGTTCATGACCTGGTCAAGGAAATCCCAGGTGAGGTCATTCGCCTGGCGCTCTTGAGCGCACATTATCGCCAGCCGCTGGAATGGTCCGACGACACACTTGATGATGCGCGCCGCAAACTGGATCGTCTGTATGGTGCGATCCGGAAAGTCGATGTCTTCGCGGAAGCGCTTGCGGACAGCGATCCACCCGCCAGCGTGATAGAGGCGCTTGAAGATGACCTGAACACGCCGAAAGCGCTCGCCGAGATGTTTGAACTCGCTCGCACCCTGAACAAAACCGAAGTAGGGAAGACTCGCCAGTCGCTCGCTGCCCAGTTGGTCGCAGCAGGCAAAGTGGTCGGTCTGCTGGAGAACGACCCGGAGGAGTGGTTTTCCAAAGCGAAGGATGGCGAGTTGGGCGCTGAAGAAATTGAATCGCTGCTGCAGCAACGCAAAGAGGCGCGTGCCGGTGGTGACTACGCAACGGCGGACAAGATCCGCGACGATCTTGCCGAACGTGGTATTACGATCGAGGACGGGCCGTCGGGAACAAGCTGGCGCCGCAGCTGATGAACGAAGTACTGGAGGCGCAGCGGGAGCTGGTCGAGGAGTTCAGTTTTTTCGACAACTGGATGGATCGTTACCAGTACATCATTGACCTGGGCAGGCGCCTGCCCGAATTTCCAGAGTCGGAAATGACCGATACAAACAAAATAAAAGGTTGCCAGTCCCAGGTATGGTTTGTTGCCAGTGAGCATGATGGCCGACTGCATTTTCATGCAATCAGCGATGCAGCGATTGTTTCGGGCCTGATCGCATTGCTGTTACGCGTTTACAGTGGGCGCAGGCCTGAGGATATTCTGGAAACAACCGCCGACTTCGTTGCAGCGCTGGAACTCGAACAACACTTGAGCCCTACAAGGAGTAACGGACTTGCATCAATGTTGCAGGCAATTCGAACGTTCGCCGGCAACGCTTTGCAAGCGTGAAATTCCTGGGGAAAGTCTTTGCGTGGCCACTCCTTGGGCTCGTATGGCTTTACCGGAACGCGATCTCGCCATTGCTTGGACTGAATTGCCGCTTCGAACCCACGTGCTCGGCCTACGCGATGGAAGCACTGCATCGCTACGGCGGCTTCAAAGGCGGTTGGCTGATGCTAAAGCGCATTGGCCGCTGCCATCCCTGGGGCGGATCCGGCTATGATCCCGTTCCAATTATCGATCCTGAAAGGACTGTCGTGCCGGAACAAGTTTCCGACCCGGGCGTTGACGGGACAAATCCGGACGCCAGAGGGGAATCTGATGAAACCAGCTGATGTCGGCCGGGAATTGCTCTACCCGATGACTGACATGGCCGTACTGGTCGCCATGATTACATTCGCCCTGCTCGCTGAATTGATTGAAGCAGCCAGAGTTTTCGGAATATGGCTTGCCATAATTATCTTACCGGCGTTCTTTCGTTATGCACTCTACCTGCTCGAGGCGCGGGCGCATGGACAGTCGGCACCGGTGCCGACAATTGAGATGTTCAGTTTTTTCGATAATTTCTGGGCGTTGTTTCCGGCAGTATTCCTCGGGGCCTTCATCTGGTTGGATTGGTACATCGGCCTCACCTATTCCCAGGATGCCGCCCGATGGCTCCTGGTCTTCTTCTTGCTGCTTTACCCGGCGTCACTAGGAGTTCTTGGTGTGACTCGGTCACCGCTGGCCAGTTTGAATCCAGTGGCTATGATTCGCATGATAAAAATTTGCGGAGCCGACTACGTCTGGATTCCACTAACCATGATTCCGGTCATTTTTGCTGTCGGCTGGATGACGCAATTTGACTTACCATTTCTCGTCCTGAATTTTTCGTCCAATTTCGCTTTTTTCCTGTTTTTCACGTTAACCGGTGCGGTTCTACAAGCCCATGATGTCGTCAGGGAAGTCGACATTGAAACGCCAATTGAGGCAAATGAAGCGGAATTGGCCGCGGGTCTGATCAAGGACCGGCAGAAAGTCGCTAACCATGCTTATGGATTTATCAATCGCGGCAATCGCGAGGGTGGCTTCTCCCATATCCGTCAGTGGCTGGAAAAAGAATCCGCGCGCGATGAAGCGTACCAGTGGTTCTTCCTTGAAATGCTGAGATGGGAAACTAATGAACCAGCGCTCTTTTTCGCACAGGAATATCTAAGACACCTGCTCAGGTGGAAAATGGATAACGAAGCGTTAAAACTGATTGCCCGGTGCCTGCATGAAAATCCGCGCTGGAAGCCGGGTCAGGCAGAAAGGGATGAAGTCAATGAACTGGCAACGCGGCACGGCCGCGACGATCTGATCAGATTGCTGTCGAATTAGCTGCGACGTGCCGCGTCAGACGGTTATTAAAATAGTGCGTGGTCGCTAATACAATCGCGCCCACCATAGTCAGCAGGGTATCCACCGTTGCACCATAGTTGGCATGCGCAATGGTGCCGCCGAAGACCAGGATGACCACTCCGGCAATGCCCCACGCGATAATCGCTTTGCTGGCATGACGCCTGAAACCCAGCGCAAGCGCGAATACGCTCACGGGTACGACTACGATCAGCATCTGGGCATGGAAGTGCGATTCATCGATCTGGCTGAGCAGAGGCAGAAGCGCAATGATGAACGGCAATAGCAGGCAATGCAGGAGGCACAGGCCCGACAACGCAATTGCCACGTGATCGAGGATGCGACCTTTACCTGAATTCCTGTTATCCATCTATGCTTGCCGTTATGCTCAAGAATCGGGCAAAAGCGACCGTCCTGCCAAAGCAGGAGTCGCGAAATGACCCGGGAAACAGAATAGTATAACATAACAGTATTGACGGCAAGATATTGTATTTAAAGGGTTTGTAGGACAGATGGACAAGAAATTACTCTCCATACTCTGCTGTCCGGTGACGCACAAGGGTTTGTCGCTGGCGCAGGCGGATTTGCTCAAATCGGTCAATGCGGCAATCGAAGCCGGTGCGCTCGTCAACCACGACGGCGCCACGATCGCGGAGAAACTCACCGAGGCACTGGTGACTGACGACGGCAAGACCCTGTACCCGGTCAATGATGGCATCCCGGTGCTGCTGGAGGGTGAATCGGTAATGCTGGATCAACTGTAATGTCTGTGACCGAAGCCCCGCGGCATGTATGATCTGATGCAAACTAATGCTCCGTCTCCTGCGTGAAAATCTCTGCGAATCAGCTTAACTCGCACCTGAAAAATTCCCTGTTGTCCAGCTATCTGGTTACTGGTGATGAGCCCCTGCTCGTGCAGGAAGCACTCGACACCATTCGCGCAGAAGCCCGTGAACAGGGATTCGGCGCCCGCGAGTTATACGTTGCCACGACCGGCTTCGACTGGACCGATCTGCGTAATGCTGCCGGCAACCTCTCGTTGTTTGCCGAGAGACGCATTGTTGAGCTGCGACTGCCGACGGGGAAACCCGGTGTCAAAGGTGGCGCGACGATCGTGGAGATGACGGAACAGGCGGGAGACGACCTGCTATTCGTCGTCAGCGCACCCAAACTTGATCGCAGTGGCGCTGCGTCGAAATGGGTGAAGGCGCTCGAGGCGGCGGGCGGCTACACGCAGATCTGGCCGGTCGCCGTTCGCGAATTACCGGCGTGGATTAATGCACGCATGAAGAACGCCGGATTGCAGCCGGACCGGGATGCCGTTCGACTGATCGCGGATCGGGTCGAAGGGAATTTACTCGCGGCGCAGCAGGAAATTGAAAAACTAAGGCTGCTGCATGGTGAAGGTCCGATCAGTGCCGAAGATGTGGACGCGGCAGTCGCAGATTCGAGCCGTTACGACGTTTACAAACTGGTTGATGCTGCCGTCGGCGGCGACGCGGCACGCGCCGTGCGCATTCTCGCTGGCATTCGGACGGAAGGCATTGAACCAGTCATCGTCATGTGGGCGCTGACCAGGGAACTGCGGACGCTTGCCCGACTGGCCGACAGCATCCAGTCCGGTGTCGATCTCAGTACCAGCCTGCGACAAGCCGGCGTGTGGCAAAACCGGCAAGGTCTCGTTCGCGCCTGCGTTGGCAGGCACCAGACGGCGGATTTTTACGACCTCATTCGGTTGGCACGAAAAGCCGACGCCGCGGCCAAAGGCCAGTTGCGTGCTGACCCCTGGCAGTTGGCAACGCAAATCGTCCTCGGCCTGGCGATGGGCGGCCTGAAGCGGGCAAGCTGACATGAGCTCCATGGGCATCTTCGGAGGCACCTTCGACCCGATTCATTTCGGGCATTTGCGTACTGCTTTCGAAATGCTGCAGGCCTTGCACTTTGACGAAGTCAGGTTCATGCCTTGCGGCAGTCCACCACATCGCGGTTCACCGATCGCCGACCCGGAATTGCGCTTGCAGATGGTGAAGGTAGCGACGGAAGGACAGCGCGGCTTCGTGGTCGACGATCGGGAACTGCGTCGTGACGGACCGTCCTACTCCGTCGATACGCTGACCGCATTACGTGGAGAGTTTCCGTTACGGCCGATTGCGCTGATGATTGGGATGGATGCATTTCTCGGCTTGCCCAAGTGGCACCAATGGCGGGAAATCCTGCAGCTCGCACACATTGTGGTTGCACACCGCCCCGGCTGGCGCGCACCAGATATGGGTCCGCTTGGTGAATTGCTTGCCGACCGGGGCACACACCGCATCGGCGATTTGCACCAGGCAAAGTCGGGACACATTTATATACATGACGTCACTCAACTTGAGATATCGTCATCTGAAATTCGCGAACTCGTCGCGGCTGGAAGAGATCCACGCTTCCTGATGCCGGATGCAGTGCGCAGCGTGATTGAACGGAGCGGGTGCTACGCGGTAGCGGAAAGCACCGATACCGACGCTGATTGATAGACTTTTGGTTTAAAACGGTGAATGAATGAATAGCGAACAACTATGCGACCTGGTCGTGGATGCGCTGGAAGAGGTTAAGGCAAAGGATATCGTCAGGCTGGATGTGCGCGAGCTGACAACGGTCACCGATTACATGATCGTGGCGAGTGGCACGTCCAGCCGGCATGTTAAAGCCCTGGCGGACGCCGTTGCCGACAAAGCGCGCAAGGCGGGTCATCGCCCGGCCGGCATTGAGGGCGAAGATGGTGGCGAGTGGGTGCTCCTGGATCTGGGCGATACCCTCGTGCATGTAATGCTGCCGCGCGTCCGCGAGTTCTACAACCTGGAAAAACTCTGGCTACTGAGCCCCGCCAAGGACCTGGCCGCTATCGATAATTAAGTGCCCTGTCCCGAAAAGATTGTGCCAAATCTTCTTGTCCTATTGATCGCTGGCTTCGTTGCTCCTCCTGACATTGGGCTTGCCACTACTCGTCGTCGCGCCTCGCCAATGATCAATAGTCCTGTGAATATTGGGCACAATCTTCACTGGGCAGGACACAAGTCCCCGTGCACATTCGTCTGATAGCGGTCGGCGACCGGCAGCCGTCCTGGGTCGATTCCGCTTTCGAGAATTACGTCCAGCGATTGCCAAAGCAATGGCAGTTTCGCGTCGACGTCATTGCGACTGCGCCGCGCGCAAAAAAATCGAGTGCTGAATCGGCGAAACTTGCAGAAGGCCAGAAAGTCCTCGCGAAAATAAAAGCGCCTGAGTGTGTTGTCGTACTCGATGAACGCGGCAGACAATATTCCAGCGAAGAACTTTCCGCGTCACTCGATGACTGGCAACGTGACGGACGAGACCTGACTTTTGTAATCGGTGGTCCCGATGGTGTTTCTGAAGACTGCATGAATCGCGCGAACCAGCGCTGGTCGTTGTCGCGGCTGACGCTGCCGCACGGTCTTGCGCGTGTACTGTTCGCGGAACAGCTTTACCGTGCGTGGACATTATCGACCGGGCATCCTTATCATCGCTCATGAGCAATCCCGACCTGCATCTCGCCTCGGCATCGCCACGTCGCCGCGATCTGTTGACCGCGCTCGGCTTGACATTCACCTACGCGGGCGTCGACGTTGATGAATCTCCGATACCGGGTGAAGCGGTGTCGGAAATGGTGCTACGACTCGCGACCGTCAAGGCGCGCACGGCATTCGATTCCGGCGACTACACAGTGCCGGTGCTCGGCGCCGACACCGTTGTCGTCCTGGAGGACCGTGTTTTCGGCAAGCCGCAGTCTAAAGATGAGGCGCTCTGCATGCTGGCAAGCCTGTCAGGGCGCGCGCATGAGGTGCTCACGGGTGTCGCCTTGATATCGAATGGTGACTTACAGACCGCCGTTTCGCTGACCGAAGTGCAGTTTCGCGAAATCCATCCTGACGAGGCTTTAGCTTACTGGCAAAGTGGTGAACCGGCCGGCAAAGCCGGCGCTTATGCTGTGCAGGGCCTGGGCGGCATTTTCGTGAGTGCAATCCACGGCAGCTACTCGGGCGTCGTTGGTTTGCCGATATATGAAACGGCGGAGCTGCTGCGCGGCGCTGGCATTCAGCTTCCTGCCATTCCGGATCATCGATGACAGGCCGACTATGACCGACGAATCGCCAAAAGAAGAAATTCTCGTCAATGTGACACCAAGAGAGGTTCGCGCGGCGCTGCTGGAGAACGGCATTCTGCAGGAGGTCTTCATCGAGCGCGCATCGCGGCGCGGACTCATCAGCAACATATATAAGGGAAAAGTTTCACGCGTCTTGCCGGGAATGCAGGCCGCCTTCGTGGATATCGGTCTGGAGCGAACGGCGTTTTTGCATGCGTCTGACATCACGCGCCGCAATGGCTCTGAGGAAAACAACGGCGAAGCCGCCGTGCCTGATATTCGAGAACTGATTCGCGAGGGCCAGGAAGTCGTGGTCCAGGTCGTCAAGGATCCCCTGGGCAGCAAAGGAGCGCGGCTCACAACGTTCATTACCTTGCCGTCGAGATTCCTCGTTTTTCTGCCCTCCGGCAATGGCGTCGGGGTCTCGGCGCGAATCGAGGATGAAGATGAGCGCGTCAGGCTGCGCGAGGAAGTCGACGGCATGCTCTCAGGCGACGAGCAAATCGGCGGCGTCATCGTTCGCACCGCGGCCGAGGGTATGAGCCGCGACGCCTTGCGGGCGGATCTCGAATTTCTGCGGAAGCTGTGGTCGGTCGTTCAGGTTGAGTGCAGGAAAGGTAAGGTAAAAACGCTGATACACGAGGACTTGCCGCTGCCTATCCGGGTGTTGCGCGACCTGGTCACGAGCGACGTTGAACGAATCCTTGTGGATTCGGAAACTGATTTCGAGAAAATGAAAACATTCACGCGGAGTTTTTTGCCTGAGCTCGAGCCGATGCTGGAGCTCTATATTCGGCGCCGGCCGATATTTGACCTGCATGGCACCGAGGACGAGATCAGGAAGGCGCTGGAGCGAAGTATTTCATTAAAATCAGGTGGATACGTCATCATCGATCAGACCGAGGCGATGACCACTATCGACGTCAATACCGGAGGTTTCGTCGGTCACCGCAATCTCGAGGAGACCATATACAGGACGAATCTCGAAGCTGCGGTAACAATTGCGAGGCAATTGCGTCTAAGAAACCTGGGCGGCATCGTCATTATCGATTTTATCGATATGGAGGAAGAGGACCATCGCGAGCGCGTGATGCAGACGTTGGAGCAATCCATGGCCCGCGATCATGCGCGCCACCAGATTACGCCGGTCTCACCGCTGGGACTGGTCGAAATGACCCGCAAGCGGACACGCGAAAGCCTGCAGCACATTTTGTGCGAAGACTGCTCGAATTGCGCCGGCCGCGGCTTCCTCCGGACTGCGGAAACCGTCTGTTTCGAGATTTTCCGTGAGATCATTCGCCAGCACCGACAGTTCGAATTCGAGGAGATCCTGGTGCTGGCGCACCAGGAGGTTATCGAGCTTCTGCTGGACGAAGAAGCCAGGGGCCTGGCGGAGCTTGAGGAGCAGATTGGCAAAACCATCCGGCTGCAACCGGAAGCGCTTTATCTCCAGGACCAGTTCGACGTCGTCCTTGTTTGAGTCGGTGTGAAGTGAACGGTATTGACCGAATAAATATATGAAGAAGTTGCTGCAAAAACTGATCAAGTATCTCGCCTATTTTGGTGCGGCACTAGTGATCGTACTTGCAGTGGCGGTCGGCATATTCCGGTTGATGCTGCCGCGGCTACCGGAATACCAGGAAGAGATCAAAGCCTGGGCCAGCGCGGCAATCGGGATACAGGTCGAATTCTCCGCAATGAATGCGCGCTGGCGTCTTAGCGGACCGGAATTGAATTTCTTCGACGCTGAACTTATCAACCAGGTTAGTAACGACAGCATTCTCTCAGCGGAAGAGGTCAGTATCGGTGTTGGACTGTTGCGCCTCCTGGCCGACCGTGAGCTCGTTGTCGATCGCATCCTGGTGCGGGATACGAAAATCGATTTGCGGCAGGACGAGGCCGGCAACTGGCTGCTGCAGGGTATGCCGGTTGACGATTTCTTTGGTGCGCGCGACTTGTCAGTGCAAAACGAAGGTGCTGTGGAGGTTGTTGGAGAAGACATCCAGGTCGAATACGAACATCCCGCGTCAGGCCAGGTAGTGCCATTCACAGTGACCTCGATGGCAATCCTGCGCGATACGGATCAGGTTGAGCTTGAAGCATCTATCGATCTCCCGCAGGAATTCGGTGACAGCCTCGAGATCACCGCGGACCAACTGGTCGACCATCCCGGTGGCGACGTCTGGCGGCTGTTCGTGGAAGGAAATTCCCTGGACATCGCAGGCTGGTCGCGTTTGCAGCCGGTCGGTTTGCCGGAAATTGATTCCGGGATTGCCGATGTCAGTCTATGGCTCGACTACGCGCCAGGCGACCTGCAGCGCGCGACAGTTAATCTCGTCATTGCGGACCTAAGCCCGCGCGCCGACCGCGCAACGGCTCCATTCGGCATCCAGGGCAGTATCGAATACTCGTCGGAACTGAATGGTTTTCTGCTGGCGGCCAATCAGTTTCGTTTGCTGACGGTAGACGGCGACTGGCCGCAATCGTCGCTGCAGCTGCGTGTCATGGCCGACGAGAATGGCGCGCTGGAGGGTTTGCGTGCGAGTGCATCGTTCCTCGACCTCAATGATCTGAAATACGTCAACGTGTGGATACCGGATGCACAGAGGGAGATGCTCGACGAACTTCAGTTGACCGGTGTTTTGCGAAACCTGAGCATCGACCTGGCCGACCTCACCCAGGAGGAACCCGAATTCGATATCACCGCCGACCTGCAGTCAGCAGGATACGCAGGGAATGACGAGCGGCTGGGTATTCGCGAATTTAGCGGGCGCATTCGCGCAGACCGTGATGGCGGCCGCGTTGAAATCGAATCGACCGATCTGCTGGTCGATACCGGCCCAATGCTGGCTGAACCGATTTCATTCGACGATGCAATGGGTACCATCATCTGGCGTCGCAACAGCGATGGCGTGATTCTTTTATCCGACAGCATCCAGATTCGAAACGCTGATTTCGATAGTCAGAGCAGTTTGCAGATCAGCATTTCTGCGGCTGGCGCCGCCCCGTTTGTTGACATTGAAAGCGACTGGAGCATTAACGACGTCAGCGCGATACCTCGCTACCTGCCAGTCAGTATGAAAAGTGCTCCCATTGGTGAGTGGCTGCAGATGGCACCGGTTGCGGGCATCGTGCGACGCGGTACCCTGGAATTGAACGGATCCCTTGACAAGTTTCCGTTCGACGACGGCGACGGCTCATTCCGCGTGTCGGCCGGTTTCGAAAATTTCGTGCTGCGCTATTCCGAAAACTGGCCAGCGCCAGAGTTCAGTTACATCGATGTGGCCGTTGACAACATGCGGCTGACTTCGAATCGCAGCCTGATCGATGTTCTTGGCAATAGTGTCGAGAATGCGCAGCTCGTCATTGAGGATTTGCGCAATCCGGTGGTGGAAATCGAAGCGTTCGCCACCGGAACGATTGAATCACTGCGCAGTTTCGGTGCAAACAGCCCGATCAATGAAGTACTGGGCGGACAGCTGGAGACAATAGAAGTCGGCGGCGATGCCTCCCTGGATCTGACAGTAAGCTACCCCGTAAAAAACAAACTTAACTACGATTTCTCGGCGCGCATACGAAGCAGCGATGGTTCTGTTCGCATCGAGGGGTTTGCTCCACCCATTACCGAGCTCAATGGCATCGTCGCCGTTACCAAGGAAAGTATTGCTGCCGAATCGCTGTTCGGCCACTTTCTCGGCAACCCGGTCGACCTCCAGCTGATGCGCACGGATGATCCGATGTCACCGCATAGTGTTCTGCTCGATGCAACCGGTAGTACGACCGCCCAGGCAATGGTTGACGAGCTGGATCTGCCGCTGTCAGGCATCGCCAAAGGCCGCATGAATTACACGGCAAACATTCGATTCCCGAACACTCAGGCCGAGACGCCAGGGATCATGCAGATACTGATCGAATCCGATATGCGGGGCTTCGGACTCGAGATGCCGGCGCCACTAGCCAAGGACGCGGACGAGGTGTTGCCGCTGACAATGAGTATCGAGTTTCCCGAGGACGGAAGGATCGACAGTGCGGGTGGTCTGGCCGATAACCTCATGTGGAATGCACGATTTCTGAAAGAGCAGGATGCCTGGGATTTCGACCGGGGTGTACTGACCGTAGGTGGCGACTATCCGCAAACGCCGGAGGGGCGCGGTCTCCATATTGCCGGCCAGACGCCAGAGGTTCGCTTGCATGACTGGCTGGCGCTGGCGCGGCGCGATGAGCGCGAAGCGGGCATCGGCGACCGGGTACGGACGATCGACGTGACCGTCGAAAACCTGTTTGTCGTGGGCCAGCAACTGACCAACCACCGCGTGCAGGTTAATCGCGGCGGATCGGACTGGGCGATACAGATCAGTGGTGAACAGGCGGAGGGCACGGTAACGGTGCCATACGATTTTACCGCCGGGCGTCCGTTAATCGTGGATATGGAACAATTATTCCTGCCAGGTAGTGATGAAGAAAGTGCAGCTGAGGAAATTGCCGTCGATCCGCGTACCTTGCCGGAAATTCAGATCAGCGCAAAAGATTTTTCACTGGGCGATCGATTCTTTGGCGAACTGGACATCGATCTGCAGAAAACCGCAAATGGGCTCGAAGCGGTCAACCTGTCGACAGTCGATGAATCATTTACGCTGACCGGCGGCGCCGGCTGGATCGTCGACATATACGAAGAGTCCGGACAACGCACGTTTGTAAACGCCAAGTTGCAGAGCACGAACATCGGGCAGACGATGCTGCGCCTGAACTATCAGCCCGGAATCGCCGGCGATGACCTTGAAGTAGATGTGGATGTGAGTTGGTCCGGCGGCCCGCGACAGGACTTCATGGAGTCCCTGAATGGCACCGTGCAGGCACGCCTGGGAAAAGGTCAGCTTGAGGACGTCGATCCGGGAGCGGGCAGGGTATTCGGTCTTATGAGTGTTGTCGCGTTGCCGCGGCGGTTGTCCCTCGACTTCAGGGATGTATTCGAATCCGGATTTTCATTCGACCAGATAACCGGCAATTTCCGCCTGGTCAATGGTGAGGCGTTTACCTGTGACCTGACACTGAGGAGTCCGGCGGCAGATGTCGGCATCGTCGGACGCGCCGGGCTCTCTAGCAGGGATTACAGTCAGACCGCACTGGTCAGCGCCAATGTTGGCAACACGCTGCCGGTGGCGGGTTACGTTGTCGCCGGTCCGCAGGTTGCTGCGGCGCTACTGATTTTCTCGCAGATATTCAAAAAGCCGCTGCAAGAGATGGGCCGGGTGTACTACGGGATCGACGGTTCATGGGATGATCCGGTTATTGACGTTGCTGATGAAGCCCGTTTTGCCAGTAACAGCAGCCTGGCAGGCTGTATCGCAGCCACGGAGTAACGGTTGAGGGCACCTCTCTATCTACCTGTCATGGCGCCGCACCATAGGGGCAGTTCGCTCGCGGTGGTCGTGGATCTGAAGGGGCAGGTACGGGCTGACATTTATTGAAATGACAGGTTTTTGTATCCAAGCGCTAAAGATCAATCCGCAACGGTCACTTCGTTTCAACTGTGATCGCAGGCGGATTGGGTTGCGACCAGCCGTGGGAGCGGCTTTAGCCGCGAATTATTCGGCTTCGCGACTAAAGTCGCTCCTACGGGCCATTAACTTCGGCGCGCGTCGCGTCGCGACATCAATCTGGACCGTAACGCGGCTCATGAGAGGTAGATAGAAGTGCCCTCGGGTTCATCAAGTCTTGTTCGCGCTGCTGCAATCCAGATGAACAGCTGTGCCGACGTGCAACAAAACCTCAAGACCGTTGACGACCTGTTGACAGATGCCGCATCGCGGGGCGTAGCCATCGCATTCCTGCCCGAGAACCTGGCCTTTATGGGCGTGCGCGACGAGGACAAACTGGCGCATGTTGAGGATCCTGGTAACGGACCAATCCAGGAATTTCTTGCTGACGCCGCCAGACGTCACAACCTGTCAGTGGTGGCCGGCAGCCTGCCGCTTAGGTCCTCAGAGGACGGAAAATGCTACGGTGCATCCGTCGTGTACGACAGTGAAGGCAAAGCCAGCGCGATTTATCGCAAGATTCACTTGTTTGACGTTGACCTGCCTGAGCGCGACGAGCGCTATCGGGAATCAGGCACTATGGATGTCGGGAGCGATCTGGTCGTGGTTTCGTCATCGGTGGGTCAACTGGGGCTGTCAATTTGTTACGATCTGCGTTTTCCGGAACTCTATCGACGCCTGGTTGACCAGGGGGCGACTGTATTCAGCATACCGGCAGCATTTACCGCAACAACGGGCAAAGCCCATTGGCATTCTCTGTTACGCGCCCGCGCCATAGAAAATCTCGCATACGTAGTCGCGGCGGGGCAGCACGGAACGCATCCAGGTGGTCGCACTACTTTTGGGCATTCCATGATCATTGATCCATGGGGACAGGTTATTGCAGAACTGGCAGCCGGCGATGGCATTGCTGATGCCGACATAGACACGACGATGCCCGGCAGGTTGCGGGCGGAATTTCCGGTGCTGGAACACCGCAGGATTGGATCTCTCAGGAATGAACGAGGACAGGACAGAATTGAGTAAGCAAACAGAAAACGAGAATGCGGTCGAAACAGTGATGTCCAGGGTGCTCGCTCCGGCGGGGCTTGAAGAGCGTCATCTCAATCAGGCGCTTGGCTCGATCAACCTGCGCGACGTTGATGCTGCCGACCTGTATTTTCAGATCAGCCGTAACGAGTCATGGACCGTTGAGGACGGCATCCTGAAGGAGGGTAGTTTTATTCTCGACCAGGGCGTTGGCGTGCGGGCTGTTTGCGGCGAAAAGACGGGATTCGCTTACTCCGATGAACTGATGCTGCCCGCACTGGAGCAGGCAGCCGGGGCCGCGCGTGCCATATCGCGACAGGGCCAGTCCAGGGCAGTGCAGGTAACGCCGGGCAGCCGCGCACAAAATCTCTATCCGGCCATCGATCCCACGGTCAGCATCAGCGACGAACAAAAGAAAGCGCTGGTAAGCGAGGTCGATCGTGAAACCCGCAAGCTGGATAAGCGCATCGAACAGGTCATCGTGAGCCTGAACAGCAGCCAGGACCTGATCCTGATCGCTGCTGCCGATGGCACCCTCGCAGCAGATGTCCGACCGCTTGTGCGCCTCAATGTCAGCGTTATCATCGAAGACGATGGCCGGCGTGAACAGGGATATGCGGGTGGCGGCGCCCGGGCTGATCTGAATTATTTTCTCGATAACGATTTTGCAATGGATCTGGCGCGCGAAGCCGTTCGTCAGGCAGTTGTGCTGCTTGATGCGGCGCCGGCGCCTGCAGGTGCGATGCCAGTCGTGCTCGGTAATGGATGGCCGGGCATTCTGTTGCACGAAGCGGTTGGCCATGGACTCGAAGGCGATTTCAATCGCAAGGGAACATCTGCATTCACCGGCCGGGTTGGACAACAGGTTGCGTCGCCACTTTGCACGATTGTCGATGACGGCACGATCCAGAACAGACGCGGATCGCTGGCAGTAGACGACGAAGGGACGGCCGGGCAATACAATGTGCTCATAGAGAAGGGCATCCTCAAGGGATACATGCAGGACAAACTCAACGCGCGACTGATGGGTGTCGCGCCAACCGGTAACGGGCGCAGAGAATCGTTCGCGCATATTCCGATGCCGCGAATGACCAACACTTACATGCTGGCCGGTCCGCACAACCCACAGGAAATAATTGAATCTGTCGATAAAGGACTCTATGCACCAAGTTTCGGTGGCGGTCAGGTCGACATCACTTCCGGCAAGTTTGTGTTTTCGGCTAATGAGGCGTACCTGATCGAGAAGGGCAAGGTGACGACACCGGTCAAGGGCGCGATGCTGATTGGAGACGGCCCCGAAGTACTTGGTCGGATTTCGATGGTAGGTAATGACCTGGAACTCGATCGCGGCGTCGGTACCTGTGGCAAGGATGGCCAGTCCGTGCCCGTCGGCGTCGGTCAACCAACTCTTCGCATTGACGAATTAACCGTCGGCGGCACCGCCTAGGGGTTCCACTAATAGCGGCGTTGCTGACCGCGTCAGTTCGCAGTGATTACATATTTGAATGGAAGGCTACGGATTGGCATATATTGAATTGACAAGGTTTTTGGGCCCAAGCGCTAAAGATCAGACCGCAACCACATCTGCGCTTTAACCATCCCCGCAGGCCGATTGGCCCGCTACACCACCTTACATAATTTGAAATTTATACGCGGTTGTGCGTGCTGATTGTGATTCGCTTCACTGCGTCCAAATTATGTTCATAGTAGAGTTGCGAAATCGACGAATGCGTTGAAAACTGCACGAGTTGGTGTCTTCACAAGGAGGAGCGAAGGTCATGGGTTTGGAAAACACGATAACGGAACAGGACATGGACGTTGCGTCGCAGCAGTTCGTTCAGAGCTTCCGCAATAATAACAACGATTTGGAGCCGGACCTGTCCGTTGACGGTCTTTCAGAATCTATTGTTGCAAAGCTAGTTCGAATTCTGACATTCAGGCGGTCCTGAGAATCAGAACCACATTCCTGGACTTATCCAGATAATTCAATAGGTTATTCTCATACTCGCCGGGCGACCGCGAGTGCGAACGGCCGTGCCCGGTCGTCGGACCGTGCTCGCCTGCGATGTGCCGACTGGACTAATGTCCGCTTGCTAGAGACAATCAAATTGGCTCGGAAAAGAAAGTGACACGATATGTGGGTGTCCAAACCAATATACGAAAGTCTGCCGTATTTCTATTTGATGGTCGGAGCAGTTTCTCTGGCGGCCTCCATGTACCTGAATCACTGGTACTGGCCGACAATCTGTTTTGTAGTAGGACTGGGTTGCCTGGTTGCGGGACTGGTTGTCTGGTTGAAGCGTCGCGATCATCGCGATCAGGACAAGCGCTCAAGTCACAGCCAGGAATTGTAGTAGCGCCTTGAGAAAGCCTCAGCCGGCACGATACGGCGTTAAGAATCGTCTCACAATGCGGGGCGCGGAAGGCGCAGACATTCCGTGTACACTCCGCTTGCTCGCCGATGCTTGCCTTGTCTCGCACTCGCCTGAGACATTTTCAATACGCTACTACGATCGGTTTTTTAGAAAGCTCAGCCGCTGATCGCGGAGTCCTCATCGTCAGTATCGTCGGCCTCACGCAGGTCGGTGTACACCAGTTCGTGAATGCCCACGGTTACAACATCGCCGTCATGCAGCTGATATTTTTTCACGCGTCGTCCGTCGACGAATACGCCGTTTGTACTGTTCAGATCTTCAATCGTGCAGCCGAACTCATCGCTGGTGACTTGTGCATGGTGGCGACTAACGAACTTGCTTTTGATGTAGATCTCGTTGTCCGGAGAGCGGCCAACAATGATTCGGCCGGCGCCGAAAAAATGCTCGGACTGAACTTCGCCATCACTTCGAACTTCGATCTTTGTGACGTGCGTCACCTTCGGCATCTGTGGGACG
>Ga0224508_10002177_pt1 | contig 16957 bp, 19 predicted proteins | sample SF_Jan12_sed_USG_4_FD_170157 | JGI IMG/M metagenome (GOLD analysis project Ga0224508, IMG submission 170157) | Sediment microbial communities from San Francisco Bay, California, United States - SF_Jan12_sed_USGS_21 | ecosystem: Environmental > Aquatic > Marine > Sediment | place: USA... | reverse complement strand
GCTGTGCAGGGGATCCTCGTCGAGTGCGCCCACGTCGACGTAGGGAAAAACCATGCGCCCCGCGCCGACCGAGGCCACGGTCTCGAGCAGAACCTCGGGCGGATCGCTCTTGGAGCAGAACCCGGCGCCGCCCAGGGCCATGACCTCGCGGGAAACCTGCGGGTCGGCGCTGCCTGTATAGACGACGATGCGCGGCGCGTTGGGGCGGGCCCTCAGCTTCTCCAGCACGCAATGGCCGTCGCAGTAGGGCATGACCCAGCCGATGACCGCGACATCGAAAAGCACCCGGTCCAAGGCCTCGAGAAAGCGCTCGCCGTCGCTGGCGGTAACCACCAGGTTGAAGCGCTCGTCCTCCTCCAGAATCCGCTTCAGGCCGGTCAGGACCAGGGGATTCTTGTCGGCCAGGGCAACGTCGATCGGCCCGGGTTTCGCGCCACCCTCCCTTCGCCGCCGGTCCGTCCCCTCGCGCGTCAAGATCGCCCCCGTTCGCCTGCGCGGCAGGTCTCGGTTTCGGTCATGGATTACAATAGCAAGTCCACATGGAACCTGGCGCGGTAATAGCGCAGATTCGCAATGATTTAGATCATGGCGGACTTCGGCGCCGTTCGGGCGCCCCTACCAGACGTCCGGCGAGATCCCCTTGGCCTGGAGCTCGGCGAACTTCTGCTGCAGGTACTTCTGGAAGGCCAGGTCCTCGTACTTCCGGCCCCGAACGTATTCGAACATGGTCAGGAAATGGAAGGGCCTGAAATAGCCGGGCATCCGGACGACCTCGGCCTTCCGGCCGTCCTTGCCCTCGACCGCCGCCGGGTCGGCCGGAAAGAACATGATGGTCGGCGTGAAGACGACGTTCCAGCGCTGCGCCAGCTCGCGCTCCTCCATCTCCTTGCCGTCGAAATCGGTCACCTTGCGCGAACCCCAGAGGTCGAGCTGCAGCAGCTCGAAGTTCGCGGTAATGTAGCTGCTGATCCGCTCGTCGGCGAAGTTCACCCGGTGCGTCTCGCGGCAATAGGGACAGCCCTTCTGCTCCCAGATCACCGCGAAGTTCTTGCCCTTCCCGGCCGCCTCGGACAGGTCGTCCGACAGCTCGAGGAACGATTCCAGGAACCACGGCTGGGTGTAGAGGCCGTTGGCCCCGGGTTCGATCTCCTTGCCGCCGGCCGCGCGGACCCGCCCGGCGAAGGCCAGGGCGCCCCCGAGGCCTAGCGTACCTGTGGAAAACTGTCGTCTGGTCAGCATCTGGCGCTCCTCTCCGTCGCCCAGCTCGAATGCTGCCAGGCTAGCATAAGTTCGCCCGGGTTCGAAGCCGTCCGCCTTCCAGGGGGGCCTCGGTCACTCGACGACGATCGTATAGGTGTAGGCCGAGCCATCACCGCTGGACAGGTCGCCGGGGTCGCGCAGCAGGGCCAGCGTGGGCCGGTATTTTCCGGGCTTGCTACCGGCGGTGAACTGCAGCTGCATGACGGCCCCGCCCCAGCGCTGGCCCGGCTTGGGCGCGACCTCGGTGGTCGCTTGGGACAACACCGGTTTGCCGCCCCGCTCGAGGCTGCGCAGCTCCTGGCCCTTGGCCCCGGCCGGCGCCTTGCCGATGACGCCGCCGATGATCCGGTCCGTGCCCGGCTCGAGGGCGCCGTCGCCGTCGCTATCCTGGACGATGAGGCCGCCGTTGTAGCGCGCCAGCTGCGCCGGCTTCTCGTAGCCCGTGGCCTTGAGCTGCTGGGTCGAGAGGACCCCGGCACCGAGGACGCCTTCCTTGAACGCGTAGAGTTTGGCCGGGTCGTCCTCTTGCGCCTTGGCGTAGAGCATGAGCGTGACCGGCACGGTGCCCACCGCATGGCCGAGGGTCGTGCCGGCCTTGACCCGCTGCCAGTTGTGGTTTCGCCGGCCCTGGGGGAAATTGGTCGGCAGGATCTGCGGAACCGGGGAGGACAGGAAATCGATCTTGCCGCTGCCCTGCTCGACGACTTTGCCGGCCGCGTCGATGACCCGCACCTTGACCGTTCCGGTCTGGCCGCGATTGTGGAACGCGCTCTGCATGAATCCGATGTGGACGACCTTGATGCCGCGCTGGGCGATCGGGTCCTTTTTGGCCCCGGGCGCGGGCGACATGAGCTTGTCCGCCGGCAAGCCCATGTCACCCGTGGGAAGGAAAACGAAGGTGTTCTCGTCGTCGCCCTCCGCGACCTGGTAGCCGACCGCCTTGCCCGGCAGCCCCTGTTGCGGTGCGCCGGTGACCAGCATGATGGCGGCCTGGGACAGCCCGACCGCCCAGTCGCGCTCGAACCCCTCGCCCATCTCGACCTCGAGGCGCCCGCCCTTGGGGATGCCATGGCCGACGACCTTGGGGTCCATGAACTCGGGCCCCGGGGCGTCGGGACGCTGCAGATAGACGTTGATCCCGACGCGGGCGTTCTGCACCGTTCCGCTGGCCGAAAGCGGCGCGTTGACGATGGTGCTGACGATGCCGTCGGCCCGGACGGCGCCGGCAAAAGCCAAAGACAGCCCCAGAGCCAGGGCCAAGCCAGACAGTCTTGTCATGTTCGTTATCCTCCCTTGGACCGCCGCTCCACCGCGGCGGCTTGGAAGGCGGACACTATCTCATATTCGTATATTTGAATGTTCACGACGGTTCACGTCCCTGTGAGAGCGCGCGCCAAACCGCCTGCCCGGCAGGTCCCGTTCGGTCGGTACACCCCGTCTAGAGCGGATTTTCTTTCATGTACTGGCGGAAGGAGATCCGGCGGTAGGCCTCGTCCTTGACGAACTCGAACATGGCGAGGAAGTGCGGCGGCAGCAGATAGCCCGGCATGCGGGCGACCTCGGCCTCCTTCCCCGGCTTGCCCGCCACCTCGGCAGGGTCCCGGGGAAAGAACTGGATGGTCGGCGAGAAGGCGACGCCGTTCTTGCGCGCCAAGGCGCGCTCCTCGAGCTCCTCGCCGTCGAAGTCCGTGACCTGCCGCGAGCCGAACATGTTGAGCTGGAGGATCTCGAAGTTCTCCCTGACGAAGCTCTGGATCTCCGGCTGGGCGAAGTTCACCAGGTGCGTTTCCCGGCAATAGGGACAGCCCCTCTGTTCCCAAATGATCGCGAAGCCCTTGCCCTCGCCGGCGGCTTCCTCCAGGTCCTCCGATAGGTCGAGAAAGCTTTCCAGGAACCAGGACTGGCTGTGCAACCCGTCGTCGGTCATGACCGGTGCCAGGGTCTCGGCCTTCGGTTGCCCGACCGGCAAGGCTGCCCCGAAAAGGGCGCCCAGCACCAGGAGGCTCCGTCTGGTCAACATGGTTTCACCTCTCCTTTGCGGCAGCGATCGGCCTTTCGCCACTTGGAAATTTCATATTCCATTATTCGCATGTTACCATAACGTCTAGCGAGTCCGGTAGTCCTTGCGTCGGAAGGGGAAGGTTTTTGGACCAAGCGAGCGGCGCTCATCGGCCGGTCCTTCGGCGGACGGCCTATGCCGCGGCGCTTTTCGTCGCCGCGGCGGGCAGTCTCGTCCTCGAGATCGTCGGCGCGCGCCTGCTCGCGCCCTACGTGGGCGTGTCGCTCTACACCTGGACCTCGATCATCGCGGTGGTGTTGACCGGCCTGTCGATCGGCCACTGGATCGGCGGACATGTCGCCGAGCGGAGCGTGGCGACCTGCCGCCGGGCCTTGGTCTGGGCATTTCTGCTGGCCGCGCTCACCGCCCTGGGCAGCCTGGTCCTGCTGCGCGTGCTGTCCGGGCCGGTGCTCTCGGCGGGGCTCGGCCCGGTGGCCTCGATCGTGGTCCTGAGCACCGCCCTGTTCCTCCTGCCGGTGCTCTTCGCCGGCATCGTGTCGCCGGTGCTGACCCGCCTCGCCCTGGACGAGGCGCCGCGGTCGCGCGGCCGGGTGCTCGGCCAGATGTATGCCCTGGGCGCGCTGGGCAGCATCGGCGGGACGCTGGCGGCCGGCTTCCTGTTCATCTCCTGGATCGGCTCCACCGGGACCGTGATGAGCGTGGCCGCGGGCTATGCGCTGACCGCCGGCCTCTTCGCCCTGGCGAGCGGCGCACCGACGCGCCGCGGACTGCTAGCCGGCATGGCGGCGGCGGCCGCCGCCGTCGCCCTCGCCGCGGGTGGCCTGGCGGTTCGTGCCTTCGAGAGCCCCTGCCGGACGGAGAGCGACTACTACTGCATCCGGGTCGTCGACTTCACCTTCGAGGCCGGCCGTCCCAGCGCCCTGCTGGTGCTCGACCACCTGGGGCACGGCATCAACGACCGCGACGATCCGGCCCGGCTGTTCAGCTCTTACGTCGAGCTGACCGACCGCCTGTTCCAAGAGCGGCTTGGGCCGAAGCAGGACTTCGCGGCCTATTTCATCGGCGGCGGCGCCTATACGCTGCCGCGCGCCTGGATGGCCGCCTATCCGCGGGCCTCGCTGCTGGTCGCTGAGATCGACCCCGCGGTCACCCGAGCCGCGCGCGAGGACCTGTGGCTCGATCCGGCCGGCACGATTCGGATCCTCCACCAGGACGGCCGGACCGCGCTGCAGGATCTGCCGGCCGAACCCTTGTTCGACGCGGTCCTGGGCGATGCGTTCCACGACATCACCGTGCCGCCGCACCTGGTGACCATCGAGTTCGCCCGCGAGATCTCCAGGCGCCTGCGCCCCGGCGGCACCTACGCCCTCAATGTGGTCGATAGCCTGCGCGCACCGCGCTTCTTGTTCGCCGTGGTCAAGACCCTGCAGCCGGTCTTCGCGGCGGTCGAGGTCTGGGCGGACGCCGACCAGCTTGCTTCCGGCGGGCGCACGACCTTCGTGGTCGCCGCGGGCGACCGGGCCACGCCGGTCGGACGGCTCGCCTCGCCGCGCGACGGGACCCGGCGCTGGCTGCGCTGGCCGGGCGGCGACCTCGCGGCGCGGATCGCGGCAAGCGGCGTGCCGGTGCTGAGTGACGACTACGCGCCGGTCGACCGGCTGCTGCGCCACGTGATGGAGGAGAGCGAGTGAAACCGGCCGCATGGCACATGATTGCAGTCGTCGCGAGCGCCTACGAACGCCCCGCACTGTGCCATGCAGTCGTGAAATCAAAGGTATGAGGGGAGGTCGAGAACACGATGCGCAAATTTCTCCTGGCGGTACTCGCCGCTCTGGTCCTGGCTGGCTCGGCCGGTGCGGGCCGAGCCAGCGAGCTGTCCGACTTCAACGACGCGACGGCGGAGGCCTACCGGCACTACCGGGCGGCGGTCAGCTATCTGCGTACCGGCAACGCCGCGCTGGCGGCGATCGAGCTCGAGGCGGCGGCCGGGAGATGGCGGGACGTGACGGGCCGCTTCGCGGCCAACCCGCCGGACGCCTTCGCCGGCGACCCCGCCTGGGGAGCTACACTGACCGGGATCGGCCAGAGCATCGGTCAAGCCCTGACCAGCACCGACGCTGGTGACTTGAAGAGGGCCCGCGAGACTCTGGCGCCGGTCCGCGGCGAGCTGGGCGCCCTGCGCCGGCGCAACGGAGTCATCGTGTTCTCCGACCGCGTCGACGAGGTCACGGCGGCGATGGACCGGCTCTGGCGGTTCCGCCACGAGAGGCCCGACTTCGGCGCCGCCGGGACCCTGCGCGAGCTGACAAGGGGGACCGCGGTCCTGGAGCACCTGCTCCAGCGCTGCCAGGAGGAGGCGCCGGCGGCCCTGCGCAACGATCCGGACTTCGTCCGGTTTCTCGACAGCGCCGCCGAGGGTATGGAGCGGCTGTGGCAGGCCATCGAAGGCAGGGACGAGCAGCTGCTGATCAACACTCTGCGCGAGCTGCGCTCCTTCGAGCGCCTGTTCTTTCTGCGCTTCGGCTAACCGATCCGGCCAAGATCCGGGAAGGCTTCGAGGATCCAGTAGGCGATCTCGGACATGGTGCCGGTCAGGAACAGCACCCCGGTCAGCACCAGGAGCCCGCCCATGACCTTCTCCACCGCGCCCAGATAGCGGCGAAACCGGGCCATGAAGGCCATGAAGGGGCGGGCGGCCAGGGCCGCGGCCAGGAACGGCAGGCCGATGCCGAGCGCGTAGGCCGTCAGCAGCAGGGTGCCCTCGAGCACCGAGTCCCCGGCCCCCGCGACGAAGAGGATCGCGGCCAGCACCGGCCCGACGCAGGGCGTCCAGCCGAACGCGAAGGCGAGGCCGACCACATAGGCACCGACGAGCCCCGCAGGGCGGCTTTCGACGTGGAAGCGCGCCTCGCGGTACAGGAAGGGGATGCGGAGCAGACCGAGGAAGTGCAGACCCAGGGCGATGATGATCACGCCGGCGATCTGGCCGAGCAGCCGGAAGTTCTCGGCCACGACCTGGCCGATCACAGAGGCCGTGGCGCCGAGGGCCACGAAGACCGTCGTGAAGCCGAGGACGAAGGCGAGGGCCGCGATGAACACCCGGCGTGCGGCGAGACCGCGCGCGGCCTGCTCTTCGGCCAGCTGGTCCAGCGTCAGGCCGCCGATGAAGCAGAGGTAAGGCGGCACCAGGGGCAGCACGCAGGGCGACAGGAACGACAGCAGGCCCGCCGCGAAAGCACCCGCGTGACCGACCTCCAGTCCCTCCACCCCGCTCGCCTCCCTGCCGCGCGCGCTATGCGCCGCGGATCTTGATGTTCGGGTTCTCGTCGACCTTGACGGTCTTGCGCGCTTCGATGTGGCGGCTGACCACATCGTAGACCGGCGGCCCCTCGGCGCCCTCGTTGACCGAGGCCCAGCCCGAGACGACATAGCTCTTGACCGGGTCGACCGGCTTGCCGTCCGCCAGCAGGGTCATGTCGGAGATGCGCTTGCCGATCGGCTTGCCGATATCGATCGCGTAGCCCAGACCACCGGCCCGAACCATGTCGCCACCCTGCTGGTAGTAGGGGTCCGGGTTGAAGATGTTGTCCGCGACGTCCTCCAAGACCTCCTTGAGGAAGGCGCCGGTGAACTCGGTCCGGTAGGCGGTCGGATAGGTGATGGCCGTCTGGTTGTAGACGTCCTCGACGGTGATCTCCTGTCCCGGGATCAGCGTCGCCCCCCAGCGGAAACCCGGCGAGAGCGAGATCTGCGCGTCGCGCTGTTCGAGCAGGGCCTGGCAGATTAGGTCGTCGAAGGTGCCGTTGAAGTTGCCGCGCCGGTAGAGCAGGCTCTCCGTCCGGCCGAGCACGCGGCCGAGCTCGGCCTTGTGGGGCGCGCGGATCTTCTCGACCAGGGCCGCCATCTTCGGGTCCGGCTGGATGACGTCGGAGAAGACCGGGATCAGGCGGTAGCGGTACCCGGCCAGCTTGCCGTCCTTCACCTCGAGGTCCAGACGCGACAGGAACTTGCCGTGCGAGCCGGAGGCGACGAGTAGCGTCTTGCCGACCTCGACGACCGCGGGCATTGCATCGTGGGTGTGGCCGGTCAGCACGACGTCGATGCCGGGGACCCGCGCGGCCAGCTTGCGGTCGACGTCGAAGCCGTTGTGGCTGAGCAATACGACCAGTTCGGCCCCGCCGGCGCGCGCCGCGGCGACCCGTTCGGCGACCAGCTTTTCGCGGATGCCGAAGGACCACTGGGGGATCATGTAGCGCGGATTGGCGACCGGCGTGTACGGGAAGGCCTGGCCGATCACGGCAATCTTCACCCCACCGCGTTCGAAGGTCGTCACCGCATCGAAGACCTCCTCTTCCCACTCGGTGTCGCGGACGTTGCCGGCGAGGAACGGGAATTCGAGCTGCTCGATCAGCTCCTGCACCCGGTCGGTCCCGTAGGTGAACTCCCAGTGGGCCGTCATGGCGTCGGTCTTCAACGCGTTCATCACCTCGACCATGTCCGAGCCGGCGGTCTTCAGCGAGGTGTAGGAGCCCTGCCAGGTATCGCCGCCGTCCAGGAACAGGGTGTTGGTCGGCCGCTCGGCGCGGATCGCTTTCACCAAGGTCGCCAGACGGTCGATGCCGCCGACCTTGCCATAGGTCTTGGCCAGGCCGGCGAAGTCGTCGCTGGTCAGGGCGTAGGCCTCGGGCGTGGTCGCGCCGACGCCGAACTTCCTCAGGAAATCCTTGCCGGTCAGGTGGGGCGGCAGGCCGTGCGCCTCGCCCACGCCGAGATTGACCGAGGGCTCGCGGAAGTAGATCGGCATCAGCTGGGCGTGGATGTCCGTGATGTGCAGAAGCGTGACCTTGCCGAGCGGCTCGAAGCGCAGCAGGTCCTTCTGGGTGATCTCCTGCCGGGCCGCGGCCCGCGCCAGCCGCCCGGGCGCGCCGGTTAGGGCGGCGGTCGCCGCCGCCAGCTGTACGAAGTCACGCCGGCTGAACATCGCTGAACCCTCCTGACGAAAAAGGGGGGATACGGCCGTACGTACCCCCCCTGATAAGTTTGCTACAAGTTCACAGGGTAATCAGTTGCGCACCGCCGGGGTCTCGACCGGCAATCCGCGGCCTCGGTCGGCGAGGAAGAGCTCGAGGTTCACGTACTCGTCCGAGCCCGCCTTGTAGGGCGTCGCCCGCACTTGGCTGTTGCAGCCGCGGAAGCGCCGGTGCAGCGAGCCGACCTTCTGCCACTTCAGGCGGTAGGTCGGGAAGCCGTTGCTCTGCCCCTGGCTCAGCAGATTGGCGCGGATCATGTTGCCGGCGTTGTCCTCGTGGCAGCTCTTGCAGGCCATGTCGAGCTGGCCGCGGCGCTGGTAGTAGAACTCCTTGCCCTTCTCGTAGAAGGGCGCGGCCGGGCCGTCGATCTTGACGGCGACCGGCCTGCCGCGGGCCTGGTTGCGCACGAAGGCGGTCATGGAGAGCAGCTCGCGCGACTCCCACTTCCAGGCCTTCGCCTTCATGTTCTCGGTCCGGCAGAGGTTGATCCGCTGCTCGATGTTGATCAGCTTGCCCCGGGGCTCATAGTAGACCGGGTAGATGGCGCCGACCTCGGCCATGGATACGGCCGCGTCGTCGTGGCAGCTCGCGCAGGCCTTGCCCGCCTCACCCTCCACGGTATCCCAAAGCTCTTGGCCCGTGTCGACCCAGAGCATGGCCGGATTCTCGAAATCGTCGTCCTGGATCGAGCGGGTCTCGGCGGCGGCGTAGGTGTAGCCGCTCCGCTTGTCGCCCACCTCGTAGGCGCCCCAGTTCGTTTCGTCCGTCAGGGCAGTCCCGGCCAGCATCACGGTCAAGCCCGATGCCGCCACCGCTGCCAGTGCTATTCGCCGCATGGCGTTGCCTCCCATTGACCTGTTGCTTCTATTCGACCGTGAGCTGGGCGGTCTTGCTGTAGACCGAGCCGTCATCGTCGGTCCAGGTGAACTCGAACGTGCCGCTCTCCGTGGCCACGGCATAGAAGGACATGAACGGATTGGCGGAGATCGCGGGATGCCAGTCGGCGCTGAACACTTCCTTGCCGTTGAAGGCGCAGACGAACTTGTTGATGATCTTCTGTGGAATCTTCTCGCCGGTCTTCTTGTCCTTGCGCTGGCCAGACTCCATCTTGTGCGTGATCAGAGTCTTGATCTCCAAGACCTCGCCCTTGGCGGCGGTCTTGGGCACTTTCACACGTGGCTTGGGTTTTGCCATGGTTTCTCTCCCTTATCCGCCGCAGCCGCCGATGGTGACTTTCACCTCGGCCTTGGCCGTGTACACGCTGCCGTCGCTCATCTCGGCGACCGCAACCACGTTCTGGGTCTTCGCCAGCCGCATGCGGGTCGAGGCCTTGGCCTTGCCGCAAGCCGGCGTGAAGTTGATGCTGGCCACACCCGGCTGCGGGTTCTTGTCCGCGAAGATATGGACCGCCTTGCAGTAGTCCTGCTCCGTCATCGGGCTGTCGACCTCGACCGTGATCGGCACCGTGTTGCCGTTCTCGGCGATCTGCGGCAGGTCGAGCGTGATCCGCCCCGCCTGCGGCGTCTTGCCGCCGATCAGGCCCTTTATCGCCGCGTCGACAGCGGCCGCGTCCGCCGAGGCCGCCTGCGGCAGCAGGGTTAGGCCGGCAGCGGCCAAGCCCCCCGCGCCCACGACGATCAGCGCCTGCCGGCGGCTGACATCGCGGTACTGTTTCGATTCGTTCATAAGCTTGCCTCTCGAGCTAAAGATGTCTGATTCACCCGGCTCGGGCCGGGATCCAATGCCGGCCCCGCGCCGACGGTGCGCGTGCCTCTACTTGAGGGTCGTCAAATATGCGACCACGTCCTCGACCTGCTCGGCGGTGAGGATGGTCTTGCCCTGGAAATCCTTCGCCACCCGATGCAGCCCGAAGGGCCGGTAGAAGGCGGGCATGAAGGTGTCCGGGTTGACGATCTTGGGGTTCACGATCCGAAGCCTCAGCTCGCCCGCGCTGTAGGTGCTCCCGGCGGTCGACAGGTCCGGACCGATCTCGCCGTGGAACGGCTGTTCGGGAATCGGCAACTTGTGGCAGGCTAGGCAGTTGCCTTGCTTGCGGTTGATCGCAACCTCTCGCCCGCGCGCCGGGTCTCCCGGCTTGCCCGTGAGCGATTTGGCGATGCTTTCGTTGTCTACAATCTTGAAAGCGACGAACTCTTCCGCCGCCGCTCCGGTCGCGAAAAGAGCGGCGATACCGGCCCCGCAGATCAGGGCGCGAAGGACTCCTAACGATTGCCAAGCCACCATTTGTCTCCCCTTGTGAGGTTTGCTCCCATGGCCCGTTCCTGACTGCCGGGCTCTGTTTTATTGCCGTCTCTATGCGGCTTGTTATTCATCCTTGTCTGGCCAATCATATTCAATTGTCATATTATATCAAGTGCGAATGTTTGAACCCGGCCGACGAGCGCATTCGGGAGTGTCCGTTTGGCGCCGCGACGGCGGCCGGAAAGCGTGGGCAGAAGACCGAAAGATGCGCCATTTCTTACGAAAGGCTTTGCGGTTGACGGCCGTTGCCTGCCTGGTCCCGGCGGAGGAATCGGGCCGGTGCCGCGACCTGCCGGCGACCCCGGCGTCGAGGCGCGGGCGACGGACTCCGTATCGCACGCCGGTCTCCCCCCTGCATGTCTTGATCGTGCTGACCGCAGGCATTGCGGCTTTTTTGATCTCCGTCATGGAGGCCCGCGCGGCCGAACTCGTAATGTTCGAGAGTCCGAGTTGCGAGTGGTGCGAGGCCTGGGACCGGGATGTCGGCGTCGTCTACCACAAGACGGACGAGGGACATCTGGCGCCGCTGCGCCGGGTCGAGATTCATGGGCCACGGCCGGAGGGTCTCGAAGGCGTCGATGCCGTCGTCTACACGCCGACCTTCGTGCTGTTGGACGCGGGCCGGGAGCTCGGCCGGATCACGGGCTATCCGGGCGAGGACCATTTCTGGGGCCTGCTGGAAGTGCTGCTGGAGAAGTTGAACGCCGCGACCGGATCCTGATCGGCCGGAAAGCCGATTTCCCGGTCCTTCGAACCAAACCATTGGGAGGCAATGTCATGCTGAAACGTCTCATTCTCTGCGTCGCTCTCTGCGTCGCCACCGTGTCCGCGCTGGGTGTCCAGGGAGCCGTCGCGGAAGAGCCGGCCCTGGTGACCTTCAAGGTGCTGAATCCTTCGGTGGCGCTGGACCTGGCACAGGCGGCGCTGGAGAATTGCCGCAAATCGGGGTTCCAGGTCGCGGTCTCCGTCGTCGACCGCTTCGGAACGCCCCAGGTCCTGTTGCGCGACCGTTTCGCCGGACCGCATACGCCTGAAACCGCCCGCCGCAAGGCCTGGACGGCGATCAGCTTCCGCACCGACACGCTCGAGCTCTCGAAGCTCAGCCTGGCCGGTCAAGCCCAATCCGGCGTGCGCTTCGTCGAGGGAGCGCTGATGATCGGCGGCGGTATTCCGGTCGAGGCAGAGGGCTCCATCGTCGCCGGCATCGGCATCTCCGGCGCGCCCGGCGGCGCGGCGGACGACGCCTGTGCGCGGGCCGGGATCGAAGCGGTCGCCGACAAGATCGCGTTCTGAGGTGCCGCGAAATACGCACCAGGGCGCCGGCGCGCCAGGGACGTTGCGCACAGCGTCCCTTCGGGCGAGGTTTCTCTCTCTTGGTTAATACCTTGGTGAGCATTTCTTGACAGACTCCGGGCTTTCGGTGATCGTATTCCATTCCTTATATATATGTAATCGACTAGGTGACTTGTCGGTGCTCAAGTAGAAGAGGATGGGTTTGTACAACCATCAGGACACGCTCCGGCTTTCCTGTTCAACGGGTGACGAGAGGTGCGCCCGTCATCGGAGCGGTCATCTCAAGAAAAGGCAACCAAAGGCATGAACACCGCCGAAGAAATGAAACTGATGATGGACAGCGCCGAGAGCGCCAGCGGTTTCCTCAAGGCGCTGGCCAACGAAAACCGGCTCCTTCTGCTCTGCCTCCTGGCCGGCGGCGAGCGGTCCGTCACGGAGCTCGAGAGCCTGCTGGACCTGCGCCAGCCGACGGTCTCGCAACAGCTCGCGCGCCTGCGCGCGGACAATCTGGTGAGCCACCGGCGCGAGGGCAAGACGATCTACTATTCGCTGGCCAGCGACGAGGCGCGCCAGATCATCGATCTGCTGTATCACCTGTTCTGCGTACCGACGGGCAAGAAATCGGGCCGCAAACCCAGCAATTTCGGAGCCGCGGCCGAGTAACGGCGGACCTCGTTCCGGCGCCCCGACCCCGCTGGGAAAGGTCGTCGTCGAACGACTCCTGTGGTAGGGACTCTGGTCATGGATGGCTTGCCGGTATCCACGGTGGTCGCCGCCCTCGCCTTCGTCGGCGGCACAGTCATGGGCGTCACCGCCCGGTCGATGCACTTCTGCACCCTGGGCGCCATCGCCGATGCCTTCATCGGGCACAAGCACAAAGGGCTCCGGGCCTGGGCCCTGGCGATCGCGACCGCGACCCTCGCCACCCAGGCGATGCACATGGCCGGGCTGATCGACCTGCAGGATTCGATCTATCTCACGCCCGACTTCGGCTGGCTGGGCGCCATTCTGGGCGGGCTCTGCTTCGGATTCGGCATGGCCCTGGTCGGCACCTGCGGCTACGGCACCCTGGTCCGCCTGGGCGGCGGCGACCTGCGCTCGCTGGTCGACGTCTTCGTGCTCGGCTTTTTCGCCTACATGACGCTGCGGGGGCTGTCGGGCGTCGGCCGCGTCCTCTTCATCGAGCCGACCAACGCCGACCTGTCGGCCCTCGGCGGCCAGGGCCTGATCGAGGCGGCCGCCTGGCTGCTCGACGCAGACGGCGAAGCGCTCCGCGGCACCTTCGTGGCGCTTGTGGTGATCGCGCTGCTCGCCTACTGCTTCAAGGACCGGACCTTCCGGCACAGCCGGAAGGACGTGGCCGGCGGCATCATCATCGGCCTGGTGGTGGCCTCGGGGTGGTTCATCACCGGCGTGGTCGGCGCCGACGACTTCGATCCAACGCCGCTCGGCTCCTACAGCTTCGTCACCCCGGTCGGCGAGTCTCTGGTCTACCTCATGACCTTCAGCGGGGCGACGATCAATTTCGGCGTCGGGGCGGTCGGCGGCGTCATTTTCGGCGCGTTCCTGGCGAGCCGCGCCAAGGCGGAATTCCGTCTCGAGGCCTTCGACGACCCAAAGGAGATGCTGCGCCATGTCTTCGGCGCGGCCCTGATGGGCTTCGGCGGCGTGACGGCATTAGGCTGCACCGTCGGCCAGGGCATCACCGCCATGTCGACGCTGTCCATGAGCGCGCCGCTCGCCCTGGCCTCGATCTTCCTGGGCGCCTACCTAGGCCTGAGGTACCTGATCGAAGGCAGCCTCCTGGGCGCCCTCAAGTCGGGATTCGCCCGCTACTAGGTCGAACCCTCACGACGATATCGGCGGCGCGACCGCGAGAGCGGTTCGATCCAAGGATCAGTGACCCTTGGCCGAACAGGCGGCTAAAGCGTGAAGACGGTCGCCCATTCCGCCTTTGCAACCCTATAGCCGCGCTTTACGACTAAGTGGCGTATCACTGCTCTCATATGCCTCGCGCCAAAGAGAACCGCGATGCAGAGGTCGGCATTTCTATGTCTCAGCCGTTGTTGTTCAATGACGTCGAGCAAGCGTTGATCCCGCCAGTCGAGGACCACCTCCGACACCTTCTCGTAGTTCTCATCCGCAAGTATCGCTTTGCGTGACTTCCGAAGGTTCGTTCCCAGAACCCGCGCAATGGCCGCCCGTGTCCCGAAATGCCGCAGGTAGAGGCCGTAGAGGGGGGCGGCCAACGGCAAGACAAAGCGAACCCAAGTCTTTAGGTCCCTCCAACGCCTCTCGAAGGCGTCTCCCGTTACGTCGGCGTGGATCAAACGGCCCTTTAGGTGATCAAGCTTCATAGCTTTCTGGGAGACGAGTCTTAGCCTTGGGCTTTCTGCATAGAAGCGGTAGGAGAGGGTCAACAGAGACGCCGTGGGGGACTTGACGCCTTCGCAAAGGACAAGGTCGCAGTCATTAAGACGGCGGCTGATCTCCGCATAGAAATCTGGGGCGGCGACGTGGATCATCGGGAAGAGGATGAAGCTCGGCGCCCCACCATTTGCGTCGAGGCGAAGGATGGCGCTGCGCACACCAAAGGCTGTGGACTCGATGATCTGCATGGGTTAGGCGCTGTCCATGACACCGCGGGCTTATGACGTTGTGCGGCAGGCCCGCCTCGGCTGATCGTGGAACCAACTGCTTTAGTTTTCCTTATTGGGCCGCCTGCGGCGTTCAGGACGGTCCTGGTTATTTCGCTGAATGTCAGCTGCTTGGCTATGGGCCGAATTGCCGAGCCAGGCACCGGGACGCCCGCAGACCCCTCCCCGGCGGTCACCAGGCCGGACATTCGAACATCAGAGCGACGCGCCGTGCATGACGGCAGGGCCTGCGGACCATGTCGCGCGGCGAAATCGAGGAACCCGGATTGCGGCGACGGGCGTTTTGGCATAGCCCTTCTCACGCATCGTCCGCGCAAGGACTCGGGCGGAGACGTTACCGCAGTCGAGGAAACAAGCCCCATGAGCCAGGCCATCTTCACCGACGACGTTCGCTCCGAGCCGTGGTGGTGGGAGGCGGCGGCGCCCGCGGCCCTGTCCGATACGCCGCTGCCCCGGGCGGTCGACGTGGCGGTCGTCGGCGCCGGCTTCACCGGGCTCTCGGCCGCGCTCGAACTCGCCCGCGCGGGGCGCAGCGTCCTGGTGCTCGACGCCGGCGCGCCGGGAGAGGGGGCGAGCACGCGCAACGGCGGCATGATCGGCAGCGGCCATCGGGTCGGCCTGGCGCAACTGATTCGGCGCTACGGCCGCCAGACCGCGCTGATGCTGCTCAAGGAGGGCCTCGCGGCCCAGGATTTTGCGATGGAGTTCATCGAGCGCGAGCAGATCGCCTGCGACCTTGCCCGCACCGGCCGGTTTCGCGGTGCTTGGCAGGCCGGCCACTACGAGGCCATGGGTCGCGAGATCGACGAGCTGCGCCAGGCGATCGGCCTCGAGGCGGATATGGTGCCGCGCGCCGAGCAGCACCGCGAGATCGCGAGCGACGCCTATCACGGCGGCGTGGTCTATCACCGCCACGGCGGACTGCATCCCGGACTGTTCCATAAGGGCCTTATGGAGCGGGCACTGGCGGCCGGCGGCACGGTGGCGGGCTCGGCGCCGGCCACCGCCATCGCACGCGAGGCCGGGGGCTTCCAGGTGCAGACGACCCGCGGGCGGGTCGCCGCGCGCGACGTCATCGTGGCGACCAACGGCTATACCGGACCGCTGACGCCGGGCCTCCGGCGCCGCCTGATCCCGGTGCCGAGCTATATGATCGCCACCGAGCCGTTGCCGCCGGGCACGATCGAGCGGCTCGTTCCCGGCGGACGGATGATCGTGGAGTCGCGCTCGCGCCACTGCTACTACCGGCCGTCCCCGGACGGAACCCGGATCCTGTTCGGCGGGCGCGCCTCGCTCACCACGATCGACCCGCGGGCGGGCGGGCGCATCCTGCACCGCCTCATGACCGGGGTGTTCCCCGAGCTGTCCGAAGTCAAGGTGACCCATGCCTGGCGCGGCTTCGTCGCCTTCAGCCGGGACTATCTGCCGCACCTGGGGCGGCACGACGGCCTCCACTACGCGCTCGGCTACAACGGGTCCGGCGTCGCCATGGCGCCCTACCTGGGCCACAAGGTCGCGCTGCAGGTGCTGGGCCGCCCAGAGGGCCGAAGCCCCTTCGACGCCACGGCCTTCCCGGCGATCCCGTTCTACACCGGCCGCCCCTGGTTCCTGCCGCCGATGGAACTCGCCTATCGCTGGCGCGACCGCCGCGAAGGCTCGCGGTGATACGCCGGGCGAGGGGCAAACCGGGGTTGATGGGAAAAACACGGAGCCCTATGTAGCTCTAGAGTGCGATGCCTGCCTCGACCGCGTTCCCTAGCAAGTACAGACAAGGCTTGCCATGAACAGCCAGGCTCAACGTCCGAAACGCGTCTTGCTCGCAATCGCCGCGCTAGGGCTCGTCCTGGCGCCCAACGGCGCCGTGGCGCTGCAGTGCCACGTCGGCACCATCACATTCCACCCGGAAGGCGGGATCAAGAGCTGCGAGATTGAGGCCAACCACGAATTCCGAACCCCCCTGGGAGCGACGATCGTCTGCGGCGGCGGCGCGATCCTCACCCAGCACCCGGATGGCAGCATCGAGAGCTGCACCCTGGCGAAGCCCTATGCGGCGAAGACGAAAGTCTGCGCGGCCGGTAAGCGTGTCGCGCTCGACCCGGGTGGCCGCATCCTCGGCTGCGAGTGACCGGGCCAAGGCCGGACCGCCGTCAGGCGGGCAGGCAAAGGAACGTGGCCCGCGGCATCACAGCGCGCCGCGGTCCAGACCCAGATCGCGCAGCTGACGGCGATCGAGGTGGGCCAGGGCCTTCCTGATCGCGAAATCGCTGCGCGCGGTCGCACTGGCGCGTCCGGCGCGGGCACAGGTCGCCTGAACGGCATGGGTCGCCCGGCGCAAGAGGTCGCGGCCGCTCAAACCGGGGATCGTCGGATCGACGAAGTGGATCGCTGTCCAGGCCATCGTGCTTCTCCTAGAAAGAATGTTTAGGTTTTCTTAA
>Ga0224508_10002176_pt1 | contig 16962 bp, 11 predicted proteins | sample SF_Jan12_sed_USG_4_FD_170157 | JGI IMG/M metagenome (GOLD analysis project Ga0224508, IMG submission 170157) | Sediment microbial communities from San Francisco Bay, California, United States - SF_Jan12_sed_USGS_21 | ecosystem: Environmental > Aquatic > Marine > Sediment | place: USA... | reverse complement strand
CTCCTGTGCCAGGGGCAGCAGAATCGGCGACAGGACAACGATGTTGGGCGTGGTCTCCATAACGCAGCCCGCCGCAATCAGGATCCCGATCATCAGCAGCGTGATCAACACCGGGTCCTCAGTGACGGATGTCACCGCAAAAATAACGCCCTGAGGCACATTGAGAGCCGCCAGCGTCTGCGCAAGCGGCAGCGACATGGCGATAATCGGCAGGATCACACCATTGACCTTGGCTGAACTGACCAGCATCTTGGGGAAGTCGCTCAGCGTCAGGGTTCCCTGAAGTACACCGATGATGATTGTCGTGGCGACCGCGACCGCCGCCGCCTCAGTGGGCGTAAAGATTCCTGAGTAAATCCCGCCCAGAATGATGATGGGTACCAGTAAGGCATAGCGCCCATCCCATACGGCTGCGCGCCAGCGGGTCAGCGAAAAACCGACGGTCTCGCCCTCGTACCCGTGGATCTTGTTCATCACCATATTGGTGATCATGATCGAGACCATGATCATGACCCCGGGTATCGCTGCAGCCAGAAATAATGTCGAGGCGGAGATCCCCAGAATCAGACCCACGATGATGTAGGCAATCGAGGGAGGAATCAGGATTCCCGTACAGGCACCTGAGGCGACCAGCGCACAGGCATAGGGCCGTGGATAACCCTTAGCGACCAATTTGTGGATAGTCATGCGCCCGACCGCCGCCGCGCCGGCCGCGTCTGAACCGGAAATACAGGCGAAGAATCCGCAGCCGAGGACGGTTGCGGTTCCCAGTCCGGCGCGAAATCCGCTGGTGGTGGCGTCTGCCACGTCCAGAAGCTTGTCGGACAGTCCGGTGCGCACCAGGACATCGCCGGTCAGAATAAATAACGGAACGGCGATCAGCGCGAAATGGTCGATGCCGTCGAACAGGGATTCGCCCAGTAGCGAAATCGGTAACACATCCGTCGCCAGGAGCATGATGATTGCGCCGATTCCCAGGGCCGCCCACACCGGCACTGCGAGTGCTATCAGGACGACGATCAGGATAACCGGACCGTAGAACTCCCAGCCAAGATCGACCGTCTGCTCTTGTAACTGTTGCCAAAGCATATCGTGTTCTCCTCAGTCGAACATCCGCGCGCCTTCGTAGACCGGGCGGCCACCGCTGAAGTCGCGGAAGTCACGCCAGATCGACTGGGCGAGACGGTAGATCATCAGAGAAAAGCCTAAGGGCACCGCTGCCAGGAACCAGGCCAGGCTGATTCGCAAACCGTGAGTCACGGAGCCAAACTTCAAGGAGATCTGCAAGGACTCTATGGCCGTATAGAGGGCGAGTATCGCGACGCCCAGCATGCACAGGTCGCCCAAAAGGTAAATCGCCGCTTTGACACGATTGGACACGTAGTGAAGCAGCACATCGATGCGGATGTGGGAGCGATCCTTGACCGCGGCCGCGGCCCCGACCCAGGCAAGGTAAATAAAGGCGTAACGGGCGATTTCCTCGCCCCAGATCGACGAATAGGAGAGGATGAAGCGGCGTACGACTTCGACGACGATGGTTGCGACGATCATCGCGTAGAAGCCCAGCAGCAGCCAGCGCTCCGCGTTGTCGTCCAGACGTTTCAAAAACGGGATTGGTTGGTTCATCGAACCTGCTCCCTAGGTGTATATCGGCAGGCTCGGCGGCCAGACGGCGGCCGGGTGCCTCCGCGATAAGGTGGGGGCGAGGACGGCGCTACCGCCGTCCCCTCCACGCTTGCGTCTCAGGCGTCGTGCACGTAAAGGTGACTCTGGGTCATTACCGCCTGCTCGAGCTTGCCGAAAGTCGCAAGAGATCCGGCCAGATCCTTCTTGAAGCTATCCCATTCCGAGCGCTGATAACCCCCTGCTTCGGTCCATTCACCCAGTTCGGCGGTCGTTGGCGAATAAAACTGTACGCCCGCCTTAGCCATTTCGGCCATCGCGTAGTTGCGTGCGGCAGGCACCTTGGCGAGGTTCTGTTGTGCGGTGATTTCAGAAGCGAAAACGATTCCCTCCTGCACATCGCCGGGCAGGCCATTGAACCACTCGAGATTGCAGGAATAGACCTGGCTGTCGGGCACGGCCCGGGAAAAGGTCACCCAGGAAAGGACATCCTTGAAGCCGAAGACGTGCAGCGCACCGACCGCCGGGTCGAGTGCATCGGCAACACCTTGTTTGATTGCTGAGGGAGTTTCGCCCCAGGCCACTGGAGTCGGATTCGCACCGATCATCCGGTAGTACTGTTGCAGCATCTTGGAGCCGGGGACCCTGAACTTGATACCGCTCAGATCCGCGGGTGTTTTTACCGGACCCTTGCCGCCTTTGCGTACGGCGACAACACGCGGATCGATGACGACGTACCACAACGGCTTGAAGCCTTTGGCTTCGACCTGAGGATTCACTTCTGCCTTCCAGGCATCTGAATTCACCAGATTGACGAATTTCTGATTGGCACCGCAGAAGTACGGCAGATTGATCAGGTCGACCACCGGGGCAAAGGGTGCGAAGTTCGACAAAGAGTGCTGCGCCCCCTGGATAGTACCGTTCTGGACTTTCTGGGCCAGCGCGCCGCCGGCGCCCAACTGGCCACCTGCGGCGAGTTTTACATAGACCTGGCCTCTGGTGGCGTTCTGAATATTCTCCTTGAAATCCAGCTGCATGATTGGATAACTGCGTGAGGCGCCCAGAATGTAGGCCGTGGCAATGGTCATGGTGTGCTTGGCGGCGCGCTGACGATCCTTTTCCTCTTTGGCGGTTTGTGCTGCGGCCTCAGGGCTGGCAAGAGTACCAGCAGCCCCAGCGACCACTGCCGCAGTGAACCCGTATTTTGTCGACAGTTCCAGGAAACGACGGCGTTGCTCAGACTCGAGACCATTGTGGCCTTTAGATTTAGTCATGCTTTCCTCCTCAGGATCTAAATATTCAGTCGTGATTTTTTTGGTTCTGCTCTCGTTCGCGCGCCAGGCAGGCGATGATAAAAAACACTACCGCTGCAAAAAGTACGAGGAACTCTCCCACGTCTCCCAGACCCGGCACGGTGGTGGCGCCGCCGAGTACGGCTATTTTCCCAACCACGATGTTGCCGGCGAAGACCACGAAAAGGGCTGTAGCTGCGAAAAGTGCGTTGCGTCCCCTCATTGGTATATGCCTATTTATTGTAAGCGCTTACATTCCGAAAATAACGTACAATCCACGATGAAGTCAAGCCTTTAATATCCCCACACGCTGTACGTAATCTGGATTATAGTGCGCTTGGCCATGCATACATTCTGAAACTCATGAATGACAATAAGGAACCCCGAAGCAAGCGCTTACAAGTGAAGAAAACCGACCGTCCAACACTGGAGGATGTAGCGCAACGCGCTCAAGTCTCCACCGCGACGGTGTCGCGCTTTTACAATAGTCCGGAAAAAATCCGCCCGGCGATGCGCATGAGGGTCGAGACGGCAATCGCTGAACTCGGCTACACCCCCCATGGTGCGGCACGAGCCCTGGCATCCCAACGCAGTAATACTATCGGCGCGGTCATTCCAACCCTGGACAACGCGATCTTCGCGACTCTCGCGCAAACCCTACAGAAAGAACTATCTGCGCAAGGGAAAACTCTGTTACTGGCTGCTTCCGGCTACGACCCTGAGCGCGAACACGAACAGATTGAAAATCTTATCGTACGCGGAGTGGATTCAATGATGCTGACCGGCGAGGCGCGGGACCCGGCGGCTTATGTCCTGTTGAAACGTCGCGGGGTTCGCTATGCGAACACTTATGTCCACCACCCGGACTCAATACATCCGACCATCGGCTTCGATAACCGCCGGGCCATGCATAAAGTTATCGGTTACCTCCACGATCTGGGGCACCGATCCTTTGGCATGATCGCCGGTATCGCCGAGGGCAACGACCGGGCCGCCGAACGCATCGCAGGGACTCGTGAAGCGTTGAATCACAGGGGACTGCACCTGATGCCTTCGCATCTTCTCGAACGCCGTTATTCCATGCCGGCCGGACGAGAAGCGTTGAGCAAACTGATGGACCAAGCGGAGCGGCCGACTGCCGTGGTTTGCGGAAACGACGTGCTGGCTCTTGGCGCCCTGTTGGAGGCAGCGGTCCTGGGACTTCGGGTCCCGGAGGACATTTCGATCACTGGCTTCGACGATCTCGAAATCGCAAAGGAGATTCCGCCGGGCTTAACCACGGTGCATGCGCCGCTCAGGGAAATGGGCAGGCTGACCGCTGCATATTTAATCGAAACCTCGGCATCCGACGATAAGGTTCCGCACATCGAACTGCCCGCCGAACTGGTCGTGCGCGGCTCCACCGGGCCTCGCTGACAGGCAGTACAGCGCGTTTTGCAGCGAACTCATACCTTTGTCGCAAATGTTTTTCCAATTTTCGAGTCGGGCACCTGACTGCCGTTCTCGCAGACCCGAACAATCTATGAGCCATACTCTGGCTCTCTAAACCGGTCAATTTTCAATGCAGAACCCGGGGCACTATTCGGTGCAAATCAACAGACAATCAACCCTGAGCGGCCCTTGCTGGAAGTAAACCGTAGGTGATAGGTTGGGAAAATGAAGCCCACTTACTTCGATTTTACAGTCAAAGATCTCGACAAGGCGAAGACGTTTTTCGAGCACGTCTTTAACTGGCGATTCGAGAAGTTCCCGATGCCGTACGACTACTACCGCATCCAAGCGGGAGCTCAGGACGAAACCGGTATTGACGGCGGTATTGGCGCGATCGCTGATACGCCCACGGCTGAAGGGAGACCGTTGACCCAAGTGACAGTTCCCGTGCCAAGCGTGGACGACTGCATTGCACGAGTCGTGGAAGCTGGCGGTAAAGTCATCGAGCAGAAGATGCCGATTCCCGGTATCGGTTGGTTTGCCGCATCTCGCGTCGTGCACCTGTGCAACAAGGCCCCGCGGACCAACAGTTAACGGAGGAAGCAACGATCGGGGCCGGTAGTCGTCGGGAAAGCGTGCCGGGGCGAAAAGCGGCTCGTGGGGATCGAAGGTTTCGATCTGCAACAGCCATCGCCCGCCGCGCGGTTCTTGTCCAGGAACTCGAAATCCGGTGTCGAAGCACCGAACGGACGGCTGTCCACATACCCCTCAGGGCGACGCAACCGCCTCCCCTATGCCCACAGAATCATCCGACCAGTGTCGAAGCGCAGACGATCGCACCTAGGGTAAGATCAACTGTAGCAGGTCCCCTATCTTCCTGGTCCAGGGTTTGTTCTTGCGCAGATCTGCAGGCAGTTGGGCACGCGCGTGCTCGGCCTCGGTACGGCTGGCGTAGACTCCGTAAAGCACGGCATAACGCATCGCGCCTTTCGCCTCGTAACGTACGTAACCGTTGTCCCCGCCAATTCCAGCAATGCTTGCGAGGAAGCGCTTGGCTGTCTCTTCATTGCTGCTGCTGATGAGTTGTAAGGTGTAGTGTTGTGGATCGAATTCCGTTATCCACCCAGCCGCCCTCTCGGAACCGTTGACGTCAAGCTTTGACGGGGCCGGAGACGATTTCGCCAGCAGCACGTCACTGCTCGATGACTCGGTAGCGCGCTCAATAGGATTCAGCACAGAGATAGCGCCAGCCACGTGTTCCTCTGCTGCGGTAGCGGCGGGCATCGGCTCCGACGTGAGCGATCCAAGCTTACATCTCGTTCCAGCACGTATCTTGTGCTCTGGGTTTGGTAATCGCAAACGTACGCCGACTGTCCCACTGGCGGCATCCACCACACGGTCTACGATCACAACCTCCGCTTTGTGTACACCACCTGCCGGATCTTCGGGAATCACTTCTGCATGTATCCCCGGCCTGATCGACCCTAGATTCGCCACCGGGATGACAAGTTCGACGTGCAGCGGATCAAGTTGTGCCAGTTTGAGTATCGGCCGGTCCTCCACGGATTCGCCAGGGGAAAGGAAGCGTTCAACCACGACGCCGTCGATCGGGCTGTCGATGGTTCTCATCTTCAAGGCTTCGATCGATCGTTGCAGTTCAAGCACCGCAAGTCGTTTGTTCGTCTGTGCGATATTCAATTGCGACTGTGCCAGCACCAGGTCGGTGTCCAATTGATCCTTCTCTTCACCAGAGATCATTTTCTTCCTGAACAAGTCCTCGGCACGTGCCTGCTTGCGCCGTGCGAACTCCAGCCTCGCCTGCCTGTCATGTATCTCGTCATCCATATCGACTCGCGCTCGCGCCAGTATCACCTCCGCGTCCTGGACGTGCGATTCGAGCTCAGCTACCGTTTGGCCCTGCTGGACGAAATCACCCCTGTCCACAGTCACCTTCGCAAGAACACCTGGTATCGAGCTGCTCACCTCGACCACGACGTAAGGTTCAATGAGGCAGACCATCTCCGATGCGAGACCACTGTCATCAGTCTGAGCGTTAACGACAGGGGAACAAGCTATAAGCGCAGCGCCATACAAAACTACTGGTGTACGTTTGATCATTTGTCGTTCAGGCAATGATTGCGAGACCCGCGAAACGCGAAAGCGTCATCGGCGAGACTCATCTCGATCGCCCCTCCTATTCAGCCTGTCCGGAAAAGGCCAATGCCGTATCCAAGCGTTCGTCCATCTTGAGCAGGTCGCGTCGCATCCCAGCATGCAATCGCTCCGCCGATCCCTGGGCAATGCGCATCACGAGTCCGAAGATCCAGCTCGAGAAGAACCACTCGTGCGCCATTAATCTGGAGGCGAGCTTCAGTAGGAATCGATTGACATAAACCGTTGGCAGCTCATCTTCCAGCGACAACACGGCTTTGTAGCTCCCCGGGTCCCCTTGCCTCCCACATCTACCAGAAAGCTGGCGGTCAATGCGCTTAGCCTCATGCAGTTCAGTAATGACGACATGAAGACCACCGAACTCTTGGACGCCCGGGCCCAGCAGAATATCCGTGCCCCGCCCCGCCATATTTGTCGCAACGGTTATGCACCCGAGCTTACCTGCCTGAGCGATGATCTTAGCTTCTTCCGCGTCTTGTCGTGCATTCAGTACTCGATGATCCAGGTTCTCAGCCGCCAGTAAGCGGCTTAAGTGCTCCGAAGCCTCGACGGAGCGCGTCCCCACCAGGATCGGCCGCCGCATAACGTGTATCAGGCTTACGTGTCGTGCAACGGCCTTCCATTTTTCGTCCGTGGTCGAATGTATCTCTGTACGCTCGGCAACTCGCCCGATCGGCTTGTTTGGCGGCACCACTACGACATTCATTCGATAGACAGACCACAATTCCCCCGCGACTTCCTGCGCCGTTCCGGTCATGCCAGCCAAGTGCAGATAGCGGCGGAAGAAATTCTGATAACTCATGCGTGCCAGTGTTTCTCGCCGGTGAGTCAACTCACAATCTTCTTTGGTTTCTATCATCTGATGGAGGCCCTGCTCCCACGAGCGATCGGGCATGGTTCGCCCCGTGTACTCGTCAATGATTTGAACCTTGCCGTCTTTAACCAGATAGTGCTTGTCGCGAGAATACAGATGCTGGGCCGTCAGGGCCTGACGCACGAGCTCTTCGCGTCGCTGCGTCCCGGACCATATGCCGCCATACTGCTGCGACAAGGCTTCGATCCGCCGTTTGCCGTTGACTGTCAGTTCTATGCGGCGCTCGCGGCCGTGAACGTTGAAATCGTTTTTTTCTCCCAACTGACCGGCAAGCGTCAACGCCTGTTCGTACAGCTTTTGCTCCTCCATGACGTTTCCAGCCCCTGAAATAATCAACGGTGTCCGCGCTTCGTCTATCAGCACACTGTCCGCCTCGTCGACAATAGCGAAGCACAGACCCCGCAGCAGAAGGCGTTGCAACCTGGGGGTTTTGCCATACAGGCGCTCGAGCTGCAGCTGTGTGCGGCTCCGTTTTTGCCCGAGAGTGATGCGGTCCTTTAGGTAATCGAATGCTATCTCCTTGTTCGTGCAATAGGTTACATCGCAACCGTAAGCCCTGCGCCGCTCCTCGGCACTCATCCCTTGAACTATGGTCCCCACGGTGAGTCCCAAGGCCTCGTATACAGGTTTCATCAGCTCGGTATCGCGGGCAGCGAGGTAGTCATTGACGGTAATGATATGAACCGGAAAACCGGCCAGCGCGGCAGTACAGGCCGGCAGCGTCGCCGTTAAGGTTTTCCCTTCGCCAGCCTCCATCTCTGCGGCCATCCCCTGGAGCAGAATCCACCCACCGATCAATTGCACATTGTAGTGGCGCATTCGCAGTCGCCGTTGCGCGATTTCTCGCACTAACGCGAATGACTGCGCTGTGACACTGTCATTCTCGATATCGTTACGCCGAAGTTGCTGCCGCAAGTCTCTGGCGACGTTAGTCAGCTCAATTTCACTGAGGCCCTTGAGCTTATCGCCGTGCCTGCTGACAAGGTGTACAAACGCCTGCGCGCGCGCACGGCGCGATCGCGTCCAGCGCACCACCGGCCCGGCAGCCCTCACACCTAATCGGTCAAGCCAGCTTTCGCGCGGAATGATGCGCTCAGGGTAGGCCCCGGAAAACGGCCTCGAAACAACGGCTGCGCTACACATTGAACCGCGCCAGGAACAGTTGTCTCAACCCCCTGTACCACTGGCTGGCCAGCGGCTCGAAACCGTGATCGAAGCGTACGTAAACTCGCCCACCGACATTGACTGTATGCGAACTCATGGGAAATTCGATATCCAACTGAAAGAACTTCTGGAACGCACGGGCCTGTTCGTTTGCGCGTGGATCAATCGCGATTTCACCACCCCCCTGCTGAGCAAGCGTCAGGCTGGGTAATTGATCCGTCGCGGCAGGTATCTGACGTTTGGGAATCGCTGCTATAGCGGTCTCGATTCTTTCGGCGAGTCGTACCTCCACGCGCTGCGTGTGCCGCTGCACCATGTCTATGTCCTGCTGCGGGATAACCACCCGGGCCGTCGCAGTGGACAAATCGATTGTGTAGGCGAGTAATTCTCCTCTTCTGACGAATCGGCCGGGGAGATTCCGGGCATCCGGTAACACGAACTTCCCGTCTGCCTGGCTCCGAATCACGAGATCATCGGCTTGCTCCTGTGCGACAGCCAGATCGGCCGAGACCGTGCGCATTTCGTCCCTCATGATCTCCGCCTGGACACGGTCACTTGGCAGTTGCGAGCGATAGTGCAGCTCGAGCTCTGCCAATCGTCCCTTCAGGAGTTCGACCCGCGTTGTCACCTCTCTGTTACGACAGGCAATCAGTGGCATACCACGGCGAACATAGGATCCCGGTTCGGCCACGATTCGCTCCACGAAGCCATCGTAACCAGCCCTTACGACCATATCGCCAGGCAACCGGATCGTGCCCTCGGCACGGGTCCAGGAAGGTACCGGTACCAGTGTGACAGCTACGGCAATGGCGACAAAGGACGCGGTCGTTGCCACTGCACGCGCGCGCTTGGGTCTTATTCTGGGGTTGTTGAACAGTTTGGCCGTGTTCTTGATCAGCGGCACCACCACCATGATGGCGATTGCCCAGATCGCGAGCAGCACACCAATAAAAAAGAATTTGGTCGCCACAAACAAAACGATGATGGCGACTATGAACATGCGATAGATGAACGAGCCAATCCCGTAACCGACGAACCAGCGTATCTCTCCCGGGGTCGCGGGCGGCGGCTCCAGGTCTCGCAGCCGGTATACGTATCGCTGAATCAGATACCCCAGATATTTGTTCGCACGCGTGCCGAGATTCTGGATTTCTACGAGATCGCTAAGTATGTAATAGCCATCGAATCGCAGCAGCGGGTTGATGTTGAACAGGAGCGTCGAGACGCTTGCGATGATCATGACGTTGTAGGCTACTGCGCGCGTCACACCGGGTTCGACGTTCAACCAGACGAACAAAGCCAGCGCCGCGACGAACAACTCAACGACCATACCGGCGGCACCGACAATGACCCGTTTCCACTTCTCCCGGAATGCCGATGCTGCCGAGGCGTCCACGTACGGGACAGGCATTAACACGAGCAGCATGATGCCCATCTCGTGGACTTCCCCGCCCCACACTTTGGCGGCAAATGCGTGGCCGAACTCGTGAATGGCTTTGACCAGGGGAAACATGACCCCGAGCAACAGGAGATTGTGTGGCGCTAAAACGGTATCCGTGATGTTTTCCGTGAGGTCCGGCCAGTGCACGCCGGCCAATATGACAGCCCAACCGACCACTACGAGCCACACGAGCATCCCGAACCAGCTGAACAACGGCCGCGCGAGCGACTCGAATCTGTTGAGGAAATTGTCCGGATCCAGCAGCGGTATACGCACGGCCATCGGATTCATGAACCGGCGCTTCCAGGTATTCCGCTTCTGCTGGTAATGGCGCCGCAGCAACTCGGAGGTGTCGGGGGGAACATCGCACTGCAGCGCGTCCGCGCCATGCAGCTGGCTCAGCAGCTGTATTGTTTCATCCTGCGTGGGTGCGTTATCGCCGAGGCGCTCGGTAGCGATGTCCCAGATGTCCTGAACGCTGCGCTCCCCGTTCATGAGCATAATCAGAAAATTCGCCGCCGGCGTGAGTCGATTGGCGCGCAGCGAGGCGGGATCCTGCAGCACATACCAGAGCTCGCCCCGGTAGTGGTGCCGATGGATCTTGATGTGGTTTCGCAGCCTTGGGGTCAGCGAGGAAACGCGATGCCAGGAAGGACTGAAGAATGAAGTGGCCATCGTGTCACCGCTACGGCCACCAGGACCATACCCAGAGGCGTACCCAGTCGACCAGTCTGCGCGTCCATATCCGCACCTGCTTGCGGCGGTCAATAGAAATCTTGCCGACGCCTTCCATGCCCGGGCGCAACCGCTGGGACACGGTTTCGAGCTGCGCTTCTACCCGGAAATAGTTCTGGCCCTCTTCCGCCGTGGATACGGGGGTGACCTTCTCCACCATGAACGCCAGCTGCTCGCCAGGCAAACTGGACAAAGCGAGTTGACCACGTTGTTCGACGGCGACGTCCATGATGTCGCGTTCATCAACCTGAAGAATGACCCGATACACGTCGAGCGGTGCTATCTCAAACAGGACCTCGCCTTTTTCAACCGGTGCGCCCAGGGATTGGCTGAGATCGCCGCTCACAACGATCCCCTTGAACGGCGCTTTCACTTCAGCCCGCGACAACTGATAGTTGAGCAGCTCCAGCTGAGCGCCAACCTGCTTCAGCTGTGCCATCGCGATTCGGGTTTGCGGCCGGTCATGTTCAGCCGCAGCCTCGGCGTGTTGTCTCAACAGCTGTGCCCTGTGGCCAATCGCTTTCTGCTTTTCCAGCTTGAGTTCTTTATCATCCAGAATCGCAAGGACCTGATCCTTCTCCACGATATCGCCTGCGCGCGTCTTGGCCTCGGCGATGTAACTTGCAAATGGCGCTGCCGCTACGCGTTGCACCTGCCCTTCGATAGCAGCGTTCGCCGTGACGCGGTAGTCACCTTTGGCGAAAACAAGGAATAACAACACGGCCGCCAGCAATGCCGCCACTAACTTGAATGCCACATGGCTTGGCCCGACGAGTTTGCTCAGCTGGTGGCGGCAGGATTCGCCACACTTCTGAATCAGCAGCCGATCGTCTCGACGTTTTGTTTCGAGCACCGAACCCACGATGGAGGCGACCGCTTCACAGACCTCCACAGTGTCTTTATCAAAAGGTTTTTCGATTGATCGTTCCAGCGTAAGCGCGCCAACTATCTCGCCGCCGTCATGCAAAGGTACGGTGCAGATAGCAGCGCTGCCTCGTAAATCGGCCAGCTCCTTGTGAGCACTGCCCACGATGGCCATGCCGTCGGAGTCAGCAGGTGGGTATACGATGGACGCCTGTTGGTCGAACGCTTCATCCATCGCGGATGCGATACCCCGTATGAGTTTCGTGTTCTTCTCGAAACTCGCGCTATGTGAGACAGCGGCTACGACCATGTACGTTTTTCGGACGAAGCCTACGCTGACTCTCTCGCAGGACAGGCGTGTTGCAAGCTCGTTTACAAGCGCCAACGCCGCCCCCTGATAGCGCTCCTCGTCACTTGAAACAGCAACGAGATCGAGCACCGTCTCGAGGCGATCCTGTTTGTATCTGTCATGTCTCGATTGCTCGCGCCGCAACAGCACTTCAATCCACGCCGTCCCCCAGTGGAGTTGGCGCAGGATCGCCTGAAGTTCAGCATCCGGGCGTGCAGGGACGTCGAGAACCACGACACCGTGGAGCTGATCATCTACATCAAGGGGGTACGCGACATGACAACTGTTACTTACAGGATCACCGGATTGACCTTCAGGTTCGTTCCGCAAAAGCAATCCGCGACGCTCTGTGAGGGCGCGCTCAGCTGCACCGGTCAGATGCGTCATACTTCGGCGCACATCCGGCCAGACGGCGACCGGAGTGAAGGGCCCCGCATCCGGGGGGCCCAACAGCACCAGTCCTCCCTTGATGTCAGGGATCACCCGGCATTGAATCGCCAACCAACTGCGGCAGAAGGCATCGACGGTGTCCGCTTCGGCAAACCGCCCCCATTCAGAACGGGCATGATCGCTCGCCCGTTGCGCCGCAACCGAACGAGCAGTTCCACCTGTGGCGCCGGCACTCGCCGAACCAAGTTCGGTGCTTTCCATCAAACACCATGCCTTACAGAGGCATCAGTATTGAGCACTGCTCAACTGGGCTGCGCCTGACCGTCCCCATCTGCGCGGGCAACCGCTGGTTGTGCCACGCCAATGTCCAATGCGCCATAGCGCTTTTCGTACTCACGCATCAGCGCATCGAGGTTCAAGAGCATACGTTTGGCAGCAAACGGGCTCAAGATCAGCCGATCGGTAAGCTCGACCTCAACCTCATTGGCACCGCGCTCCCACGCCTTGTTGACGCCGAAGTTGAGGATCACTTCCTCGCGAGTGCTGCTCACACTGCACACGTTAGCGTATGAGCTTTTCAGGTTGCTGGTCTCCCAGCGTACCTTCGGGGTCTTAGTGCTCTCAGTGCGGAGTTCTGTCGCGGCGGCTTCATTAACTGGTCGGGCCATGGTGGTTCCTCGCTATGGTTTTAAGTACATCTATCCAGACGCAATGTCCTCATTACATCTCTCTCGAATGTTAGTGGTACTCCCGAATGTTAGTAGTACTAACGCTAGTCATAGTCGATTTGCCGTTTAGGCCTTTCAGCGACGCTTGGGCTCGCGCCGCCCGATCGGCTATGTCGCCAGCAAACGGGAGTGAATTACTTAAGAGAAAGGCCCGTAATTCCAGGTGTTGGAAGTGGACCGTGCGCCCCTTACACCTCGATCCCTCGACACGACGGGGTTTGCGACTGCCTGAATAAGGCACGGCACACGTCACGGCAATATCCTCAATGACGCCTATGACATCAGTCGCTGTAACGAATAGAGGGATTAACTCAATTCAACAAAGTGAGGGGGCGTCCCTCCAACTCACAGTTTGTTTTATTTCTAAACAACAGTATCTCATCCGCCTCTTAGAGAGTACTTAGTAATCACTTAGTTATCGCATAGCGCCTGGTCATCGACGACGTTCAGCACCCCGCATACGCCAACCATTCGCGAGCTGATCGTGCGCCGCCGACAGGTACGTTTACCGGTTTCCGCAGAGCCCGTCTCAGCGGTGTTTTGACAACACATCCTTAAGCATGGCTTTGTCGAGCTCGGCCTCGGCGAGCAGCTGCTTCAGCCGTGCATTCTCGACCTCGAGATCCCTGAGCCGCCTGGTCTCAGAGAACTCCCCAGCGCCGAACTTCGACTTCCAGCGGTAGAAACTCTGCTCGGAGATACCATGTTCGCGCACCAAGTCGGCGACCTTGGCGCCCGCTGCATGCGCCTTGAGAATGCCGGTGATGTGTTCCTCGGTGTAACGCTTACGCTTCATGAGACATCAGTATGGAGCACGGCTCAACTGGTCTCCCAACGGACAGTCGAGGTCTTAGCGCATTTGAGTCGCAGCAGCTTCATTATTGACTGGTCGCGGGCCATGGTGGTTCCTCCTACGGTTTTACATGACGCCTCGCGCGACTATTGCGCCGTCTTATCGGGCAAGGTCACCGCGATGTCTCGATTCGGATCCGATTCGTCGGCATCGCGACCGAGATCGTCCACAAAATCTCGCACCCACGGGGCAGACGACGTGATGCCGGGCTGCTGCAAATCCCCCTCCTCGCCGCTGACGCCACTGCCGTTGTCGAGCCCGCTGACCATCATCGCGTCGCCGCCGTCCGAGGTTGTCACAGTGGTATCTGTGACTGGCGTCTCCTGGCCGTTGCCCTCCCCGGCCCGGACCTCGACAGTCAGGGCACCTAACGAGAGCCGATCCTTGGCCCCAAGCGCTAACCCATCTGCCTCGTCGAGCCCGGACGCTACACCCGTTGTCACGGCGACACCGTCCAGCACCAGAACCCTTGCGGAATCGCTGACGTACCGGGTGAACGTCGTGGTACCGATGATCCTTTGACCGACATCAAACCACTCGCCATCCAGGTGCAGCGCCTGCGTGCTGTCGCCCAGGACCACCAATGGCTTGTGCCGCGTTATGTCTCTGACGTCGGCATCGGTGAGCTCGCCGGCATTCTCACTGCCGTTGCCCAGGACATACCCGGTCCGCCCGTCATCGAAGCTGATCTGCTCCATCCCCTGCAGGAGGTCCGTCCCGTCGTTGTGGTGGTGGTGGTGGTCGTGGTAGTGGTGGTGGTGGTGCGCGGCGCTATGAGAAAGCTGCAACCCTTCCGGCAGAAAATCGATGCGGTAGTCGGCCAATCGTCCAGAGACACCTTGCAGGGTGTCCCCGCCAATGCCGCCATCGATTACATCGTCGTCCCTACCGCCATCCAGGCTGTCGTTACCCGCGCCGCCCAGGAGCCAGTCATTACCATCACCACCCTCGAGGGTGTCGTCTCCGATGCCGCCCGACAGCGCGTCATAGCCGTCGCCGCCACGCAGCTTATCGTTACCCTCACCGCCGTCGACCACATCGTCGCCACCCCGGGCCCAAACCGCATCGTTACCGCCTAACGCCTGAATGACGTTATCCCCATCGGTCCCCCAGATCTTATCGCTGTGCGTCGAACCGATGAGGTTCTCAATATTCCTCAGTGTGTCGTGCGACCCCCGACCGTCCTCATGGGCGTAAGACGCCAGGTCGACTTTTACCCGCATCGGCGTCGTGGCGTAATCGATCAGGTCGATACCCGCGCCCCCATCAAAGTGGTCATCACCGGCGCCACCGATGAACACGTCATCACCGTCGCCGCCAAAGGCCTTGATCGTCTCGGTCGCTTGTTCACCCTCCACTCGGTCATTACCGGCACCAAGCTCAACCACCACCTTGTTGACATCGGTGTCGCTCAGGTCGTCGATCACCACCCGGTCAGCACCGCCGTCGGTGTTGATCTCGATGATGTCACCCTGATGGATCATCAACGTCGCCGCGGCTGGCCCTTCGATGGCAACGGTCAGGTCATCTGTGGCGGGGCTCGTTACCGTGACCGTATCATCGCCTTCCAGCGTGGTGACCTGCAGCGTATCCCAGCCACTGCCCAGGTCGACGGTGTCATTGCCGTCCCCCTGCATCCAGCGCACGACATCGTCATCCTTGCCGGCGAGGATCGTGTCGTCACCCAGACCGCCCGCGATGGTGTCGTCGCCACGACCACCGTTGATGATATCGTTACCGGCCTCGCCGAGGAGCAGGTCGGCACCGCCGCGCCCATCGATAAGATCATTGCCGTCGCGGCCATGGAAAGTGTTGTGTCTGTGATCGCCGATGAGCGTATCGTCAAACTCGGTGCCGATGGCCCCGTCGATGCCCCGCAGCGTATCGATGCCACCCAAGCCATCGGTGGCGATGCCATGGCCACCGTGGCTGATGCTCACGGTCACGCCCGCCAAGGCACCGGGGAAATACACCAGGTCTTCGCCGCGACCGCCCTTAACGACATCGTTACCCTCGCCACCCGCAAGGAGGTCATTGCCATGACCGCCATCGAGGTAATCGTTACCCGTACCGCCATCGAGATCATCATTGCCGGAACCGCCGACAAGATGATCATCCCCGTCACCGCCAAGCACCGTAGCGGGTAGATGTATGCTCTTGTGGATGACGGCCCTGTCATCGCCACCGAACAGCAGGATGTCGATGCGTTCGATCTCGTCCGCGCTGAATCGGTAGCGCTGTTCGGGGTCGGGCGGGAAATCGGTTTTCACTTTGATGACCGCACCATGACGCTTCACCGAGACCTCATCCATGTCGTCGGTGCCGCGGATAACCAGCACGCCGTCTACCACGCCTGCGCCCTGCGTCACTGCGGCGGTGGTCGCCACGTCCGTTCCCCCATCATCGTCGGAAAGGGTAACGGTGATTATGAAAACGCCGCGGTCCGCGTACGTGTGCGTGCCGGTCAGCGAACCGGAACCAGCCAACTCGGTGATCGTGGCCGGCGTGATTGTGCCGTCGCCCCAATCGATCGTGGCTGTGTGCGTGTCCTGGATGCCAGCGTCGGTGAACAGGGCCGAAACGGTGACCGCCGACGGATCGGCGACAGGGGGCACGTCGGCGACCAGTTCGGTCACGACAGGTGCCACGTTGTTGACCTGCACGTTCAGTATCCCGGCACTCGTGAATGTGCCTTCATCGGCGAACACCGTGACCGCGATCCCGTGCTCAAAATCGCCGTTGAGATATGTATGCGTAGCTACGCCGCCATTCGCGAGAATCGCCTCCTGCGTAAACGTATCGCTGCTACCGTCACGCCAGTCGACGAGGTATTCGTTTATAGTGAAGCTATCGAAGCCAGCACCCGGGTCGGTAAGTTCACCGATCGTCAGCGAATACGGCGAACCTTCGTCCACCTCGGACGCACCGCTGAGATCGAGCACGGGAGGCACGTCCTCGACAGACACGGTCAGGTTCCCCGCGTTGACAAAGGTGCCATCTTCGTCAACCAGATCGACGCTGACCGTGCGCTCGGCCATACCCGAAT
>Ga0224508_10002175_pt1 | contig 16964 bp, 16 predicted proteins | sample SF_Jan12_sed_USG_4_FD_170157 | JGI IMG/M metagenome (GOLD analysis project Ga0224508, IMG submission 170157) | Sediment microbial communities from San Francisco Bay, California, United States - SF_Jan12_sed_USGS_21 | ecosystem: Environmental > Aquatic > Marine > Sediment | place: USA... | reverse complement strand
TTCGGGAAATCCGAGCAGTCGTCGGCCTGGGCCGAAAAAGCCGCGCCCAGCAACAAAACGCAGGCGCACAGCTGTAAAGCGATTCTGCAACCGCGCGCGCTCACAGTCAGAATGTGCTTGAGCCCCGTCAAATTGATTGCCGTTACCACTTTCCGATACCACATGTGGAGGGCGGCGCCGCTTGCCTGGATGTCTCCTCCCGCAAGACACTATTGCCCAGGGGCCCAAGACCTGTGGTGATGGGTTTCACAGGCTAGAACGTGGAATGTGAAGGCATGTACTTAGTTGAAGCGGTTCACACATCTTGTGTTAATCGCGTCACACCCTGATCGGGCCGACGTCAGGCGGTCGGCAGAAAGTCGATCGGGTACAGAATGGTGATCGCCGGCACCGCCTTTGCACCAAACTGGAAGCCGGTGACGCTATTGACCACACGCTGGGCGAGATCCGGCGCCTGCATGTCCGAGGCTTGCACGTTGCAAAGTGACACGCTGCCGTCCGGCTCGATGGTCAATCGCAGCACCATCTGTCCGCGCAGGGTCGGGTCCTTGCGCAGCTCACGGTTGTAGAGCCGATAAAGCGCTGCTTTGTAGCGGTCGAACACAATCTGAATCTCTTCGTCGGTGCGGCCGGCTATCCCGCCGGCGCTGCGTGGACGATCACCCGCGCCGCCGCCGTCGATGCCGCTTTCGACCTGAGAGAGCTGAACACCTTCCACCAGCTCGACGCCGCCACCGTTGATGTCGCGGCTGATGGCGGCCAGGTTGATCCCGCCGCTCGAGCCCGAGCCCTGAGTAGTGACCATGGCGCGCTCCGGGCGTCCTACCGCGGACTTGCCAGCGTCGGTCACCCGCGCCATGGAACCAAGGCGCGCGGCGGGTTTCGACTCGGTGAGATTCGAGAAGTTTTCGCGGAACGCGAGTATCCCAACAGACTTGATCTTGTCCTTCTTCGCCTCGGGCTTGGGCGTGGCCTCGGCAGCCACCTTCGGCTCGGGTTCCGGCTCCACGATCTGTTCCGGATCCACCTCCTCGGGGGTTTCCTCGGGCGCCTTTTCACGCACCGGTCGCGGTGGCGGGGGTGCCACGGGCTCTTTGCGAATGAGCTTCGCAAACCGTTCGGGCACCTCGGTAAGCTCCTCACGTTCCGGTATCGGCAGATCGATGAGCGGGATGATCAGGCCCAATAGCAAACCAGCCAACACAGAGCCGGCCAGGGTTTTCCGGAACAGCTTGTCATCTTCGAAACCACGCATCCACGGCATAGCGAGCCGTAGACTCTCCAGAATCGTGGGGTCGCGCTCCACGATCCATTCCTGCTTGCGGCTCTCCTCGCGTTGCTCAGCCTGGTAGAGCTCGTAGTCGAGGATGTCGAGGGTTTCCCTCTGACCTTCCACGTTGCCAAGGGCCGCCTGGTGCTGATCCTCCAGGTACTTCAGCCTGGCATAGAATTCATCGATTCGAGCAAGAGCGTCCGCAAGGTGCGCATCGGCCGTGACGCTGGGCATATCCTCGCCCCAGAACAGCTCGGCGATGCCGAGCTCGGAGAGCTTCTCTAGCTTCTGGCAGGCTTGCTCCAGCAGATCGAAGTTGCCGCGCAGCGCCATGTGCTCAACGAGCTCATCCTCGGCGGCGCAGACGGCGGCGTCCAGCTCGTCGAGCCGAAGCTGCTCTTGATATTGTTCGTCTGTGAGGGCTTTCCGATCTGCGGCAAGCTCGGCCTCGGTGAGCCGATCTTCGGACACCTCGCGCTCAGACTTGTTATCCCCTATTGCTTCAGACATGGTCCCTTTCACTCATTCGCTCAGATCTGCGAGATCTGAGCGTCCTTTTGAATGACCGCAAGAGAGATGTGCCCGTAGCCCTGGCTGGTGCACGTCGACATGATTTGCTTGACCACGCTGAACGGAACGGACCGATCGGCCAGGATCGTGACTTCCTGGCTTTCAGAGACCTGCAACGTGCTGGTACCGATGACGTTCTCTTTGATCATCGCAAGCTGCGCCATGATCGGTTCGATGTTTTCGCCCTTCGACTCCAGGATGTCGGCAACCAGCGCCACCGGCTCGCCCTGCACAACGACCTGCTCCTTACCAACAAAGATCACTACGGTTTCGCGCGGCTTCGATTCAACTTTCGACTCCGGCAATTGCACTTCTTTGGGCGTCTCTAGCGTGTCTGCTGAACCCGAGTTCACCAGCAGAAAAAACACCAGGATCGTGAATACGTCCATCAACGAGGTGAGGTTCATCTTGGTCGTGAGCTTCAAGCGTTTCTTCGACATGCGCTTGAGGCGTCGTGAACTCTTCATGGCGCCTCTCCAACCGATATCTCGGTGAACAGAGCAAGCTGAACCGGTTCCAGCTCGTCCTCTTCGGGCAGCTCGGCGCTGCGGACCACATCCATCACCTGAATGAGATAGTCATAGGGAATGTCGGGTTCCAGCAGCACCGATGCCTGATTGGTATCCGGGTGATCCCGCTTCAAAGACAGAATGTGCGCGGCAAGCTTGTCCAGATCGTACGCACCGTCCACTTTCGGAATGCCGGCAATAACCACAGTCCCGTTGGTAATCTCCATGCCTGATTCGCGCACGATCACCTCAACCCTGAACACGGGCTCTTTGGGGGCAGCGCCGCCGGACGAGGTCGGGAGGTCGAGCTCGACGATCGCGATGCGCGAAAACACGGCGGTGATGAGCAGAAACGGTACAAGAACGACCATCAGGTTGAGAAAAGTCGTTACGTCAAGCTCCGTGGGTTCTGTCACGCGCCGTCTGTAGTGGTGAGCTCTGGCCATGTATCCCTTGCCTTCTCGTTACGCGGTCAGCCCGCGCGGTTATCTCTTTCTCTTCGAATCAGGCGGCTTGCGCAGTCGACTGGCGTCTGGCGCGGGTCGAGATTGCGGTAAGCACCTTGACCGAGGCCATCTCCATGCCATCGACTATTTCGTTGGTCTTGGTGGCCAGCAGCGCATGTACCACCAGCAACGGAATTGCCACCATCAGGCCGAACGCCGTGGTGTTCATGGCCACCGAGATGCTGCCTGAGAGAAGGTCTGCTTTTTCCGCAGGATTGGCGTTCGCAACCGCGGTGAAGGCCGAGATCAGGCCCATGATGGTGCCCAGCAACCCGAGCAGCGTTGCAATGCTGGAGGCCAGCGCCACATAGGGCGTGCGCTTTTCCAGCTGCGGGATGATTTCCATCATGCCTTCTTCCATGGCGATCTCGACGTCTTCACGACGACGAACAGCGCCCTGCAACGCCAACCCCATGGACAGCAGCCGGGAAATCGGGCTTTCATCCTCGGTGGTGACCTCGCGGGCTTTGTCAAAGTCGCCCTGGGTCAGCAGCGGCTGGATGTTCGTCCACGCCGTCTGATTCTTGTTGGTAACGAGCGAGAGCGTGACGAAGCGCTCGATCGCGATCGCCGTGCCGATCGCAAAGACCAGCAGGATCGGATACATAAACACGCCACCCGTGGCAAAAAAGCCCACGATCGAATATACGAAGTCCATTACGAAGTCCTCTTGTGCTTAGCGCATTGGTCCCAGTGAAAGATCCCAGTGAAAGGTTAGATACTTAACCTGCCGATGTACGTGATGCGGTGCACCGTTCGCCTACGAACAACGCCACACCCATGAAAAATGCTACTGCTGTGCCACGGAGCTGGCAGGCTGTCGCGGCGCTCTCTGCGGCAGATCGACTCTGAGTTCGTAGTAGCCGAGCTCACGCACGAATACTTCTTTGTCCACGGCACGCGCGCGGCCATCGAGCATGTTTGCCACCCCGATCCCATCGCCAATCTCAGAGGTTTTCCACGGCACGATCACCAGCGACTTAGGGGCTTCGCTGTTTCCCAGAATCGACATGCCCGACAGTTCCTTCGTCTCGTTAGCGGCGCCCGCTTCGGCAGCCTCACTGTAGCCAGTCGCCGTTGACAAGGTAACGAACAGAAAAAGTGTGAACAGATGCGCATTTTTCAACATGTCGTTCCCCTATCCAGCTGGAGCCGTTCGATTGCGGATGTCACTGATCCAGATGTCGACCTCGCGGTCCTCGGCCACCGATTCCCGGTAGATCTCGTAGTGTTCCAGGGCACATTCCGAATCGGCGAGATACAGGTCGCACAACACCGCGAGATTGCGCCGTGCGTAGTGAAACCCGGGATAAATCTCCAGCGCCTGCTGGTAGCTCTGCCGAGCCGCCGCAAAGTTGCCCTGCTTGCGATACACGATCCCGAGCTCGTTGTGTGCGACCGGATGATCCGGGGTGGAGGCAAGTGCGCGCTTGAAGCTGGCCTCCGCCTCGTCGAACGCGCCGGTCCGGCCGTAGGCGATGCCCAGATCCACGAACGGCGCCGTGGCGTCCGAGGCTCTTTCGGTAATCTCGACCAGCATTGCAATACCGCCCTCGAAGTCATCACGAGCGAGCAGGCTGAGCGCTTCCCGATAACGGCCTCGAAGTTCGCCCGTGAGGGAAACCACCTCCGTTACCGTGAACCCGACATCGTCTTCCACTTCCACCCGGGCCGGACGCCCGGGCTCCGGTACCGGGGCTTTTTGCTCGACGTCATCGACCGTTTGCACAGGTTCGGCACGGTTACCCGCCGGGGTCGCACAACCACCGATCGCCAGCACGAAAACCAGCGTGGTCAAAAGCGTGACGAGCGTCGTGCGAGATCGCAATTCAGAATTTGACCGGTACATCTTCCACTCCAGCGAGTTCCTGGGATGCCTCGGGAGACCGGTAGGCGAAAACCTGAACCGGACCTATAAAGCCGCTGCTGATCTCGTGCTTGGCATAACGCCCGGGCATCAACAGCCCCAGTTGATCGATGCTGTTCTGCACCCAGCTGTTGAACGTTCCTGCCGCCATCAGCTCCAGATTTTTCTCGTGGACTTCGATGGCGCTTTCCTCAAACGGAAAGGCCTCTTCCTCAATGGCAAGTTCATATTCAGCGGATTCCGCCGCATCGAGGTTCGATGGCCGCTCCGAGTCGAGCAACGCTTCGCCAAAGTGACTGTAAATTTGAGCCATGTAGAAGGTAGCGGCGGCTGTTACTTCGGCTACCTCGTAGCCCACGAGTGACTCGAACGAGGACATCGCGGTGTCCATGCGTGCTTGTTTCTCGGCCAGGCTCTCCGCAAACGGCTGGGTCAACGCGAGATCCTTGAAGTGCTTGTATAGCGGCTCGGTCAGCACCAGCGACGACTTGGCCGCGAGGTATCTGGTGCGGGGCGTGCGCTCATCGCCAGCGTCGGCATCGATGCCCACGATCCGCCGCAGCTCATCGTGATAGCTCGACTGCTCCCCAGCCGCGTCATACATGCCGGCGATCTTAAAGCGGATCTCCAAGGCATGATCCAGCGGTCGCGGAAAAGTGTCGACGAAGCGGATGAACACCTCCAGCGCTCGCTCGTCGCCAGCTTCCTCGTACAGCTCTCCGGCCAGCAACATGGCTTCGCGACGTAGCTTCGGGTCATCCGCGTCGGCGGCGACCTGTTCGTACTCTTGCGCCGAATGGGCCAGCTTGCCGGCCTGGCGATAGACATATGCGAGTTGTTTGGTCACCTCGGGCTGCAGCTCGTGGTCGGTATGCGACTCGCGAAAGCCGTTGAAAACCTCGGCCGCTGCCGTCCAATCCTCGAGCTTCATGAGCGCGCTGGCGGCATCATATTCGGCAGACGGACGGATATCCGAGGTGGGCGCTGCGGTGGTGATCCGCAGATAGTGATCTGCCGCCGCGCGATGATCTTCCAGCGCGGCCGCCTCTTCGCCCTGCTTGTAGATCGACGCGGCGAGGTTGTCGAAGAGTCCTTGGCGCTCTTCATCTTCCTCGTCGGTGAGTACGAGCACCTGGGAGTAAGCGTGCTCTGCATCCGTGTACAGCGACAGATCGAACGAGGAGTGTGCAACCACGGCCCAGGCCGAACGACGCAAGGGCGCCTCGGCATCGGCATGCCGCTCAATGAGCGTGGTACCGGCGGCAATCGCGCGGTTGAAGTCTTTCATCTGGTAAAGATCTTCGGCTGCGGCACCGAGAACGGTGGCGGCATGCTCGTGGTCGGCGAAGGTGTCAGCAAAACGCAGCGAGCTTTCCACCGTGGCGAGTTTTGCCGCTTCCTCATACTCGTCGTCCACCACCTTCAGGTGTTCGCGGTGGGCGTAGATCGCAGCATAACCGGCGGCCGAGGACTGCTCGTGAACGTCGTAATCATATGCCGTGCGCTCATACTCTTCAGCGGCTTCGCGAAAGTCCTCGTGTTCAAACAACAGGTCCGCGAGCTGATAGTTGATTGACGACGAGTCATCGTCGCTGGGAAACGACGCCAGGAACTCGCGATACCAGCGCAGCGACTGGCTGTAGTTGCCGGGCCGATCGTCTTCCAGGCTTTCGTCCTGATACAGCGAGTGGTAGTGGCCGGCCAGATCCTTCAGGTTCGTCTTCAGGTAGCTGAGAACATCGTCGGCTTCGTTGACGTCGAAGTGACGCCAGTAATCGGCCTGCAACCCATAACGGGTCGCGAAGTCCTGCTTCGCCTCGACCACCAGCTGGGCAAACTCCCCATTGGAGTAAATCTCTACCACGCGCATGCTGAAGTGCGGTGCAACCCGGTGGAACGGATTCAGCTCGACAAAGGACCGGTAGACTGTGGCCGCATCGTTATAGCGCAGCTTCTCGAGATAGAACTCGCCGAGATTGCTGTAGATTCGGTCCTCAAAGCTGCGATTGCCGTAACTCGAAAAGTATTGATTGAGCACCTCGGGGCCGCCGAGATTGGAAAACGCGAGGCTGATGACCCTGAACGTGTCAGCCACTCGACGCTCACTGCCTTCGCCTTCGGAATCCTGGTCGGCTACACCGGTGAGCTGATCAAAGTCGTAACCGATGGACAGCTTGTAGTCGAGCAGCGCCATATACTGGTGCAGCGCATCCTCGTAGAGTTCCTGCTTGTAGAGGCTCCAACCGAGTTTGTACAACGCAAGCTCGTAAAAGTCCGAGTTGCTGCCCATGCCGACCACAGCCTGATAAGACTCTTCTGCATCGAGATACTTCCTGCGGACGAAAAAGTATTCGGCGCGTCGAAAGTACACTTCGTCGATGAAGTCGGAATGGCCGTATTGGGCAATGAGCCGCTCCATCACTTCCATCGCCTTTTCGGGCTCGGCCAGCTCGTCGTAGGCACGCGCCATCTGGTAGAGAACCTGGTCGTTGCGCTCGTAGTAGGGATAGTCCCGCAGAATGCGTTGATAGGTTTCGATCGCCTCGCGCGGACCGGCGAGCTCGGCACCCGGCGTATCGTCGGGATGATCTACCAGCGCGCTCGAGAACGACGGCAGTGCCTGTGCCCCCAGGGCTCGGCGCTCGAAGTCTGCTTCAGTTTCCGAAACGTCCAAGCTCGGCGTGTCGGCGCGCGGCGTCTGAGCCGCAGCGACGCTCGCATCGTCGGATCGGCTCGCGGATACGCGGCTCTGCTCCGGTGCGGGCAGTTCCACAACTTCATCACCGCCCATGATTCCGTATTCTTTTTCAATCTGCAGATCGGCGAGGCGCCGCATGGCCTCGGGCGTCTTCGCGCTAGCCGGCGTCGCGTCGAGAAAGTGTCGATAGCTTGCCATCGCCTTGTCGAGGCTGTCGTCGATGCGTACCTCGGCTACGTCGGGTTCAACGTCGCGCAGCTGGGCAAGCGTGCGAGAGTCCTGGCTGACAGCACACCCGTTCAGCAACACGAACAAAACAACCAACGCGATGGAGGCAGGCTGTGCGCAACGCATCACTGCACTCCTGCTTCAATGTCATCGGGCAAGGTGTCGTCGCTCAACGCGCCGTCGACCAGCACGTCATCACCCAGGCTTTGCGCCCGGGTAGCCCGGTCATAGCTGTTGGCCAGCGCGTAGCGCGCCTGGTCCTGGTAGCTTTCCAGACGTTTCTGCCGAATCTCAAGCTCATGAACGGCGACAGACTCGAGCATGTGTCCCTGCCGGGCCATCAGTAGCTCGACCTTCGCCAGCGACTCGCGAACGCGGGTACGAAGCCGGGTTATCGGGTTCTCGTAGCCGACATAACTGTGCGTGGCCGCCTGCCGAACGCGAACGAATCCTTCATATTGCTCATTCAGGAGGTCCACCGAGGTTTGCAGCGCCTGCAGATTCTCGTGGAACCGCGTCAGCCGCTCGTCGTACTCGGTATGCAGGATCCAGGTGAGAACACCCTGCAGACGGCGTATCCGCAGACGCAGTGCCTCCTCCGGCTCGGAGCTGCCGACTTCGACATCGAGCTGCGCCAGGCGGTTGCCATCCAGCCGTTCATCGGTGGTCGCCAGAAACTCCGGGCGCGGCATGACCAGCAGATCCTGCAGCCGCCGAGTCAACAGCTCGTACTGTTCGAGGCGCAGGCGAATTCGCGAATCAAGCCCGCGAAACTCCTGGTCGACACCGGGCAGCAGGGGTTCGTAATAGTCGCGCCGCACCGCAATGATGCCGTCGAACGCATCGAAGCTGCTCTGCCAGGAATTGAGCTTCTTGCGCAGGTCTTCCAGGTCGAGATAGTTCTGCAGCGCCGTTTGAAAATCATGAGAAGCCAGCAGCTCGATCAGATAGAACGTCTCCGGCGTTTCCGGCAGCGCCCGCAGCCGAATGACCCAGTCCTTGTCCTGATGAATCTCTTCGCGAACCAGAGCCTCGAGAAATTTCCCGTCCTTGATGCTGCTAATGGACGCATCGAGCTTGTCCAGCTCGGAGCCAAAGGACTCCAGTGCCCGCCCGTACAGCAGCGCCGCGCGCCCATGCACGTTGAGCTGGCCGTATGCGTACGGCAAAGCAAGCTTGGCTTCCTGCACTGCGCCGTCGGTGGGCTCGCGTTCGGCAAGGATGCTCCAGGGCACAAGAGCTCTGTCGAACTTGCTCGAGGACACATCCGCCCAGCCCGAACCCAGCAGCGCTTGATTGGACAACGGGCCTTCCAGCCGTACCCGCTCCAGAGACACTTTCGCTCGCTCGAACTCACCCTCTTCGAGCAGCATGGCCCCGAGCACCAGGTTCGCTTTGTCGCGAATCGCGTGGGTAACACTGTCTTTCGCGTCGACCTGACCGGCTTTGTCGAGCTGCAAAATACCTTCCCGATCATCCCCATCGTTGAGCAACGCGACGCCAAGGTTGTACGCGGAAAAACCTTTGAGGCTGTCAGCGCCCTGCAGCCGCCGGAGTATCTCGGCAGCATCGGCCGGGCGGCCAACGGCAAGGTAAATATTGGCAGTGAGAAACTGAACGTCGTCACGGATTTCCGCGGGCATGCGTCCCTCGATCCGGCTCAGGGCTTCCAGTGCATCGCGCATCTGGCCCTTCTGGAAGTGGATGCGTGCCAGCCGGAATGCGGCCTCGTTGCGCACAGCCTGGTCCACGTCGCCTTCCAATACCGCTTTGATTGCCCGACCCGCACGGTGGTGCATTCGATAGTTGAGTTCGAAGTCGCCAACAAAAAATTCAGCTTGCTTGATGTGATGGAACAGCGAATCGAGCTCCGGTTCGTCCAGGCCATAATGCTGGCCGAGCTCGGCATCCAGGCGTTCCAGAGCCTCGAAGTAATATCCCTGATTGGCGTGGTAAACCGCTTCGCCGAAGTAGAGATCACGAAGATCACCCGATTGGGCTGGCGCTGCGTCGCCATGGGAAATCCCGGCGGACAGAACAAGCGCCGACAGCATCCCGATTATCCAGACCGGTGAGCGCAACATGGTTACCAATCTTGCAGGGCGATGGCTGCCTTGCCGGAATCCGGGGCCAGGGTGATGCCGAGCAGGCTCGGATCTATACCCTTTTTAAACGTAAAGCTTTCTGCGCTGTTGAAGTCCTTACCGTTTGCAAGCTTGCCAAGGACCGAGATCTCGAGATTATGGGATCCGGTAGGCAAATTGCCCATGAAGATCCTCTGCACACCGCCTTTCTGCAGCGCCTCGAGCTCTTTGAAGCTATAAATGTGATGGGCCGCAAGCTCGTCGTTGATTCCCACCTGTACCGAATCGAGCCGGAATGACTCGGCTTCTCCCAGCGCCACAAAAATCGTGACTTGTGTGTTGGACGGAAAGAGCAGCCGCTCTTCCAGGGAGTTGAGCTCGGCGGCGATGCTCAAGACGTCTGACTTTATTTCCTGGACCTGCTCATCGAGGCTTCGAATCTCGGATTGCGACACCTCTTCGGCAAAGCCGGATGAGTACGAAAAACAGGCCACCAGCGTCAGCACGGCAGCAAAAAAGAACTTTGGCATTATCCAAACACCCATTCCGCGTAGGCCTGATCCCGGCTATCGGCGGTTTTCCCTGGTCAGTGGGTATCAAGTCTTTACGAATAGGCCATCGGAATGTGTGATCGACCGCTCAAACTCAATATCGGGCCCAAGCGGGTGTACTGAGAATGTGGCCGCTTACCGTTTGCGGGGCATGCGGGTCGCACAAGTTCGACTCACAACACGCGCCCTCGCACCGATCTAGCGACCCAATAACCGCGGCGGCTCGTCGCGGTGAAAGCCATTGAACGTTCTAATGTTGCGAGCCGCTTCCGGCTGGAACACAAAGCTGCCCGCACCATTGTGAATGCCGCCATCAACCCGGAAATCGGCACCTGTGACGTAGGCGGCGATCTCCGAAAGCAGAAACACCACCATGGCCGAGACCTCCGCCGCGGTGCCGTGGCGGGCCAACGGAATCCTGCGGTCGATGCCGGCAATCGCATCCCAGTCCTCTTCCGGATACCGATCCAGCCCGGTGGTAGCGATGAATCCCGGAATGACGCAATTCACCCGTACCCCGGCCCGCCCCCACTCGGTGGCCGCGGTGCTGGTGAAATTCGACAAACCCGCTCGCGCCGCTCCGTTGTGCCCCATTCCCGGCATACCGCGGTCATGGTCCGCGCCGATATTCACGATGCTGCCACCGCGTTCACCCATGCACTGCGTAAAAACCTCGCGCGCAACCAGAAAGTAGCTGGTGAGGTTGTTGTGAAGCACCGCGTTCCAGCCATTGAGGCTGAGATCCTGCAGCCTGGCGGGGAACTGCCCTCCCGCGGCGTTCACCAGTCCATCAATCGGCCCATGGCTGGCCAAGACCTCGGCCACCAGCTCGGTGACGGCTGCTTCGTCGCGTAGCTCCACGCCATAGCAGCCCAGCACTTCGCCGCCGTCCTCGACGATTTCGTCCCGCGTGCGCTCAAGCTTCTCCACGGTGCGCCCGGCGAGCACGAGCCTGGCACCAAGGCTTGCCAGCTCGTGGGCAATGCACCGGCCCAACCCACCGCCGCCGCCCGGAATGAATACCGTCTGACCTGTAAACAGGTCGTCTCGAAACCCTGACTGATATCCCACCGGCACCTCACCTGCGACGCAACCAAAAGCCAATGATACCGAGTCGGGTGCACGATAGAATTGGCACCGTGAATTCGCCTATTCGGGCCCTGCGAGGAACCCGCCATCATCAAGACCGCAAAGCTCCTGTCGCTCATCAGCGTGTTGGTCCTGGCCGCCGCGTGTGTCGTCAACCCCGTCACCGGTGAGCGCGAGCTCGGGATCATCAGCACCGAGCAACAGATCAGCATGGGCAAACAGCAGTACGTGCCAGCCCAGCAGATGCAGGGCGGACAGTACATCGTAGACCCGGGCGTCACGGCCTATGTTCAACAAGTCGGCCAACGCATCGCGGCAGTGAGTGACGTTGCCCTACCCTATGAATTCGTGGTGTTGAACAACTCGGTGCCGAATGCCTGGGCGCTACCCGGAGGCAAGATCGCAGTGAACCGCGGCTTGCTGGTGGAGTTACGCAACGAAGCCGAGCTTGCCGCCGTACTTGGCCACGAAGTGGTTCATGCCGCCGCACGCCACGGTGCGCGCCGGGTTGAGCGTGGAATGTTGCTGCAAGGTGCTATGGTCGCTGCCGCCATTGGCACCCGCAACCAGCAGTACGCGGGAGCTGTAGTAGGTGTTGCGCAGCAGGCGGCTGGAATGATGAGCTTGAAGTACGGCCGCGACGATGAGCGTGAGGGCGACTACTACGGCACCCGATACATGGCTGAGGCGGGCTACGACCCCTACGCGGCGGTGTCGCTGCAGGAAGTGTTTTTGAAACTTTCCGGCGACAAGAAGACCAGCTGGATGCAAGGGCTGTTGTCCAGCCACCCGCCGAGTGCGGAACGCGTAGCGAACAACAAGGGACTCGTCAGCCAGTTGCGTGCCGAAGGTTTCCAGGGAGGTGAGTTCGGGTCCGATCGATTTCAAAGCGCAATCCGTCCGCTGAAAGACGACGCTGCCGCCTACAAGGCCTACGACAATGCCCAGCAGGCTTACCGCGACAAGGACTACGCCGCCGCGCTCACGAACCTTCAACCCGCGCTCGACGGCCAGTATAAGGAAGCCGCCTTTCACGGGCTGCGCGGCGACATCCGCTACCAGCAGAAGCGCTATGGTGATGCGATCACCAATTACACAAGAGCCATCGAGCGACACGGCGACTATTTCTCCTACTACCTCGGTCGCGGCATGGCGCGCTCCCAGGAAAACGAGCGCCAGCTCGCCAAAGCCGACCTGAACCGATCCGTGGAGCTGTTGCCCACTGCCATCGCCTACAACGAGCTGGGCAGCATCGCCGAGCGCAACGGCAATACCGACGAAGCCGTGCGCTACTACGAGGCCGCAGCTAAGTCGCAGGGGCAGACGGCCCGCACGGCTTACTCAAACATGTTGCGGCTGGATCTGCCCAGGCAGCCGGCGCGATACGTGCAGGCGCGGGTAGCCATCGACAACGAGGGCCGACTGATTCTGCAGGTCAGCAACGCAACACCTGTGGCGCTGGAGCTCGTGCGTCTACAGGTCGAGCTACGTACCGCCGATGGCAAGACTCAGCGCTATTCACGAACCGTGGAACGCCTCGCCGCCGAGGCGTCGGCCATGCTGCGACTGCCGGATCCGGGTGTGCAAATCGTGGATGCCACAGTCCGTCCCGTGGCCGCGCAGATCAGCCGTTAAAACCATTCAGCAGGCACTCTTCAAGGAGATCCAACCGTGACCGGGAATCAACAAGTCCTAATCGAATCGCTACCTCAGGGAAAACTCACGGCGGAAAACTATCGCCTTGCCGAAGCACCGATGCCCGAAATAGGCGACGGCGAGGTGCTCGTGAAAACCACAGCGTTCGCCATCACCGCTGGCACCCGCGCCGGACTTCAGGGTAGCGCCAGCTATGCCGGGGCGCCGAAGAGCGGCATTGTGATGAATGGCACCGGCGTCGGCGAAGTAGTTGAGTCCAACTCACCGGCCGTAACTAAGGGTGACCAGGTAATGGCACCCACTGGTTGGCAGGCGTACTCGGCACACAAGGCGACAGCCTTGTCGGTGGTTCCCACAGCACACAACCCCATCGACTATCTGGGGCCGCTGGGCGTAAACGGGCTCACCGCGTACTTCGGACTCTTTGATGTCGGACGCCCCGCGCAAGGTGAAACCGTGATGGTGTCTGCCGCAGCCGGGTCGGTGGGTCACCTGGTCGGACAGATGGCAAAAACAGCCGGCGCGCGGGTGGTGGGCGTATGCGGTAGCGATGCCAAGGGCCAGACCCTCACCCAGGACCTGGGCTTCGACGCGGCCGTGAACTACAAGGAAGACGATTTCCGCCAGGCGCTCAAAGACGCCACCGCCGATGGGGTCGACGTATACTTCGACAATACCGGCGGCGACATTCTGGGCTCTGCCCTGAGACGCATGAACATCGGCGGCCGGATCGCCTGCTGCGGGGTGGTCTCGCAGTACGACACCGACAACCCCGCGCCGGGACCGCGAGGCATCCCGGGCCTGCTCATCAACAAACGCATAGAGATGCGCGGATTCCTGGTCTTCGACTTCGCCGAGCGGTACGACCAGGCGCGCGACCAGATCGCTGCATGGCTTGTCTCTGGCGAGGTAAAGAGCCTGGTCGACGAGGTGAATGGGCTCGCGGCCGCCCCGCAAGCGTTCGTTGACTTGTTGGCCGGCGGCAACATCGGCACCCGCGTGGTGCGCCTGAGCTGACGGATTGTCCGGAGCAGCCCCCGAGGAATGGTACGCTCCGCGCCCCGTTTGACGAGCACCATCGTTGCCGCAGCAACGGCTTGATACCGCAATTTGCCATTAGCAAATCGTTACTTCAGGCTGTGCGAAATTGAGGCCCGAAGTGAATCTAGACCTCCTGCTTGCCATCAAAGTCCTGCTGTTGTGTCTCGCCGCCAACGGTGCGCCCGTGCTTGGCAAATGGCTGCTCGGCACTCGCGGGGCGGTACCCATCGACGGCGGCCTCACCTTCATCGACGGCCGTCCGGTGCTCGGTCGCAGCAAGACGCTGCGGGGCCTGGCTTTGAGCGTAGCGGCAACGGTACCGCTGGCCATGCTACTCGGTTACAGCTGGCAGCTCGGGCTCACCTTCTCGGCCATGACCATGCTGGGCGATTCGCTTTCGAGCTTCACCAAACGGCGCCTGGGCATACCGGCCAGCGGCAAATTTCGAGGTCTGGATCAGATTCCTGAGGCGGCGCTGCCCATGTGGGTGTGCCGCGCGCCGTTGGGTCTGGGCGCCGCGGACATCGTGGTGCTGGTGGCCGTGTTCATCGCCGGCGATTTCGTGCTTTCCAAAGTGATGTACCGCCTCGGTATCCGTGAGAATCCTTATTAGGGGGCCGCTCGGCCAGCTCATCATGAATCTAAGCAATCGCATCCCGACCGCCCTGCTGGTGGCGAGTCTCGCGGCTGGTTGCACAACGACGACCGAGCGCGGTCATTGGGGCGCTGGCGCGCATTGGCCAACGGCCGCCAACTTGAAATCCGCCGCCGTGCGGGCCGCCAAGGACCCGATGACCTGGGCGCCCCTGGCTGGCGCCGCCCTTCTCGCCATTGGCGATGCAGATGAGGAGATCTCGGAATGGGCGGCCGACAAAACGCCGCTGTTTGGCGACGACGCGGCCAATGCGAGTGACACGCTGCTCGACATCACCACCTACGGTTACGTCGCCACCGCCTTGCTCGCCCCCGACCGGTCGGCGGCGGACAAGCTCAAAGGGCTCACCGTGGGCGCAGCGACCATGGCGATCAATGACAGCATCACTCAGGGCCTGAAATCGATCGCCGGTCGTGAACGGCCGAATGGCCAGGACCACAAGAGCTTCCCGTCGGGCCATGCATCCAACTCGGCAACCCGGGCCACACTGGCTGCCCGAAATGCCGCTCATCTGCCGCTGCCGGATTGGGCGCGTGCCAGCTTGACCGTGGGGCTCTACTCTGTCGCCGGGGCGACGGCATGGGCGCGGGTGGAAGCCGAGAAACACCATGTGACCGACGTGCTTGTCGGCAACGCCCTGGGACATTTCCTGGCAACGTTTATGCAGGAAGCGTTCCTGGAATCCGGGGTTGAGCCCATCGGGGTCAACTTCACAACGATAGCGCGAGGCGGCACGATCACGGTGCACGTTCCTCTCCGCGGGGCGGACTAGCAACGAAGCACGTGCAGCGTGACCTCCGCCGGACAGTTCAATCGCACGCCGATGATCGACGCACCCGCACCCGGCGATGTGTAACCCTGCATCGCGCCTTCCCGCCAGGCCCCTCGACCCAACCGCCGCGGAATGCGGGAGTCCAGCGTTACCGGATGACCGCCGGGGAGACACAGCTGCCCGCCATGGGTGTGACCACACAACAGCAGGCGCACGCCGGCGCTGGCGGCCTCCCGATAGATCTCAGGCGTGTGACTCAAGAGAATCGCTGGTGCGGAGTCCGGCACGCCGGCCATGGCCTTGTCGATGTCGCCGACGCCGAAGAAGTGCGCATCGTCAATGCCAGCCAGGTAAAGGTGCTCGCCACCATGAACAATTGCCTGGCTTTCGTTCATCAACAAGCGGATACCCACGCTCTCGAACTCCGGCAGCATGGTCACGCTGTCGTGATTGCCGAGCACCGCGTACACCGGATCCTTCAGGCTCCCACGAAGCCTGTGCATACCTCGCAGCGTGCCATCAATGGAGCCATGGGTGCGAAACCGATAGTCGCCGGTAAGAACGCAGACATCGTAGTCGACGTCGCGCACCCGCTCGACGATGGCGTGCAGAATCTCCTCGCTCATATCCAGGTGCAGATCCGATAGGTGCAGCAGCCGCAGTCCATTCAACCTCTCTGGAAGCCCGGCCAGGGTGACCTCATTTTCCACCAGCCGAATGTCGAGCGCGTTACGGCTGGCCCGGTCGTATAACCCGGTGAGCTTGAGCCCAGCGCGGATCACGGACGGCGCGGAGTACCAGTTCTCCAGATGAATGAAGTGGCGGCCACCACCGAACACGTGGGATTCATGGCTGGTCTCGATCTCGAGGCGCTGACGTGCATGGGCCGACCCCAGCCGTTCTTCGAGATGCTTGAGAATCTCACTATCCTGCATGGATGCAGTATATAGGGGCGAGCTCCGGTGTAATTGAATTCGTGCGCGCAGAACCAATGGCGCCAGGGAAGGTCAGTAAGTCATGTCGAATCGAATAAAGTGCAACAGCGTATCCTACCGGACAGGCTACGTTGAGATCACCGCCGGTATCCATGATGATTGCGTCAACCTCGAAACCTGGAACATCCACCCCGAAATCGACCTCGCGACGCGGGATCTCCACGATGCGGACTTTCCGGCCGACGGCGTTATCGGCAACACCGAGATCGAGCTGAGCGCAAACGACGCGAGGAGGCTGATCCGGCTGCTCGAAGTGGCACTCGAAAAACTCTAGCGAGGTGGGCCAATTGCAAAGCTCGCGACCAGCTAGAGCTCCTGACCCTCTTCCGCGGTACCCCCGAACCCTTCAGGTGCGGGTATCCACAGCGCGACCAGATTGCCCACCGCTACCGCGGCCGCCATGGTGTAGACGATCGGCTTCAACGTGTCATCGAAAAACAACCCGGTCACGATCCCAAGTACGCTACCGA
>Ga0224508_10002174_pt1 | contig 16970 bp, 13 predicted proteins | sample SF_Jan12_sed_USG_4_FD_170157 | JGI IMG/M metagenome (GOLD analysis project Ga0224508, IMG submission 170157) | Sediment microbial communities from San Francisco Bay, California, United States - SF_Jan12_sed_USGS_21 | ecosystem: Environmental > Aquatic > Marine > Sediment | place: USA... | reverse complement strand
GAGAACAATTTTTCCTAATATTAGCGTTTATTGTTCCTCTGACCCGGTTTTCCCGTTCACGGTTTTCTGGTTTTCCGGTCATTTAACTGACTCATCTATTTGCATAATACCGAAGGTATTGCCTTCAGTATCTTTGCACATAATCAAGTAACCCACACCAGGAATTACCTTTTTCCCTTCCCTTATTTCTCCACCAACCTCTACCACTTTTTTTGCCACATCATCAACGGACTCAACATCAAGAACGACCGCAGTCGTGTCCTCAGGCTTTATTCTGCCGGCGATACCGCCGGTTACACCCGGTTCTTCATCAGATCCGGTCTGCATCAGCCAATAGTCTTCCGGGCCTTCCCATTTGTTTACTTTCCAACCGAATACACTTCGATAAAATTCTGCGGCCCGCTCCGGGTCGTCCGCACTCAAATCAAAGTGAATTACACGTGACATTCGTCTTTTCCGAATAATCGACACCATAAATCCGTATAAATCCGGGTCAGAGAACAATTCTTTCTAATATTAGGGAAAATTGTTCTCTGACCCGGATTTCCTTTCGCTACTGAATCTTTGCAACAAACTTATGCACTGGGAGCATAACGTCGCGGCCGGTTTCCCGAAACAGTTTGTATGCAGCAGTGATCCTATGGCCGCCATCTTCCAACATATATGTCTTTCCACACCCGCAGTTCAGTAGCCTAATTGGATTGCTGATACTGTTGCCCGCCTTCAGCGACCTGAAAACTGTCTTAAGTCTTTCATCATCTCCGCGGATCCAACTTATTGGGAGTCGAACAAGCGCACTGACTGGTACCTTTGTGCACATATCGCTATTTGCTCCTTGTCACACAACGACGAAGCTAATGGGACAACCAGAAATCATTCTGCGGCCGCGAAACCTTGCTTAATGTTTCCTCGCACCGGCCGACAAAAGAACGTTTTATTCAACAGATCAAGCGAAAACTGTTCGCTACGATTCCACGGCAACAGAGAAACCGAGCGCACCATAACAAATAGCAACTGGGTCCAGGTACCGATGGTCGGAATCCAATATATCAATCGCAAAGGTTCGGGAAACGCAACTATAAGTAGGATCAGATACCAAAACCGTACTTGTATAGGGAAGGCGGTGACACTACGTTCTCGAATGATGTAGTGAAGTAACTGAAACACAGTTAGCCCTATCGCAAGCACGAAACCGACTGGGTTTCCTGTTACACCGACAGTCAACAACCCAGCGGTGACCAACCAATACCACCAACCGATCTCTCTATACTCGACCATCAACATATCAGCACCTTCCGCTTGATATCACACAAAGCGAGCCGTGTGGCGATCCGCAATAATGCGGCTAGGCCAACGTTCAACGGCGTAACCCCCCACCCGGAGTCACGCCCAGACTCCGTAGTACGGATCACATTGACACCTTAATTAGATAATCCACGCAAAATTCCTCTCGACTTCGCCGCTTAGCATTAACATGCTCCGGGATGAACCTTCCAAGCGTCGACGGGGTCAAGAGAATCGAACTCGGCAATCACAACAAGCTCGCCGTCTTGTACCGGGAAATCCTTGATGGCAAGAAACCCAGGCATCTCGCTCACGAGCGAACCCATTTGCTGGTTCAAGGCATCCATCTCCTCGAGATCTGCCTGCGGCTTCACGTAGCAGCGAAACACGACGACTATCATCGATACGCCCAGTGGTTCATGGCCTATTCGTATTAACATCCCAGGAGGACTGCCGCGTCAAGCCCCTGGGGTGGCATCTAACCGTCGCGGCAGCCCAGATTTCGGACTCCCCTCTGCTCCACAATGTGCAGGACGGTAGGGCTATTCGAGTGGGTTGGTGTTGAGATGCACTATTTCTGTTCCTGACCGGTCAGCGCTATTGCCGTGTCAGGCAGCGGTAAATCAAAGTTTACGCTTCCCGCGAAGCTTCAACCATACGCCATATGCGCAAAACAACACGCTGATTAAAGCGAGCCCGGCGAGCATTCCCACCGCGCCGTCCCCGCTTACCGGTTGATGACCGGGCCGGATCGATACGACACCATAGAGTCGATATTGGACGACGCCTACCACGCAGGCGATTAAGCCGGTACCGCCGATGATGAGAGACCAAAGCCCCCGGCTCCGCATGCGCGAAGCCTTAATGGTCCTACGCGGTTTCATTTCTGGATTCAATCTAGTGTACTGTCCCATCATTCGACGTAACCGGTCCAATTACCACCATCGAACTAAGAAAATGCCCCGTGACAAATAACCCAGCCCGTGTTCATCGGTTGGTTATGCGTATATGGCCCAAACCCAGGGCCATACTCGCTATCCCGCGAGTTCCACCACCATATCCAGCTGGATGCTGGCACCGTATGGAAGCTGTGCCACCCCGGTTGCGGTGCGCGCGTGCTTTCCGGACTCGCCATAGACGGCAATCAATAGTTCCGATGCTCCATCGATAACTTTAGGCTGCGTCTTGAACGACGCGGCCGAGTTTACGAATCCTTGTACCTTAAGAATCGAGGATATCCTGTCGAGATTGCCGATATCGGACTTGATGATTGCCAGCAGATCAAGCGCCGTATCCCTGGCGGCGAGTTTCGCTTTCTCGGCGCTTACCTCCGTACCGACTTGACCGCGCTGCTCACTGACCCGTCCGGAGACGTACAACAGATTCTGGTATTGTTTGGTGCCCAGATAATTCGCCACCGGCGCCTTGGGAGCAGGCAAGGAAAGTCCCATCTCCGCTAACAGCGTTTCGACTCGACCCATTGCTTCAGCCCTCTGTGCGCGATCGAAAGACAGGCACGCTCACGGGCCCGCGGAGCCGATTGCTACGCGGTGGACACATCAACTTTCTTAACATCTTTCAAACTAACTCTTCCGCGCATGCCATAGATCATATTAATCTTGCATCGCAAGCCAGTCTCTCAGGGGAACGGCCCAAGCCTTACATAAACGCAAAGCCATCGCCAGATGCGCCGCGATCGCTTAGAATGTGGGTAACGATTGTATCTGGAATACCAGGAGAAGTTCGTATGTCGTATCAGTTTTCCAAACCTCTCGGGTTGTGGCTGGCGGTGGCTCTGATTGCGGGCGTATTCAGCCTGCCGGTCCAGGCCGGTGAGCCGGCGTCGGGCCCGGAGATTACCGTCTACAAGAGCCCCACCTGCGGGTGTTGCACGGGGTGGGTCGATTACTTGAAAGACAATAATTTTCGCGTCACCGCGCACAACGTCGACAACCTCGACCAGATCAGAGCCAAGCATGGCCTTAAGGATCCAAAACTGCGGTCCTGCCATACCGCGATCGTCGATGGGTATGTGGTCGAAGGGCATGTCCCGGTCGACGACATCAAACGCCTGCTCACCGAGCGCCCAAAGGTGATCGGCATCAGCGCGCCGGGTATGCCGCAGATGTCGCCGGGTATGATGAGCATCGAACCCAAAGACTATGACGTGGTGAGCTTCGACGCTGACGGCAAAGTCGAGGTTTTCAGCCGCTACTAAACAGCGCCAGCCCCTGACCGGGCGCGGCGGCCTTGTTTGGCCGACTCTCACGTTTCAGGCCTGGGTGAGTTCCGGCAGGTCTTTGTAGAGTTCCAGCGCTTCCGCGTTCGCCAGCGCATCGGTGTTGTTCACCGGCTGGCCGTGGATCACGTTGCGCACCGCGAGTTCGACGATTTTGCCGCTGATGGTGCGCGGGATGTCGGCGACCTGGATGACCTTGGCCGGCACGTGGCGCGGCGAGGCGCCGGCGCGGATGGCGAGTTTGATTTTCTCGGTCAAAGCGTCGTCGAGCATGAGGCGATCGCGCAGGCGCACGAACAAAATGATGCGCACGTCGTTGTCCCAGTCCTGTCCAACCGCAATACTCTCTAATACTTCCGTCAGTTTTTCGACCTGCCGGTAGATCTCCGCGGTGCCGATGCGTACCCCACCGGGATTCAGCACCGCATCTGAACGTCCATAGATGATCACGCCGCCGCGCTCAGTGATCTCGGCGTAGTCACCGTGCGCCCAGACATTGTCGTACTTGGCGAAATACGCATCACGGTAACGCTCACCGTCCGCGTCGTCCCAGAACCCAATCGGCATCGACGGAAACGGTTGGGTACACACCAGCTCACCCTTCTCACCGACGAGCGACCGGCCGTCGTCATCATAGACCTCGACTTTGAGTCCCAACCCCCGGCATTGCAATTCGCCGCGGTACACCGGCAGCATCGGACTGCCGAGGGCGAAACACGAGATCAGATCGGTGCCGCCGGAAATCGAGGATAACTGCACGTCGGGTTTGATCTTTTCGTACACGTAGGTGAACGACTCCGGCGCGAGGGGCGAACCGGTGGACAATACTGTGCGCAACGCCGTCAGATCGTGGCTCTCGACCGGTGTTCCTCCGGCTTTTTCCAGCGCGGAGAGATACTTAGCGCTGGTGCCGAATACGTTAATACCTTCCTGTTCGGCGAGGTCCATGAGCACTTGCGGTTGGGGGTGAAACGGCGAGCCGTCAAACAGCACCAAAGTTGCCTCCGCGGCCAGGGCGCTCACCAGCCAGTTCCACATCATCCAGCCGCAGGTGGTGAAATAAAAAATGCGCTCGTTGGGGTGCAAGTCGGTGTGCAGCACCAGTTCTTTCAGGTGTTGCAAGAGCGTCCCGCCGACGCCGTGCACTATGCATTTGGGTTTACCGGTGGTGCCGGAGGAATACATCACATACAGCGGATGATCGAACGGCACGTGGACAAAATCGATATCTTGCGCCTCGAAGTCTTCGAGCCATACGTCCCAGGCCAGGGCGCGCGGATCATCGACCGGCGCGATGTCGCCCACAAACGGCACCACGACCACCCGTTCGATGCTTGGCAGTTCGCGCAAGATTTCGCCCTGGCGTTCAGCCAAGGCAATCCGCTTGCCCGCATACCGGTAGCCGTCCGCGGTGATCAACACCTTCGGCGCAATCTGGCCGAAGCGCTCGAGCACGCCGGTCTTACCGAAGTCCGGCGAGCACGACGACCAAACCGCGCCCAGACTGGTAGCGGCCAGCATTGAAATCACGGTCTCTGGAACATTCGGCAGATAGCCGGCCACCCGGTCGCCGGGTTGGACCCCCGCTCGTTTGAGCGCTTGCGCTGCGCGCGACACGGAGTCGTACAACTCGCCATGCTTTAGCTCGCGCCGGCGGCCGTCTTCGCCCTGGAAGATTAATGCCGATGCGTTACCGCGCCGGCGCAGCAGGTTTTCCGCAAAGTTCAGACGGCTGCCGACAAACCAGCGCGCGCCGGGCATGCGCGCGCCGTCCACCAGGACCTGTTCCCAGGGTATTGACGCACGCACTCCGCAGAAACGCCACACCGAGGCCCAGAACGCTGCGGGATTTTCCACCGACCAGTCGTACAGCGCTCCGTAACCGTTCGCGTCCGCACTGTGTTCTTGCTGCACGTATTCAAGAAACCGGCGCAGGTTCGAGTTGGCGACGCGTTCCGGTGATGGCGTCCACAACGGCTCGTGCGAGCCGCTCATTCGGGTTTCTGTAGGTCTTCAATCGCCGCCATCAGAAACCGCGTCGCTTCGCCGCCGGTAACCGCTCGGTGGTCGAAGGTCAGCGACAACGGCAAGCGGTGGCGCGCGGCGACTTCGCCGTTAACGATCACCGGCTCCGCTCGAGCGCGACCCGCGCCGAGGATCGCCACCTGCGGCGGCACCACCACCGGGTTCGCGTAGCGGCCGCCGAGCATACCGAAGTTCGACAGGGTGATTGTCTGCCCACGCAATTCTTCCGGTGGAATGTCCCGCGCTTCGACCGCGCGCCTCATTGCTTCCAAACCCTGCCTTAGATCATCCGGCGCGCGGTTGCCGACGTCGCGCAGCACCGGCACGAACAGGCCGTCTTCGGTATCGAGCGCCACGCCGAGGTCGATCTTTTTCAGCACCCGGCGCCCGATAGCATGGCCGTCGTACCAGGCGTTCAGTGCCGGTTCAGTGCGGCAGCCTGCGACGATTGCGCGCACCAGCCGGATCGTCACGTCGAATTCGCTCCAGGCTTCGATATCGGCGTCCTCGACCAACGTCACCGGCACCACGTCCGCGTGCGCCAGCGCCATAGTCTGCGCCATTACCCGGCGCACGCCGCGCAACGACTCCATCGGCCCGAGTTCGTTCAGGATGCCGGCGACGCGCCGCACGTCGGCGGCGGTGATGGTGCCGTCCTTGCCGCTCGGCGTGACGTGGGAGACATCGACGTTGGCACGGCGCGCCAGGGCGCGTACCGCGGGGGTCGCCTTAACACCCGCGCCGCGTTTGCCGACACTGATCGCGGTCTCCTCGACCACGTCGTTGCCGACCGCCACCGCTCCCACTACCGTGCCCTTGTCGGCGGACTCCGGCGCCGGACCCGCAGCGCTGCCATCGGCGGTCTCGAACTCCACCAACAGACGTCCGGTCTCCACGATATCGCCGACCGCGCCGCCGAGTTTGACAATCTTGCCCGCATACGGGCTCGGGATATCCACGACCGCTTTAGCGGTTGCCACCGACACCAACGGTTGGTCGCGGGCCACTTCTTCGTCGACCGCGACGTGCCAAGCGGCGATCTCAGCGTCCGCCAAGCCTTCGCCGAGGTCCGGCAGATTAAACACTGCCAGCGCCATTTTACTCGTACTCCACGGCACGCTTCAGCGCGCGTACAATCTGTCCGGTGCCCGGCATGTAATGATTTTCCAAGCGATACAGCGGCATGATGGTGTCGTATCCGGTGACGCGCTCCACTGGTGCGAACAGACTCAACAGACCGTGTTCAGCCAGATTGGCGGCGATCTCGGCGCCGAACCCGGCGGTGCGCGCCGCTTCGTGGACAATCACGCAGCGCCCGGTCTTGGTAACCGAATCGAGTATCGTCTGCATATCCAACGGCTTCAAGGTCGCCACATCGACCACCTCGACACTGATGCCGAGCGCGGCGGCCTGATCCGCGGCCTGCAGCGCGTCATGCAACATCGCGCCCCACGACACCAAAGTCACGTCACCACCCTCGCGCAGGGTAAAACAGACATCGAGGGTTGCCGCATCGCCGGTGTCCGGCACCTCCTGCTTGACCAAGCGGTAAATGCGTTTGGGTTCCAGGAACACCACCGGATCCGGATCACGGATCGACGCCAGCAGCAAACCGTACGCGCGCATCGGCGAGGATGGGATCACCACCCGGATGCCGGGGATGTGGGCGAACATCGACTCGGTGCTTTCGGAGTGGTGTTCGGGGGCATGGATGCCGCCGCCGAACGGCGCACGCAGCACCATCGGGCAAGTCAAGCGCCCGCGGCTGCGGTTGCGCAGCCGCGATGCGTTGTTGATGATCTGATCCATGGTTGAGTAGATGAAACCCATGAACTGGATCTCCGCAACCGGTTTCAGCCCTTCGGCGGCCATGCCGATCGCCATGCCGGCAATCAGGGATTCCGCGAGCGGGGTATCCAGCACCCGTTTGGCTCCGAAGCGCTCCTGCAGCCCGGCAGTGGCGCGAAACACCCCGCCGTTAACGCCGATGTCCTCGCCGAGCAGCACCACGTCCTCATCCGCGGCCAGCTCGTGGGCGAGGGCCGCGTTGACCGCTTCAAGCAGGGTCAACTCAGCCATCCGCGTCGTCGTCCTGTCCCACGGAGCTGCGCTGATCGGCATAGACCGGGGGTAAAGATTCGTACAGATAATCGAACATCACCTGCGGCGTCGGCGGCGCGGAATCCAGGTACGCATGAGCTGCGTTCTCGACCTCGGCGCGGATCTGTTCGTGCAGCTCACGGTCTTCGTCGTCACTCCACGCACCGGCGTTGATGAGATACGCCTTGAGCCGCGCCAGCGGCTCCACCGACCGGTAGTGCTCGACGTCGTCGGCGGCGCGGTAACGCGTGGCGTCGTCCGCGGTGGTGTGATCGCCCAGCCGATAGGTGAGCGCCTCGATCAGGGTCGCACCCTCGCCGCGGTAGGCGCGCTCCAGCGCTTCCCGACACACCTGGTAGACCGCAATCGCATCGTTGCCATCCACCTGTTCGCCGTGGATCCCGGCAGCAATGGCTTTCTGCGCGAGGGTCTCACACGCGGTCTGCGCGGTTCGCGGCACCGAGATCGCCCAGCCATTGTTGATGCCCATGAACACCACCGGCAGTTTCCACACCCCGGCCGCATTGAGGGCTTCGTAGAAATCGCCCTTCGAGGTCGCGCCGTCGCCGAACACCGGCACCGCGGCACGTGCCTGGTTACGGTACTGCATGGCGAATGCTACACCGACCGCGTGAACGATATGGCTGGCGACCACGATCGACACGGGAAAGTCGCGGCGCGGGACGGCGAAATCCATCCCGCGCTCGTCACCGCCCCAATACAGAAACAGCTCGAGCATACGCACGCCGCGCATCAACTGGACCCCGCACTCGCGATAGGTCGGCAGCAGCACATCGTGTTCCTGCATCGCGCGCCCCAAACCCACCGCCGCCGCTTCCTGGCCAAGCGTCGAGGCGTAGGTGCCGAGCTTGCCGGTGCGCTGCAAGGCGACCGCCTTTTCATCGAAAGCCCGGGTCAATACCATGCCACGATACAACTCGATCACTGTCTCCGGCTTGCAGGTGAACTCGGGAAGTTCGCCCACCGGCTCACCGCGCTCGTCAAGGTAACGCCGATGGTGGATTTCAAACTTCGCAACGACCGACATCAGATTCTCTCATCGCCATGATGGACAGCGTCGGCCAGCATAGCAGACCGCGGCGCGCACAAATATCCGCACCACAACCGCGGCGTCAGACATATCGGCGACATACTGATAGTTTTTAACACTTTGTATTTCAGCAAGTTGTATTGATTACCTCGCAAATTACACCATCCGGACCCCACGGTCACACCGACCGGAGCAGCTGTAAGAACTCGTCCTCGTCCAACTGAGTCACGCGCAGGGCGGTGGCCCTATTCGCTTTGGAACCGGGGTCGGCACCGACGATCACGTAGTCGGTTTTCTTCGACACGCTGCCGGTCACCTTGGCCCCGAGGGCGAGCAGTTTTTGCTTGGCCTCATCCCGGGTCATGCCCGCCAAGGTCCCGGTCAGGACGAAGGTCTTACCGTCTAGCGGCCGCGCGGCGGCCCCCGCCGGCAGGTCCGGCCAGGCAATCCCCGCGGCGCGCAGCTTGCCAATAACGTCGCAGTTGTGTGGTTGCCGAAAGAAGGTATACACACTGTCGGCAACAATCGGCCCGACGTCCGCGACACTCTCCAGCGCCTCGGTATCCGCAGCCATCAACGCCTCCAAGGTGCCGAAATGGGTCGCCAGCGCCAGCGCCGTAGTTTCGCCGACTTGCGGGATCCCCAGCGCGAACAGAAAGCGCGGCAACGTGGTCTGCTTACTGCGGTCCAACGCCTCCAGCAAATTTTGCGCGGATTTCTCCGCCAGGCGCTCGAGCGACACCAGCGACTCTAGGGTCAGACTGAACAGATCCGCGACGTTATCGATGATCCCCGCGTCCACCATCTGCTCGACCAGCTTCTCACCTAAGCCGTCGATGTCCATCGCACGGCGGCGCGCAAAGTGCTTGATGCTCTCCTTGCGCTGCGCGGAACAGGTCAGCCCGCCGCTGCAGCGCGCGATCACCCCCGCGCCCTCGTAGATCACCTCGGATCCGCACACTGGACAACGCTTCGGAAACCGGTACTTGCGCGTACCCCGCAGCCGGCGGTCCTTGATCACGCTGACGATCTCCGGGATCACGTCGCCGGCACGTCGCACGATCACGGTGTCACCGACGCGAATGTCCAGGCGCTCGATCTCAGCGCGGTTGTGAAGCGTGGCATTGGAAACCGTCACGCCTCCGACGAACACCGGCTCGAGACGCGCCACCGGCGTCACCGCGCCGGTGCGCCCGACGCGCACCTCGATCCCACGGACCCGGGTGGTCTCTTCCTCAGCCGGAAACTTGTGCGCTAATGCCCAGCGTGGCGCGCGGGACACCTGGCCCATTACCTGCTGTAATTCGATGCGGTTAACTTTGTACACGATGCCATCGATATCATAGGGCAGTTGCGCGCGCTGGTCGGCGAGTTCGCGATAATACCCAAGGCACCCGTCGACACCGGTGACTAAGCGCGCGTCGGGCGACACCTTGAATCCCCACTCGCGCAGACGCGCCAGCAATTCGAATTGGGTATCAATTTGTATCTCTGGTACGTCGGCGGCATCGACCCGGCCAACGCTGTAACACAGCATATCGAGCGGGCGCTTTGCGGTAAGACTCGAGTCGAGTTGGCGGAGACTGCCGGCAGCGGCATTGCGTGGATTGGCGAACAGCTTGTCACCGGCGGCGGCCTGCTGTTCGTTGAGGACGTGAAACCCGTCCCGGGAAATATACACCTCACCACGCACGTCCAGGAGGCGCGGATGGGCCGCCCCGTGCAGGCGCAGCGGGACCGAGCGGATGGTGCGCACGTTCCAGGTCACATCTTCGCCCTGGGTGCCGTCACCGCGCGTCGCACCGCGCACCAGAACCCCGTCTTCGTAGCGCAGGCTCACCGCCAGGCCGTCGAGCTTGGGTTCAGCGACGTATTCGATGCTCTCCAGACCGGTGCGCTCGCGAATCCGCCGGTCGAAGGCATCAACTTCGTCGTCGGCAAACGCATTGCTCAACGACAGCATCGGCACTTCATGGGTGACCGTGGTAAACCCGCTCGCCGGCAGCGCACCAACCCGCTGGGTGGGCGAATCCGGGCTTAAGAGTTCGGGATACTCGGTCTCCAACCTCTGCAACTCCCGCAGCATGCGGTCGTACTCCGCATCCGATACGGTGGGATCGTCGAGGACGTAGTAGCGATAGTTATGCTCGTTAAGGCGGGTGCAGAGCGTTTGTGCCCGTTTGCGGACCTCGCTAGGGGCGGACATCGGAAGCTAAAACAAACGCACGGCCTGGTCACTGCCCGGGGGAATCCCTTCCTTTTCCATCTCGGAGGCGATGTCCCGAATCTGCTGCGCGATGCGTTTCAGGCCTTTCTCGGTCATACCGCGCTTGTGCTGATCCACGAGCTTGCCGTCGATGCGCTTACACAAACCTTTGGCGTCCTCGACCATTTCCTTAAAAACCTGGCCGGGATTCAAGGTGCTGGGGATATTGATGAACAGCATCACCCCGTTGGTCCGGAATCGCCCAAGATCGTTAACGTCGAACTCGCCGCTGCCGAACAGGCTGGCGAGACTGTACAGGTGCCGATTGCCACGTCCATGGGGCCGCTTCTTGTAATAAATGTTGCGTGCCGAGGACAGCTCCATTCCCAACTCGCGGGCGGCCAGATCGATCTCGGTGCCCGGAAATCCGCGCGGGTCGCGGGACAGGATATTCAAGATCGCCAACGCGTCGTACTTCTTGCTGAGTTCGTCAAGCACCAAGGCTTCGTTGAGTGCATCCTCGAAACCCATGGAAAATTTGAAGCGCCGGCCGAACACCTCCGAAAAGCGCAGTACCATCTGCGAGAACTGGTTCAACTCTGATTCGGTCAGCGGCCCGTGGCGGTCGGCGAGTTGCAAACTCAACCCGAAATGCGTGAAGCGCGCCGAATCCGATTCGTGTTCGAGGTCGCACCAGTTCTGGTCGGGATACGCGAGACCGAAGATCCGGTGCGGTTTGCTGAGTTCGTACTCGTATTGGCGATAAATTCCGAGCGCGGTATCCCGCTTGATGATGTTCTTGCCCGGCAGACGTGCCACGAACTCGATCTGCCGGCCCTCGTCCGGTTCCGGCTCAGCGTCGCCCATGGCTGCGGTCTCGGCCTGGTCGGGCGGAAGGTCATCGGTATACAGTGGTTCGTGCGCTTGCCCGGATTCCGGGTTCGCCACATCCAGCTCCTCGGTGATTTCCTCCTCCGCGCCGTCGAGATCCTCTTCCTGCGGCGACAGAATGATGCCTTCGCTTTCCCGAGGTACCGACGGCTCGACGTCGACCTGCTGGGGCGTGAGCACCGGTTCTTCCCAGTCCCGTTCATGCTCGCGCACGCGCCCCGGAGTCCGTTTCGCCACCCGGATTTTGTCGTAGGATACCACCAGGATGATGACGAACAGGAGGATACCGGCGAGCAACAGGGCGGTACGGAGTTCGATCATTGTGCGACCATCTCGACCGCGGCCTCGACGTCCACCGCCACCAACCGCGATACCCCGGGCTCCGCCATCGTGACCCCAACTAGAATGTTCGCCACTTCCATGGTGATCTTATTGTGGGTGATGAAGATCAGTTGGGTTTTTGCGGCCATTGTGCTCAATACCGAGCTGTATCGCTCGACGTTGGCGTCGTCCAGCGGCGCATCCACCTCGTCGAGCATGCAAAACGGCGCCGGGTTGAGATCGAAAAACGCGAACATCAGCGACACTGCCGTAAGCGCCTTCTCGCCGCCGGATAGCAAATGAATGGTGCTGTTGCGTTTGCCCGGCGGGCGCGCCATCACCGCGACCCCGGTATCCAGCAGATCGGTACCGGTAAGTTCCAGGTACGCGCTGCCGCCGCCGAACAACTTGGGAAAGAATTTCTGGAAGCGAGCGTCGAGTTGTTCGAACGTCTGCTTGAAGCGGCTGCGCGTTTCGCGGTCGATTTTCTGAATCACACCCTCCAGGGTCTCCAAAGCCTCAGACAAATCCTCATACTGCTTGTCCAGGTATACCTTACGCTCGGATTGCTCCTCGTATTCCTCGATGGCGACGAGATTGACCGGCCCGATGCGCTCGATACGTCGGGTCACCGAATCAAGCTGCTCAGTCCACTGAGATTCGTCGGCAGCCCCGGGCAGTTCGGTCAGCACATCTTCCGCTCGATGGCCGCTCTCCTGAACCTGTTCGTACAGGGTATCGCGGCGCACCACAATTTCCTGCCGCGCGACTTGCACCTCGCTGATCCGATTCCGGATCTCCTGGGCGTCCTGCTCGCGCGCCGTACGTGCATGCTCGTTGCTGCGCAGCGTATCGTCGAGTTCCGCCACCCTAGTGCGCGCTCCGGTCAAGCGGCTCTCGACCGCGACCCGTGATTCCAACAGGGTTTCGAGTTCCCGCTTCAGGTCCGTTTCGGGGCGGTCATCGGCGGCCAATAGCGCCCGCAGTTCCTCCTGGCGCGTAACCATGCCTGACGTCTGTTGCTGCAACCGTTCGATGCGCTGGCGCGTCGAGCCGATCGCCGCCTGCAGGCGCTCGCGGTCGAACTCCGCCTGGTGTTTCGCATCGCGCGCAGCGTCGGCGGCGTTGCGCGCGTCCTGCAACGCGGTGCGCAAGGCGTTGCGCCGGTCGGATAACTCCGAGCGTCGCGATGCATGCCCGGCGCTCATTTGTTCCGCCGTGGACAGCCGCGTCTGCGCCGACTGCACCGCTGCGGCTAGCGCCAGCGTGTCACGATCGACCTCGGCGAGTTCTTCCTGACCGCGCTCGCGCTGGGTTTCCAACGCTTCGGCGCGCGCTTCCAGTGCCCCCAAGCGGTTGTGTAAATCAGTGCGCTCTGCCGAGAGTTCGGCGAACGCCCGGCGTTTCTCGGTAAGCTTCTCGTCGGCGTCCTGCAGCTGCCGTTTGGCGCTACTCAATTGGTCCGTGAGATCGCCGATCCGGGCGGCGGCGGCTTCTGCCCGTTCCTGCACAGCATCGATCTCTGAGGCGCGTTCCAGAATTCCCGCGCGCATACTGTCGTCGTTACCGACGGCGAGCCAGGTCCGACCTATCCAGACACCGTCCCGGGTTACTACCGACTCGGTGTCGGAAAGATGCACGCGTTTCGATACCGCCTGGTCCAGGGTATCCGCCACGTAGACGGCGCCCAGCCAGGGTGCAAGATCGACCTCATCGCAGCGTACTTTGGCCAGCAGCCGGTCGGCGGCGCCGCGGCCTCCGGCACCGGCGGCACGCTCGACCAGCACCACCGCCGAGTCCGCCAACCGGTCCACCGCCGGCGCAAGGTCGGCGAGCCTATCCACACATACCGCGCCAGTGCGTGCACCCAACACCCGATCCACGGCGCTCTCCCAACCCGGCGCTACGCTTATCGTCGTGTTCAGCCGCGGCGCTGCGTTTACTCCATTGGATTTGAGCCAGTCATTGAGCCCCTGGTCGCGGCTGCCGAGCGCCGCCGCCTGGAGTTCGCGTAATGATTCCAGTTTCACTTCGTTGTCTTTATGCGCGTCGCGTGCCGTAACGAGCGCCTCCTCCTGCGTGACGATCGCGGCACGGCCGTTGCGCACCTCGGTTTCAAGCGCGCCCAACTCGGTTTGCAGGGCCGCATAATGACGATCGGTTTCGGCCACCTCATCGCGCAGCGCATGGCCGGTCAATCCATCCAGCGCGGTTTCAATCTCCCGGGTGTCCTCGAGGATACGCCTGCGGCGTTCATCGAGTTGCCCGACCTGCCGTTCTTGCTCGTGGATCCGCGTACGTTGTATCTCCCGCTCCTGATCGGATTTGGCGGCGTCGTGGCCGAATTCTTCCCACGCGTTCTGCCACTCGAGATACTCCGATTCGGCCGCTCGCAACACCTCTGCGCGCCGCTCGAACTCGGCCGCGGTGTTGGTTTGGCGTGGCGTGGTTTGTTCGAGTTCGTGCTCCAGCCGGCCGAGCTCCTCACGGTCCGCCTGCAAATGGGCTTGCGCTTCACGCTGGGCATCGTCGAGGCGCTGCAACTCGGTCTGAAACTGATCCCGGGTTTCGCTCGCATGCTCGATGTTCTGCTCCACGCCAGACACCCGCGCGCCGATGCTGTAGAACTCTCCCTGCACGGTGTTCAGGGCGTCGTTGGCTTCGGTCTGCTCCTGACGCAAGCGTTCCAGGACGCTTTCCACCTCGCGTACGTCGGCGATCTTGGCTTCGAGTTCGGTCTGCGCACGCATCACACGCCCATCGAACTCCTTCAGTTCGCTGTCCAACCGCTGCCAACGCAGACTCATCACCTGTGCCTTGAGCAGTCGCTCTTCCTGTTTCAGCGTTTTATAACGCGCGGCGGCCGCCGACTGGCGTTTTAAGCGACGCAACTGGGTGTCGAGTTCGGAACGGATGTCTTCCACCCGCGACAGGTTCTCGCGGGTATGCCGAATGCGCGTTTCGGTCTCGCGGCGGCGGTCCTTGTATTTCGAGATACCAGCGGCCTCTTCGATCAGGGTGCGGAGCTCCTCCGGGCGCGCCTCGATGATACGGCTCACCATGCCCTGCTCGATAATCGAGTACGAACGCGGGCCAAGCCCGGTGCCGAGAAAAATATCGGTGATATCGCGCCGCCGGCAACGCGTTTTGTTGATGAAATATCCGGACTGGCCGTCGCGCGCCAGTTCACGCCGGATCGCGATCTCGGAGTATGTTGCGAACGCCCCCGGGGCCTTGCCTTCGCTGTTGTCGAACACCAGCTCTACCGACGCCCGGCCCACCGGCTTGCGCGCGGTTGATCCGTTGAAAATCACGTCCGCCATATTGTCGCCGCGCAGGGTCTTGGCCGATGACTCTCCCATCACCCAGCGCACCGCATCGATGATGTTCGATTTGCCGCATCCATTCGGGCCTACCACGCCCACCAGATTAGCGGGCATTGCGACGGTGGTCGGATCGACGAATGATTTGAAACCGGATAGTTTGATGTGTTTCAGCCGCATCGAAGCCTACGATCCGAGGCGGGGATAAAATTAGGCAAGGCGTTCCCGTGCGTCAACGAGTTAGTGTCGAGTTCGATTTGAGTTAGATTTATTTTGTAACGGTTGCGTTAGAATTTGGGCTAACCGATCTAGCATACGAGGAACAAAATGCCGACGCAACCGAGACGCGATCTCGATGTGTTTCCGAACCCAAACCCGGAGCGCGACTACACGATTCGTATTCGGGTTCCGGAGTTCACCTGTTTATGTCCCAAAACCGGGCAGCCGGACTTCGCCACGCTGCATTTGGAATACGTTCCGCACCAGCGGTGTGTCGAATTGAAATCGCTCAAGCTCTATCTGTGGTCGTACCGCGATCAGGGTGCGTTTCATGAAGCGGTCACCAACCGCATCCTCGATGACCTACGTGCCGCGCTGGCGCCGAGATTCATGCGCCTTACCGCGGACTTCAACGTACGCGGCGGTCTGTACACGACCGTGGTAGCCGAACACCGCGACCCGGAATGGGTGGCCGCGGAGCCGGTCGCGCTGACCTAGGGGAGGGGCACGGCCGTAACTCATCGGCGCGGATCCGCGAACACCTGGTCGAGATCGAAGCGCTCGGCGTTGCGTCGCGCATCCTGAATGAACGAGGAACGCCGGATCGCGGCGATAATCAACTGATTGAGCCACGACACCGGCGCCGGCAGGCGCCGCACTACGTCCAAAAACAGTACCACCCGCACCCCGTCGGTATCATTCCATACCTCGTGTTCATAGGTGTCGTCGAACACCAGACTACCGCCTTCCCGCCAGGTGCGGTACTCGTTACCCACCCGCAGCCGGCAGCGCTCTACCGGTTGCGGAACGATCAAGCCCAAGTGATAGCGGAAAATGCCCTTGTATGGACCGCGATGCGCTGGAATGTGTTTGCCCGGTGCCAGAATCGAAAAGAACGCGGTCAGCATCCCGGGCACGTTTTCCACCAACCGCGCGGTTGCCGGGCAACGCGCGCAATTGCGCTCCTGCCGGTAGCCGAAACCGTACAGGAAGAATGTCTTCCAGGCGTCGTCCTGTGTGATGGTGATCTGGTCGCGAGAGATGTCCTGAAAGTTAGGCAACCGATCCTGATGTTCGAGTACTTTCTCAAGTTCAGCGCGTATCGTACTCCAGTTGTTCTCAAGTTCGGTTACCCAGGCAAACCTGTCAGGGTCGAAAAACGGTCGGTCGCCGTCCGGACTGTAACGGCCGATGATCGCTTCGAGACGCTTCACACCCTGATAGGCGATACGCACCAGCGGTTTCTTCTGCCAATCGGCTTGCGGTTTGGGAGGCGTATTCATACAACGGTTATGTAAAGAGCGCACCGCG
>Ga0224508_10002173_pt1 | contig 16971 bp, 18 predicted proteins | sample SF_Jan12_sed_USG_4_FD_170157 | JGI IMG/M metagenome (GOLD analysis project Ga0224508, IMG submission 170157) | Sediment microbial communities from San Francisco Bay, California, United States - SF_Jan12_sed_USGS_21 | ecosystem: Environmental > Aquatic > Marine > Sediment | place: USA... | reverse complement strand
CCGGACCGAAGGCGATAGTCCAGAGACCGCCCGCGAGACGCTCCGCACCTATACCCAGGCAACCGGGTCAGTCGACCAGTTCGCGGTGACCGGGGGCTGGGAATCGGGGTCCATCGGGATCTCTGTCGGAGGCTCCAACGCCGCTGCGTATTGGGGGGCAGAGGGCACCACCGGGTTCAGCTTCTACGACGAGTCGGGCGGCTTCGTGGGCTTCGCCGGCGATCCCTACGGGCCGGACGTATTTTGCGGGGACGGCACCTTGTATGACGTCACTACCGGCGATCTGGTTGGTTCGGCCTGCTTCGAGTTTGCCGAGTTGAGCGACGATGGCCGACTCGCCTATTACGAGCGCGACTTCGATGGAGCCCAGACCCGGTACCTGTTGGTGGTCGTGGATCTCGACAGCGGCGAAGAGCTATTTCGCCAGGACCTCGAGCGTCCCGACCAGGGGTGGGCGCCGACGGCGCTGGATCTACGGGGAGATCAGATCCTCGTCAACCGCACCGAGTCGGGAGAGTGGGGCGCTCCCTACATTGACGCCCTCCTCATCGACATCACGACGGGATCGGTCACCGAAATTGGCATTGACGGTCAGGCCCGATTCCTGGTCGGCCCGATGGGGATCTCCTGAGCAACCGCTAGCCGTCGTTGCCGCCGGTGAAGTTCCATGAGGCCAGGTGGAGGCTGGGGGCGTGTATGAACCCGGGCCCGAACTCGGAATCGGCGAACCGGCCGTCGTTGCCAACTGCCAGCACCCGGCCGCCACCCAGCCCCTCCACGAACGACTGGGTGAAACGAAGGTTGGTCAGCGCACCGGTGATGGCTCCGTTTTCGATCATGAAGGTTCCGTTGCGGGTCAATCCGGTCACTACCTGGCTCTTGGGGTCGAGGATCCGGCAATAGTTGAACGCCGTCACGAACAACCCACGGTCAACCGAAGCGATCATCTCGTCGATCGATTGGTCGCCCTCACCGACGAAGACGTTGAGGGGGAAGGCGCCGAAGGACTCGCTCCCCGGGACCGCATGACCGGTGGACTCAGTTCCCAGCTTGGCGGCCGTCCGTCGATCATGGGCCAGCGACTTTGAAACGCCGCCGGTGATGAGCTCCACTCTCCGTTTCGGCACCCCGTCCGAATCGAATGCCACCCCCAGCGCCCGCGGGTCGGTCACGTCGTCCCACATGTTGATGGCCGGATCAAACTGCTGTCCGCCGATCTCGACGAACGATTGCTCCTCGACGGCCGCCTTGGCGTTGAAGCCGTAGGCGCTCAAGAAGACGGCGATGGTGGCCGTGCACTCGGGGGAGAGCACCACTTCGTATTCGCCCGGCTTGATGTCGTAGGCGTCGGCTGAGTCGCGGGCGCGGGCGGCGGCCTGGGTCCCGGCTGCGGCGCCGTCGAGATCGCCGATGCCGACTCCCGTCTGGTGGGCCGAACCGGCGGAGGTCTCCGTCTGATGGATGCCGTCGATGATGGCCCGGGTCTCCCGGCCGGTCAGTCGTTGTCCGGCACTATTGGCGAACGCCGAGGTCAGGCCGATGGTCTCGCAGTACCCGGCGCCCCGCAGCCCGGGTCCGGCGGCCACGAAGTCGGCCACCCGTGAGGCGCGTTCGGCAGGGTCGGCGGCGGCGGTGGCGGCATCCCAATGCTCAACGTCTGCCGCCTCGGCCTGAGGGGCCAACCCCGGCCAATCGGCGTCGACCGGCCGGAGCCGTGCGCTCTCGAGGGCGGTATCGACCATCCGGTTCAGAGCGTCATCGCCCACCTGGCTGGTGGCGGCCGACGACACCCGGCCGTCGACGACGACTTTCAGCTCGATCTGCGGCACGTCCTCACCGACGTTTTGGTGAATGTAGGAGTTGGCGAACCGGGTCAGCGAGCGGTTGCCGGCCACCACCATCGCCTCCGCCTCGGCCCGGTCGCCCACCATGGCGATGACTTTGTCGGCCAGTGCTTGAGGATCGGTCATCCGCGTACTCCGATCCGCACGTTGGAGAATCTCGAGGGGCCGGCCGAGTGGCCGGTGTGGCCCACTTGTATTGGCTGGCCCTTGCCGCAGTTGGGAGTCCCCCAGTGGACCCACTCCTCGGGCCCCGCCATCCGGTCCAGGCTGCCCCAGAACTGGGGGCCGATGCCGGTGTAGGTGGGGTTCTTGAGCATGCGGCCCCGCTTGCCGTCTTTGACCTCCCAGGCGATTTCGGTGCCGAACTGAAAGTTGAGACGTTTGTCATCGATCGACCACGAGCGGTTGGTGGAGGCGTAGATGCCGTCCTTGGTGTCGGCGATGATCTCCTCGAGGGAGGAGTCGCCCGGGAGCAGCCCAACGTTGGTCATGCGCACCATCGGCAGGCGGTTGAAGCCATCCCCCCGCACCATGCCGCCGGGTGGGAGGCCGGCCAGCGCCGCCGAATCCCGGCCGGACAACACGCCCACCCATAGGCCGTCCTTCACGATGTCGACCGATTGGGCGGGGGTGCCCTCGTCGTCGTAGCCGAACGTTCCGAGGGCGCCGGGGAGGGTGGCGTCGGCCGTGACATTCATGAGCTCCGAGCCGTATTGGAGTTGACCGATCTTGTCGATCTCCAGCCAGGACGTGCCGGCGAAAGCTGCTTCCCAGCCGAGGATGCGGTCAAGCTCAATGGCGTGGCCGACCGATTCGTGGATCTGGAGGCCGAGCTGGCTGCCTTCGAGGATGAGGTCTCGTTCGCCTTCCGGACACTCGTCGGCAGTGAGGAGGGCGGCAGCTTCTTCGGCGATGCGGCCGGCGTTGCCGGGATAGTCCCACCGGCGGATCCTCTCGAATCCTCCAGTCTCGTACTGGCCAAAGGACTGGGGGAAGGAGCGGCGCTGGGTCTCGGATTCGCCGATGGCGGTGGCGTCGAACCCGCCTCCCGATTCGACGAGGTGCTGGCTAATGCGGTGGCCCTGGGAGGAGACGAACCACTTCTCCGTATCGAAGAACTGCAGGGTGGCCGATGCAAGGGCAATGCCGGGTACCGACTGGATGGTTTCGGTGACCCCGACGAGCAGGTCGACCTTGTCGGAGAGGGCGACGGCAAAGGGGTCTTCGTCGAAGGGGGTTTCGTAGTGGTCGGTCACGACCGGTACGTCGGAGAGGGGGACGTCGGGTCCGGGAACGGTGGCAGCCGCTTTGGCGACGACGGCGGCGGCCTCGCCGGCCTGGCGGGCGGCCGTCTCGGTCAGCTCGGCAGTGGCGAAGAACCCCCAGGATGAGCCGATGAGGGCGCGGACACCGACTCCGGCCGCCTCCGTCTGTCCGAGCGATTCGACATTCTGGTTGAGCACCTCGATTCGCTCATCCTTGACGATCACCACCCGGGCGTCGGCGTAGGTGGCTCCGGCGGCGAGGGCCCCTTCGACCGCCGCCTGCGAATAGCCGAACAAATTGGCCTCCTGACGCGAGCTCATCGGAGCCTATCGAGCCGCGATGGGGTCGAGCCGGAGCCCGATCACGGTTCTGTTGGCTGGTTCAGGCCACCGAACCTGCCTTCAGCCACCCCCGGCCGCACGGCCCGTTGCTTACTGGTTTCTGCAAGCGCCATTTGGTCCTGCGAAATGACCCCCGCTTCCAGGTCGGCAGTGATGATGTCCCGAAAGGTGTTGGCGGAGAGGTCGGTGGCGGCTTGGACGAACTGGGTCATCTCCTCATTCGTGTCGTCGACCAGCGACATGAGCATCTGGACCTCGACGCCTCCGTCGACCGGGATGATCTGAACGGTGCTCCTGGTTTCTACATCGCCCGCCCGGTTTTCATTGGTGTAGTAGTGGGGGGCGTCCATATCCACCAGCATGTAATCGACGTCACCCAGCTGGTGTTTGCAGTGGAAGGTGGCACCGACGGCGAGCCGCCCTCCGGCGTCTGTCCGCTCATGGGTCTCAACTCCGTACATGCGCTTTTTGACCTCGCCGTCAGTGGCGTAGGCCCATGCGATCCAGGGCGACACCGGAACGAAGACCGCCGAATACCCCACTGCTTCATCCCGGGTGACGATCTGGCGGCGTCGATCAGCGTTGGCCTCCCACGCCTGGGTGAGGTTCTCGATGTAGACCGTGACGTCCCCGAAGTCCTCGTAGTGCTCGGCGTGTTCGACCATTCCCGTCGTCGCGCCCTCCACCCCGATCGCATCGATCGCCGCCTGAGTGAGCAGGCCGTACGCCGACAGACCCGTGCCCTCGGTGACGGTGTTCTTCATGAGCCGGTGGACGAGAATCACGTCGGAGCCAGCCAACTCAATGCTCCCGGCGACTTCGTGGAGGATGTATTCGCCATGATGGATGAAGACCTTGAGGTCGAGTTCCTTCATGTTGACGCAGGCATTGCAGTCACAGGTTGTGTTGATGTCCATCAGGTTTAGCTGGCGACGAAACTCGAAATAGGTGGCCTCCATCGCATCGAGCATCGACGGGGGTCGTTTGAGGAGGCGGTCGGGCACATAGCAAAAGATGGCATCGCCCTCGACTTTGGACACCGCCAGCGGGGCCTCCACGTTCTCGAGAATTGAATCAAATATTGCGTCCAGGATCTCTTTGGCGTGGCCTAGTTCCGATTGTGTCAGGAATCGGGTGTACCCGGTGATGTCGCTTATGAAGAAGAATCCAGATTCGATTGCCATGTCGGCTCAGGCTACAGATAGGTGAGAGATCGAAACCGCCGTCCCTAAGATTCTCGCCATGCCACACGTCGAAGCGATCCATATCGGGGAGCACAAGCTGCCAGCCCCGCTCGAATCGGTCACAGAAGTCGAGGCCGTCGCCGGCCGGGGGCTGCGGGGCGACCGTAAGTTCGATGCCTTTCGGCAAATCAGCATCGTCAGCTCCGAGGAGCTGGCCGAAGCCGCCGCCGCCTGGGGTGGCGAGATCCCCGTCGGCGCCACCCGGCGCCAGATCACCATCTCCGATGGTCGCTTCAACCGCACACCCGGGACGATCATTCGGCTCGGCGAGGTTGAGGTAGAAGTCAACGGTGACTGTTCCCCCTGTCGGGAGATGAGCGAGACCATCGGGCCGGACGTGCGCGAGCATCTGCGGTACCGGGCGGGTATCACCGGCTCGGTCGTCAAAGGCGGGACCATCCGGGTCGGCGACCAGGTCGAAATCAACTAGCCGGTGTCGTCCGCGGCTGAGATCGCCCAACTCCCCAAGGTCGAGTTGCACCTACACCTGGAGGGCTCGTTACGGCCCGCCACCATGCTCGACCTGGCCGAGCGAAACCGTGTCGACCTGGGGGCTACCTCCGCTGAAGAGCTGACTGCCCAATACACGTTTGAGAGCTTCGATGATTTCCTCCATCTGTTCCTCCAAGGGCTAACGGTTCTGCAAACGGCCGACGATTTCGCCTTAGCCACCGCCGCCTTGGCCGAGGAGCTGGCTGGTCAGAACGTCCGCTACGCCGAGGTCACCACCACCCCGTTTAATCACCATCGCCGGGGAATCGACATGGCCGCCTATGTCGAGGGCCTCAACGAGGGCCGCCGGCGCGCCCGCTGGGACCACGGCGTCGAGCTGGGATGGATCTGCGACATTCCCCGCGAGTTGGAGCCACCCGAACTGGGCTTCACCGCCGATCTCATTACCGGGCCGGATGCACCCGACGGGGTGGTGGCTATTGGTCTCGGCGGTGCGGAGATCGGATTTCCAGCCGAGTTGTTCGAGGCGTCGTTTGGGCGGGCCATCGACTCGGGGCTTGGCTCGGTCCCCCATGCCGGTGAGACTGTCGGGCCCGAAAGCGTGTGGGGGGCGATCCGAGCGCTGCACGCCAACCGCATCGGGCATGGGGTACGGTCGATGGAGGACCCGGCCCTTGTCGATTTCCTGGCCGAGACCGGGATCCCGCTGGAGGTCTCTGTGACGTCCAACGTGCTTCTACGCGTGGTTCCCAGCGTGGAGGAGCATCCCCTGCGACGGCTCCTGGACGCCGGGGTGACCGTCACCCTCAACACCGACGACCCCGCCTACTTCAGCACCGATCTGAATTCGGAGCTCCAGCTGGCCTACGACGTCCACGGGGTAACCATCGACGAGCTCAAGCAGCTGCAGCGCAATGCGCTGGAGGCCTCGTTCGCTCCCGATCTCTTCAAGCGGACTGTGGCCGCCGACTTCGGTTAGGCGCTCCACCCGTCGGCCACTCTCCGGCCGGCGTCGACATTATCGACCACCAGGATGAGCTGGTGGTCGTGGTCGCTGTAGAGGATCTCGATGTTGACCCCGGCGTCGGCCATGGCCCGGGTGAGCTTGCCGAGTTGTCCGGGCTCGTCTTGCTTGAGGCGAACCGTCAATACCTCCCGGCAAGCGGTCACCCGCATCCCCGCCGCCTCGAGGGCGACCTGGGCCACCGGCCCATCGTCGAACAGGAAGTGGGCCACGCCATCGCCCGCCACCAGGAACATGCCGCCCCCCTCAACGCTGATACCGGCCTCGCCCAGCGTCTCGCCCATGAGGGCCAGCTGGCCCGGGCGGTTCTTCATGATGATTTCCACGTCATACATTGGCTTTTCTCCTGCAGGCCCGGGGGCCGGAATAGGCCCCTATTGCCCGTACGTTTCTGTACCGAAGTAATCTAGATTGTCCCGCCCAGGCGACCGTTCGGCGTTTGAGGCAGCCGGGACCAAGACATAGCCACCAATCCAGACAGATCCCCCAACCCTCGGGTGGGGAGACAGGAGCACCGTGGAAAACGACATTCCCCGCACCAAGGTGACTGCCCCGGCGGTCCTCGCCCGCAAAGGCGGCCCCAAACTCAAGATGGTCACGGCCTATGACTATCCGTCGGCCGTCATCGCCGATCGGGCCGGGGCCGACATCATTCTGGTGGGCGACTCGCTGGCCAATGTCGTGCTCGGGTATGACGAGACGCTGGCAGTCGATGTCGACGTCATGATCCATCACACCTCCGCCGTGGCGCGGGCCGAACCGGCCGCCATGGTCCTCGGTGACATGCCGTGGCTGAGTTATCACGTGTCGGTGGCCGATTCGGTCGCCAACGCTGGGCGGATGGTCCGCGATGGTGGTGCCGAGGCAGTCAAGGTGGAGGGCGGCCGTAAGCGGCTGGATGTCATCAAGGGCATTCTGGATGCCGAGATTCCGGTCATGGGCCATCTCGGCTTGACGCCCCAATCGGTCCACGCCATGGGTGGATACAAGGTGCAGGGCAAAGCGACCGAGGCGGCCCGCGAGATGATTCGTGATGCGGTGGCTCTGGCCGAGGTCGGCGTGTTCGCCATGGTGCTGGAAGGGGTCCCATCCCTCGTTGCGGAGATCATCACCAAAGAGGTGAACGTTCCCACCATCGGCATTGGCGCCGGCCCCTTGTGCGACGGCCAGGTGTTGGTGTTCCACGATGTGCTCGGCTTGCACGACGGCCACCTGCCCAAGTTCGTTCGTCAATACGCTCGGCTTCAGGAGACGGCGATCGAGGCACTGCAGAGCTATTTCGATGACCTCGAAAAGGGCCTATTCCCCAACGAGGACGAGTCGTACTCGATGAGCGAAGAAGCTGCCACCGCGCTGTTGCGTGACGAGCCACGGGGGGACGCGTTCGACGCTTTCTAGGCCTGGCCCTAGCTCTCATCCTGCTAGTCGCTGCTTGTTCCGATAGCGCAGGCACCGGCCAGTCGAGCACGACCGGGGCCTCAACCTCGACTACCACCACGGACCCCGATGAGACCACCACGACCACGAGTCCGCTGGCTGGCGTTCCGTCCGGTTACGCCCGGGCGGTGGTCGAAGTGAACGGCGTCCCGCTCACCGTGGGGGTGGCCGGCTCAGCCGAGCAATGGCCGCAGGGCCTGTCGGGTGTCGAAGTTCTCGAACCATTGGATGGCATGCTGTTTGTGTTCCCGACCGTGGCCGAGCGCACGTTCTGGATGCAAGGCATGCTTTTTCCTCTCGACGTCGCCTTCTTCGACGCCGACGGCTTCCTGGTCAACGTAGTGGCCATGGACACCTGCCTGGATGGTGACTGCCCCAGTTACCCGTCGGACGGCCTCGCCCAATACGCCCTCGAGACCCCCCAGGGTTCCTTGGGTGAGCTACCGGCCGATACCCGGCTCGTAATTATCGGTGATCTCGACGGGATCGGGAAAGAAATCTAGGCAGCGGCCTGGCTTCCCGACCCCACCCCGGGTTACAATCTCGGCCTTCCCCATATTCCTGCCCCAAATAGGGGCCTTCCGAATACGGATGTCCAAAGGAGGCAATACGGATGCGCAGCTACGAGCTGATGACAATCCACCGGCCGGATCTCGCCGAAGAAGAGGTCCGCACGGCGGTAGGTCAGATAGAGACAACCCTGAAAACCCAGGGCGTCGAGGTGGGAGAAACCGAATTCTGGGGCAAACGTCGTTTTGCCTACGAAATCGATCACATGCGTGAAGGTTTCTACTCAGTGTTCTATTTGGACGCTGAACCCGGTGCACTCGACGAGGTAGACCGGACACTTTCCCTGGCTGATGCGGTGATACGTCACAAGTTCATTCGCACAGACGGCCGGAAACCTGTCACACCTGCGTGATACATAGAGAAGAACACAGAGCGAAGAGAGAGAACTAATGGCAGGAAATTCAGTAACACTGGTCGGCAACCTGGTTGAAGACCCCGAACTGCGGTTCACCCCGTCGGGCGTCGCCTTGGCCAAGATCCGCCTGGCGGTCAACCGGCGTTGGCGCGACCAGCAAGACCAATGGCAGGAAGAGACGAGCTTCTTCGGCGGCACGCTGTGGCGCGAAGCGGCCGAGAACGCGGCCGAGTCCCTCCAGAAGGGCATGCGAGTCATCGTTTCCGGCAGCCTCGAGCAGCGCTCGTGGGAGACCCAGGAGGGCGATAAGCGCTCCATCGTGGAGATCCGGATCGACGAGCTCGGCCCATCCCTGCGATGGGCGACGGCGTCGGTCACCAAGACACCACGGTCCGACAACTTCGGAGGCGGTCAGCCGGCCACGGTCCCGGCTGCTCCCGTGGCTCGTGACGACTTCGGTCCAGACGAAGCCCCCTTTTAGGAGATAGCAATGGCACGCAAAGCAACTTCCTCAAGCAACACGCGCAAGAAGCGTGAGCGCCCCGACCGGCGACCGCGCAAGCTCGTCTGTTACTTCTGCACCGAGAAGATCGATTACATCGATTACAAGGACTCCGCCATGTTGCGGCGTTTCTTGTCCGATCGAGCGAAGATCCGCGCTCGCCGGGTAACCGGGACCTGCGGGCGCCACCAGCGTGAGCTGGCGATCGCCATCAAGAACGGTCGCGAGCTGGCCATGCTGCCCTACACCGGCTTGCAGGGCGAGAAATGATCAAGCTCATCCTCACCAAGGATGTGCCCGACCTGGGGAAGAAGGGCGACGTTGTCGACGTGGCTGACGGCTACGCCCGCAACTACCTGGTGCCCCGTGCGATGGGGGTCAAGGCTTCGACCGGCAACCTCCGGCAGGCTGAGAAGATGCGCGAAGCGCGTCTCGAGAGTGAAGCCCGGGCGCGCCAAGAGGCCGATCGCATCAAGGACGCCCTGGTCGGCACCCGGGTGGTGATCGCGGCTCGCGCTGGTGACGAAGGCAAACTCTTCGGGTCGATTGGCCCCGGCGACGTGGCTCAAGCCATCAAGACCTTCGTAGGGATCGATGTCGAGCGCAGCATGATCGTCGTGCAGCCGCCCATTCGAGCCATCGGCCTCCACGAGGTCACGGTTCGCACCCACCCGGATGTCGAATTCCCGGTAGCTCTCGACGTCGTGCCCGCATAGGAGGCAACACAACCGATGGCAATTGACTATCAGGAGGGCCGGTCCCAACTACGGGTGCCGCCCTCCAACCTGGACGCCGAGGAGTCGGTGCTCGGGGCGGCCATGATCTCGGCCGATGCGGTCAACCTGGTGATGGATCATCTGGAGCCGGGCGACTTCTACAAACCCGCCCACCAGTTGATCTTCGAAGCGATCGTCGAGCTGTTCGACGCCAACCAGCCCGTAGATGCCATCACGGTTTCCGATGCCCTATCCCGGCGTGAGCAGCTCGATCGAATGGGCGGGATCGCCTATCTCACGGGCCTCATCGACACTGTGCCAACGTCGAGCAACGCCGATTACTACGCCCAGATCGTCGAAGAGAACTCCCAGCGCCGCCAGTTGCTGGCAGCCAGTTCCGCCATCGGTGGTCTGGCGTTCGAAGACGCCGACATCTCTGAGGTTATGGATCAGGCCGAGCAAGCCATCTTCAAAGTGGCCGAGAAGGGCATGGGCGATGGCCTGGTCGCCGTTCGGCCGTTGATCAACAAGACGCTGGAGCAGATCGAGGAGCTGGGGAGCCGCGGGTCGGAGATCACCGGGATTCCCACCGGCTTCAAGGATCTCGACCGCAAGTTGGCGGGCCTCCATCCGGCCAACCTCGTAGTGATCGCCGCGCGGCCGTCGATGGGAAAGTGCCTGGCAGGCGACACGCTCATTGTGGATCCCAAGACCGGGGTGCGTCACACGATTGCCCAATTGGTGGCCGACCCCGACCGGCAAGCCAGCAACCACCTGCTCACCTTGAATGTCGATGACTACCGGCTGGCCCAGGCCAGCGCAGTGGATTTCATCTCCAACGGTGTCAAAGAGACGTTCGAGGTCCAGACCCGGCTGGGGCGGGCGGTGACGGCAACCGCCAACCACCCGTTCCTCACCATCGATGGGTGGAAGCCCCTCGACGAGCTTGAGGTCGGCGATGCGATCGCCACCCCACGGGTGGTGGATGCGTTCGGGGTCGATGAGCTACCGGACGCCGAGGTGGCCCTGCTCGGGTACCTGATCGGCGACGGTTCTCTCACCGAGAGCACTCCGAAGTTCTCGACGGCGGACAGTCGCATCCTCGAGGAATTCACCGAATGGGCCGATCAGCTCGACCTGGATGTGACGGTGAGCGGTGAGGATCGCTCGGCGCCGAGCTACCGGTTGGTCGACCGTCGCGGCCCTTCACACCGGGACCTCGGTAACTCCGTCGGAGTCAGCCCAGCCACCGTGAGCCTGGCACTAGGTGCAGGTAGTCACCGACTGGCTCCCAACACCGTGTCGCGGGTGAGGCAGGCGGCCGAACAGCTCGGCTATCGGTTCGCCGGTGCTGCTCCCAAGAACCGATTCACCGCCCGGCTCGAGGAGTTCGGCCTGGCCGGGACCAGCTCCCATACCAAGTTCGTGCCCGAGGCCGTCTTCCGTTTGCCGAAACGCCAGGTCGCTTTGTTCCTGTCGCGGCTGTATGCCACCGATGGGTCGGCTTGGGTGCACGACAACATCTATCGGGTTGAGTACGTCACGGTTTCCGAGCAGCTGGCTCGTGATGTTCAGCACCTCTTGCTCCGGTTTGGGATCCACTCCAAGCTGCGCCGGAGGATGGTGCGGTATGGCGACTCGCGCCGCCAGGCATTTGAGCTTGGCATTCAAGACCCGGAAGGCGTCAATCGGTTCGCCGATGAGATCGGCATCTTCTCGAAGGAAGACCAGCTAGCGGCCGTCCGGGCTTTGGCCGACAGCCGAAGCGTTGCGAGATCCGAGGCTTCGCTCTTGCCCCTCGAGGTATGGCAGCTGGTGTTAGCCGAGAAGGGAACCAGGAGTTGGGCCGATCTGTCAGAGGCGACCGGCCGGCCTCGCAACCACAACTGGCACGTCAACCAACGGAGGCTCTCTCGCCGGCTGCTGGCTGAGCTAGCCGACGCGTTGGCCAGTCCCCGGCTGGCATCCCTCGCCGAGTCCGACGTCGTGTGGGACACCGTCACCGCAATCGATGCCCGTGGCTCGCAAGAAGTGTTCGACCTCACCGTGCCGATTCACCACAACTTCGTAGCCAACGACGTCATCGTCCACAACAGCACGCTGGCTACGAACATTGCCCTCAATGTTGCGCGGGCCGGCAACCCGGTCGCCATCTTCACGCTGGAAATGAGCCGGGACGAAGTTGTGCAGCGTTTGCTGTGCTCGTTGGGTCGGGTGGACTCACAGAAGCTCCGGACCGGCCAGCTGGGCGAGGGGCAATGGCAGAAGGTGGCCACCGCCGCCGGGCAGCTGTTCGAAGCCCCCATCTACGTCGACGACTCAGCCTCCCTCACGGTTACCGAGATCCGGGCCAAGTGCCGGCGCCTCAAGCGCCAGCATGGCCTCGGGCTGGTGGTGGTCGACTACATCCAGCTGATGACGGGGGGCAATCGCCGGACGGAGAATCGTCAGCAGGAGATCGCCGAGATCAGCCGGAATCTCAAGAACCTGGCTCGGGAGCTGCACGTTCCCATCATCGCCGTCTCCCAGCTGAACCGCGCCCTCGAGCAACGTCAGGACAAGCGACCCCTGTTGGGTGACCTGCGAGAGTCGGGGGCCATCGAGCAGGACTCCGACGTGGTGATGTTCATCTACCGCGACGAGTACTACCACCCCGAGAATCCGGAGAACAAGGGCGTCGCCGAAGTCAACATCGCCAAGCACCGTGCCGGTGCCACCGGCCGCGTCGACATGACCTTCCTCGGTGAGTTCACCCTCTTCAGCGACCTCGGCCGCGACGTCGCCGTCTAAGCCGATGGCGAAGCCCGACGTCGTCGTCCGCCTGGCCGACAAGCTGGCCAAGATCGACGAACACTGGACCCCTTACGTCGTGGGGCAGCTCAACGACCTCTACATCAAGGTTGTGAAAGTTGAGGGCGAGTTCGTGTGGCATGAGCACGCCGACACCGACGAGTTCTTCCTCGTCATATCGGGTGCCCTAACCATTGAATTGGAAGGGATGGACGACGCCGAGCTCGAGGCTGGGGACTTCTTCGTGGTTCCTCAGGGAGTACGGCATCGGCCGGTCGCCGAGGAAGAGTGCGAGCTGCTCTTGCTCGAGCCGGCGGGCACTCCCAATACCGGCGAGGTGACCTATTCCGAGCTGGCTTCACCCGAACAGTGGCTATAACCGGCCACGCTAAGTAACCGCACAGAATATTTCCCTGGATTTCGCGCTCTTGCTCTAGATAGTGTGGTGGGCAGCCGACATTTAGATAGTGATGACCCGCACACTCCTGCCGCAAAGCACGATCGCCCTCATTTGGGACTTCGACCGGACGTTGATCCCCGGCTACATGCAGCTGCCACTGTTCCGTCGTTTCGATATCGATCCGATCGAGTTCTGGCGGGAGGTCGATGCCCTGCCCGACTTCTATCGCTCGCAAGGCGCTGACCTCATCGGGCCCGACATCCTCTATCTGCACCACATGCTCACGTACGTGCGGGCCGGCAGGTTCGAGGGACTCAACAACAAGATGCTGCGGGAGTTGGGAGCCGAGATCGAGTTCTACGCCGGCCTCCCCGACTTCTTCGAGCAGATCCGCAAGCGCCTCGAGGCGGCTCCCGAGTACGGCGAGCACGGCATCGAGATCGAGCACTACATCGTGTCGAGCGGGTTGCGGCAGATGATTCTGGGCAGCGCCATCGCCCCCTACGTCGAGCAGGTGTGGGCCTGCGAGTTCGCCGAAGAGTCGGCCCAGCCCGGCTATCTCGAGGACCGCAGCCAGAAGAAGCTCTTTGACGAGAACCGGCTGCTGTCGCACGTCATCTACAGCGTCGACAACACCACCAAGACCCGGGCGGTGTTCGAAGTCAACAAGGGCACGAACAAGAATCCGAACGTCGACGTGAACGCCAAGGTGGCGCATGAGGATCGGCGGGTTCCGTTCGAGAACATGATCTACATCGCCGACGGTCCGAGCGACGTGCCGGTGTTCTCCGTGGTCAAGGGCAACGGTGGTCAGACCTTTGCCGTCTACAAGCCCGAATCAGAGGCCGAGTTCGAACAAGTCAATCGTCTCCAGCAGCAAGGGCGGGTCGACTCGTTCGGGGAGGCCAACTACCAGGAAGGCTCGCAGGCCTTCATGTGGATCACCCACGCAGTCAACGGCATCGCCCGGCGGATCGTCGATGACCGCCAGACCGCCCTCCATTCCCGGCTCGGCAAGCCACCGGGCCACATCGACGACTAAGCGGCGACGTACACCGGATCGGTAAGGTCGAGGCAGTCCCAGGAGGCGCCAATGACCGATCCATCGTTTGTTCCCTACCGCCCGCCCCGCATTCTCGAGACCGAGGTGCTCGAGCGAGCCGAGCTGTTCTACGAGCTGATGGATAGCCGCCGCAGCGTGCGGATGTTCAGTGCCGAACGGGTCCCGCGACTGGCGATCGAGCGAGCGATCGCCACCGCCTCGACCGCTCCCTCCGGCGCCCATCGGCAGCCATGGACCTTCGTCGTTATCGGCGATCCCGACGTTAAGCGGCAGATCCGGGAGGCCGCCGAAGAAGAAGAGCGCACCAACTACGAAGGTGGCCGGCTGCCCGACGATTGGCTGGAGGCCCTGGCCCCACTGGGTACCGATTGGCACAAGGAGTTCCTCGAAACGGTGCCGTGGATCGTCGTGCTCTTCGAACATAGATACGGGCTGGACGCTGATGGCACCAAGATCAAGAACTTCTACGTGAAAGAGTCGGTCGGCATCGCTTGCGGGATGTTCATCGCCGCCCTCCACCAGATGGGACTGGCCACCCTCACCCACACCCCCAGCCCGATGGCCTTCCTCACCAAGCTGCTCGGCCGCCCCGAGAACGAACGCCCCTTCGCCATGATGCCCATCGGCTATCCCGCGCCGGACTGCGTGGTGCCCGACATCACTCGCAAGCCGCTCGATCAGGTGATGGTGACGCTCTAGGTCGCCTGGCTGATCTCGAACAGGTGCCCATCCGGGTCCCGAAAGAAGCAGCGAATCTCAGCGCCCCAATCGTGGGGAGGGGTGAGGAAGTCGGCCCCGCGGTCTCGCAGCGTCTCGTAGGACGCCTGGCAATCCTTCACCCGGATGGTGAACGAGTGGCTGACGTCGTCCGGGTCGGTGGGAGCGGCCATGGAGACGGTTGGCTTGTCCTCGGTCGGCTCTCCTCCGGTCACCAACAGCAGCCAGGTTCCGGTGAAGCTGAACACTGCCGATGAGCCGCCGTACTCCCGGAACAACTCGGCTCCCAGCACGTCGCGGTACCAGGCCACCGATCTCTCGATGTTGCCGACCACCAGTATGTGGGTCAAGGCCATGTCGGGCGTGGGGAACTCGGTCATTTGATGAAGCCTCGCACCCGCTCCAGCTGATCGATCCCGAACTGGGCGTCGGCCGCCTTGTCGGGGTCGGCGAGTTGGGCCCGGAAGGCGGCGAGAGCCTCGCCGTACAGATCCGGCCCCGATGGCTCATCGTCAGCGATGCGGGCGAGACCAAGGTAGCCGGCTCCCACCAGCACCGGGAATGGGGCCTGGCTGGTGATCTGATCGGATGCGCCATTGTCCCGGGCGGCCCGCCGGGCATGTTCGAGTGATCGCTCCATGCAATCGGCCGCCGCGTCGGTGTGTCCCAGCCGGAGCAGGTGATACCCAAAGGCCCACCACCCGAGGTGTTTGGAGCTGTCGGGCTTGTTCAGCTCCTCGCGCAATCCCACCGACTGTTCGGCAGCGTTACGGCCATGTTCGAAATGGTCGGGGGTGCGGGGCTCGTCGTCGCCCGGCCAGCAGTCGGCAAGATCGGCGGCGTAGTTGAAGGTGAGCTCGGTCAGCACGGCCAGGTAGTCATTGCGCTCTTCTGAGGGAACCGCTTCGGCCCGGACAGACAGCCAGGACATGCCCGCCTCAATCACCGTCACGTAGGCATCGAGGTTCTTGCCCTCCCATTCGCCGAGAACCAGGCCCTGCCGGGCGAAGCGAAAAAGGGCAGCACGCTCGGGATCGGGTTCGTGGGACAGGATGCCGTCGACCATGGCGGCGGCACCATCGCGCTCGAGCGATGCCCGCAACTGGGGCCATTGCTCCTCGAAGAACGCCCGTTCGTCGGCGATGGATTCCATGCCGGGCAGGCTAGTTCGGGACCCGGGTACTTCGCTTGGGCGACCGGAACCGCCAAACTTGCCGCGTGAGCGCCGATTCGATAGCCCAAACCGAGAAATGGTTCCTGCGGCGCGGGGTGCCCCACCTGATCGCCGAGTACAACGCGGCTGAGGACGTCCTCACCCGCGCCTTGCCACTGCTCACCGCCATCTTCCTCTTCAGCATGGTCGGGGCGCTCAACGACGACTTCTCAACCCGGGCCAACGTCGGCATAGCTATCGGCGGGTTCGTTCTGTTGCTGGCGATCTGGGGTGGCATCAATTGGATGCGTGGTATCCGGCCCCTGTTGAAGCGACCCGAACGGGTGGGCGGTTTGGAACTCGCAGTGTTTGTCTTCGTCCCGGCGATTGTGCCGATCGTGTTCGGCGGTCAGTTCTCAACCGCCGCCCTCACAGTTGTCGGCAACATCGCAATCCTGGCGATTGTCTACGTCGGTGCCAGTTTCGGCGTCGTGGCCATCCTTGGCTGGGCGGTCCGGCGCTTGTTCAGCGATATCGGGGGAGCGGTTCGCATCGGAATGCGGGCACTGCCCCTCCTGTTGCTCTTCAATGCCTTCCTCTTCATCAACGCCGAGGTCTGGCAGGTCACTTCTCGGATTGACATCACCCTGCTGGCGGCCGGGCTGGGTCTGTTCGTGCTGCTGGGAATGGTGTTTCTGCTGTCACGGCTCCCGGGCGAGGTGAGTGAGCTGGCCACCTTCGACTCGTGGCGGGAAGTCGCCTATCTGTGCAAGGGGACCCCGATGGAAGGCAAGGCCGGCACCTCCGACCTCCCCGACTACCCGCTGGCCCGCCGCCAGCGCGGCAATGTCGGTCTGGTGCTCATCTTCAGCCAGGGGGTGCTGGTCCTGGCAGTCAGCATCTTCATCGGGCTGTTCTTTGTCGTGTTCGGGCTCATCATCATGAACACTGACACCCTCAGGCAGTGGACCGAGGCGCCGCTCAACGAAATCTGGTCGGTGTCGTTCCGGGGAGACCGCATCGTGCTGACCGAGGAGTTGCTGCGGGCCGCCGGATTCCTGGCCGCCTTCTCCGGCCTCTACTTCACCGTCAACGC
>Ga0224508_10002172_pt1 | contig 16973 bp, 21 predicted proteins | sample SF_Jan12_sed_USG_4_FD_170157 | JGI IMG/M metagenome (GOLD analysis project Ga0224508, IMG submission 170157) | Sediment microbial communities from San Francisco Bay, California, United States - SF_Jan12_sed_USGS_21 | ecosystem: Environmental > Aquatic > Marine > Sediment | place: USA... | reverse complement strand
GATTTGGGATCAAAGTTCGCCTCGTCACATCTGCGTGAGCGCACATTGCCGGGCCTCGCAATTTTCCCTTGAATGCAGTGACCGAGAAGCCGTTCGCAAAGAAGGATATGAGATGGCGGACACGCGGGAGAAATTCTCACCCCTGACAATCGCCTTTCACTGGGTCGTTGGGCTCACCATCATCGGCCTGCTGGCGGTCGGCATCTATATGGTGGATCTACCCAAGGGCGAGTTCAGATCGTGGCTCTATGGCTGGCACAAGGTGATCGGCACCACGGTGCTGATGGTCGCAGCAGCCCGCGTGGCCTGGCGCTGGCGCAACGGGCTGCCGGCCCCTGTGGGCCGCACCCCCGAATGGCAGGAAAGGCTGGCGCGCTCCACCCATATCATGTTGCTCGCCGCGACCATTGCGCTGCCGCTCACCGGTGCGATCTATTCCTACGCCGGCGGCTATCCGGTGCCGATCCTCGGGCTTGCCGAGCTCAAAAGCGCCACCAAGTACCCGCTTGCCTTCGACGTCTTCAAATTCATTCACGGCTGGGCCGGGTGGATCCTGGTGGCGATCGTCGTGCTGCATTTCGCAGGGGCGCTGAAACATCACCTGGTCGACAGGGACGGCACGCTGCGGCGCATGCTGGGCGCACGGATTGCCTGAGCCGCGGCGCGGTTTCGCGACAAAGTAAGGCCCGGCCCTGTTTCCAGGGCCGGGCCCAGTTCATGATTGCCTCAGGTGGTTCCCCCTGAAGCCACAAGCACTCCGCCCGATTGACCTCAGGCGTGCGTGTACTTCTTGATCTCGCCGCTTTTAATGCGGGCGAAATATGAGTCCATCTCCTTCTTGACGATCGGCGCCAGGAAGTAGAGCCCGAGAATATTCGGCACGCAGATCAGGAAGACCAGCGCGTCCGAGATATCCAGGATCGGACCGAGCTTCACCATGCACCCTAAAGCCACGAAGATGCAGAAGATCAGCTTGTATAGCCGGTCCATCATCAGGCCTTCCCCGAACAGATAGGTCCAGCCCTTAAGGCCGTAGTAGGACCAGGAAATCATGGTCGAGAAGGCGAACAGCATGGCTGCGAAGGCCAACGGTATCGGGAACCAGGAGATCTCGCGCTCAAACGCCGCTGACGTCATCGCGATACCCTGTACACCAACCAGTGCAAAGCCCGGCTCGGAAACCTGCGCCGTGCCGATGACCAGTGCGGTGATCGTGCAGATGATGATGGTGTCGATGAACGGCTCAAGCAACGAAACGACGCCCTCGGTAACGGGCTCGTTGGTGCGCACCGCCGAATGGGCGATGGAGGCCGAACCGATGCCGGCCTCGTTCGAAAAGACCGCGCGCTGGAAGCCGATAATCAGTGCTCCAATCGCGCCGCCGACAACGCCTTCACCGGTCATTGCGCCTGTGAAGATGTTGGCGATCGCTTGCGGGATCGCGTCGAAGTTCATGAAAATGACGATCAGCGCGAAGACGCAATAAAAGATGGCCATGAACGGCACGACCTTCTCCGTCACCCTGGCGATCGACTTGATGCCGCCGATGATGACCGAGCCGACGATCAGCGCCATGACCGTGCCGAACAGCCAGCCCTTGTCGGCGAACCAGCTTCCCGCTTCCCCGCCGGTGACATTGACGAACTGCACGAAGGCCTGGTTGGACTGGAACATGTTGCCGATGCCAAGCGCACCGATAAAGATACCGATGGCGTAGAACATACCGACGAACTTGCCGAAGCCCTTCATGCCTCTTTCGGCGAAGCCCTTGTCCAGATAGTACATCGGGCCGCCCGAAACCGATCCGTCCGGGTTCTCGTTGCGGTATTTGACGCCGAGCGTGCACTCCACGAACTTGGTCGACATGCCCAGAAACCCGGCCATGATCAACCAGAATGTGGCGCCCGGGCCGCCGACGGTGACCGCAACGGCGACGCCGCCGATGTTACCGATGCCAACGGTGCCGGAAACGGCCGTCGCCAGCGCCTGGAAGTGGGAAACCTCACCAGCGTCATTTGGATTGGCGTAGTCGCCGCGCACCAATTGAATGGCGTGCTTGAAACCGCGAATATTGATGAAACCCATATAGAAGGTGAAAAAGACGGCGCCGATAACCAACCAGAGCACCACCAGCGGCAATTCCGCATCACCAACAGGTATTTTGAAGAAAACGATCTGGCCAATGAATTTGGCGATTGGCGCTGTCGCCGTGTTGATTGTCTCGTCGATGCCCCCCGCGGCATGCGCGGTGGCGCTGGCCAGCACGAGAAACAAAGTAGAAGCAATTAGACGTATCATGACACCCCCCTTTGGCGCGTCAGTCTTGTTGAACAGTTACGGAACGACCGTGACGGGAACCGGCGACGTCTGGACCAGTGATCCAACAACGCTGCCAAACAGCAGCGTCGCGACGCGGGATTCGCCCTTTCGGCCGATAAAGATCTGGGCTGAGTCATGGCCATCGGCGAGCTCAGCCAATGTCTGGGCCGGGTGACCATGGCGCACGACGGTTTCCACTTCGCAGCCCTTGTCGGTCACCAATTTGGCGACCGGGTCCAGCACTGTCGACTGCGCCCGTTCGATCTCCTCTTCACGGCGCTTGTGCCGTTCCGCCAGTTCGTCGGGTGTATGAAAGCTATAGGGTGACCATTCGATAACATAGGCAAGCACCAGCTTGGTCTTGCCTGCAAGCGCGCGCTCGGCAGCAAACTCCGCTGCCCTGAGAGAGCCCTCGCTGCCATCGACAGCCACGAGAAAAGTGTTCGACATCGGCTACCTCCCTTCCGATTCGACTTTTCGCAATTTTTTGCGAGCACATAGATCAGCCCCCCGCGACGGGCGGGCGGCCTGTGCCATCAGAGTTGGAGGACAATTTGACGCACCTTCATAGAACCAATGCCGAATAAACGATGAGTCCAATCGGGGAGTCCAGTTCGGGCCGGGGCGCGACATCGCAGGTGCCCTGGATGCGCGCTCAAGGTTGAGATTTCAGCTCGCCGAAGAACAGCAGGCAGCCGTCCGGGTCTTTGACGTGAAATTCGCGCATGTCATAGGGCTGGTCGAAGGGCGCACGCACGCGGCCCTCGGGCAGCAGATCGAGCTTTTCCTTATATTGCGCATAGACCGCGTCGAGCTGCCGAACCCAGATATAGACGGAAATATGATTGGCCGTCGCGGCGAGCGAAGCCTCATCATCCGTGTGCAGAAAATGCAGTGCCGCATGCCCATGCACGACGATGGCGAAAGTGTCGTCGTCGGAGATAGAGCGGCGTTCGAAGCCAAGCACGTCGGCGTAGAAGTCGACGCTGGCAACGACATCGCGCACGGGCACGATGGCAACAGCATCCTCGATCAACGGTCGCTCGTCATCCATCGGCAGATACTCCGGAAAATGATCAGGCGTAGACATCCTCGATGCCGCCGCCCCAGGGTGCGGCCGAGGCGATGCATTTGTCCGCCGTTTCGGCGTCGATCAATTGTGTGATCAGCCAGCGATCAAGCTCCACGCCGGCAAGACAGCCCGCGGCGGTGGCGATTTTTTCATGCGCCACAAACGGCTTTTCGACAAATATGGCGCCGGTGCTCTCGAGCTCATCGCGCGCGGTCGGGTAGGTTGTCGCCTCGACCCCGGCGAGCAGCCCGGCACCGCCGAGGATCAGGGCGCCGGAGCATTGCGAGCACACATACTGGTCGTCCGGGTCGAGCAAAAGCCTTGAAAGATATTCCGCGTCGCGCATCAACTCGCGGGTCGCCGGTCCGCTGGCGACCACCACCGCGTCCATATCGCGGGCGCTCTCGATGCTCCCATGTGGCACCAGTTCGTAGCCGGCAGCAGTGATATGCCGGGGCCGGGTGCCGAGAATGCTGACCGACCAGTCGCGCACGGGCGCCGGCGCGGCCTCTTCCTCGTCATCAGTCTCGGCCTCACCGTCGCCGCTCTCAGCTCCGCCAGCCGCTTCTTCATCCGGCGTCTCATCGAACATGGTCAGCGGTCGGTTGAGAAAATCCCAGTGCAGCCACACGTCGATATCGGTGACACTATCGAAGGCGATGATGGCGATGGAGGTCATGGGGGAGGTTCCTCAGCCGGCGAGGGCGTCCATCTCGTCCCTGATAGCCGCTCCCATTTCGCTCGTTGAAACCTGTTGCATGCCGTCCTGCATGATGTCGGCGGTGCGCAGGCCCTTGTCGAGCACGTTGGCGATTGCCTGATCGACCATGTCCGCCGCCTCGCCCATGTCGAAGGAATAGCGCAAGCTCATGCCGAATGAGGCGATTGTGGCGATCGGGTTGGCGAGGTTCTTGCCGGTAATGTCGGGCGCGGTACCGTGCACCGGCTCGTAGAGCGATTTGCGTTTTCCCTCGATCTCGGCGCCGAGCGACGCTGAGGGGAGCATGCCGAGCGAGCCGGTCATCATCGCCGCCTCATCCGACAACATGTCGCCGAACAGATTGTCGGTCACCAGGACGTCGAACTGTTTCGGCTCCCGGACCAATTGCATGGCGCAGTTGTCGGCGAGGATGTGGTTGCAGTCGAGGTCGGAACACTCTTCCTTGAAAATACGGTCCGCCACCTCGTGCCACAACACGCCGGTTTTCATCACATTGTGTTTTTCGGCCGAGTGAACCTTTTTGCCGCGCTTTCGTGCCAGATCGCAGGCGACGCGGACAATGCGCTCGATCTCGCTGGTCGTGTAGATGGTGGTATCGACGGCGCGTTTCTGACCGTCGGGGAGATCGGTGATCTCCTTCGGGTCGCCAAAATAGGTGCCGCCGGTCAACTCGCGCACGATCATGATGTCGAGGCCCTCGACAAGCTCACGCTTGAGCGAGGAAGCGTCGGCCAGGGCAGGGTAGCAGATGGCCGGCCGCAGATTGGCGAACAGGTCGAGATCCTTGCGCAACCGCAGCAGCCCGGCCTCGGGGCGGACCTCGAAATCGACCCCATCCCATTTCGGCCCGCCGACGGCGCCGAAAATCGCCGCATCGGCTTTATCGGCCTTGGCGACGGTCTCGTCCGAGACGGGCACCCCATGGGCGTCGATCGCCGCGCCGCCGACAAGGTCGCTCTCGACATTGAAGCTGTTCTGGGTCTGGCCGTTAAGCCAGTCGACGACGCCCTCGACCTCGCCCATCACTTCCGGGCCGATGCCATCTCCGGGCAGCAGCAATAGATCGTAACTTGCCATGGAATCACTCCTGAGTGCGGCTGCCTAAACCCACGGCCGCTCGGCGGCGTGCTTCTCCTCGTAGGTCGCGATCTTGTCCTGCTTCTGCATCGTCAGGCCGACATCGTCGAGCCCGTTCAGCAGGCAATGTTTCAGATGCGGGTCGATGTCGAAGGTTATGGTGCCGCCGTCGGGTCCGGTGATCTCCTGGCTTTCAAGGTCGACCGTCAGGCGCGCATTGGCGCCGCGCTCGGCGTCGTCCATCAGCCTGTCCACATCCTCCTGCGGCAGCTTTATGGGCAAAATGCCGTTCTTGAAGCAGTTGTTGTAAAAAATATCCGCGAAGGAAGGCGCGATGACGCAGCGGATGCCGAAATCAAGCAGCGCCCAGGGCGCGTGCTCGCGGGACGATCCGCAGCCGAAATTTTCCCCCGTGACCAGAACCGAGGCGTTCTTGTAAGCCGGCTGGTTGAGCACGAAGTCGGGATTGTCCGAGCCGTCGTCAAGATAGCGCATCTCGGAGAACAGCGCCTTGCCTAGGCCCGAGCGCGCGATCGTTTTCAGATACTGCTTGGGGATGATCATGTCGGTGTCGACATTGATCAGGTTCAGCGGCGCGGCAACGCCCGTCAATTGCGTGAACTTTTCCATCTTGAAACCTCTTGCGGTACGCTGGCTTCCAGGAGCCGACGAATTCGCCCATTTCATGCGGCTTTTGACCTCGGCGGTCAAGAGGTGGCGATGGGAGCCTTAGCGGCTCGCGCGCTGCGGCTTGGCCTTGTCGAAACACTGGCGCATCAAGGTGCAGCGCTTGGGCCCCGGAGGGTGCACATAATCGCCTGGCCGATCCTTGAGAAAGGTGCAGATTGCATCCATGCCGTCGTGGTCGAGCCATTTCTCGCGGCGGCCGCGCTGCACCGCGTAGCAGTCGGCCCGGATTTCGCGCGCGCCGTAAATCTGGTGGCCGCATTCATGGGCGTAAATCCACCACCGGACCGGCTCGGGAAGCCCCGCGAGCTTGACCGGATTGAGGATGATCCTGCCCTTCGTGGCGCCGCCATAATCCCAGAATGTCGACGAAATCTGTGTCGGCGTACGCCCGCAACGCATGGAGCGGCCGGCCAGCTTGAGCTTGCCGGCGGCGACAAGCTTGTCCTGCGACGCCGCTTGGCCCGGGTCGGCGGCCGGAGCGACCGCAATCCCGGCTCCGGCGGCCAGTAAAATCACCAAGACTGCAGCGCCAAAACGCATCCTCGTACCGCCTTTCACCAGTATCCGCCCGTCAGGCCACCCTGTGCCGAAGCCTGTACGCCGGTCAAGTCACTAACGCGTGGCATGGCCTCATGCCGCGGTCAGTTCCGCGCCGCTTTCGGTGCGGCCTGCCCATAGCATACCTTCATCCTCGAACAGCGGTCGGTGCCGTCGGAATGGTCCCAGTCGCCTTTCAAATTCTTCATAAAGGTACAGATATTCTCCAGCCCGGCCTGATCGAGCCAGCCATAGCGGCGCCCCCGCTTGACCGCGAAACAATCCGCCGCCTGCTCATCACGGCCGATGAACTGATGGCCGCACTCATGGGCGTAGATAAACAGTTTCACGGTCGTGTTGAGCCCGGCCATACGCTTCGGATTGAGAATGAGATAGCCCGGATAGGCGCCGCCCCAGCTGGCGAATTCCGGGTCGATGACGGTGGGCCGCTTGCCGCAGATCATGCGGTGGCCGTCGATCTTCAAGTCGCCTGGCGCAACCAGTTTGGCGCGGTCGCCCGCGTCCTTCAGATAGTCTTCCAGCGGCAGATCGAGATCGGACTGGGCCGATGCGGAGCCGCCCGTCACCAGCACAACGGCTGCCAGTACCAAAGGGACTATTCGGGGTAACAAGCGCAAATGCGGGCCTCCTGAAATGCGGGCGCGACACCCTACACCGTCATTGTTTGCCGATCAAAGTCTCTAAACCGGGGCCGGAACACGCCACCAAATTCTCACAGTTGTGTGAAATGTGATGGACTGACGACCGGCAATCTCCAGATTGCTGGGACAGCGGTGCCGGCGAAACTATTCCTGCGCGCCCTGGGCAACGGACATGATCCGGGAGGACTGATATGAAGAAAAGAAAAGCGTCTCGCCTGTTTCCGGCAGCAGCAACTGCCGGTTTTGCCGCTGTGGCATTCGTCATGGTGCAAACGCCTGTTCACGCGGCCGGCGGAGGCGGCGGCGACGGCGGCCAACCCGCCTGCTCGACCTTCCAGGGCAAGAATGCCTGTCAGGCGCAGAGCCATTGCTACTGGAGCAACTCAAAGAACAAATGCCGGACGAAAAAGAACCAGCTTTCCGGCAGCAGCGATACAACGAGATATACCCAAGCCGTCTCGCTGATCGAGGAGGGCGCGTTCACCGACGCACTGAAGATCCTGTGGTCGATCGAGAAGCGCGAGGACCCGAAGGTGCTCAACTATATCGGCTATTCAACCCGCAAGCTCGGCAATGTCGAAAAGGGCATCGAATACTACCACCGCGCGCTCAAGCTCGACCCGGACTATGTCCGCGCGCGGGAATATCTCGGCGAGGGCTATTTGCAGATCGGCGACCTCGACAAGGCCAAGGAGCAGCTTCGGGAAATCGCCAAACGCTGCGGCACCGAATGCATGGAGTTCAAGAAGCTCACCGTTGCAATCGTGTTCCACGTGACCGGCGAAAAACCGGACGTGGCGTCAGGCAAGACCTGGTAACCCTAGTCAACGAGGGCAATCACCGAGCGCACGCCGATGATGCGCCGGAGCGCCTTGTCGATCAGATGCGCGGTTGTGCGGCTCACACCGCACACGCGCAGATCGGCGGAAATTTCTTCGCCGGAACCGTTCTCTCGTGACAGATGGATGCGCGTCGGCGCCAGCCCGAGCTTGGCAAAGGGCTGAACCAGGCGCGGGCAGAGTTGCGGGTCCGCGTCGGCGGTGACGAAGAACATCGCCTGAACGGTGTCGTGCGGGCGTGCGGGCGTGTCGCGTTCAGCGACGCCTGAATTTTCGGCAGACATGGAAACTGTCTCCTCCACGGAAGATATACTGAATTACGAAAAAAGGGTCTCTCCCGGCGCGCCGTTCAGACGGCCGGGTTCGTAATTCGCATCAAGCGCGGGTCGCGCTTCCCGTGTCGGATATGAGACATGGAAGGACTTATAACGCCGACGGGGGAAGGAATTCAACCGCTCCCGGCTCACGCCTTATCAGTTGGCGGGCAATAGTCGGCGAGAAAGCGGTCATAGGCTTGTCTTAATCTCGCTTCATCGGCGATCTCGTCGAGATTCTCCAGCAGCACGGTCAGGCAGTAATTGTTGCCGAGCCCGGTCTCCGCGTTGATCGCGCGCAGCCGCGCATAGGCCTTCTCCGTCAATGCGGCGTTGAACCGCTTCGGCAGGGGCAATCGCTTTTTCCGCATCGGCTCGTGCCTAGATCAGGATGCGTTTTGATGGAATCAATCAAAACGCATGAAGCCTGATCGATTCTATTAATTCAGAGCGGGATGCGGGTTAAAAAACCGCGTACACTTTTCCTCATCCCGCTCTAGCTAGAACTCCCGGATATCGACGAAACGCCCGGCGATAGCCGCAGCGGCCGCCATTGCCGGGGAGACCAGATGGGTGCGCCCGAGCCGGCCCTGGCGGCCCTTGAAGTTGCGGTTCGACGTCGAGGCGCAACGCTCGCGCGGTTCCAGCTGGTCGGGGTTCATGCCGAGACACATGGAACAGCCGGGCTCGCGCCACTCGAAACCGGCGGCGAGGAAAATCTTGTCGAGCCCTTCGGCTTCGGCCTGTTCCTTCACCAGCCCCGACCCCGGCACGATCATGGCGGAAACATTTTCGTTCACATGTTTGCCGTCGACCACCTTGGCTGCTGCACGCAAATCCTCGATCCGCCCGTTGGTGCATGAGCCGATGAACACCCGGTCGATGCCGATATCCAGCATTTTCGTGCCCGGTTTGAGGCCCATATAGTCCAGCGCCATGCGCATCGCGGCCGCCTTCGCCTCATCGGCAACCGCGGCCGGGTCCGGCACCGCCCCGGTGATCGTCGTCACGTCTTCCGGGCTCGTGCCCCAGGTGACGATCGGGGGAAGATCGGCGGCGTCCAGCGTGATCTCGTGATCGAACTTCGCATCATCGTCGGAGCGAAGCGTCTGCCAGTAGCCGTAGGCTGCCTCCCAGGCGCCGCCCTTCGGCGAACGCGGGCGGCCCTTGAGATATTCGAAGGTTTTCTCATCCGGCGCGACCAGACCGGCGCGCGCACCGGCCTCGATCGACATGTTGCAGACCGTCATCCGGCCTTCCATGGAGAGCCCCGAGATCGCCTCGCCGGTATACTCGATCACATGGCCCGTACCGCCGGCCGTCCCGATCTCGCCGATAATCGCCAGAATGATGTCCTTCGCGGTGATGTGCTCGGGCAGGGTGCCGTTGACGCTCACCTTCATATTCTTCGACTTTTTCTGAATCAACGTCTGGGTGGCAAGCACATGCTCGACCTCCGACGTGCCGATGCCGTGCGCCAGCGCGCCGAAGGCGCCATGGGTCGCGGTGTGGCTGTCGCCGCACACAATCGTCGTGCCGGGCAGGGTGAAGCCCTGTTCCGGCCCGATCACGTGTACGATGCCCTGGCGCACATCGACCTCGTTGAAATACTCGACGCCAAACTCGGCGCAGTTCTTGTCCAGCGCCTCGACCTGCGTGCGGGATTCCGGATCGTCGATACCTTTTGAGCGGTCGGTCGTCGGAACATTGTGGTCGACGACGGCCAGCGTCTTGTCGGGCGCGTGCACCTTGCGCCCGGCCATGCGCAGCCCCTCAAACGCCTGGGGTGAGGTGACCTCGTGGATCAGATGCCGGTCGATATAGATCAGGCAGGTGCCATCGGCCTGCTCATCGATCAGGTGATCGTCCCAGATCTTGTCGTAAAGCGTCTTGCCCATTTTCACTGAACTCCATAAAAAGCCGCAACTTGCCTCTCTGATAGCGCCTCGTGCGGCGTCTGACAAATCCTTGTGACGGTCCGCGACGTTGCCCGCGACGGAGCGATGCAAACGTCCAGGCTTCTGATATAGTTCTTCGCCGACAACATGACGGGCACACGACGAACACAGCGAGGAGCGACCCTCATGAAGAAATTACTGGCCGCGATTGTCTTCGCGCTGGCGCTGCCCGGGGCGGGCGACGCCCTGGCGCAGGATTTCCCGAGCTGGTCGCTGAGCGCGATCTGCAAGGACGATTTTTCCTGTCCGCGTTTCGAGCAGCATGCACGGGGGCAGATTTCCGGCATCTGGCCGACCCTGCCGCCCGATGCGCGCTCGACCTGCATGGCGGAGACCGAGAAGGTTGAACAGAGCTACCGGCTGCTGATGGACTGTCTCGCCAACGAGATGCAGCGCCGTGTCCGGCTCGGCCAGCAGCAGCGGTAGAGGCAGGGTAGCGGATGAACGAGCAACTGAGAGCCGCGGCGCGCGATCATCTGATCCGCTACGGACAGGGCGAGACGGACACGCTTTTCGTTTCTGCCAAAGGCGCCACCGTTATCGACGACGAGGGCCGGGAAATCCTCGATTTCACCTCCGGTCAAATGTGCGCCACGCTGGGCCACAGCCATCCGGCCATCGTGAAGGCAATCCAGTCCGGTGCGGAGAATGCGATTCATCTTTTCTCTGGCATGATCCCGGAACCGGTCGCGAAGCTGGCCAAGAAGCTTGGGCAATGGCTCCCCAAACCGTTAAGCCGGTCGCTGTTCGTCAACACGGGAAGCGAGAGCAACGAAGCCGCCCTGCGCATGGCCAAGGTGGTCACCGGCGGCTACGAGGTGATCGGCCTCGGCGGCTCCTGGCACGGGGTAACCGGTCAGTCGAGCGCGCTCTCCTTCGCGTCCGACCGCAGGGGCTACGGCCCCAAGGTGCCCGGCGCCTCGCTGATCCCGGAACCCTATTCCTACCGCTGCCCGATTGGGCATTGCCGCGATAATTGCGACATGAGCTGCATGAAGGTGGGGCTGAACATGTTCGACATGGCAAGCGAGGGGGCGCCCGCGGCAATCATCGCCGAACCGATCCTGAGTGCCGGCGGCGTGCTCGTGCCGCCGGAGGGATATTTCGAAAAGCTCCGCGACGAAGCGCGAAAACGGGGCATGTTGCTGATCTTCGATGAAGCGCAGACGGCATTTGGCCGGATCGGCGAGAAATTCGCCGCCACCGGTCTCGGGATCACGCCCGACATCATGAGCGTGTCGAAGACGCTCGGCGGCGGCCTGCCGCTGGCCGCGACCATCACCTCGGACGCAATCGAGGAGAAGGCGCATGAGAAAGGCTTCGCCTATTACACCAGCCACGTCTCGGACCCCCTGCCCGCACTTGCGGGGCTTGCGGTACTGGAGACGGTGGAGAAGGAAAATCTGATCGAACGCGCGAGCGAGATGGGCGCCCATCTGCGCAAGAACCTGGAAAGCCTGCAGCAGAAATATGAAGCGATAGGCGAGATACGCGGGCAGGGGTTGCTGCTCGGCATCGACCTGGTCAAGGACCGGGAGGCCCGCGAGCCGCATCTGGAGCTTGGCGACGTCACAACCAAGCGCTGCATGGAGCTGGGGCTGTCGATGAATATCAAACGCCGGCCCGAGCGCGGCGCCATATGGCGAATCGCGCCGCCGCTTACCGTCTCACGGGACGAACTCGACCGGGGCTGCGAAATCCTCGACCGGGCGCTTCGGGAGGGTCTGGACGCGCTGGCGAAAACGCGAGCTGCTGAAGCCTGAAGCAAAAAAAAGGACGGCCACCCGAGGATGGCCGTCCGGTTTCGTCTCGATTGACCGCGGCCGTTACGGCCTGACGAAGGCAACCACCCGCGAGCGCGAATAGCTACCGACGCCGACCTTGCCGCCGTGATTGCCCGACAGCAATTTCACCTTGTTGCCGTCGACGCTCAGAACATAGCCGACATGGCCGCCGCCCTTGCGGGCAAGCACGGCGATGTCGCCGGCGCGCGGGCTGGACACGCGCCGCCCGTAGCCGGCGTAGGAGCGGGCCATGCCCGAACCGGTGCCGGAACGCCCGACCTTGCGCTCGACCATGTTCATGAAATGGGCGCACCAGCGACGGCTTTGGCCGGTCGGATTGGTGCCCATATACCGGCGCGCTACCGAAATAGCAGCCGAACCGCCGGAACGCGCCGACCCGCCGCTGTCGGCTGCATCCTCGCCGAAGCAGAAATCGTTACAGGTGTTCGCCGATGCCGGCGCCGTCGGAGCGACGAAGCTCAGAGCAAACGCAAAGAAAGTTATTGTGACAAATCTCATGGATTGTCCCTCGTGAAGTTTGCTTGTCTTGGGGGGGAGTGAATTGGTTCGGGACGTGAGACGCCCTCTTTGAACCCGTTATCGTTTATGTGCAGTGCACAAAATTGCGATAACGCCAGATACCGCGCGAATCGCCAGCACCTGACAGGACGCGCGCTTTCTCATTCCCTTGTGGCAAAAAAAAGGCAATTGATTCAAACGTTAACCTAAATAGAAGCAAGGAAATTCAGTATTTTTGACGGCGTATATGAGCTGCCGGGCGCGCGCCGGATGCGACAATGTGCGCTGCACAATAATCAGATGGGCGCGGCGCAAGCAAAAGGGCCGGCACAACGCCGCCGGCCCCTTGCAAAAAATCACCTTATCGGGCGAACTAACCGTCCTTTTTGGTCTCTTTCTTGGCCGCCTTGGCCTTTGCCGCCTTTTTCTCTTTCTTGTCTGCCTTGGCGTCGGCCTTGGCCTTTTTGGCCGGTTTTTTCTCGGTCTCTGGTTTGGCGTCCTTGGCGGGCTTTTCCTCGCCGACTTCCGCTTCCGTCTCCGCTTCAACCGGGACTTCCTCGACCGCCACCTCAGCCATCAGCGCCTTGGCCTGTTCGACCCAGTCTTCGCGCTCGATCCGGCCCTTGAAGCTCAGCACCTCGTCCACATTGGCAATATCGTCGTCGGTCCAATTCGCGATCTGCTCGAACTGGATAACGCCGATCTTTGCGAGCCGCTCGATCAGCTCCTCGCCGACACCCTTGATCCGGGTAAGATCGTCGGCTTCGCCCTTGGGCTTCGTGAAACCTTTGAAGGCGTCCGCTTTGGCGGCTTTTCCCTTTTCCTTCTTTGCCGGGCGCGCATCCTTGCGCTCGGCGATACGGGCCGACTTACCGCGCCGTCCGCGCAGATAGTAAAGCTTGGCGCGGCGCACCTTGCCGCGGCGCACGACCTCGATGGAATCGATTAACGGCGAATAAACCGGGAAAACACGCTCAACCCCCTCGCCGTAGGAAATCTTGCGCACCGTGAAGCTCTCGTTCACGCCGCCGCCGTCGCGCGCGATCACCACGCCTTCATAGGCCTGGACGCGCTCGCGGGTGCCTTCGACGACCTTGACATTGACTCTTACAGTATCGCCGGGGGCGAAATCAGGAACGGCGCGCTTGGCCTCAAGCTCCGCCGCATGCTCTTTCTCGAGCTCTTCGATGATATCCATCGTGATCTACCTTTCATCCGGGCGGCTACCAGCTTGCGGCGCACGCCATTCTTTTTAATTGGAACAAGTCCCGGCACTCTTGCGCACCGGTGACTGGGCGCGTTTCCTACAGGAGTTGGACGCGTTTGTCGATGGCAGACTTGCAATCCGCTGCCCGCTCGGCGAAGCGCGACAAGCCGAGTGCGCAGGCGCAACACTACTGGCCGTTTCCCGCGGAGCTCTTATATTAGCGTCACAAGGAAACGATTTCGAGGTTCGATGCGACGGTATCTCTATCTCGGCATGGGGTGGGTCTGTGTCGCGCTTGGTTTCATCGGCGTCTGGCTGCCGCTGTTGCCGACGACGATCTTTCTGATCGTCGCCTGCTGGGCGTTCGCCAGAAGCTCGCCGGCGCTGCGCCAGTGGCTCCTGGGCCACCCCCGTTTCGGCCCCCCGCTCGCCAACTGGTACGATCATGGCGTCATTTCGGTGCGGGCGAAGACAAGTGCCGTGGCGCTGATGGCGGCGAGCTTTGCGTTCACCTGGTTTTCAGCCGATATCGGCCCGGCGGGCCTCGCCGCAATCGCCGCGACGCTCGCCGCCTGCGCGGCTTTCGTGGTGACCCGTCCCTCGCTCGTCAGATCACGATGACTTTGGATCGAAGTCATCCAAAGTCAGAACCATGATCGATTAAAACAAAGAGAGCGGGAAGTTGAGGCGGGGCCTCACCCCTTGCGGTATTTCTGCCACAGATCGGGGCGTCTCTCGCGGGTGACTTTCTCCGCCATCTCGCGCCGCCACGCCTCGACCTTGCCGTGATCGCCCGACAGCAGGATTTCGGGGATCGCCCGCCCCTCCCAGTCGCGGGGTTTGGTATAGTGCGGATATTCGAGCAGCCCCTGCTCGAAACTCTCCCATTCGAGCGACCCCGCCTCGCCGACGACGCCCGGCAGCAGCCGCACGCAGGCGTCGATTACCGCAAGCGCGGCGATCTCGCCGCCAGACAGGATAAAGTCGCCAAGCGAGACCTCTTCGATGCCGCGTGCCTCAACCACCCGCTCGTCGATGCCCTCGAACCGGCCGCACAGCAGCGATACGCCCGCACCTTCCGCCAGCGCACGCACGCGTGGCTGGGTCAGCGGGCGCCCACGCGGCGACAGACAGAGAACCGGCGCGTCCGGCTTCTGCTCCCGCGCCGCGTCCACCGCGGCCGCGACAACGTCGGCCCGCATCACCATGCCCGGCCCGCCACCGGCCGGCGTGTCGTCGACGGATCTGTGCTTGCCGAGCCCATAGTCACGGATGTCGATGGTCTCAAGCACCCAGCGCCCGTCCTTGAGCGCCGTCCCGGCGATGCTCACGCCGAGGGGGCCGGGAAACATCTCCGGAAAAATGGTCAACGCTGTCGCTGTCCAGGGCATGGCAAGTCTTGACCGCTCTAGATCACGATGACTTTGGATGATTTCAATCCAAAGTCATGAACGTGATCGATTCCCAAAAAATAGAGAGCGGGATGCGAGCGGAAAACCGGTATCCACTTTTCCTCATCCCGCTCTAATCCTCAAAAAGACCCTCTGGCGGCAGCATGAGCATCCACCCGGCCTGGATGTCGACTTCAGGCACGATCGCTGCGGTAAACGGCACGAGCACCGTCGTCCCGCCCGTCGCCGGGCGTATTTCGAGCAAATCGCCGGCGCCGTAATTCTGCACCGCGACGACCTGGCCCAGTGCCGCGCCATCGGCATTGATGGCGACCAGACCGACGAGATCGGCATGATACCAGTTGTTCTCTTCCGTCTCCTCGGGCAAGGCGGTACGCGCGACATGAAGGCTGGTGCCTTTGAGCGCTTGCGCATCGTCGCGACTCTCGATGCCTTCGATACGGGCAACGGCACCCTCCTTGGCGGCACGGGCGCTAGTGAGCGTGAAGCGCCGCGTACCCGCCTCGTCCTCCAGCGGCCCGTAGGCGGCAATCGCTTCAGGGTCTTGCGTATGGGTCCGGATGCGAACCTCGCCCTTGACGCCGTGCGCCCCGGTGATATGGCCGAGGCAGACACGGGCGTCTTTTTCGCCACCGTCGCTCAAGAACAGCGCGCCTCGTTCACGGACAGGCTACTCCTTCTTCTCGCCCTCATCAGCCGGAGCCTCCTCCGCTGGCGCCTCTTCAGCGGGTGTTTCCTCGGCAGGCGCTTCTTCGCCCGCAGCTTCTTCGGCGGGAGCTTCCTCGGCGGGCGCCTCTTCTGCGGCAGCCTCCGCCGCGGGTGCCTCTTCAGCTGCGGCCTCTTCGGCCGGAGCCTCGGCAGCCGCTTCTTCAGCCGGAGCCTCCTCAGCGGGTGCTTCTTCAGCAGGCGCTTCCGCCTCAGCCGCTTCGGCGGCAGCGGCGTCTTCCTTCGCCTTTTCTGCCGCCTCGCGCTTGGCTTCCTCGCGGTCGAGGCGTTTCTGGCCCGGCAATGCCTTTTGCGGATTGTTGCGGGGTTCGCGCTTCATGATGCCGGCGGCATCGAGGAACCGGTTTACCCGGTCCGAGGGCCGTGCACCGACGCCGAGCCAGTGCTTGATCCGATCCTCATTGAGCGTGACACGCTCGGCAGCATCCTTCGGCAGCAGCGGGTCGTAGGTGCCGACGCGCTCGATATAGCGGCCATCGCGCGGCATGCGCGAGTCGGCCACGACGATCCGGAAAAAGGGGCGTTTTTTCGCCCCGCCCCGCGACATTCTGATTTTCAGTGACATTCGATCATTCCCCTCAAACGGCTTCGTGTTTCAGTAAATTCGGATAATCGGCGCATCATTTCTTCTTTCCCTTCGGCAACCCCGGCAGACCGCGGGGTAAACCGCCGCCGCCCATGCCCGGAAGCCCGGGAAGCCCCTTGGCCATGCCAGGAGGGATGCCGGGCATCCCCGGCGGCGCGGCCGACGGGTCGAGACCTTCAGCCGGCATATCCGGCATCTCGCCACCGCCGAACAGGGAGGCCAGACCGCCCTTGCCCTTGCCCATCTTCTTCATCATGTCCGCCATCTGGCGGTGCATTTTCAGCAGCTTGTTGATGTCCTGAACCGATGTACCGGAGCCCGCGGCGACGCGCTTCTTGCGCGACGCGTTCAGCAGCTTCGGGGTGCGGCGTTCGGCAAACGTCATCGATGATATGATCGCCTGCTGGCGCTTGATGACCGAATTGTCGAGGTCGGATTCCTCGATCTGCTTTTTGAATTTTCCCACGCCCGGCAGCATCGAAAGGACGCCCGACATGCCGCCAATCTTCTTCATCTGATCAAGCTGATCGGCGAGGTCCTGAAGATCGAA
>Ga0224508_10002171_pt1 | contig 16975 bp, 16 predicted proteins | sample SF_Jan12_sed_USG_4_FD_170157 | JGI IMG/M metagenome (GOLD analysis project Ga0224508, IMG submission 170157) | Sediment microbial communities from San Francisco Bay, California, United States - SF_Jan12_sed_USGS_21 | ecosystem: Environmental > Aquatic > Marine > Sediment | place: USA... | reverse complement strand
TGTCACCGGCCGCCCAGGTCGCCCTCGCCCGGCGATTCGGAGAAGTGCAGACGCACGTCATGAACCAGTACCACGCCGACGGTTATCCGGAGCTCTACCTGCTGTCCAATCTGACGCCGGAGGGTGGTGTGCCGTCCGGAAATCATCCTGATCGGGGCACGCTGGTGTGGCATACCGACGGGTCCTGGCAACGTCGCACCGGTCTCGCAACCTTCATGTTCGCGGTCGAGATTCCCGCCAACGGTGGCGAAACGCATTTCGCGGACATGTACAGCGGCTACTCGGGGCTGCCCGCCGACGTTCGCGCACGGATCGATCCCCTGCATGTCGTGCACAATCTCGATTTCTCGCGCAGTCGCCGCCACGGCGAGGAACCCATGACGGAAGCGCAGCGCAAGGCCGCACCGCCAGCCACCCATCCGGTTGTTCGAACTCACCCCGACACACACAGGAAGTCGCTGTTCCTGGGGGATCACGCCGAATACATCGTGGAACTCCCGTATCAAGAAGGGCGTGCGCTCATCGAACGGTTGAACGTGGACTCCGTGGCGTGCGCGGCTGTCTACCACCACACCTGGCGGCCGAATCAGCTGGTCGTCTGGGACAACCGGTGTCTGCTGCACCGCGCAACCGAGTACGACACAGTCCATGAGCGACGTGTGATCCGCCGTTGCACCGTGCTTACACCGGAAGAAACTGGCTACGTGTGAGCGTACGGGAACCAACGCTCGGACTACCGCCGGTTCAACACGATCCGCCATTGGAGCAGCGTTGATGATTGTACGAACGCTGGAAGACTTGAAAGCAGATGGGAACTACCGGGAAAAGCCCGGCGTCTGGAGCAGCGCCCGCTATCTGCTGCGCGGCGACGGGGTCGGGTTTACCGTCACCCAGACAACGGTCGCCGCCGGTTCGTCCCAGACCATGGAATACCGCAACCACATCGAGGCCAACCTGGTCATCGAGGGTGAAGGCGATCTCACCGACACTGCGACCGGCGAAGTCCACCGGCTGAAACCGGGCTCGATGTACGCCCTCGACAAGCACGATCGGCACCGCATCGATGCGCTCACCGACATGCGCCTGGTCTGCGTTTTCTCGCCCGCTCTGCTGGGCCCGGAGACGCACGATGAAGAAGGCTCGTACCCGTTGCTGGAAGGTTGAAGCCAGTCAGAGAGTTGCCGGCATTTCCGCTGACTCGATTATTGGTAATTCAGCACAGCACAGCTAAATGCCGCTTTTCCCGGCCTGCCTCGTAGAAACATGCGATGAGCTTTGTTCCAACGTTTCCACAAAAACGTTTTCTTTTTATGGTGAGAGAATCGAACGGGAGAATACCAATCAATCTTTTCCGCTTCGATGTTCAGGCGAACTGCCAAGCACTGGCGTAGCGCTCGATGCTTGATATTGCCCTTAAAGCCCAATGCTGTACGGGCTTCCTCCAGCGTCGAGATGTATTGGTTAAATACGCGCACGGGTAGAAAGCTTTGCAAGGTCTCAGCATCAAAAGCTGGTTTATACCAACGCGCGCCACCCCCTAAGGCAGCAGCAACTTCCAGCGACCAGAAAAAAGCGCCACGCGGATTGTTGATCGGTTGGTCCAATGCAAAAGGTGTTCGCGTTGGTGTGATGAAAACCTGGGTCGAGTATAATTGTGGCAAAAGCGGCGGTGGCCCACCATACGCCAGTTCTATGAACGCTCCTGTCCACCCCGAAACCGGCGGCGCTATATGAGCTACAAACTCACGGTTTACAACGTCCGGAACCATTGGCAGCCAGATGCCACCAACTTCATTAAAACGAAAATCCCTCGCCGTTGGATTTTGTGCTTGCCAGAGCACTGCTTGGAGTGGCGCAACATCTGTTGTTACGCGTAACGTACCATCCGGTTCGAGTCTCCACTCTATATGCGGTCTCGGTACATTGAAGATGATTCGCTGATACCAGGCAAGCAAGCCCTGTAGTGCTGACTCGAGGGTAGCAGCATCATTATCAAATTCATGACTCGCATTGGGCAGATAACGGAGCAGCGTTTCACCCTGTAATGCATCAAAATAGAACAACGACGAATCGGGTGGGAAAAATTCATCACCGGATGCATTAAGAATGTATTTCGGCATCGTGAGCCGGTCTCGATAGGAGAAAGGATCGACGATCTGGAGTAGATCCCGTCCTTCCGGAGTGCGGAGGCGGTCGATGAGATCGAATTCCTGGTAGTCGCGCAGTGCATCAGAAATGAAGCCGTAAGAGGCCCGATGATTTTCTAAAGACGGTGCCCAGTTGAGAACATCAAATACGCCGGGGGCTACAGCTACAACGCGGTCATCGACAGCGGCCGTTAACCAGGCGGTTGCGCCACGCTTGGAAAAACCCGTAACAACAAAATGCGTTATTTACTGCAGCGTCCGTTGCGTCGGGCACAAAGTCTTGCACCGCATCCATGGCACGGACAACGCTTTTCACCATGGGTAGATAAGCCGGCCAAGTGTAATCGCCAGTTCGCGTCGCTCTGTCAAAAGTAAATGCCACAAGTTGGTCTTCGCTGCGCATATTGTTGGAGATCGGGTCATCCGCAAACATCAGTGGTTGATTTGGTACCTGTTGGAGTGCACTGACCACAGTGCCCGATGATGTCGCGATCAGGGCCAACGCTTGCAACGCGTCTGAGTCTAAGTCTGGTAACTGGATAGGATTATTCCCGCCCAGAACAAACATTAAACTTGTTTCGGAAACCACCCTGCGGGGTACGATGATGGTGAGTAAATGGTCCCATACCGTTTGGTCCACCTCTTCAGGACTTCGCCATTGCTGCGAGATAACTCGCAGATTGTGAACGGTGAAATCAGCGAAGGGTATCGAAAGACCGATGGGATCAAATCTGTATACGGGGTCCGGCTCATTGACGTAGTCATCGAGTGCGGTATCTGGGCCAGCAAAAACTGGACCCGCCGCAAGCGCGCTGGTGATTACTAGAACGGCGGTAAACGCCGCGCGCTTACGCAGAAACTCTCCGCGGCAAAGTAACTTATCTAAAGTGAACATAAAGCCTCCTTTCGTAGCGGCGGGTGACACACGCTTAGCTTCTCCGCAGACAGGGATAGCAGGATCGTCTCTGCTGTGGGTCGCTGTGATGCGGCTCAAACTTATACTAGTACAGCGTTGACTTTTTTCAACCGGTGATAATTCAGCGACGCGCAAGCGGACATCAGAAACGAGGTGCCTAACGGCAGTAAAAGGTCGACCTCGGAGGTTTAGTGGTGCACCGCAGCACACGCGGACGCTGCGATTCGGCTGCCTGCGTCGGCTGGCGGGATCGACGCCTGCTACCGGGCGGCCTTGGCAAACGCGGCGCGCACTTCTTCGTCGCTCATTTCCTTGCCGAGATAAGCTTCCACGACCGCATGATCGTCTTTGACCTCGTGCGGTGCGCCCTCGCCGATCTTCTGACCATGATCGAGAACGGTGACGCGGTCGCAGGTATCCATCACGACTTTGAGGATGTGTTCCACGATCAGCAACGTCAGCCCGTAGCGCTTTTTCAGATCCAGCACGATGCCCATCAGTACGTCGACATTGGTCGGCGAGAGCCCTGCGGCCGGTTCGTCCAGCATCAGCAGCTTCGGACGCATGGCCATGGCGCGGCCCAGCGAAAGCAACCGCCGCTGCCCGCCGGACAATTCACCGGCCGGCATATCGGCAAATTCGGCAAGCCCGATAATGCTTAACAACTCGAACATCGACTCGCTGGCTTCCTGGTCCGCTCGCACGACGCTGCGGGGACGGAATATGGGTGCCGCGGCGGCGTATTTCGTGTGCGTGTGATAGCCAACCAGAAGATTCTGCAACACCGTCATTTCCGAAAACAGGCGCAGCAGCTGAAACGTGCGCGCCACACCTCGCCGGCCTATCTCGTGCGCTTCGAAATTGGTGATATCTTCGCCCGCGAAACGTACCACACTGCCGGGATCGGTTTTGTAGACGCCCGTCACCAGATTGAAAAATGTGCTTTTGCCGGATCCGTTGGGCCCGATCAGCCCGTGAATCGAACCTTCCTCGACATCCATTTCCAGCTGCTGGATAGCGCGCAGTCCGCCGAAGCTCTTGCTCAGCATGCGAGTTTCAAGAAGTGCCATCACCCGCCTCGCGACGTGCGTCGATAAACCTCTGGGTGACGATGTAGCGGTCGATCAATCCGCCGATTCCCTGCGGCATGAAAATAACCAGCAGCACCATGCTGGAACCGAAAAGCAGCGGTTGGTAGAAGTAAAAATCCTTGGTCTGATCATAAATGATGGTGACGATAATGGCGCCGATCACACCGCCCCAGACGTGCCCTATTCCGCCAAGCACGATCATCAGCAACAGCGTAACCATCTCGATAATCGTGAAGTTGTTGTGATGGATGTAGCCCGGCCGCATGTGCGCGAACATGGCACCTGCGCAGCCGGCGTACATCGCGCTGATGACGAACGCCAACAGCTTGTACTTGCGCACATTGATACCTGCCGCGGCAGCCGCGATCGTGTCTTCGCGAATCGCCTGAAAGGCACGGCCCGTCGCCGAGCGCAGGATCGCAAACGACAGATAGATTCCGACCAATGCGATGGGCATTACCAGGTAGTAGTACCTGGTGAAATTATCGAAGGTGAAGCCGAATGCGGATGGTGCGGGAATGCCCCCCAGGCCGGTGGATGATCCGAGATACGGCGTCACGGAAATCATGATGCGTACCGATTCACCGAGTCCCAGTGTAGCCAGCGCCAGATAAGCCCCCTCGAGTCTGAAGGAAGGAACACCGACCACGACACCGGCCAGACCCGCGATGAATATCGCAGCCGGCAGCGTCATCCAGAAACTGAAGCCGAAATTGGTCGACAGGATCGCTGCGGTTACGGCACCGATCGCATAAAGCCCGACATGACCGACGGTCACCTGGCCGCAGAATCCCTTGACGATGTTCAGACCGACCGACAGCATGATAAAAATGCAGATCCGGTTGGCCAGGTACACGTAATAGTCGTTGAATAGACCGCTCAGGATAAGTGGCAGCGGCAACAACGCGACGATCGCGAGCAGCCATGGCAAGAGCGGGTGTGTGCGTTCCATCCGCCCGAAAAATCCGCCCACGCCCTGTAGCGTAACAACCAGGTTCATTGTTCGACCGTTAACTGGGTACGGAAAAAAACGAGGGCGGGCGCACCGGCGCCCGTCCTCTGAGAGATTATTCGAGACCGAAATTTATCGGCATCGGAACGCGCGCGAGCACTTCCGTTTCGAATTCCTCGCCGCCCTTGGTGTAGTGGATCAGCACCGGTGTTTTATTACCGTCACGGCACTGCGGCGTCGGCGCCGCGCAGAAGCTTATCGGGCCACTCGCCAGTCCGCGATAACCATCCACCGACGCGATGGCGTCACGGATCGCGGTGCGATCAGCCGCCAGCGAACCGTCGGACAGGTTAAGGTTGGCACGATGCAGAGCGATTTCGACGATACGCACCAGATCGTAAGCCTGCGAGAAATCGTGATCCGGCGCGTGAATACCGTATTTGTCACGCACCATCTGGTTGAACAGTTGTGCAATGGGGCGTTTGTCCGCAGCAGCATAGGCCGCCGTGTAGAACACACCCAGCACCGCATCGCCAGCGATCTTCGGCACCGGCGCATTCGAGGCCGAAGACGAGCCAATGCGGCGGACCGATTTGCCGATACCGGCTTCATACGATTGAAGCAGCGCGCGTGACATGGTCTCTGCCAATGCCGCGATCATGATGCCGTCCACGTTTGCAGACTTGATCTTCAGCATGTGCGTGCGGAAATCGACTTCCTTTTCCTGCACCTGCGCAACGTACGCCGGTTCGGCATTGAACTGTCTGCGCATCTGATCCTGCATCGCGTCACAGTCGTTCTGCGAGGCCGCATCGGCGGCACAGATATAGGCGATCTTGGTGCCGATGTTCTCGCCGGTGTATTTGGCATTGACGCCGGCATAGTAGCGACCGGATACCGGCACACGGAAAACCCACGCACTGCCCTTCTGCGTGATCTTGGCATTGGTCGAATGCGGGATGATCTGTGGCACTCTCGCTTGCGCAGTCACGTCCACGATGGGCAGTGACACCGACGAACAGGTCGAGCCGATGATCAGATGGACTTTCTGCTCGTGAATGAACTTGTTGGCGTTGGCAACGCCCTTATCCGACTTGCATTCGTCGTTTAGCAGACTGAGTTCTATCGTGTTCCCGTTGATGCCGCCGTTTTTGTTTATCAGGTCGAACTCGTCAGCGACCATCTGCCCGTACTTCTGGCCGTTTTCACTGATCATGCGCATGGTTGCGCCAATTCGTATGGTGCCGGCGACTGCGGATGTGTGTACCACCAGCACACCGGCAATCAGGGCGGTCGAAACCAGCCCGCGACTGAACATTTTCATTACTCTCTCCTCTTCTACTTTACTAACTCAACTCACCAGGCACATCTGCCGCGACGGGGGTGTGACCTCGTATCATGCTTTCACCTTGGCTTCGACACCGAACAGACCTTGAGGCCTGAACATGAGAACCAGGATCAGCAATAAAAACGCGTAAATGTCTTTGTGGCTGCCGGAAATGTAGGCTGCCCCAAGGTTCTCGAAGATACCGACCAGCAGACCGCCCAGTATAGCGCCGGGCAGACTGCCGAAACCGCCGACCACAGCGGCGGCAAAGGCTTTCATCAACATCAGGTAACCCATTTCCACCTGCACGGACTGCATCGGCCCGATCAGCACACCGGCGGCGGCGGCGATCGCACAGGCAACGCCGAAGATCAGCGATATCATCAACGGCACATTGATGCCCATGAGGAATGCGATGTCTTTGTTCTGCGCCACAGCCCGCACCGCCAGGCCAATCTTGGTCTTCTTCAGAAATACATGCAGGCCGCCCATCAATACCAGCGCTGCGACCGCCGTCGCCACATAGCTTTTCGGCAGAAATATCTCGCCGATCTGATACGGCATGCCGAAATTGACGGGAAACGGCTCGGCGTCCGCACCCCAGATCAGGAAAGCTATATTCTGCAGCACCACCGACATACCGAAACCGCAGATGATCATTCCCATGCCGGCTACCGTATAGCCCCCGCCGGCACGGGTAAGACGTCGGTAGAATACCCGCTCGATGACGATACCCAGGAGACCGGTCACGATCATCGCACACAGGATCGCCAGCCAGTAGGGAACGTTGTACTGATGTGCAAACACCAGCCCGAGAAACGCACCGAACATGTAAATCTCGCCATGCGCGAAGTGCACGATATCGAGACCCGTGTAAATCAGCGATATGCCGAGCGCCACGATCCCGTACACCACACCGATGGTGACTCCGAAAATCAGAAATCCTAGCAGCGCTTCCATAATCTGTTACTCGCTTCGTGTGGTCGCCGGTCAACTCGACATCTGCTCGCGGCTGGCCACCGTACCGCCGAGGTACGACAGTTTCACCGACTCGTCGCCGGACAATTCCTCCGCCGGGCCCTCGATAAGTACGCGGCCGTCGCGGATGATGTAACCGTACCCGGCAAGCAACAGTGCCATGCGCACGTTCTGTTCGACCAGCAGGATGGTCACACCGCTCTGGCTGATCCGGTACACGTTGGCAAAAATGTTCAGCACTACCTGCGGTGCCAGCGCCGCGCTTGGCTCGTCGAGCATCAGCATCCTGGGATTCGCCATCAGGCCGCGGCCGATTACCAGCATCTGCACTTCACCGCCGGAAAGAGTGCCCGACAACTGGCGCCGGCGTTCCTGCAACGCCGGGAAATAGTCATACACTTTGTCCAGGTCCCGGCGGATACCCTGCTTGTCGCTGCGGGTAAACGCACCGACCATCAGATTTTCCTCCACCGTCATCGCCGGATACGCCTCTTTACCCTGCGTAACCTGAATAAGTCCGCGGTTGACGATGCGATCGGGACGCAGGTTGGCGATGCTCTCGCCATCGAACAGGATCTCACCGTCCCATACTGGAATCAGACCGGAGAGCGCTTTGAGCAGTGTCGATTTACCGGTGCCGTTACCACCGAGCACGGTGACAATGCTGCCGCCAGCCACCGACACATTGACGCCATCGAGTATTTTTATGCGGCCGTAGCCGGTTTGCAGATCGCGAACTTCCAGCATTATTCTTGTGGACCCCCCACCCGGTCCTTTGTGGGGCGCATTGTAGCCGGGATTCTTCCCTTAATCATTGGAAAAAATCCCGTGTCACGTGTAGGGTTTTTCATGCGTGCCGCAATCGCCGGCGCGACCGCAAATCAGATACCGCGCGAGCCGCCGGTTACGAGAGCTGTCTTATCCTGCGGTGCTGGCTCACAAATAGTGACTCTCCAGTCCCTTGACGATCGCGCGCAGCGCATCCAGCGTGGGTGTCGCCACGCCATGTTCACGTCCGTACGCAATGACTGAACCGTAGATAAACTCCACCTCCGTGGGTCGCTGGTTAAGAAGGTCCACACACAATGACGACTTATTATCGCCGGTGCCACCCGGCTGACTGATAGCCTGCATGCCGGCCACCGCGGCTTCCCGCTCCAATTCAACGCCCACAGCCTGTGCCACTTCCAGAGCTTCATCCAGCGCGCGCAGACAGATTGATTTCAGTTCCGGGATCTGCAGCATCACGGCCGACGACAGGTTGGTGGCCCCCGATAGCGCACTCATGGAGATGTTGCCCAGCAGTTTCTTCCAGATGTCGGTAGCGATGTTGGCGCTCGCATGCGTTTCGAGGCCCGCGTCCGTGAACTGCGCGGCAATGCCCTGTGCGCGCTCCGACGAGCCCTGCGGGAACTCACCTATGTACGACGGCACGCGTGAGAAATCACGCACCACACCCGGCGCTTCGAGCGTCGCCGCCATGGTCGTCAGTCCGCCCAGCACGTTGTCCGCCCCCCACACGGCGGCAATTTCTTCCTCGTTGCCCAGACCGTTCTGAAAACTTATCGCGACTGCGCCCGCCGCCGCCAGGTGTGCTGCCGCCTGCGCGGCCGCGCGCGTGCTGTGCGCTTTGCATTGGAACAACACGACAGCGGCGTCATCGACCGTACCGGCATCGGCCGTCACTTGCATCGATACTGTCCGTTCGCCACCGAAACCCACGATCTTCAGGCCGTCACGCTGAATCGCGTCAACGTGCTCGGGATTCGTATCGACCAGCGTCACCCGCAGGCCGCCGTCCTGCAGAATCGCGCCAAACAGGGCGCCCATGCCACCGGCGCCCACCACTGCGATGTGATTAGTGTCCACCGGTGTCAGGTGAAGTGCACGCGAATACTGCCGAGCACACCGAAGTCTGCGTGCACGCGACTGCCCTGCGTGACGTGTTGCGGTACCGTCGCCGCGCCGGTAGACACGAAGTCGCCGGACTTCAGCGCCTCGCCACGTTCGCGCAGATGATTGGCCAGATCGGCAACTGCCTCGAAGGGCAAACAACGCATGTCGCCGAGAAAATTCTCTGCCGCCGTGCGGTCGTCGACGCGCAGTGCGATTACATGGTTGCGGAAATCCACGCCCCGGATGTCGGCCACCCCATCGCCGAACACAAAGCCGATGCCACCACCGTTGTCGGCAATGGTCTCCAGCGAACCCACGTGCGGCGCCCGGGGTCCTGTCGGGTAGCGATTACCGATGATTTCGAGCGCCGGGTGAAACAGCAGCCGTGGCGCAACCTCCGCTGCGGTCCAGGATTTTTCGCGCAATTCAATGTCTCGAGTAAGCCGGAAGGCAAATTCGGTTTCCACGCGCGCATCGGGAAAACGCTCTGCCGGCAATTCGAGATCCGTGCCGGTAAACGTCGTCGATGCAAACATGCGCCCCGGGATCACATCGTCGTGTCCGTCGAGTTCCCGCATACGCTGACTGGTAGCGCCGAGTTTCCAGCCGCTCACCGGCTCGCCCAGCAAACGTGCCATTGTGTCCTGCACTGCATAAGCCTCGGCGCGATTCTGCGGCCGCCGCTCGTCCGGCAGTTCGATTATGACGCTTGCTTTTTGCCAGGCGTCAGCCAGATCGCCGGCGAGCCGTTCCAGTTCCCTGTCACGCAGCATGCTGGGCACTGACTCAAGCGAACAGCTGCTTGAACGTCCCTATACAGGTTCTGAAACCCTTTTCGAAATCACCATCGCCATGGTGGTAGACACTCTCGTAGGAAATCGCCCCGCCATACCCGTCGCGACGCAGCGCATCGGCCATGGGTGCAAACTGATCGGCCAGCTGCCCTTTGCCCATTTCGCGCACCTCGAGATGCGCTTTAGGGGTATCGGCGTACACATCCTTGATGTGCACGTGACCGAGATAACCGTCCCTCATCACCTCGTACCCGTCGGGATACGCCGTCTCGTGCGCCCAGCAGTTGTTCGCCGGGTCCCACATGATTTTCAGGATTCCCTTGGCATCCAGATCGTCAATCAGCTTGCGGCCGGTATAGCACGAGTTCACCATCGTGCCATTACCGGTCTCCACCGCCAGGGTAATGTTTTCAGCTTTCGCCAGTTCGATGGCGGGTGCTATCAACTGTGGCAGCGCATCCCACGCACCTTTGGCAACGTTCCACTTCTCGGCGCCGTGACTGCCCCACAGAATCATTTCCTTCTTACCGCTCATGATGCGCACCAGCGGGCAATCGAACTCGTGCGCCATGTCGATGCAGCGTTTCAACCCGTCCATGTGTTTGGTGTGCAGCGGATCGCCGGCTTTGGTAGTCATCGGCATGCCCGCAAACACATGGCGCGATATGCACGACACGGTCTTGCCGTGTTTGCTGATCAGCTCCAGCGCGCGTTTGCGCTCGCCGCTGTCCAGATCGCCTACCTCCTTGTCCCACAGAAACTGCAGTTCGGCGTATTGCAGGTCGAATTCGTCCATGACGCTCAGCGCGTGCGCAAAATCGCGGCTTATACCATCGGTGATCACACCCAGTTTCATTGGATTCTCCACTTATCGGTTGAGTCGACTGCCGACGATCTCTTCGAGCACCCGGGTGACGACCCAGTTGTCGCCCTCCGGATGACGCGTTTTACCGGCTTGGAACAATTGCATGGCCGTGGACGCCGTGAACAGCGGAACCCCCAGTTCACGCGCCATATCGAGTGCGATGGTCAGATCTTTGTACATAGTCGCGATGTGACTGCCGGTATCCGCGAAGCGGCGGTCGACAATGTGCTCGAGCGCGGTATTGGTGATGCCGCATCCGGCACCGGAGGTGCTGAACACGTCAAACAGAACCTGACCCTCGACACCCGCCTTGGCGGCCAGCACGGATGCCTCGAAAGTCGCGCTGAAAATCGAACCGATCAGCGACTGCAGACAGGCTTTCACCGTCTGCCCCATGCCGGGTGAATCACCTACCCGGTGAATGGTTTTGCTGACCGCCTCCATCGCCGCACGGCAATCGTCCAGCACCTCGGCAGCGCCCGCCGCCATCATGGTAAGAGTGCCCGACTGGGCGCCCGGGAAACCGCCACTGACCGGTGAATCGATCAGCGCTATACCGGTGTTTTCGAGCTTGTGAGCAAGTTCGCGCGCTTCCGCGGGTTTGATGGTCGCCGTCAGAATCAGCACCGATCCCGGCGCCAGCGTGGACACTAAACCCTGCTCACCGAACACCACCTCGGTGACCTGGGCGCCGTTCATTACCATGACGAACACGACGTCGGCGTTCTCGCCCACCTGTGCACAGTGTTCCGCCGGCTGACCGCCCATCTCGGCAAACGCACGCATCCGTTGCTCGCTGAGATCGAATCCACTGGTGGCAAAACCGGCCTGGACGAGGTTCTTCGCCAGCCCGCTGCCCATGTCGCCTAACCCAATCACTCCCACCCGCTTCATCGAAATTCCACCTCTCGGTCGCGCACCTATTTCAGCGGCGCAATGTAGCGCCGCAGGGCCATCGACCGCAACCGCTCAATGACCGGGCGACAGCATTTGCGCACCGTTCTTCAGCAGCCCGCGTGCAATGGCCAGGCGATGGATCTCCGAGGTGCCGTCATAGATGCGAAAAATCCTTGCATCGCGGTAAAGGCGTTCGACGGCGAGATCTTTGCAATAGCCAAGCCCGCCGTGCACCTGCACACAGCGGTCCACGACCCGCCCCAGGGCCTCGGCCGCATACACCTTCGCCATGGCAATGTGTTCCCGTGCCTCACCGCCCTGATCCAGCAGCCACGCGGCCTTCAACACCAGCAGCCGGGCGGTTTCGATATCCAGCGCGCTGTCAGCCAGCATCTGCTGAACCAGTTGAAACTCGCCAATCGGCTGGCCGAACTGTTCGCGCTGCCGCGCATACGCGAGCATCAGCTCGAACGCGCGCATCGACTTGCCGACCGCCCGGGCACCGATGTGGGCCAGGCGCACCCGGCCCAGGGTTTGCAGAATAATGCGCAAACCGCGCCCAGCCTCACCGAGCAGACACATCGCCTCGAGCGGCACAGCGTCGAAGTTCAGTTCGATATGGCTGGTGCCGCGCAGCCCCATCATGGGCTGATCCCGACCCACGCTTACCCCAGGCAAGGATTTGTCCACCAGAAAAAGCGAAATACCCCGCGCGCCGGCGCCCGGGTCGCTGACCGCCGAAACGATGAAATAATCCGAGAACAGTCCGTCGCTGATGAAATGTTTGGACCCCGTGAGTCGCCAGCCGTCACCGTCGGGTGCGGCGCGCGTGCGGATAGACGCGGCATCGGAACCGGCGCCCGGTTCGGTAATGGCAATCGAACACGTGCGCTCGCCGCGCACCGTGGGTTCCAGCCAGCGCAAGGATTGTTCGGCATCGCACAACAGCAGCGCCTCGTAGACGTTCCCGAATGCCCTGCGGATCAGGATGTCGCTGGTAGCGGCGAACTTTTCTTCCAGCAGGCACGTTTCGACCGCGGACAGCCCTCCGCCACCCAGGGATTCCGGCATGTTGACGGCGTACAGACCCAGTGCGCGGGAACGTTCGAACACCTGCCGCGCAAGCTGCGGATCGAGCACACCGGTGCGCTCGATGTCTTCTTCCAGCGGTTGTAACTCGTTCGCGATGAAACGCTCCACCGTTTCGAAAAGCTGCCGCATTTGTTCGGAGAGGGTGAAATCCAACTTGGCGTTCCTGCTTGTGACGACGGGCACGGCGAGCTAATCTCCCGCGTCCGGAAATCCGAGAGTATACCTGCCAGCATGCGTTCAAAATTCATGTCGGCGGCGGCCGCCGCAGAACTGGTAAAAGATGGCGACACAGTCGGCCTGATCGGCGGCGGCGGCGGGTTGGTCGAGGCCTCGACGCTGTTCGCTGCCCTGGAACAGCGGTTTGTGGACAGCGGCCATCCGCGCGACCTCACCTGTGTGCATGCGCTCGGTATCGGAGACCGCAAATCGCGCGGTATGAATTGTTTCGCCCACGAGCATATGGTCAAGCGCGTCATCGGCGGTCACTGGGTCTGGTCGCCGCGCATGCAGCAGCTGGCGCGCGAAAACAAGATCGAGGCGTACGTGCTGCCCGGCGGCGTGGTGATGCAGTTGCTGCGCGAAATAGCGGCCAAAAGGCCGGGGTTGCTAACGCATGTGGGCCTCGGTACGTTTGTCGATCCGCGCCAGAGTGGCGGCAGAATGAACGAGGCGGCACGCGATGAGCTGGTGGACCTGATGCAGATCGACGGCCGGGAATTGCTGCGTTACCGTCCCTTTCCTGTCAACGTGGCACTTATCCGCGGTTCCTACGCAGATCCGGACGGCAACATCAGCCTCGAACAGGAACCTGCCAACGTCGACATCTATGCGATGGCCGCCGCAGCTCGCAATAGCGGCGGCAAGGTTATCGCCCAGGTTCGCACCGCAGTAGCGTCAAACACGTTACCGGCCCGTGCAGTACGCGTGCCCGGCGCAATCGTCGATGCCGTGGTGGTCGATCCGGCGCAATCGCAGAGTTATGACATCGTTTACGATCCCACCTTGTCGGGCGAACGCTTCGGGCCGGTGCCGCCCGAACCTGACACACCCTTTTCTGCGCGTCACGCAATCGCCCGCCGGGCACATGCCGAACTGCGCGATGGTGCGGTGATCAACTACGGTTTCGGCATACCCGACATGGTGGCGAGCATAGTCGCCGCACGCAGCGACAGCCATCGTTATTATCAAACCATCGAACACGGCACATACGGCGGCACGCTGCTCACCGGTACGTTATTCGGTTATGCGCGCAATCCGAGTTGTATGATCGACGGCCCCTCACAGTTCGACTTCTACTCAGGCGGCGGACTGGACATAGCCTTTCTGGGATTCGGCGAACTGGACCGTCACGGGAACGTGAATGTTTCGAAACTCGGCGGCGATACAGTCGGTCCCGGCGGCTTTATCGATATCGCACAGAACGCGCGCAAGGTCGTCTTCTGCGGCACCTTCGATACCAAGAACAGCCGCTGCGAAACCGGAGACGGCGCATTACGCGTCGTTCGCCACGGCGACGTGCGCAAACTGGTGACGGACGTCGCGCAGATTACGTTTTCCGGCGAACAGGCACGCTCGGCCGGACAGCAGGTTTACTACGTCACCGAACGGGCAGTGTTCGAGTTGCACGCGCAGGGGGTTGCGTTGATCGAGGTGGCACCCGGAGTCGACCTGCACGCCGACGTCCTGGAGTGCATGGATTTCGAGCCAGTTATCGAACAAGCACCCGCAATCATGTCGACGGAGCATTTCAGCGCATGACATCGAAGCCGGTTCGCATAGCCGTGATCGGCGCCGGAGGAATCGGGCGCAAGCACATCGAGTTGATCGCCTCGGACGACGCGTGCACGCTACACTCGGTCGTCGATCCGGCACCCACGGCTGCGTCTCTGGCGGCCGATCACGGGGTCGCACATTTTGCCGATATTGCCACTATGCTCGCGGCCGGTGAACTGCCGGACGGCGCCGTAATCGCCACCCCGAATCACCTGCATCGTGAGGCCGGTGAACGCTGCGCGCAGGCCGGTGTGCACCTGTTGGTGGAAAAACCTATCGCCGATACGCTGACCGCGGCTCAGGCACTGGCCGACACCGCCGAGCAACATGGCGTGGCTTTACTGGTTGGCCATCACCGGCGCCACAACCCGATCCTTATCAAGGCCCGTGAATTGATCAATGCGGGCGCCATCGGTCCGCTGACGGCGGTAACCGCGACCTGGTTACTGCGCAAACACGATGCCTATTACGAGGCGCAATGGCGGCGTGAGCAAGGCGGTGGATTTGTACTCATCAACCTGATTCACGAGATAGACAACCTGCGTTTCATGGCGGGGGAGATCGACGCCGTGCAGGCAATAGTGTCCAACGCGCGCCGCGGCTTCGAGGTGGCGGACACAGCGGCGGTACTGCTACGATTCAGTAACGGTGCATTAGGTACCCTGACCGCATCGGATACCACGCCGTCGTCGCGGGCGTGGGAGATAAACTCCGGCGAGAATCCCGACTACCCCCATCAAGCTGACGATTGTTACCTGTTCAGTGGCACCCAGGGTTCGCTGACGGTGCCCGGCATGAAACTGTGGCAGCATCCGGGCGAGCCGAGCTGGTTCGAACCACTGCAGACGACCGATCACAGTGTGCCCGCGGTAGACCCGCTGGTGGCGCAATTGCAGCATTTCGCCGACGTTATCAGGGGCGCCGCGCAACCGGTCATTACCGGAAACGATGCGGTACGCACGCTCGCAGCAACGCTCGCGATCACCGATTCGGCGCGCAGCGGCGAAGCCATCCACTTGTGAAACAAACCAGGTCTATTCACACCCGGACCGATAACGGCGTGCTGCTGGTCACGATCGAGCGGCCGCAGGTTCACAACGCGCTGGACACATCCGCGCACCGTGAGCTGCACGAAGTCTTTGATCGATTCTCCAGCGAGGACGCACTGCGCTGCGCGATCCTCACCGGCAGCGGCACCGCCTCTTTCTGCGCTGGTTCCGACCTCAAGGAACGCGTGAATGCGAAGCGGGACACACACCCGTCGAGCGGTTTCGGTGGCCTCACCCGGCGCTTCGATCTGCACAAACCTGTGATTGCCGCCATCAACGGCGCGGCAATTGGCGGCGGCTTTGAACTGGTACTCGCCTGCGACCTGGCAGTGGCCGCACCGCATGCACGGTTTTGTTTACCAGAACCGCAGGTCGGCTTAACGGCGACCGGCGGCGGCGGCCTGCAACGCCTGGTGCGCCAGCTGCCCTGGAAGCTCGCTGTGGATATCGCGCTCGCCGGACGCGAACTCACGTCTGACGAAGCGTTGGCGTACGGATTGATCAACGCAGTCGCGCCGGACGGTCAATTACTGGCAATGGCGCACGACTATGCGCAGCGAATTGCGCGTGGCGCGCCGCTCGCAGTAGAAGCCAGTAAGGCGGTAATGCAGCGTACCTTGAGCGAGGCGGACTTGCGGACCGCAATTACCCACGTTCACCCGGAAGTGGAACGGTTGCTGGACTGTGACCAGGCGCGCGAAGGCATGCGCGCATTTCTGGAAAAACGCCGCCCGGACTGGCAGCGCTGAGCCGCACTGGTCAGTCGTTCGGCACCCATTTCAGAATGTGCTGCGCCACCGCGACCAGCTGGTCTTCCTGATTGCGCACTGCGATGTCGGCCGTGCTGCGCCGGCGCTCGACGTCGATCCCCTTGATCGTGTACTGCACCGTGATCGTGTCCCCGAGAAACACCGGCAACAGAAAACGGATGCGGTCGTAACCCAGCGACACCGGCGTTTCGTCGGCGTCGCGGGCATGTGCAATCGCCATGGTCGACGTGGTTGACATGTACCCCACCAGCAACGCGCCGTGCGCCATCAGGCGTCCGTAACCGGAGCGTTCCATATAAGCTTTGTTGACGTGATTGGGTGACAGATCACCGGTTATGCCGGCAAACAGGTACACGTCGGATTCGGAGACGGTTTTACTGAAGGAAACGCTCTCCCCGACGGCCACATGAAATTGCGTCATCTGAAAT